>Ga0193719_10000170_pt1 | contig 21934 bp, 14 predicted proteins | sample U2a2metaG_FD_160103 | JGI IMG/M metagenome (GOLD analysis project Ga0193719, IMG submission 160103) | Soil microbial communities from a riparian zone of the East river system, Colorado, United States - U2a2 | ecosystem: Environmental > Terrestrial > Soil > Riparian zone | place: USA: East... | reverse complement strand
GACCTGGAAAGGAGTGATGTATGACCTGCTCGCGGAAAACAACCTGATCAGTTTTCACCGCTTCCAGATCTTTGTCTGGACACTTATCCTGGGAGTAATGTTTGTCGCAAATGTTTACAATGAATTAGCGATGCCGCAGTTCAGCGCGACGTTGCTTGGTCTGCTCGGAATCAGCGCCGGCACTTATGTCGGCTTCAAGCTCCCGGAGACTAGAGCGCAGTAATCTCACCGACTTCGGGCGAGTCCGAGAAGAGCAACAGTCTCATCTCAGACAAATAATCTCACTAATCCAAGAATCCTGCGAAATCGTTTCTCGAAGCAGTAGAACGAAGTTAGCCGCCCAACACCGTCTCCGTCGTCCTTGCAATCGGGGCTCCCTCTTGGATGATTCCATCGCGATGGCTGAACTTCCTAAAACGTATGATCCAAAATCGGTCGAACCAAAGTGGTATGCCCGCTGGATGGATCATCGTGATTTCGAGGCCAACCCCCGCTCGTCGAAGCCGGCTTTCTCAATTGTCATTCCGCCACCGAACATCACCGGTGTTTTGACGCTTGGTCATGTGTTGAATAACACGATCCAGGACATTCTCGCGCGCCGTGCGCGGATGCAGGGCTTCGAAGTCCTTTGGTTACCGGGCACCGATCACGCCGGCATTGGCACCCAAACCGCTGTCGAAAAGCATTTACGTAGAACTGAGAAAAAAACTCGCCATGATCTTGGACGTGAAGAGTTTGTGCGGCGAGTATTGGAGTGGCAGGATAAGCATGGCGGCATCATCATCCAGCAACTCAAACGCCTTGGTTGTTCATGCGATTGGTCGCGGCAACGCTATACCCTCGATGATGATTATGTCCACGCCGTCCAAAAGGTTTTTGTCGATCTTTATCGTAAAGGTCTGATCTATCGCGGCCGCCGGATGATCAATTGGGATCCGGCCGCGCAGACCGCCCTCTCAGATGAAGAAGTCATTTCCAAGCCGCAAAAGGGAAATCTCTACTACGTCCGTTATGAGATCGTCGAAGAGCCCGGACGTTTCATTGAAGTGGCGACGACTCGACCGGAGACGATCATGGCCGATACAGCCGTGGCGGCTCATCCGAGTGACCAGCGATATGTCGGTCTTTTCGGGAAACATGCGTGGCGCCCGCTCGCGCGCGAAAAGCTTCCCATCGTTGCCGATGAAGCCATCGATCCAGAATTCGGGACGGGGGTTTTAAAAGTAACTCCCGCACACGATACAATCGACTTCGAAATTGGGCAGCGTCACCACTTGCCTGTTGTCGATGTTTTGACGCCGGACGGTCGGATCCATTGTCCCGCCGTTCCGGAATTGAACGGTCTTGACCGATTCGAAGCGCGCAAGAGCGCGGCGGAATTATTGCAGGAGAAGGGTCTACTTTCGAAAACTGAGCCGTACGAAAACAATGTCGGCTTTAGCGAGCGCAGTGAAGTGCCAATCGAGCCACGGATCAGTGAGCAATGGTTCCTGCGCTACCCAAAAACGAAGGAAGCGCTCGACGTAGTACGCAATCATCTCGTTCGGTTCTTTCCTGCGCATTGGGAAAAGGTTTACACCCAGTGGCTGGAGAACATTCGGGATTGGTGCATTAGCCGGCAAGTCTGGTGGGGCCACCGGATACCAGCGTGGTATCCGAAATCTCAAACTCCAAGTTCCGAATCCCAAATCTATGTCGGGATTGAACCTCCAGCTGATCCCGAAAACTGGACTCAGGATCCCGATACCCTCGACACGTGGTTCTCATCCTGGTTGTGGGCTTACGAAACGATGGACGAAGAGACTCGCGGGAAATTTTATCCCACGTCTGTTCTGGTTACCGCGCCAGACATCATTTTCTTCTGGGTGGCGCGAATGATTATCGCCGGCTTGGAGTTCAAACCGGGCAAATCTGGCCGGGCTGAAGACAACATTCCGTTTCGCGACGTTTTTTTCACCGGAATAATTCGCGACAAGCAGGGTCGCAAAATGTCGAAATCGCTCGGCAATTCACCTGATCCGCTTGAGTTGATCGGGAAGTACGGCGCGGATGGACTGCGCTTCGGTCTCATGCGCATTGCACCAAGTGGTCAGGACATTCGCTTCGATGAGAAACAAATCGAAGAAGGCCGTAACTTTGCAACCAAGCTATGGAATGTCGCACGTTTCCGCCAGATGCATGGCCCAAGCGATCCCGCTCCAAAGATCGACAGCGCAAAATTGTCGATCTACGCGGTCGAAGTGCTCGCGTGTTTAAACGAGACGATCGAAACGATCGAGAAAGCGTATAGCGATTACCAATTCAATGCCGTAGCGCAGGCGCTCTACGATTTTATCTGGAGCGATTATTGCGATTGGTTCGTCGAGGCGGCAAAGACAGAAATTTTCAGCGAGGACGACACCAAAAAGAAATCGGCGCTTGCTGTGATGGACTTCGTTTTATCGGCGGTTGTGCGCTTGCTGCACCCCTTTATGCCGCACATCACGGAAGAGCTTTGGTCGCGGTTTGGGTTCGGAAAAGACTCGATTCAGTTCGCCGCGCCCCCGGAGAAAATCGCGCTGGAGGAAATCGATCTTGTGGGTACACGGCAGTCTGCGCGGACCATATATGACGTCGTCCAGAAGGCGCGTAACCTTCGCGTGGAGGCTGGAACCCCATCGAACAAAAAGATCCGGGTGATTATCGAATCGATAGATCCTGGGCTTGAAGGGGAGCTTCCGACCATTGCTCGCCTTACTAACGCCGAAGCAGTGACTACTCGACCATCGGTGGCGATGGTGCGAAAAGGGGCGAGCGACCCTGCAGGTGCTGGGGTTAGTGGTTATTCTGGCGCAGGGACGAGCAGCGGCGGCTACTCAGGCTATTCCGGCTATTCACGAGCTGGGCTGGTCATTGTAGAGAGCACCGACGTGGACGAAGTAGCCGAGCGCGCTCGACTCGACAAGCAAATCGCGAAAGTCGAAGCGGAATTGCAAACAGCGCAGGAAAAATTAAACAACAAATCTTTTGTTGATCGCGCTCCGGCAGCTGTCGTTGAAGAGCATCGACAACGGGTAAAGGATTTCAGCGCGCAACTGGCAAAGCTGAAGCAGGCGCGCCGAGGCCTGAGTTAAAAATGATTTTGTGCTCGTCGATTTTGGCGCCGCGCAGGGCAAAAAATTCTCGCAACTCGGGTGTGTAAAAAGTTCCATCGTATTCGCGATTCAGCTCCAGCCAGACGCGACCGTGTGGCGCCAGGTACTTAGCGAGATCACCGAGAAAGAATTCCCATTCCGGCAGGTCCCAAAGATTGGGTTGTTTGTGGTTGTTAAAGCAGATCATGAAGGCGGTGATGAGATCAAATTTTCCTTCGAGATCGGGAAGGGGGGTAAAAGGCTCAATGCGCGAGATAATGCGGCGGACACCGAGCAGGCGCGTGATTTCGGCAAACATCGGCAAGTAATCCACATCGAGACCAAGTCCCTTATGTCCGAGCAATTGTGCGATATGCAGAAAGTATCCGGCGCCACAGCCAAGATCGAGAATGCGCTTTGGTCGCGTCAAATCGAGTTCGATTTCGCGAATTCGACGAATGTTAATGTCAATCCAGCGGTCAAGATTGAGATATTTTGGCCAGTCTTCGCCCGGGTTTTCAACGGCGTAGCGCTGGCGGATTTGTTGAAAATTCGGCCCATCAATCGTTTCAATAATTCGGCTGGTCTCGAGTGGAATACGGGTTCGGTGAAAAAACCTGCGCGTATGTTTTCTCGCGCTGGCTAATCCTCGTCCGCTTAAGAGTTTTTTTATTTTGTGACTGAACCGCATACGTAGATACATCGCACTTTGTGGCGCGACGCGACAACTTCAACTAAATTACAAGCTCGATGAGTCTTTGGAAAAAATCGCTCTGGTGCGCTGTCACGCTCCTGGGTCTTGGGGCGGTTTATGTCCTTGCTCTTTCGCGTGGGGAACAAATCAGCGCGCTCTGGATCATTGTGGCCGGTCTATGCGCAACTTCTATTAGCTACCGATTTTATAGCAACTGGCTGGCGACAAAGGTACTCGTCCTCAATGAAGGACGAGCCACGCCGGCTGTCCTGCAAAACGATAGCAAAGATTACGTACCGACCAACCGCTGGATGGTATTCGGCCATCATTTTGCGGCGATCGCTGGTCCGGGACCGCTGGTCGGCCCAGTACTGGCAGCACAGTTTGGTTTTCTGCCGGGCACGCTCTGGATCTTGATTGGCGCAACGCTCGGAGGCGGCGTCCACGACATGATCGTGCTTTTCGCCTCAATCCGGCGTGGCGGCAAAACACTCGGACAAATGGTGAAAGAAGAGATCGGGCGCGGGGTTGGTGCGCTCGCGCTCATCAGCGTGCTGGCGATAATGATTATCTTGCTCGCTGTACTCGCGCTGGTCGTCGTTCAAGCGCTCGCGCAGAGCCCGTGGGGTGTTTTCACTATTGCGATGACCATACCGGTCGCGTTGATCATGGGAATTGGCTTGCGCACGGGAAAAGTGAATGTCATGGCAGTTACGATTTTCGGATTGCTCGGGCTGGCGTTTGGGGTGTGGGGCGGACAATTCCTCGCACACTTCCCAGAAATTGAAGCGTGGTTTAAACACGACCAGAAATGGCTCGCATGGGCGATCATGATCTACGGGCTGGCGGCCTCGATCCTCCCGGTCTGGATGCTGCTTACGCCGCGCGATTACTTGAGCACGTTCTTGAAACTCGGCACGGTTGCCCTACTCGCCGTAGCCGTGGTGCTGATCCATCCTCCCTTACAAATGCCGTCGATTACAAAATTCATCGATGGCAGTGGCCTGGTATTTGCCGGTCCCGTGTTCCCCTTTGTATGTATCACGATCGCCTGCGGCGCAGTCTCAGGTTTTCATTCTCTGATTGCCTCGGGCACAACGCCGAAAATGCTGCGGCGCGAATCACGAATACGCAGTATCGGTTATGGCGCCATGGTGACCGAAATGATGGTTGCTTTGATGGCGATGATCGCGGCGTGCGTGCTGCAACCTGGCGAATACTTCGCGATCAACACCAAGGGGACGCCAACCGAAGTGGTCGAGAGAGTAAGCGCCTCCGGGTTTCCGGTAACGGAACAACAAATGACTCGGCTCGCCTCCGATCTTGGCGAGTCCACCATGTTCAATCGCGCAGGTGGGGCGCCGACTTTCGCCGTGGGTATGGCACACATGTTCGCACGAATTTCCACCGGCCCAACTGCACTCGCGCTTTGGTACCACTTCGCGATCATGTTTGAGGCTTTGTTTATTCTCACAACCATTGATGCCGGAACACGGGTAGGACGGTTTCTGCTCCAAGATTTCCTGGGAAGTCTCTGGCGTCCGCTTGGCAATACGCGTTCGTGGAGCGCGAATCTCTTTTCGAGCGTGTTACTGGTCGCGGCGTGGGGCTGGTTTTTGTACGTGGGGGTCATCGATCCTCTCGGTGGTATCAACTCGCTTTGGCCTCTTTTCGGATTAGCCAATCAATTGCTCTCAGTCGTTGCGCTCTGCCTTGGCACGACGATTCTGATCAAAATGCATAAGGCGAAATATCTTTTCGTTACCGTACTGCCGCTTTGCTTTATGTGTGCGGTCACGTTTTCGGCCGGTTATCTGAAGGTCTTCTCGCCGGATCCCAAGCTCGGTTTTTTAAGTGGCGCGCGATCGCTTTTGAATGAGGCAGCAGGAATTGTCGATCCAGCCAAGGCCGCTAATTTGGCGCGACAAGCAGGTGTCTGGCAATTCGACGCGTTGGTTGCAATTTTCTTCATCGTGCTTGTACTGTTGATCCTACTCGGGTCGGCCAGACAATGGTGGCAGCTTCTGCGCGGGACCAAGCGGGTAGTTTTGTATGAAAGCGAATTTGTGCCGATCAGCGCTGCGCAACTCGCGGAGTTTTAGCCTTAAGAGCGCGATCCGATACCAGGTTCCACTGACGACTGGTGTCGAATTGTCCCAAGCAAACATGAAATTTGAGCGGCAGCGATCTTCATGGTTCATCTTAACACTACATCCGGCTGGCTAAATAACATAACCAGCTCTGATAACGCCGACGAATAACTTCCGGCAGCTGCGGTAAGCCGCTGCCAAAGTGCGTTTGCTTGTTAGGGCAACGGTGTGAACGCGTGGTCGAAGACGTAATCGGCGACCTGTCGGCCTTGTGCGACGCCCTGCGTTTTGTCGAAGGACCAGTGAATCCCGAGATAAATTCGGCTCTGACCATTTTCTTCTTCTGCTTGGGAGAGGGATGAAAAGCTGCGCGGCATGTACGGACGGACATTCCCATTGTGGTCTTTGGTGAGGCCATTGAACTCGTCAGAAATGAATGTGAACGCGATGGCGTCGGTCCCGAAGAATCGGCGGAGAGTTTGGAAGAGCGCGCCACCGAAGCCAGCGTGACCGGAAGGATAGGCGGGAAATGGCGGCGTAAAGTTTGGTGCGTTCAGATTGCTAGCTGGCGCGCCCAAAGGTGAGAAAGCTCGATCGCCCATCGTTGCAGGATTACCATCGCCTGCGTGAGTAGGACCAGTTCCGGGATCCGATTCACGAATGCCGGTGATAGGGCGCCAAAAATCATAAAAGTATTTCGATTCCCACACTGCCATGCCCGCGTCGGCCATTGCTGTGTTCGTCAACGCCAACAAACGCGCAAGATCGACTATGCCCAACTTCCTTTGATCAGCGATCAGCACCGCGATCTGATTGTAGAGTCGCGGCGGCGCACAGAGACTCGGCGTTCCATCGTAAGCCCAGAAAGTGCCGATGAAAGTTTGTTCTGCGGTGCGTTGTGTCGGCGTCACGACACCGTCGCCGCCGACGGCTTTCACGTCGTTATAAGCAGTCGTGTATTGCGCGCTCGTCAGTGCAGGCGGCGGCGGAACTCGAAACTGTTGCGACGATTCCAAGACGAAGGTAGTGCACTGGCCCCAGTACGCGCCGAGAGCGAGCGGGATCAAGCTAATCGGATCCTGGCGCCAATGTCCGGGGAGATCGCTTGTGAAGTAATCGATGCCGACGCGAGGCTCCGGGATCTGCGAGCCGTCGTTGAGTCGCAGGGCAAGAATGGCAGCGGCTGCCCGCCGCCCCAGATCGCTGCCGTTCATCTTTTCGGTTTTGTTTTTTATCTGAGCGAGATCGTTAGCCAACAAAGAATCAAAACTCGCTGCCTGCGATGGAAAAAGCGCGACGAGCGTGTCATGCGCGGCCTGACTGACAGCCGCATCCATGGAGGTTGCGCCTTGCGGGGCGGAGACGCCGGTGTAGCTGTGGTAACCGCCGAGCAAAGCATTCACTGCGTCGAAAATCGCGATATGCACAATAGCCATTGCCCGGCTCGAGCGGCCCGGCCCGAGTTGTTCGCCGAACACTCGATTCTCGCCAGGGGCAACCGGCGTATGATCGAGGCCGGTCGCGTTGATCGCAATTTGATTCCACCGATGAACAGAGTCGAGCCCCTTCTGTGGAGCTTGGTTTAAGTAAATGGACTGCGCTGGAGCAAAGCGCTGTCCGAACGCGTCGCGAAAGCTCTCACCGCGTCCATCGATGAAAGCGGGGAAACAAAGCGCGAAAGCGAGAAAGAGTGTGGAGGATAATTTCATCTGGTTAATGGGCTGCGATTTGAATTTGTCACAGCGACGTTTGTGGAGAATGCTGAGGATGCTGACTTTTTTTGCGCAGGAGTCAACTCAATCTGCAAGATTGAGCGCGCAGCAAGCCGTTCAGCGATTGACTACACAAGATTCACATCCTTGTCAGGTATCATCACCTCGCCTGCTCTTCGGCGGTTGGATCGATATAGCGAGGCAGTTAGGCTGCGACCGGTGCCCGGTAACCAAAAAATTCGCGTTCCTTGATGATCTGCACTACTTCCGGCGGAACCCCCGGCTACAAACGCACTAATTCCGCGCTCTTTGCCGGAATCCACCCGCGCAAATTATTCGGTAGCGCCGCGTAAACCCAGTCACCGCGTGTATTCAGGATCTTGATCTCACTGCCCGGGGGTAATGCCAGGACGCTGTTGGCAGTATCGGCAGTCGCGAGTCGCGCCTGCACGTCGCTGCCGGTGACAACCGCGAGGGCGCGGCCTTTGCTACCATGGTCAATTTCGTAGATCGCGAAAATTGCCAGGGCAAAGACCGACACTGATAAGATCAACAAAGCAATCAGACGAACTGACCGGCGACTTGCGAAGATCAACGCGACAATACAAAGAGCTCCCGCCCAGAAAGCAACCGCTGCCATAGTGCTGTATTGGTTGACGCTGGCAAATTGTAGATAGCGTTCTGGCCAGCTCTGCTGCATCTCAAGTGCGCGCGCCTCATCGCGCGCGATCTGCAAATTGGCGGCGGCTTCGGGATGATGCCGTTCCAGCGCAAGCGCGCGTTCATAATTCAAGATCGCGCGGCCGAAATCGCCCGTGCGAAAATAAGCGTTGCCGAGGTTGTAAAACAAATTTGCGCTCAATGGTCCTGAGCGAACAAGCGTTTCATAATCAGCGATCGCTTCTTTGAAATGTCTCTGCGCATATTCTTGATTCGCCTTATCAAAATCCGTTTGTGCGAATGCCGATGCAGCAACGGAGGTGCAAACCATGGCGCAGCAAAGACCGACAAGAAGTTTTCCGGCTTTCATGTGTGCAAATGTTCCACCAACTCCAATACGTCGCGGCGGTTCTCTGGAGAAATCCGTTCCGAGCCGTTGTGAGCTCCGCTATATTGGAACTCGTCGCTTTGCTCGAACAATCGCCGCAATCGTTCGCGCGAATCCGCATTTAGTCCGAACGTATCCGCTGCCGTCTCAGCATCGACGTTGTTTGGGTCGACATTGCGTGCCAGCGCCGCTTTCACTCGAACGATCCTGGAAGCCTCCGCGTAATATTCTCGTGGCGATACATCATTACGGCGCAACTTGCGCATCAATTCAGCAGCTTCATGCTGCAAGGCGGCGATGCGTCGCGCCTCACGGTTATCGATCCTGACTTGTCGGATTTTCCATCCGGCAAATCCAAGTAAAACAAGCAGCGGAATCAACTGGGCGATCCAGAAAATTGCGCGGTCGTAAAGCCACCTGAACGATTGCACTCGGCCAGGCTCAGTAAGTTGATACAAAATGTCCTGCTTCGCGGCCGGTGTTGCGGCTGCAGCGGGCATCGCTGACGCCGCCGGCTGAGATGTCACCGATGCGGGACCCGATACCGCGTTGCCTTGAACATCAATAGCGATCGGATCGCTACGCAGCGTCACATACTGCTCTTTGGCCGGATCGAAATACGAAAACGCGAGAAAGGGAATGCTTTGCTTCCTTTCATTCGGCGATAGCACCATCTCGAAAGTCTTCGCGCCGCTAATTCCGACATCGTCATCGTTCTTGAACTTGGAGGACGGCGGATATTTGTGCCAACCGCGGTCGTCTTCCACTGCCGGTGCGTTAACGCGATCGAAATTACCGCGTCCGGAAATTGTCGACGTGACAGTAATAGGATCGCCTACTTGCACGGCCTTTGGCTTCGCTTCCGTCGTCATCGTGAAATTCCCAATCGCACCCGAAAAGCTCGGCGGGGCGTTTTGGGGCAACGGTTTGACCTCGAAAGCCATGGGTTCGCTGTTGATCTCAACCTCGCGCCGCTCACCGAATTGGCTGAATGGGTCGGAAAAAAACGGGTCTGAGAACGGGTCGTCGAGATTAAACAGATCAAATGGTGAACGAGAGCGCGGTGTGTTTGGCCTTCGCGCGGCTAAAACTTGTGCCTTCGCTTTGACCGGCCCGATTTCAAATTTTCCGGCACGCGCGGCAGCAATTGCCGTCTTAAATGTCACCACATCATAAGACCTCCCGTTAATTGTCTCCAGGTTTTCACCGGATTGCTGCAGTTTTTGTGCTGTAAATCCTTGCCCGCTGATCTCGGGCCCTTCGAGCAGCTTTGGGTGCGCACGCGGATCGAATCCGAGGCGGATCTCGACCGGCACTATTTCGCCAACGTAGGCCGTTTTCTTGGGCACAATCAATTCGGCAAATACAAGCTTGGGCGCACTTGCCGCCTGCGCATTTTGGTTTGAGCGCGCCCAGCGACCGGGCGAATCAGCAACGTTTAGCCTGAGCTCCGGTGTACGGAGTGCATTGTTGCCCACCCGAATTGTCTGAGGTGGGATTATGAACCGCCCCGCCTGGAGTGGCAGGATTGTGTAGTTGTAAGTCACGCTCGAGTTGGTCGTGAAATTGCGCATTTCGAATTGGCGCGACGTTCCAGTTGCGTGAATCTCCAGGCCATCGACCGAGATGTTCTCCGGCGGCTTCGTATCTCCCGCGCCGCTTACCTTGATTTGCAACTGGACCATTTCCCCGACAACGGCTTCCGAGTTACTCAACACCGCGGTCACATTCGGCGAATCGGCAAATGCGACATCCCTTCCTGCCAACGCGATCAACACGCCGACTAAAACTGCAATGGGAATCCGTGATCCGTACATCGACATCTCAATCAACCATCAACCGTGCCCACCTACCAGTCGTTATAGACACGGGTTGCGGCCCTGCGTTCATCAAGTTGCACCCGCGCTTCCTCGTCCTTCATCGACTGCAAAAGCGACTCTGCTTGACGTTCAGTCATTTGATCTTCTTTTTCCGCTTCGGCCTCGGCGACCTGAGCATTCTTATCGGGCGCCTTTTTTGATTCGTCCTTGCCAGCTCCCTTTACTTCACCAGCCAATTTTTTCTGGGGCGATTCGGTCGGAGCAGCGGAAGGCGTTGGATTTTCTTCCGCTCCTTCGCCGCTTCCGGGGGAGGGCGATGGTGAAGGCATGTCGTTTCCGTGGTCGCCGGGAGTAGGAGAAGGTTGTTCGCCTTCACCTGACTGTTCCTTGTTTTGCTCTTTCTCGCCCCGAGACGGGGAAGGGGAAGGATGGCCGTCCTGTTGTTGTTTCGATTGTTGCGGCTCGTTCTTTGCTTGGGATTGATCCTTCTTTTTCTTCTCCTCCTTTTGATCCTGACCGTGGCCGGATTCGTCTTGTGATTGTTGATTTTGTGATTGCTGCTGTCCGTCTTTTTGTTGCTGCTGGGACTGGCTCTGCTGTTGTTGCTGTTGCTGTTGCTGTTGCTGTTGCTGCTGTTGTTGTTGTTCCTGCTTTTGCTGATCTTGCTGGGATTGCTGATTCTGTTGATTCTGCTGGTCTTGTTTGTTCTTCTGCTGAGGCGATGGCGAAGGCGAGGGCTGTTGCTGCGGTTGCTTCTTGTTTTTTAGTTCCTCGATCTTCTTCTTCACGTAATCGTAGTTGTCCTTCGCCTCTTTATTTTTCGGTTCGAGCTTGAGCGTCTGCTCGTAATGCTCGAGGGCATTTGTCCAATCGCTCAGCTTTTTGTCGTCACTCTTCTGCGTTTCGCCCCGCTCGTAGAGCGTATTTCCGAGGTTATAATGACTCTTGCTTTGCAGGCCGGTGTTGGGCGAGAGCAAAGCCTGGCTAAAGGATTCCAGCGCTTTTCCATATTCGTCCGACTTGTAAGCGGCCGCGCCGGAATCGAACTGCAACTTATCCTCTGACCGAGATTGTGGATGCGTTTTTAGGGTTTGCTGAAACTGGCTATAGGCATCGCCGAATTTGCCCTCGCGATATGCGTCCAGTCCGGGGGCCGCAGCGAAAGCGAACTGGCAAAGAACGATCCATAATGCTGCCGCTGCAGTTGCAATTTCTACGCGAGTCCGAACGTAAACTCTTTCGCGCGTGCGCTTGCGCTCACCAGTCAAGATCGACAAGGCAAGCGCGATCAGTGCTACGCCCAGCGGCCATTCGTAGCGCTCAATTGGCCGACGTGACAGACGCACGTCCATCTCGGCTGCTTGCATTTTCGCGAGGCCTTCGGTGTAGATCTGCTGCATCGTGCGCGGACCATTTTCCAAATGCAGATAAAATCCACCCGCGGCCTGAGCGATCTCGCGCAACCGCTTGTCATCTAGCTTTGATTTTACGACCTGGCCCGCTGAATCTTTAACGAAAGCCGTTCCGCCATCTTCGCCATTGACCGGAATGAGCGAGCCCGCCGGCGTTCCAACGCCAATCGTGAAAATGCGCACGCCAGCATCGGCGGCAGCCTTCGCGCTCTTTACCGCATCACCGCTCAACTCCTCGCCATCAGTGAAAATAGCGAGTGCGCGATTTCCCATTGCGCTTTTTCCGAAACTTTGCGTGGCGAGGTTGATGGCCTCGGAGATATTTGTGCCCCCTTCGGGAATCGTCTTGGTATCGAGATCGTTGATCGATTCCATTACGGCTTCATAATCGATCGTGAGGGGTGCCTGCAAGAAGGCACGCCCCGCAAATGCAATCAGACCAACACGATCGCCCTGTAACTCATTGATCAGATCCCTGGCGGCAAGTTTGACGCGTTCAAGTCGATTAGGCTGTACGTCATTGGAAAGCATGCTCCGCGACGTATCGACCGCGATGAGCAAGTCGAGCCCCTTACGTTTTACATCCTCAAACGTATAGCCCCAGCGCGGCTGCGCCAGACTCATCATGGCAAAAGCAAGACCGGCTAGCTGCAACGCAAATCTCAGCACGCGGCGTGGACGATTTACGGATCCCGCAAGCTGGGGCAGTAATCGTGCTGAGACAAACTCACGTAAACGAATGATCCCGCGACGCTCCGCACGAATGAACAACGCGACGAGCGCCGGGATCAAAAGCAGTCCCCAAAGCCATTGCGGTGCGCCAAAGCTCATGAGATCGACCCGCTTCCCGCCCGAAGGGCAACCGATTTCGACGATATCTTTTTCATGGCAATTTCTTCCAGATCGTTTGCGACAACAAAATCTGGGCGACCAGCAAACCGCAACCGCTCATCAGGCAAAGCGGGAAGAGATCACGATATTGCTGGTATTTTTTCACGCTCACGGTCGATTTTTCCAGTTTGTCGATGTCGCGATAGATCTGTTCCAGCGATTTGGTATCCGTCGCCCGGAAAAACTGGCCGTCCGCAATTTTCGCGACTTCCCTCAGACCCCTTTCGTTAAATTCAACGCGCTGGTTTTCATAAAGCATATTGCCTAAGGCGTCCGTTAACGGCCCTTTGGGAGTAAAGATTGGAGCTGGTGCGATCCCATTGATTCCGGCGCCAATTGCATAGAAGTGAATTTTCAGTGCTTTCACTGCCTCCGCAGCAGTATTCGGCGGAATTTTCCCGGCATTATTTTCTCCGTCAGTCAAAAGGACGAGCACGTGGCTTTTTGAGCGTTTGTCATTCAGCCGGTTGGCTGCCGCTGCCATGGCCGATCCGATGGCAGTGCCGTCTTCGACTAGACCAATGCGCACTCTCTCCAAATTTTGTAAGAGCCAATCGTGATCAAGCGTCATTGGACTTACGACATATGGCCGGCCGGCGAACGCGATGATACCGATGCGATCGTTAGGACGCCCTTCGATAAATTTTCGCGTCACTTCGCGGATTGCATCCACGCGGGTTGCCTCCTGGCCGCCGATCGTAAAATCTTTCGTCAGCATCGATCCGGAGACATCAAGCACGAGCATAATATCGATCCCGCTCGCATCGATCTGAGTGAGACTCTTGCCGAGCTGCGGACGCGCGAGCGCAATGACAAAAATCGCTAGCGAGGTGAGCAGCAACGACCGAAGAATTTTTCCAGCGCGCGCCGCGCTCTGTTTTCCAATCGCGCGAAAGGCAGATGTCGATGAGAACGTCAGGGCGGCAGCTGGCCCGCGTTTCCCGCGCAAATAGGCGAGCAGCGGAATCGCGAGTAAGAGCAAAAGCAGCCAGGGACGCGCAAACGTGAGCGCGCTGTGTGCTGTCCACCAATCAAACAGTTGCAAGTTGCCCTCCGTTCACAAATCGAGCTGCTTCTTCGAGTAACAATCGGCTGTCGGCGGAAGTCGCTTCATGGCGCGCGAATTTGATTAGATCGCATCGATTCAGAAAATCTTCGAGCAACAGCTTTTCATCGCTCGAAAACTGCGGCGTCTTTGCCAGCGCATTTAAAAATTCCACCGATGTCTGCCGTGTCACTGGCAAGCCATGCTGCTCGGTCACGTAGCGACGAAGAATGTCCGACACGCCGATGCTAAATTGATACGGATTAAGCCGGTCGACCTCATCTCGCATCCGCTCGAGCGCTTCGAGTGCGCGGTCGCGCGGCAATTGGGGCGGTTGCGGTCGCTTTCGTCTTTGCGCGATTAACCAAACAATCAATCCGATGATCGCCAGGGCAAAAAACGTCCCGGCGAAAATCAGCCATGGTGGGATTAGCGAATAATCGACTGGTGGCGCAATATCGTGAAATTCTTCCGCCGCCAACATTGAGACAAACAAAATCGGCATCATCATTCACCGAATGGATAAACGGCGTTCGCGTTGTTTGAAGAACGAGCGCAGCGCTGGCAAATAATCCTTTCCTGTCTGCAGCGCAATCGCGTCGATGTTGTTCCGTCGAAGCGTGCGCGACAAATCGGTTTCGTGTTCGTCGACCAGATCGCTAAAACGCCCGCGCGTCCCGCGATCGGCGGTGTTGATCTCAATCTGTTCGCCGGTCTCAGCATCTTCCAGCGTAATGATGCCAATGTTTGGCAACACCTTTTCCCGTTCGTCGCGAATATGGATTGCAATAAAATCGTGACGGCGTCCACTCACCGCCAGGGCCCGCGAGAAATCTGGCGCTTGAAAATCCGAGATAAAAAATACGACTGCCCTCCGAGTGATGATATTGTTAAGGTAGTCGAGCGCCAGGACGGGTTCTGTGCCCCGTCCCTGCGGTTCAAAAAACAAAATCTCCCGAATGAGCCGCAGGGTGTGCGACCGGCCTTTCTTCGGCGGAATAAAAAGCTCAACGCGATCGGTAAAGAGAATAAGCCCGACCTTGTCGTTGTTCCGTATCGCACTGAACGCGAGCAGACACGCTACTTCCGCTGCCAACTCGCGTTTGGATTGCGTCGTGCTCCCAAAATTTCCGGATGCGCTAACGTCGACAACAAGAATTACGGTGAGCTCGCGTTCCTCGGTAAATTTTTTCACATACGCGGTACCCAGCCGCGCAGTCACATTCCAATCAATCGCACGAATTTCGTCGCCCGGCTGATATTCCCGCACATCTTCAAAATTCATTCCTCGGCCTTTGAAGACGCTGTGGTAATCGCCGGCGAAGGCGGTCTCGACCAGGCCGCGTGTCTTGATTTCCAGCGTTCGGATTTTTTTTAGAATCTCGGCCGGAGTTTGTCGCCCTTCTTCCATCGACAAAGTTATGGCACCGGAAGTCCGGCAAAAATTCGCTCGATAATCGTCTCGCTCGTGACCGATTCCGCCTCGGCTTCGTAGCTCACGATGATGCGATGCCGTAATACGTCGGGACCGATGCTTTTCACATCCTGCGGCGTGACGTAACCGCGACCATTCAGAAATGCGTGGGCGCGTGCGCCAAGCGCGAGATAGATCGTCGCACGCGGCGATGCGCCGTAACGAACAAGTCCTTCCAGTCTCAAGTTATAAGCTGCGGGCTCGCGAGTCGCCCAGACTACATCAACAATGTAATCTTTCACTCGGTCGTCGATATAGATGGTGTTCACCACATCGCGTGCCGCGATGATCTGCTTTGGGTCGATCACCGGGTTCACGCGCAGATCGGGTGCCGATGTCGCCATTAGATCGAGAATCTGGCGCTCCTCCGATTTTGCCGGATAACCGACATTTAACTTCAGCATGAACCGATCGAGTTGGGCTTCCGGTAACTGATAGGTCCCTTCCTGCTCGAGCGGGTTTTGCGTCGCCAAAACCAGAAACGGATCGGATAGCGGATAAGTCGTCTCGCCGATTGTGACCTGCCGTTCTTGCATCGCTTCCAGCAACGCGCTCTGCACCTTTGCGGGGGCGCGGTTGATTTCGTCGGCCAGAATTAAATTCGAAAAAAGCGGCCCGAGCTTGGTCGTAAATTCTCCGGTGCGCGGGTTGTAAATGAGCGTGCCGATCAGGTCTGCGGGCAAAAGGTCAGGTGTGAATTGGAGGCGTTGAAAGCCGGTTTGAATACACGCGGCCATCGTTTTTACCGTAAGCGTTTTGGCCAGCCCGGGGACGCCTTCGAGCAGGATGTGACCGTTTGCAAGCAGGCCAAGCAAAAGACGATCAACCAGGTACTTCTGGCCAACCACAACATGACCAACCTGCTGGCGCAGTGCTGGAATCCATTGGCCCAGGTCTCGCACTTCCTGGGTAATTTCCTGTGTCGATTTCATTCGTGTGATGTCAGACAGACGCGACGAGAGAATGTTCGATCAAACAGCTTCCCAACGAGCGCGGAAGCGACAATTACTTTCGCCGTGTTTCCTGACGTGGACGACAGGTGAGAATGACTGGAAGTCCTGGATAAGGTTTCACTTTGCGGATGCGCGCTTCGAGGTAGCGACGGTAGGTTTCGCTCAACAGGCGAGGCTCGTTTACGAAGAGGATAAATTCTGCCGGTTCGACCATTGCTTCGGGATTCCCCCTCACTTGTGCCGCGTAAAAGAGTTTCAGGCGTCGGCCGGAAATCATTGGCGGTGGATTGGCGGCAAAAGCGGATCGGAGCAGTCGGTTTAGAATGCCAGTCCCGATGCGCTCACGCGCTGCGCGCCGAACCTTTACGATGAACTCAAATAATTTCTCGATGTTTTCTCCAGTCAACGCAGAGGCAACGAGGACCGGTGCGTAATCGAGAAAGAAAATTCGGGAGCGCGTTTCATCAACAAGCTGCGCCATCATCTTCCTTTCGCTTCGTTTTGGTTTCATCAAATCCCATTTATTCAGAACAACGAGCGCTGCTTTGCGCGCTTTTTGGATCAGGCCCGCGATGCGTTTGTCCTGCGCCGTTACGCCCGTCGTAAGATCAACAATGAGCACACAGAGGTCGGCGCGGCGAATGCTTCGCTCAGCGCGCATCACGCTGAAGACTTCAACCGAGCTCGATTGTTTGCCGCGTCTGCGAATTCCGGCAGTATCGATAAAGAGAAACAGTTGGCCGTTGCGCTCGTATGAGATGTCGACGGAATCACGCGTTGTTCCAGGCAATTCGCTCACGATGGCGCGCTCGCTGCGGACAATGGAATTGATCAGCGAAGATTTGCCGACGTTGGGGCGGCCGATGACGGCGATGGAAAGAGACTGGGAAAGAGTGACAGGCGACTGGTCGGTCGCCGAGGGGGAGGGGAGAAGTTGATCGATTGCTTCGATCAATTCGGAAATACCACGGCCATGCGCCGCGCTGATTGAGAGGCTCTCTGAGAATCCCAGCGACGCGAAATCAATCGCGAGATTCTCATGTTTCTCAGTGTCAATCTTGTTTATGACAAGGACGACCGGTTTCTGTGATTTGCGCAGCATTCGCGCGAGTTCCTGATCGAGCGGCGACAATCCGTTCTTTGCATCGACGAGAAAAAGCAGGAGGTTGCTGCTGCGAATGGCTTCTTCGACGGCATGCCGAACTTGCGTTACCAATTCAGATTCGCCTGCGCCTCCGACGCCGCCGGTATCCCATACGACGAACGGCTGCTCTCCGCGTGTGCAGACGGCTGAGATGCGATCGCGTGTTATGCCAGGTTGATCGTGCACGATCGCGATCTTGCGCCCGACGAGGCGATTAAATAGCTCCGATTTGCCCACGTTCGGCCGGCCCACGATCGCGACATTCGGCGATTTGTTCGTGTCGTTCATCGCGCAAGAACGACTGGACTCAATCTACTTTTGCGTGTGCGTGCCCCTCGGCTTGCAACTGCCGCACCCCATCCATGACGTAAATGATTCCGGAGATAAACGTGAACATGCCGGCAGCGATAACGATGTAGAGCAGGGAAAGAAAATGAAGCTGCAACATCACCCACGCGATCGCCGCCATTTGCAAAACAGTAGCGACTTTGCCGGTCCAACTTGGTTTCACCTGTACTTTGCCATTGAGCAAGTGCAGCACACCCGCGCCGACGAGAATAACGGCATCTCGCGTGATAACGAGAACGGGAAACCAGGCTGGAAATCTTCCGTACTCGGGGTCGATCTCACTCCAATTGCTGATGCTCAAGGTAATAATGGCGCTCAAGAGCAAGCCTTTATCGGCAATCGGATCGAGAATCGCACCGAGCGCGCTGCGCTGTTTGTAACGACGCGCGATATATCCATCGAGTCCGTCGCTGACGGCCGCGACCAGAAAAATCACGATGGCGGTAAAACGCTGCCATTCGAGCGGCGCGCCGCGCTGAATGCTTTGGCCGTAATAGATAGCCATCGTGACGAAGACCGGAATCATCAAGATCCGAACCACCGTGATTTTATTCGCAGTCGTCATAACCGGCGCGCGACGATCAAAGGTGAAAGCCTCAGCCAAACTTGCAAGCGATTTGGCCCGGTTACATCGATCTAACGAGAAAGAGATTAGCCAAAAACTACGAAGCGCAGGCACGCGTTGGACGTAAGCGCACGAAATCCCTGGGCAACCCCCGACTGATATACCGTTCGAAATTTATTGTTTCACTTCGCGAAGGAACCCTGGTGCCTTCTAAACTTTGCGAAAAGTAAACATGCATCCCAAAGTCGTGCGATGACAGCCATCATCTCTCAATGGAAAAAGGATTTACGGCCAAAAGCCGGATGGGGTGTGCCGATGGCATGGCTGACGCTTTGTATCATCTGGAGCTCAACCTGGCTAGTGATCAAGGTAGGGTTGCGCGATTTACCGCCGATTTCCTACGCCGCGATACGTTTTGTGATCGCGGTCATCGTTCTTCTGGCTGTGTCAGCCGGACGCGTCCGGTTATTGCCGCAGCACGCCTCCGATTACGTGCTGCTCGCTTTTACCGGCGTCCTGATGTTCGCCGTCAACTACGGGCTGCTTTTTTGGGGCGAGCTTTATGTTTCGTCCGGTCTGGCCGCGGTATTGCAGGCGACAATTCCGATCTTTGGCATGGTGTTCGCCCATCTAATGCTTCCCGCCGAGCCGTTGCGCTTGCAGAAAGTCGCAGGCTCACTGCTCGCACTCGGCGGAGTGACGATCATTTGCGCCCGGCTTCTCGGTTTCAACGGACCGATGGCATTCTGGGGTGGACTCGGCATTGTCTTCGGAGGAGCGCTCGCGGCATTCTCGAACGTGTTACTTAAAGCGCGTGTGTTGCAGGTCGCGCCAGGAATGATTGCGGCCTGGCAGATGATTTTTGGGGCAGCGCCATTGCTGGTGACTGGATTCGTGGTGGAAGGCAATCCGCTGCGCTTCCACTGGAGCGCGTTATCGATCTTTTGTTTGCTTTATCTCGCGGTGATCGGTTCTGCGCTCACGTTTCTGCTTCTTTACTGGCTTCTGCCGCGAATGTCGGTGGCCAAGTTGCAAACAGTCTCGTTGATCACGCCGCCTGGCGCTGTCATGTTGGGCTGGGCCGTCGGCGGGGAAAAGTTTTCTCTATCGTCGCTTCTGGGTGCTTGTTTGGTCCTTGCCGGTGTCTGGATGATTTTCCGCAAAGCCGAAGTGACCAAGCGAGCAACGCGACAGCCCGACGAAAGTGCGCCTCTACCGGGAGGATGATCTAAGCGGCTGAAAAGTTGGCAGGGCGCGCTACTCCGTTTGGAATCTTGAATCGTTCGATCTGCTCTTTGATTTCGTGGACGAAATTTGCTGCGCCGGCGCCGTTAACAACCCGGTGATCAAATGTGAGCGAGAGCGTGATCACTTCCGTGGTTTCGTTTTTCTTCTTTCCGTTTGAAATCATTTCGCAATGGGCACTGCCAACAAAGAGCGTGCCAACCGATGGTGGCACGACGATGGGCGCGCCAGCTTTTACGCCAAACGCTCCGAGGCTCGTGATGACGACCGGCGCGTTCATGGCATCAACACGACCACCGCGGGTTGCATCCACCGTCTCATTATAAATTCTCACGAACTCCGACCAGCTTTTCTTGTTCGCTTGCGCGATCACTGCGGTGGCAAGGCGATCGCCTTCCAACGCGACGGCGATGCCCAGGTCGAAATCGTCATTCTCGATGATGCGATCGTCCTCAAGAATTAAACGACGGAACGGCGCGTGTTTTTCCATCGCACGCACAACCGCCCAGGCGATCATCACCGAAGGGGAGGGGGCGTGTTTTCCATTTTCCCTTTTCGCAACATCGCGCGCCTTTTGAATCGCGTCCCAGCGTGCGTCGATCTGCAAATTAGCAGGGATAACCCGGCTGAGTTTACGGGTGATCGTGGGCGAAAGGGCCGGCTCGATCCTGTGGTGGCGGGCGTGCCGCTCGCGATCGGACGATTCCCCAGCCGGCACGGCTGCCTCTACATGTGTTTGCTTTCCGTCCAGCGATGTTTTTGTCGCGGCTTGAAACTGGTCAGCAAACGACGGTTCACCAGTGAGAATGACGCCGAGCTCCTGGCCGATCTCTACCGTGTCGCCTACTTTTGTTTTCCATTCGCCCATCACGCCGGCAAAGGACGACTGAATGGGATAAACGGCTTTGTCCGTTTCGACTTCGCACAGGTCATCATCGAGCGCGATCGCGTCGCCGGGATTTTTCAAAAGTGAAACAATTTTTGCATTCCGAATTCCTTCGCCCATGATCGGAACAGTGATGCTTTGGGTAAGCTGTTTAGACATGTCGATCTTTGGCTTGGATGTGTAGTGGCCGGCCTGCCGCCCGCAAGCGTCTAATTCTGCGGCCGGCACGGCCGCCTCTAAAGCGCTAACGGCCGCAGCGCGTTTCACTCCGGTAGCAACTGAGCGCTCGATCGCAGCGACGATTCGTTCCACATCCGGCAACGCAGCGTATTCGTAAATTGGATTGTAACCGATCATGACGTTGGCTTTGCTGACGAGAATCGGTGGAGTGACCATTTCGTTCCAGATCTCCGGCTTAGCGATCACGTGCGAAATGATCATTTGACCCACGCTGCAGTTTTCGGTGTCTTCCTGGACGACAACCAACCGGCCGGTCTTGCCCACAGATTCTTCGATCGCGACACGGTCCCACGGCACGATTGAGCGCAGATCGATCAACTCCACGCTCGTTTCGTTCTCGATTTTTGCGATCGCCTCGAGCGATTTCTCCACCGTATTTCCCCACGCGATCAAAGTAACGTCAGAGCCGGCCGCGCGTTTCCGGGCCTGACCCAACGGGATGGAGCGAATGGGCCCCGCGTATTCGTGTTCGGCCCAAAGCATGTGTTTTGGAATAAGAAACATCACTGGATCGTCCGTGTGCATCGCTGTCCAAAGCAATCCAGCTGCGTCGTCCGGTGTGCTCGGGATTACGACACTCAGGCCGGGATAATGCGCGAACACCGACTCATTCGCCTGGCTGTGCCATAAGCTTCCGCCGGGCAGATAAGCGCCATACGGCGCATAAATCACAGCCGGACATTTCCAATTGCCAAACGACCGCCAGCGCAATGTCGAAATGTTGGTGACGAGCTGGTTGAACCCCGGGTAAATGAAATCAATAAACTGGAGCTCGAAGACCGGGCGCTTGCCGTATGCAGCTAGACCACAGGCAACACCGAGAATAGTCGATTCGGCGAGGGGCGAATTGAAAACTTGTTTTGGGAATTCGGTTGAGAGTTTCTGCGTAAGGCGGAACACGCCTCCTTTCGGATCTTCGATGTCTTCGCCGAAAATGATGCGTCGCGGGTCTTCCTCGAGACCCGCGCGCAACGTCTTATTGACGGTGTCACCGATGCGATATTTACCCGGCGGCAGGATCTCCTCATCGATCTTGGGCGGTGATTTGCTGACATTAGCGAGAAGCTCGTTAGGCGACGGGTCCTCGGCTTTCTCCGCTTCGCTGTACTCGCCGCGAATGCGCTCCTTGATTTCATTATCGATCTTTGCGAATTCCTCGGCGGTGATCACACCTTCCTCGATCAATTGGTCCTTCCAGCATTTAAGCGGATCGCATTTTTCGAGCTCCTGTAATTCTTCTGCGCTGCGGTAAAG
>Ga0193719_10000169_pt1 | contig 21956 bp, 22 predicted proteins | sample U2a2metaG_FD_160103 | JGI IMG/M metagenome (GOLD analysis project Ga0193719, IMG submission 160103) | Soil microbial communities from a riparian zone of the East river system, Colorado, United States - U2a2 | ecosystem: Environmental > Terrestrial > Soil > Riparian zone | place: USA: East... | reverse complement strand
ACGGGGACATCTGGGCCTACGTGGTTTTTGCCGAGCGCGAATCACGTTAGCCCAGGACCGTCTTGTTCCGGCCACCCGTTTACGCCTCCGACAGGCGCGATCCGTGCTGGAAATGGTACTGCAGGATTTTCGCCGCCAGCGTGGCACTGACCTTTCCGGACTCGGAATCGACCGTGCGCACGACCTCGCCCCGGCAAACTACCTCGGCCGCGGCCAGGCCCGCGATTTCTGCCGGCAGCACGAGATTGATCTCTAGTTGCGCGTTGGGGGCGATAAATTCTTCCGCCCGGAACAGCATTCCCGAGCGGCTGATGTTTTCGGTGGTGCCTTCACGCCAGCCTCTTTCTCCGACCTGCCGGTATTTCAGCGGCAGGCGAAGATCGAAGCGCGTGGCGCGGAAGGGGGAGGACATCTTGTTACGGGTCCGAGCAAGGGGAGCAGGTTGAGCTAATCGAGCAGACATCGGTATCTCCTTTGGGGGTGGGGTATCGAGCACCTCCCGCACCTTTGCCTTGAGCGCGGGGAGGGTAAAGGGCTTCTGGAGCAGGGTGATGCCCTGGTCCAGCGTGCCGTTGTGGCCAATGTGGTTTTCCGTGTAGCCCGACATATAGAGCACCTTGATCTCGGGCCGGGCTAAGGAAACCTGATTGGCCAGTTCGCGCCCGTTCATTCCCGGCATGATGACATCGGTTAGCAGCAGGTGAATGGGGCCTTTGTGTGTCTGGGAAATTCGGATGGCAGCGGCGCCATCGGCCGCGTCAACTACGCTGTATCCCTGGTTCATCAGGGACCGGCGCGTAAGCTGTCGCAGAGTTTCCTCGTCCTCTACCAGCAGGATGCGTTCACGGCCTGACCTGGGCGGTTCGCTCGGAACCGTGGGTGCCTCGGATTCCACTTGTATTTCGGCATCGACACGCGGCAGGTAGATTTTGAAGGTTGTGCCTCTGCCGGGCTCGCTGTAGACCCAGATGTAGCCTTCGCTCTGCTTGACGATGCCGTATACCGTGGAGAGTCCGAGGCCGGTGCCTTTCAGCCCTTTGGTGGTGTAGAAAGGCTCGAAGATGTGGGTCTGAGTTTCGGCATCGATGCCCATGCCCGTGTCGCTGATGGCGAGCATGACGTAGTCGCCGGGCTTTACCGGGGAATGGAAGCGGGCGTAGTTGGCGTCAAGCTTGACGTTGGCCGTCTCGATGGTGAGTTTTCCCCCTTGTGGCATGGCGTCACGGGAGTTGACGGCCAGGTTCATGACGACCTGTTCGATCTGGCCGGGATCAGCCTTGACGGCGCCCGTATCCGCACCTGGAATCATGACCAAGTCGATGTCTTCGCCGATCAGCCGGGTCAGCATCTTCAGGTTTTCTGTGACCACTTCGTTGAGATCCACAATTTTCGGCGCCAGCATCTGCTGGCGGCTGAAGGCCAGCAACTGGCGGGTGAGCGAGGTGGCGCGCTCGGCCGCCTTGGCGATTTCCTGGGCCGGCCCGCGCAGGGCGGGATCGGGGCCGATGCTATCCAGCAGGAATTCGGAATATCCCGAGATCACCATGAGCAGATTGTTGAAGTCATGGGCTATGCCCCCGGCGAGCCGGCCCACGGCTTCCATCTTTAGGGCCTGGCGGAGTTGCTGCTCGAGGGCGCGGCGTTCGGTGACGTCTTCGGCAAACAACTCGAAAAAGACGGCGTTGGCGTCGTCGCGAAAGGCCCGTCCGGACAGACGGATGTTGATGGCGGTGAGATCCTTCCGTACCCAGTCAGCGGCCAGGCCGTGGAATTTTTGCAGGGTGCGGAGGAAGTCCGCCAGGCTGAACCACTGCTGCGAATCGGCGTATAGGTTGGCGAGATTCTGGCCGACCAGTTCCGAGCCGGTGGCATGGCCCAACATGGCGACCAGGGCGGGGTTCACATCGAGCAGAATGCCGTTGGCGTCGCAGCGGCAGACGCCGTAGGGAGCGTGCGTAACCAGCGAGCGGAAATTGATCTCGGAGCAGCGTAAGCCTTCCTGGGCCGAGCGCAGAGCCGCGTTGAAGAAGCAAATCAGCCCGGCGACGAACACGAACAGAGTGAGATGTATGATGGCGTTGCGGTAGTCGGAGGCCGAGCGCGCCCCGGCAAGAGAGAAGTAGGCGCTCACGGTCAAGGCGAAAGACGTCGCCACCACGCCCGGCTTCCAGCCTCCGTACCAGGCGCTGACCATGATGGCCACGGCAAAGACCACCAGACGGCTCTCCACCACGTCGGAAAGCAGGAAGGCTGGGATCAGGGCAAGAATAATGCTGAGAACGGCGACGCCGTATCGGAGGATGGGAGCCCGAGCCGGAGGGATGTAACGGTTGCGAAGAAGGGGGAGCTTCGCTCGCATGAGATGAATTTAATTCCCGCAATGGCATCGCGCGAGTTACGGGAGTGCAATCGGGGGCTGGCCAGTCGCCTACGGACGGGAGAATTGTGGTGTCCAGGCAACCCCTTCCGAGGAATCGGCAACCGGCTTTCCCCCCGGCCGCCCGGGGTTCAAGTCGGCCGCTGGGAAGCCCAAGCCGGGCGCTTGCGGCCAAATCCTTCGGGATCATGGATATGAACATTGGGTTGTTTGGCGGGAGCTTCGATCCGATTCATCACGGGCATGTGGCGTTGGCGCGGGCGGCCAAAGAACGCTATGAGCTCGGCCGCATCTATTTTGTGCCGGCCAATGTTCCGCCGCACAAGCAGCGGCAGCCTCTGGCCCATCACTGGCATCGCTATGCCATGGTGGTGCTGGCGACCTTGGGCGAGAAGGCGTTTGTGCCTTCGCTGCTGGAGGCTCCGGGAGTGGTTTCGGGCAGCGGCACCGCCGGCAAGTCGCGGCCGACCAAGCCCGGCGCGAACTACAGCATTGACACGGTACGGCGTCTGAAAGAATCGCTGAAGAAAATCGACCGCTTGTTTTTCCTCATCGGCATGGATGCCTTCGCCGACATCGCCCAGTGGCGCGAACCTGAGGCGCTGTTTCGGGAATGCGAATTCATCGTGGCCAGCCGGCCCGGATATTCGCTGGCGGATGTGGCCAATGCGCTTCCGGAAAAGCTTCGTCCGGCTCGGGCGGTGAGCCAGCCCTTTGCCAAGCAGCCGGCCACGGGCGATCTGGTGTTGCGCGGGGCTACTGTGCATTTGCTGGAGAATGTGCATCAACCGGTCTCAGCCACGGCGATTCGGGACGCGGTGGCGGCCAAGAAACCTTTGCGCAAGTTTGTGAATTCTGCGGTGGAGGAGTACATCAGGAAAGAGGGATTGTATGGCTAAGGGGCCAGTTCTCGGTGGTCCGTCGTCAGGCCACGTGGAGCCTGCGTCGGCTACAATGGGGGCAGTCGATCTGAAGACTGAGGACGGACAACTAATCTCCGCATGAAGAAGAACCAATCGAAAATACAGATCTCAGAAGCCGTGGGGGCCTGCCTGGAGAAGAAGGCAGAACAAATTACCATTCTGGAACTGGAGCAAGGATCAGGTGCATTTACCGATTACTTCGTGTTGTGCAGCGGGTCCAATCCGCGGCAGGTGCAGGCCATTGCCGACGAAGTGGAAACTCGTTTGAAGAAGGTCAGCTTGTGGCCCAATCAAATTGAGGGATACAAACAGGCGGAGTGGGTGCTGCTTGATTATGTGGATTTTGTGGTTCATGTTTTCTCCGAGAAGGCGCGCCAATTTTACGACCTGGAACGGTTGTGGAAGTCGGCGCGGCGCGTGGAACCCTCGGAGCTCGGAGCCGGGAGCCGCGAGCGAAAGCGCGCTCCGATGCGCGCTTTGAAAAAGAAGCGGGCATAATGATTCTCGTGCCATGAACTCCGCGCAGGACTCCATCCCGGACTGGGGCGCTTCCTACAAGCTGACTGCGGCCGAGAAGTGGAAGGCGAAGAATGCCGAAATGGGTCGAGCGGCTACCGAAGCCCTGGTAGGCTATGCCCGGCCACGGACGGGAATGAACGTGCTTGACCTGGCCAGTGGAACGGGCGAGCCTTCGATCAGCCTGGCGACGCACGTCGGGCCTAAAGGTCATGTTACGGCTCTCGATCTCAGCCCTGAGCTCCTCAAGGTTGCCGAGCAGCGCGCCCAGGCTCGAGGTCTCACGAATTTCTCCACCCAACAGGCGGATGCGCAAGAGCTTCCATTTCCTGACCAGAGTTTCGACCTGGTGACGTCGCGCTTCGGGGTGATGTTTTTTGCCCAGCCGGAAAAGGCTCTGCGCGAGGTGCACCGTGTGCTCAGACCGAAAGCGCGGGCCTGCTTTCTGGCCTGGGGGCCCTTTGAGCAGCCTTTCTGGTCGACCACGATGGGAGTGGTGGCCCAGCGACTAGGGGGCCTGACACTTCCACCGGGGCAGGATCCATTCCGATTCGCGCAGCCCGGGAGTCTGGCATCGGTTTTGCATCAATCCGGCCTGCAGGAAGTTGAGGAACAGAGCAGGACACTGCCCTGGACCTGGCCGGGAAAACCGGAAGAGGTCTGGGAATTGATGCAGGCGGTGGCCACTCCTTTTCTTCCGCTGCTGGGGCGAATTCGGGAGGAAAATCGAAGCGAGATTGATGCCGAGGTGCTGTCGGCGATGAGTAGATATGCCGACGGTGACAGCGTGAAGTTCGGGGCCGTGGTGGTGTTTGCGTCCGGCACCCGATAAATCGCCAAGATTTCACTCCGGTTGCGCTGCTTGGTGTGTCATGGGGTTAAATCCCACCTGTGAAACTTAAAGTTGCTTGGATCGGTAAGACCAAGGAGGCGGCCATCCAGTCGCTGACGGACGAGTATCTGAAACGTTTGTCGCGTTACGCTGACGTTCAAGGGATCACGCTCAAAGACGAAGCTGCTCTTTTAAAACTGTGCGCGCAAGATGCCCGTCCCTCGAGACATGCCCTGGTGCTGCTCGATGCCCAGGGCAAGCAGTTTTGTTCCGAGGAGTTCGCAAGATTTCTGGGCGACTACCGGGACCGGCACACCTTGCCGCTGTTGTTCGCCGTGGGCCCGGCGGATGGATTTTCTGACCAGGCCCGGCAAGCCGCCACGCTGGTGCTATCGCTCAGTAAATTGATGCTGGCGCATGAGTTGGCCCGGGTTGTACTGCTTGAGCAGCTCTACCGCGGCTTCACCATTCTGAAGCGCCATCCCTATCATCTGGGCCACTCAAATTAGGAATGTAGGCGTGTACTTTCGTGACTTTCCGTTCTACCCGCGGTGCGCTTAGAGTTGGGTTCCCAGCAGAACGGTGCTGGACATTTCAGCCCTCCCCCGTAAAGGACTTATACGATGAAGAATCCGTTCGAAGTGCTGAAGCGCAAAGAGCAGGAAATCGCGAAGGTCAAGAAAGAAGTTGATGCCCTTCGGGTTACGATCCGGCTGATCGGGGACGACAATTCTGCGCCTGCCGCCGATGCAAAGGTGGATCTGCGTTCCGTCATCGAGATGCCGTAGGCTGAAATTCCTGGTTTATTCCCTTCTGTCATCAATCACAGAGTCTTCGTAGGTGCCGTATCCGCCCCGGGGCGGCCTTCCTGATTTAACCCTTCCGTCTAACATCTCATTTAGGATCCATCTCATTTAGGATCCATCTCATTTAGGATCAATGGATTGGAATGGAGGGGCGTAGAGGTTCGCGCCTGCGACTGGGGGAACAGGTACAATCAAAGGTTCGCCTGGTATGCAGGACATCCGCCGTGGTCTGATTATCGTCAATACTGGCGCGGGCAAGGGTAAAACCACCGCTGCCATGGGTACGGCATTGCGCGCGGTGGGTCAGGGCATGCGCGTCCTGATGTTGCAGTTTCTGAAGGGTTCCTGGCACTATGGCGAGCTCGATGCGGCGCAGGCTTTGGGTGACAAGTTCGTCATGAAACAGATGGGACGCGGCTTCGTGAAAGTGGGAACCGAGAAGCCGGATGCGGAAGATGTTCGCATGGTCGAAGCGGCTTGGGCGGAAGCCGAGCAGGCCATCCGTTCTGGAACTTGGGACGTGGTCATCCTGGATGAGATCAACTATGCGATCAGCTACGGCATGCTCGATCCGGCCAAGGTGGCGGAGACTCTAAAAAGCAAACCTGAAATGGTCCACATCATCTTGACCGGACGGAACGCCCATCCGACAATTGTCGAACTGGCCGACACGGTGACGGAAATGCGCCAGATCAAGCATGCCTATGAAAAGGGCGTGATGGCGCAGAGGGGGATTGAATACTGAATTGTCGTTGCCTGTGGGTGGTTGCTGGTTCGCCGCTTGCGGGCGATGCCGGGCCAGCTGCCCACAGCTTTTGACCAACGACGGAACGACCGACGACTGCCATGGCCTGGTTCAAGCGACAAGCCGGTGAGCTCGATACCTCGGGGGAGCGCAAGGTGCGCACCGAGGGGCTGTGGGTGAAGTGTGACACCTGCCGCCAGATTATCTGGAAAAAGGATCTGGAAGATAATCTTAACGTTTGTCCCAAGTGCGACCGGCATTTCCGGATTGATGCGCGCGGGCGCCTGGCCCAGCTACTCGACGACAATGAGTACGAAGTGTCGGACTCGAACCTGGTTTCCACCGACCCTTTGAAATTCGTGGACCTCAAGGCTTATTCGGCCCGCCTGAAGCAGGCCCAGGCTGAAACCGGCCTCAAAGACGCGCTGATTAATGCCCGCGGCAAGTTGAATGGCCGTACCGTGATTGTGAGCGCCATGGAGTACGGGTTTATCGGCGGGAGCATGGGAGCGGTGGTGGGGGAAGGTATCACGCGAGCTATCGAGCAGGCGACCGAAACCAAGGTGCCCATCGTGATCGTTTCCGCCTCCGGCGGGGCGCGCATGATGGAAGGGGTAATCAGCCTGATGCAGCTGGCCAAGATTTCCGCTGCGCTAGCCCGGCTGGATGAGGCCAAGGTCCCTTTCATTTCGGTGCTAACCGACCCGACAACCGGCGGCGTGACTGCCTCGTTTGCCATGCTGGGTGATCTGAATATCGCCGAACCTGGCGCCCTGATCGGATTCGCGGGACCTCGGGTGATTGAGCAGACCATACGGCAGAAGCTTCCGCAGGGCTTTCAGCGGAGTGAATTTTTGCTCGAGCACGGCATGCTGGACGCTGTCGTACACCGCAAGCAGCTCAAGTCGTATATTGCCCGGGCGCTGGAGTTTATGGATCAGCCGTCAGAGCTTGGCCGCAAGGCGTCAGCTTAAAACCGTTGATCAGTTGTCCTCCGCCAGATCTTACTCCCCCGTCGAGATCGACCCTTCCCCTGTTTGGCCCTGCAACCGTGCGTTTCAATGGCATGACCTCGAACCCCTGGGGGCGAAGCTGTTAACCTTAAGACTGGCAAACGACCGACGACCTGAAGACTGCCCCGTGTCCTACGAAACCGCCATTGCGCGCATGTACGCGCTGGGCTATGAACTGGCTCAGACTCCGTCGCACAAGTTCGATTTAGACCACATGCGGGTCTTGCTGGCTGCGCTCGATAACCCCGAACGGCGGTTTCCGAGCGTGCTGGTGGCGGGCACCAATGGCAAGGGTTCGACGGCGGCGACGCTGGCTGCGATCTTGCGGGCCTCGGGAGAGCGGACCGGCCTCTATACATCTCCCCATCTGGCGCGGATTAACGAGCGCATCCGGATTGCCGGTGAGCCGATCTGTGATGACGATTTTGCTCTACTGCACGACCTGGTTGACCGTACCGCCGAACGACTCGTGGGCGAGGGCGAGTTGCCCTGGCACCCCAGCTTTTTCGAGATGCTGACCGCCATGGCGTTCGAGTATTTCGCGCGCCGCAGGGTGGAGATCGCGGTTCTTGAAGTGGGCATGGGCGGGCGCTTGGATGCTACCAACGTAGTTGAGCCGCGAGTGAGCGTCATCACCGACATCGCCCTCGATCATCAGAAGTTTCTTGGCGATACCGTGGCTGAGATCGCAGCCGAAAAGGCAGGAATCATTCGGCCCGGCGGCGTGGTGGTCACGCTGCCGCAGCAGCCGCAGGCCAACGATGTGATCGGACGCACCATCATGGATTTGGGAGCGCGGGCCCTGAGCGCGGTGCCGTATGTGCCGCCGGTGAGTCCTGCGAGCCCCCAGTACGTGGTGGCCAGCCGGCAGAGCACGGTTTCCCGCTATCCGCTGCAGGTGATGGGGGAGCCGATCCTGGTTGAGACTCCGCTGATCGGACGTCATCAACTGAGAAACGTTGCCCTGGCCATTGCGGCGGCCGAAGAACTCGGGCGCCAGGGCTTCCCGGTGACGGCGGCTTCGATTGAGCAGGGCATCCGGGAAACCCGTTGGCTGGGGCGATTCCAGGTGCTGCCGGCTGCGCACGGTGCGCCCGAATACGTACTCGATGTGGCCCATAACCCGGCCGGGGCGTGGTCTCTGCGTTCCACCTTGTCGGCAGCTTACGCGGAGCGTCCGCTTACGTTTATTTTTGGGGCGATGCGGGATAAAGCCATTGGCGAAATGGCGGAAATTCTGTTTCCCCTGGCGGAACGGGTGATTGCAACCCACGCCCACAATCCGCGTTCGGCTACGGCGGAGGAGATTCGCCAACGGGCCTCCCGGATTTCGGTGCAGATCGAGGAGGCCGCGGATGTGGCGGCTGCGATGGCCGCGGCGCGAACTTCGGCGCGGCCAGACACGGTCGTGGTGATCACGGGCTCGATATACATTGTAGGAGAGGCGATGCGATTGCTCGGAGTGCGCATCGAATAAGCAGTGCCGTCTGTGAAGACACCGACTACGGAACTTGATAACACGGCTGAAGGGGCTGAGCCAGCCTCCGGTGTGCGCCCGGATTCATCCCCCAGGGCGGCGGTTTCCAGACGCTACGGATGGCTTAGCCGTCTACGCTCGTATTTCATCTTCGATCCCCTCATCTGGCTCGTGACCGTTATCCTCGGCATCGTTTCCATTCCAGTTTCTCTGCTGGGGGAGAAGGGCCGCATTCTGCACGGCTTTGCCCGCTTCTGGTCCCAACTGATCATGAAGATCATCTGCTCACCTACGACCGTGACCGGGTTGGATGCGCTGGATACCTCAAGGCCCCTGGTTTACGCCGTGAATCACGCGTCGGCGCTCGATATCCCGGTGCTGTATGTTTACTTGCCCTTTCAGTTTCGCATCGCCTTCAAGAAAGAGCTGCTGGCTTACCCGATCGTGGGATGGCACCTGCGACGTTCGGGGCAAATCTGCATTAACCAGCAGAATCCCGCGGCTTCGATCGGCAGCATTCGGGCGGCGCTAAAAAGCCTCAAGAGCGGCCTGCCGCTGGTAATTTTTCCCGAGGGCGGGCGCACCCGCGATGGCCAAGTCAAACCATTTCTGCCGGGGGCGTTTTTTCTGGCAATCAAGGCGCAGGTGGATATTGTGCCGGTGGCGCTGGTAGGAACCTACGAACTCTTGCCCATGGATACCTATCACATCAAGTGCCGTCCGCTCGAAATGCGCGTGGGGCAGCCCATTGCCACCGCGGGATACACGCCGAGGAACATGGCGGAGCTTTCGGACAAAGTGCATCGCGCGGTGGAAGATTTGCACGCAAAACCAGTGGGTCAGTGATTCGTGGTCGGCGCTAAGCAGAACGTGAAGCGACAGATCGGCCACCGACCACTGGTTCCGGCTCCCGGTTCCGGGTTTATGGTTCACTGACCACTTGCTGTTCGCGAATTTCTTCTACTTTCCCTGCGATCGAGTATTTCAGATCGTCGATTCCCTTTCCCGTGACCGCCGAGATAGGGAACAAATCCAGGGCATTCTGCTTGCAATAGCGTTTGAGCTTGGCCAGCTTTTCTTTATTGGCGACGTCGATCTTCGAGGCCACCATGATCACCGGTTTCTGCTCCAGACGGGCCCCGAAATTGGCTAGTTCTTCGTTAATCACTTCAACCTCTTTGACCGGGTCGGGACGGCCACTGGCATCGGAGACATCGACCAGGTGAACCAGCAGGCGGGTGCGCTCGATGTGGCGCAAGAATTGAATGCCCAGGCCAGCTCCGGCGTGCGCGCCTTCGATCAATCCGGGGATATCGGCGACTACGAAGCTTTTCTCGTCGGGTGGTTGCCCTGCGACTGCCACCCCCAGGTTGGGCTGCAAGGTGGTAAAGGGGTAGTCGGCGATTTTGGGGTGGGCGGCCGAGATGCGCGAGATCAATGTGGACTTACCCACATTGGGATAGCCGACTAGGCCTACATCGGCGAGCAGTTTCAGTTCAAGGCGGAAAACGCGATCTTCTCCGGGGCGCCCCGGCTCGTGCTCCCTCGGCGCCTGGTGGGTGGAGGTCGCAAACCTGGCATTTCCCCGTCCACCGCGCCCACCACAGGCAATGACGATGCGATCGTCGGGACGGGAGAAATCGTGCACTTTTTCTCCGGTTTCGTCGTCGTACAAGATGGTGCCCACCGGAACTTTCAGCAGGACGTCGATTCCTTCGCGGCCGGTTTTGTTGGAGCCTTCTCCATGGCGTCCGCGCTGGGCTTTGTATTCCGGATTGAAGCGGAAGTGCACCAGCGTGTTGTGGCGCTCGCTGGACTCCATAATGACGTCGCCACCGTTGCCGCCGTCGCCTCCCGACGGGCCCCCTCGGGGGACGAACTTCTCCCGGCGGAATGCCATGCAGCCGTTGCCGCCGTCGCCAGCTTTGACGCGGATTTTCGCTTCGTCTATGAACATCGGTCGTCAGTCATCATCGCTCAGTGGTCAGTCTTCGGGTGCTCAGCCACAACGGGAGACCGCAGTGCACAAAAAAGCCCCGGCCCGCGCCGAGGCTTGCGGCCGCTGGAGTCTCTCTGGCGACCCTTTGGTTGTCGTTCAGACGCTGCTTCCGGCTATGGTTTGGCGGCCAGCGGTTCGACCATAACGAACTTGCCCATCGAGCCCTTGTCCATGAACTTGATGCGCCCGCTGATTTTGGCGAAAAGGGTGTCGTCTTTGCCGCGGCCGACATTGAGACCGGGCTTTACCCGAGTCCCACGCTGGCGCACGATGATGGTGCCGCCCGGGACCACTTGTCCGCCGAACGCCTTAAATCCGAGCCGCTGCGCGTTTGAGTCGCGCCCGTTTCGTGAACTACCTAAACCTTTTTTGTGTGCCATAGATTGCTTTCCAGTTTCTGGTCTCTAGTTCCTAACCGCTGCCCGGCTCCCCGTCTTACCGTCCGGCTCGCGCAGTGCCCGCCGGAGAGTCGGTCAGACGCGGGCGCTACTTTTTCTTTTTGGGCGCGCTTTTCTTTGCCGCCGACTTTTTGCCGGCTGCCTTTTTTGCCGGACTCTTGGCTCGCTTAGCCTCGGCCTTGGGAGCTTCTTCGGTTTCGACGGGCTGGACTTTTTTCGCTTTTACTTCTTTCTTCGGAAGCTCGGGGGCGGTGAACTTCTGCCCATCCACCGCGATCTCGGTGATGCGCACCGCGGTGTATCCCTGGCGATGCCCCCGGAGCTTCTTGTACTGCTTTTTACGCTTGTAATGGAAAACCAAAATCTTTGCGCCGCGACCCTGCTCCACGACTTCCGCGGTAACCAGCGCTGCCGACTGGGGGCGAGCGATCTGGCCGGGCTCACCCGAAACTGCGAGTACGTCGCTGAACTCGATTTTTCCGTCGATCCCGTCGCCTTGACTTTCTAATCGAATCACGTCGCCGGGCGCCACCCGGTACTGCTTTCCTCCGGCGCGGATGACCGCGTACATACCTATGCCTCCGTCCAATCCTATGCCCGTCGCGGCCTGGCGCGATTCCGGGATCCCTGATGCTGTGCTTGCTGCTTTCCGCGTCGGCGCTTTGGGCAACGAATGCGGCAGGGCCCCAGAACGGAGCCGCAACTACAGGCAAACCCATCCATTTTAGCGTGCGCTGTCGAAAAGCGTCAAACCGGGGCGCGGAGTGCTTTGTGGTTTAGGGTTCTTTGTGCGACAATCTGTCGCCGAATTGGAGGAGGATCAATGCATAAGCGCCTTTTGACCGTTCTGATGTGTGTGCTCGCACTCAGCCTTTCCAGCCTTGCCGCGTCCAAGCCGAAGAAGACTGCCGCATCCGGCGCTCCCGACAAGGCCTACCTGCAAAAGCTGATGGAAGGCTGGAGTGCGGGGAATCCGGCCAGCATGGCCCAGTACTACGACCAGGGCGAGTATACGTTTTTCGACATCGCCCCGTTGAAGTACAGCAACTGGGCCGAGTATCAGAAGGGCGTCGTCGAAGTGCTGAAGGGTTACAAGAGCTTCAAGCTGACCGTGAACGACGATGCGCAAATTCATACCGACGGGAACCTGACTTGGTCGGCTGCGACCGTGAAGGAAGATGCGATTACAGCGGCCGGCAAACACGAGTTGGCTACCCTGCGCTGGACGGTGATCTTCGAAAAGCAGGGCGGCAAGTGGTTGATCGTGCACGAACACACCTCAGAGCCGCTGCAGTAGTGAGGATGCTGCCGGACGGGGCATGTCCCCCTCGTCCGAGCCCGGCCCAGCCTGAGGCAGAGCATCGCCTCGGACGGATCCCCAATCCTCGATCGTGACCTCGGCGCCCAGGGAATCGCTGCTCTCGACCTGCGCTTAGCCTCCGATCCAGTCACAGTCGCCACAGGCCGCTACCCGGATCTAAAACCGGTAGGCTCGGAGGAAGAAGTACACCGTCATTCCCGCCCCTACCAGGATTACGAAACGCCGCACCCAAGCCTGGGGCAGTTTTTGCGCATAGTGCGCCCCAAAATATCCGCCGATCGAAGCGCCCACGATCATAACCAAACCCTGCGGCCAGTAAATTGCGCCCTTCACGATGAATAACAGCACGGCGATGCCGTTGATGGCCATGCCCAGAACGCTCTTCAGGGCGTTCATGGCGTGGATGTCGGTCATTCCGACGGCGGCCAGCATGGCCAGGTTGATGATGCCCACGCCGCCGCCAAAATAGCCGCCGTACACCGAAACCACCAGCTCAAAAATCGCGGCTCCCAGGATGGCGACTGCGGTTGCGTCACGCCCGACGCTCGAAACGCGCCCGCGTGCCAGGCGATTGCCAAACATGAACAGAAGGGTTGCACCCAGCATCATCCAGGGCAGCACCCGCATAAAAGTGAGCGGCGGAGTTTTGAGCAGCAGAAATGCGCCGATGATTCCGCCGAGGAAGCTGGTGGCCAGCAGGGGCAGCAATACCCGCCTGGGCACCTCGAGTCGGCTGCGGTACGCGCCTCCGCTGGCGGTCACTCCCGTCCAAAGGGCGAGCGTGTTGGTGGCGTTGGCGGGAATGGGCGGCACCCCGGTCAACAGCAAGGCAGGAAAAGCCACAAAACTGCCACCGCCGGCGACCGCATTCAAAGCTCCGCCCAGGATGCCGGCAACAAAAAGGAAGACGGCTTGTTGCGGGTTTAGGGAGGCCAGATTCATGGACACAGGATGCGCCGGTTCATGGACACAACAAGCAAAGATAAAAGAAAAAAGATATCTGATATCTAAGGATAGAAGGTGTACCACAAGAGTTGAAACATCGCCCAATGGGGGCAGTGATCGGCTGTGTTGCCCGCTACCGTATGCTGCCTTCGGCCGTCTGATGGCAGAGGCATCCGCTGGCGGAACCAAGCGGTGGAGGAACAGTGAGGCAGGCAAAGCTCGTGCTGGTTGTCCTGGTCTTTATTGTCATGGGTAGCGGTGTCGCCGCCGCCGCACGGCAGAACCATACGGCAGCACAGCCGAAACCCTGCTCCCAACCCGAGCAGAGGCAATTGGATTTCTGGGTGGGCGAATGGGATCTCAGCTGGCCGGGCAACCATGCGGGGGAGACGGCGCACGGGACCAACAGTGTGCGGCGCATTCTGGATGGCTGCATCGTCGAGGAAACTTTTTCGGGAGGAGATGCCTTGCACCTTCGAGGCCAGAGCGTTTCCCTCTTTGACGTCGGGGCAGGAAAGTGGAAGCAGACCTGGGTGGATAACGAAGGCGGCTATCTTGACCTGGTGGGCGAATCTAGAGATGGGCAGATGATCCTGTGGCGTGAAGCCACTCGTCCCGATGGCACCAAGGCTCTGCAGCGCATGGTCTTCAAGAACATAACCCCCAATGAGTTCGACTGGAGCTGGGAAGGATCAAAAGACGGCGGCAAGACCTGGACTGTGGTCTGGCCGATTCACTACAAGCGCAGGTTATAGCAGGGCCGGCTAGAATTTGGCGGAGTCATGAATGAGGCTAAGCGGAAGCCCGTTGGCCAGGAGGCACGACTGGAGGCCGTGCTCTAACCCCACGGCCCAGGGGCACACAATGTGGAACAGAGCGGCCCGTTTCCCCTGGCCGGCAATGGTTCGCCGCTTGAGCTGGCGAGGACGCCCGCGCCCCCCCCACCCATACCGAGCTTACATCCCAAATGTGCCGGTGGCGCCTACCCGCGACGAAACCCGGTCGCGCAGGCCGCGCGCCTTTTCGGCGATGGTGTTGCGAGTTTCTTCTCCGCTCGCGGGAGCCAGCAGCAGACCCACACCTACGCCGATACCCAGCCCCAGCAGCGCGGCCGTGGTGGCGCCCAGCAAATTGCTGCCGTCTTCGCCGCGAATCACGTCGGCAGCACGGCTGACGCGATCGGAAGCGGTTTCGTAAGTGTCCTGCGCCTTGGCCCGCAGGTCTTCGACCGTTCCCGCCATACGACCGCGCATCGACTCGAGCAGATAAATGCCGCCGCCGAGCAGCAGATTCATAAGAATTTTTTCTCTACGTGATTTCATCCTCTACCTCTTCCGACGAGTAAACCCGCCTGTATCAAGATGCCAAGGACAGACTAACGGTTGGCGCAGGTTTTGCACAGAGCCAACTGGCCGGCCTCCGCCTCCCGCCCCGTGCACCCGGGACGCGTGGCTTTTTAGGAATAGCCGAACTTTAGGAATAGCAGAACAACGTCCGCAACCTGTTGTATAGTTCCGATTGGTTGCTTTTACTTTCATTTGCAAGGAACCCGACGGCGTTGCCAACAGTGTGGACGGGAGGTTCGACATGGGCTCGCGGCTGAAGCTGGTAGCCTTTTTGTTCGTGAGTGGGTGGACTGCTTGGGCTCAGGCGGGGGCCCGGCCGGCCGATGCTGGCCAGATCGGGTATAAGTCGGCAGCCGACGCCGAGCAGAAGAAAACCCTTCGCTTGCGAGATTTCCATCCGGTCTCCAGGCTGCATGTCCCCGCCCACGAAATTCTCCAGGCCAAGTTCTATGTCATCGACGTGCACAACCACACCAACGATGCCGCCGGCATTGACGAACACATGCCACCCGAACGGGTGGTCGAAGTCATGGATCACAGCAACGTGAGGACGGTGGTCATTCTCACCGGCATGTGGGGCGACAAGCTGCAACATGTGATCGACGAGATGGTGAAACCGTATCCCGGGCGGTTCATCGTCTTCACCCAGATCGACTGGAGCAAGATCGACGACCCTGATTTCAGCCGGGAAATGGTGCGACAGCTGGACGATGCCGTCGGCCGAGGCGCTCGCGGGCTGAAGCTGCTGAAGGATCTGGGCCTGGGAGTGCGGGATAAATCCGGGAAGCTGATCGCGATTGACGATCCGCGGCTGGATCCGGTCTGGCACGAATGCGGCCGTTTGGGGATTCCCGTTTTCATCCACACCGGCGATCCGGAAGCCTTCTTTCATGCTACGGATGCGCGCAACGAGCGCTATGAGGAGTTGACCGAGCATCCCGACTGGAGTTTTCACGGTCCCCGGTTTCCCTCGCTCGAGCAGTTGCTGGATGCGCGCAACCGGGTTTTTGCCCGGCATCCGGAAACGCTTTTTGTTTCGTTGCATATGGGCTGGCCGGAGAATTTGGACTGGGTCTCCCGCATGCTCGACCAGCATCCCAACGTGATGGTGGAGTTTGGGGCGCGGGAAGCAGAACTGGGACGGCAGCCCCGGCGCGCGCGCGCGCTGTTTCTCAAATATCAAGACCGGGTCATGTTCGGAACCGACAACAGCATGGATGAGGCGATGTACCGCAATCAATTTCGCTGGTTGGAAACCGGGGATGAATCGTTTGACTACTGGGGATATCCGGCGCAGGGACGCTGGGAGATTTACGGTCTGGAATTGCCCGACCCGGTACTGGAGAAAATCTATCACTTGAATGCAGAGCGCGTGCTCGGTCAGTTCTATGGTGGAGTTAAGGGAGGGGCGCAATGATCACGAAAGCTGCGAACGCAGGGGCGGTCTATTCTCGGGCAAAGCGTGCCGGCAAGCTCTTGCTCACGGCGATTTGTTTATGGATCGCCAGCTGCACTCATCCGCCGGCGAAGCCGGAACCGGCGCCGGCTCCGCCATCCCAGGTCAAAGTGGAAGTAAGGCCGGGCGGGCCGGTGATTCTCACCACCTCTTCCGCCGAGTTCCAGATACTGCCGTCCGGGTACATCCAGGCCTGGCTACTCAAGGGGGATCAGAGGCTCACGCTGGACCAGCCGCAGGCGGGCGGAAGCGACCTGCTGGTGGGGGAGGCCAAGGAAGTTCAGTTCGCGCTGGATTTCGGCGACGCCAAGGTGCAGGACAGTGTTGGCAAACTGGGTCGAGGCAAGCGCGTGGAAATTTCCGCCCGCCCGCCGGAGGGCTCAGGCGTCCACATTCAGCGTACCCTGCGGATCGAGATCTTTGACGACTTTCCGAATGTCCTACTCTCCAGCGCGGAGTACAAGAATACGGGCGCGGAAGACTTCCGCATGACTCGCGTGGTCGAGCAGCAGCACAGATTCAGCGGCAGCATGACCGACAAGAAAGCGCAGCCTTATGACCTGTGGAGTTTCCACGGGTCAAGCTACGACTGGGGAAAAGATGACGTAGTGAAGCTGACCCGTCAGTTCTCGCAGCCCAACCTGATGGGCGCAGCCGTGAAAGGCGGCTACGGCGGCGGTATCCCGGTGGTGGCGTTCTGGACGGCAGCGGCGGGCGAGGCGATCGGCCACATCGAAACCGTGCCCTTGACCCTGTCTCTGCCAGTCAAGGTGAGAGCCGACGGGGTAGACGCTGCTGTGGACATCGCCGCGAACACCGTGCTCAAGCCGGGAGAAACCTATTCCACTCCTCGCAGTTTTGTATCGGTGTACGCGGGTGATTTTTATGAGCCCTTGCACACCTGGTCGAGCGTGCTGCAAAAAGAAGGATGGGAGATTCCCAAGCCTTCGGGCGAAGCCTACAACGTCAGCTGGTGCGGTTGGGGTTATGAGTTCAACGTCACTCCGGCACAGATGCTGGGCACGGTTCCGAAGTTAAAAGAGCTGGGCATCAAGTGGGCGACACTCGACGATCGCTGGTTCGACTCCTACGGCGACTGGAATCCGCGGGCGGATACTTTTCCCGGGGATGCCATCAAGAAGATGACGGACGACTTTCACCAGCAGGGAATATTGGTGCAGCTCTGGTGGCTGCCGCTCGGGGTGGAGGATGGCCGGGGCAAATGGGAGTCGCACAAATACATTGTGTCGAAAGTCGCACAGGAGCACCCGGAGTGGCTCATTCTCGACCAGAACCTCAAACCCGCGCGCATGACGCGCGACCTGGCATCCCTATGTCCTGCCGTGCCTGAGGTGCAGGCGTACTACAAAAAGCTTACGGAGAAATTTATCGGTACCTGGGGGTTCGATGGATCCAAGCTGGACAATATTTACAGCGTGCCCATGTGCTACAACCCGGCCCATCACCACAAGTCTCCGCAGGATTCGGTCAACGCCATGGGCGAGGTTTACAAGACCATCTTCCAGACCAGCCGCGCAATCAAGCCGGACAGCGTGACCCAGAGCTGTCCGTGCGGCACGCCGCCGTCGCTTGCCTGGCTGCCGTTTATCGATCAGGCGGTAACCGCCGACCCGGTAGGTGCGGTCCAGGTGCGGCGCCGCATCAAGATGTACAAGGCGCTACTGGGCCCGGAGTCCGCAGTGTATGGAGATCATGTGGAGCTTTCCGCCATGGACCGGATCGGCAACAACTGGCGGGAGCACGGCGAAGATTTCGCTTCCACCATCGGTGCCGGCGGCGTTGTGGGAACAAAATTTGTTTGGCCCGATCCTGGCCCGAAATTTAAGCCGGTGATGCTGACCCAGAGCAAAGAGGAACATTGGAAGAAATGGATCGGCATCTACAACCAGAAGATGCTGTCCAAGGGCACGTTCCGCAATCTTTATGTCTTCGGATACGACGCGCCAGAAGGTTACGCAATTGAAAAGGATGGCAGGATGTACTACGCCTTTTTCGCTCCTTCGCCTGCGCCCTGGAGGGGAGAGATCGAGTTGCGGGGGCTTGAGCCGGGCAGCTATCACGTGACCAACTACGCCGAGGGCAAAGATCTGGGGACGGTGAAAGCCACGGCGGAAGCGCCTCCCAGGCTCAAAACGGAGTTCCACGATCATCTGCTGTTGGAGCTGACTCGATAGCGCGCACGCTGCAGGAAGCCGCGACCTGGTGCGGGCCAGACGTCCGCCATACAGCCGTGCCGGGACGGTGCTAACTTCCTGGATGGCCTCCATGTTCGCGCAGGAATCGTCCGCGAAATTCCTTGTCGCGGAACGCTTCTGTTCCTCCGGGGCGAGTGACGGAAAGCGCGCCCGCGCGGTTGCCACTGGCCAAGCAGATGGTGAGATCGGAGCCTCGCAGATACTCGTGCAGAAATCCGGCGTCGAAGCTGTCGCCGGCGCCGACCGCGTCGACGGCCGTGACCTTCAGCGCCGGGCTGGCGAAACGCTGCGTGCCTCGTTGCGCCAGTGCTCCCTCGGTGCCGAGTTTTGCGACCACGAGCGGAACCATTTCGGCCAGCCGCTGGATAGCCATTTCCATGTCATCGGTTCCCGTGATCCTGGTGGCTTCGCGCGTGTTGGGAAGGAATACGTCCACATATTTCAGCAAGCTCTTCAAGCCGCCGTCCCAGACGTCTTGCGGGTCGTCATTGGTATCGAGTGAAATGCTGAGGCCCGCGGCCTTGACTCGGCGAAGCAGCTCGGCCACATCGGGCAGCAAGGCGCGCTGCAGATAGAGCGACGACAGATGGAAATGGCGGGAGTCTAAAAGCGCGTCGAAATCGAGATCCTGCAGCGAGAGTTCGGCGATGGTTCCGGCGTAGGTCAATATGTTGCGCCAGCCAGTACGTTGCAGGATGATGGTGAGCCCCGTCGTAATCGAGCCGGGGGTGCGCCGTACGTGGGAGATATCCACGCCGCCTTCCCGCAGACGGTCCAGGGCGATCTGCCCGAGCGAATCGTCACCAATGAGCGACTGGAACCCCACCCGGGTTCCCAGTGCCGCCAGGTTGTGGGCGACGATCGCGGACGAACTGCCCAAGGTTAACATCATGCGGTTGGCCAGCAGTTCGCGTTCGGGCGGAAGGTCCTCGGCGATAGTGACGTCAAAGCGAGGCATCTTGGGTTTGGAATTCCTTCTTGATGCTTACGAAAGATGAGCAACTCGGCTCGCGGAAATCGAGAGCGAACAGTGGTGGACCCGGAGAGACTTGAACTCCCAACCCCTGCGTTCGAAGCGCAGTGCTCTATCCAGTTGAGCTACGGGTCCTACTTTCTGCGGACGCATGAAATCGTCTACATTGTAGCTCTGAAGAGCCCCGCCCTGTCTCCCCAAAACAACGGAGAGAGCAGGCCTGTGCCCCCGGGGCCCAACGATCTTATGGGGACAGGATGAGGCGATGGTTGGGAACAAATTACCCGAGCCATGGTTGCGAGGCACGTGGCAAGAAGTTCCGCCCGTGCAGCGTGCGGTTGTGCACGCCCTGGAGCTGGCGGAAGAGGATCTAAAGCGCTGGTGCGGGGGCTTGAGCGATGAGCAAATGAACGCCCGCCCGTCCGGGCTGCCGCCCCTAGCCTTTCATTTGCGCCACATCGCGCGTAGTCTCGACCGGCTGCTGACCTACGCCGAGGGACGATCGCTCACAGACGAACAGCTGGCTGCATTGAATTCGGAATGGGACGTCGGAGCGAGTCGGGATGATCTGTTCTCTGAGCTCGATCGAGCCATCGACAACAGTGCAGCGCGGATTCGGGCACTCAGCCCCGGCGAACTCGCAGAAGCGAGGAGCGTCGGCAAGCAACGGTTGCCCACAACCGTTGCCGGTCTCCTGGTCCATGTCGCTGACCATACTCAGCGTCACCTAGGGCAGGCCATCACGACCGCGAAAGTGGTTTCGGCGCAGCCTGCCGGCTCGTGAGCGCATTGAGCTGTTTCGCCAGTGGGGCTCGACTTCCTTCCGTTTCTGTACAGCCGGCCCTGCCGGGGCCGCCTGGCTCGGAACGCCCGCGAAACTTCCGAGCCCAGCGACGGCCGGTGACGCCTGTGTGGACTACTGAAGCGACTGCAGGTTGAGGATTAGCGACAAGACATTGCCCAGGACGCTGTACGAACCGTTCGAATAGGTGCCGTACTGATAACGGTCGTTGTAGCCGTCTTCGTAGCCGCGCCGGAAGCCCTCGCGAAAATAATAGTTATAGTCCGCCTGGTCCACGTAGTAGCCACTGTAGCCGTAGTTTGCGTCCTGATAGGCGTAACAGTCCTGGTAGTTGGCGCGCCAGCGGTCCTCGCGGTCGGCACCTCCGGCGCGGAAGCCCTCCTGATAGCCGTAGTTTACGGCCTGTCGCAGCAAGTCAGCACCGTACTGATTGGTTTCATAGTACTCACGACCACGGCGATAGCGATAAATCGGGGCGGTATAGAAATAGGGGTCGTGGTCGTAATCGTGACGCTCGTTGCGCAGGCGCCTCTGCTGTTCACGTTCGCGCTGGAAATAATCCTGCTGGAAGCGGTACTGTGCCATGCGCCGTTGCTGCTCGAGCGCAGCCGTCCGATGCTGGGCGATGCGTTCCTGTTCGTCCAGGCGCTGGTGGTACTGCTCCACCCGCTGCTGCTGCTGCCGAATCAATTGCTGCTGGCGCTCCTGTGAAAGGCGGGCCTGCTGCTGATTCTGGACCTGGTGTTGCTCTTGCTCGAGCCCTCTTCTCTGCCGATCCTGCTGTACCTGCTGCTGTTGGACCTGCTCTCTTTGTCGCTCCTGCTGCTGGATTAGCTCTCGTTGTCGTTCCTGCTGCTGTGGCTGCTGCACGTGCTGTTGCTGTTGTTGGACTTGTTCTCGTTGTCGTTCCTGCTGCTGTTGCTGCTGCACGTGCTGTTGCTGCTGTTGTTGGACCTGCTCCCGTTGTCGCTCCTGCTGCGGATTATGCTCTCGCGGACGGTCTTGCTGCACCCGCTCCTGCTGCGGATTTTGCGCCGGATGATGCTCCGGCTTGCGTTGGTCGGGCTTGGCCTGCTTCTCGGTTTTGGAATCTTTCTCGTCCGGGTGTTCCTGCTGGGACTGAGCTGGAACACCGGCCCCCAGAAGCAAAAGCAGAATGGCCACGCCGACGGCTCCGAATAGTTTCATTGTGTTGTACCTCCAAGCGAATAGTTAGATGGCAGTAAGGACGGTTCCGCTGTACGGCCTTTTCGGTATTCGGTCAATCGAGCAATCATCCGGCGGAGGCCAGGACCCGAGACGCAGGGGAACCATCCGAGGGGCAGGGAACATTCCGTTGCCTGAACCGGGGGGAGGCGCGGCGACGGCGCGACAAGGTAATCGATAACCTAGCGTGGATTGTCCAGGCGATCACACTCCTCCCGATGGTATGATGCTGGCCGAAGCTGCAGGCCCGCACGACAGTTGCGGGCGGGAGCAGTGGGCGAGAACCGAGGCTCATGGCAATTGCTAACGTTCCAAGCCGAACCAGTGCGGTGGGGACGCCCGCTTCCAGCAACAAAGTCGCCCTGGCGGTGGTGACCACATTGTTTTTCATGTGGGGTTTCGTCACCGTTTTGAACGATGTCCTGGTGCCTCACCTGAAGGCCATCTTTGACCTGAACTACGCCAGGGTGATGCTGATCCAGTTTGCCTTCTTTTCGGCGTATTTCCTGTTCTCGATTCCTTCGGCCAAAGTGATTGACTGGATTGGCTACAAGAAGACGATGGTGGCGGGCCTATGCACCATGGGTGCGGGAGCGCTGTTATTT
>Ga0193719_10000168_pt1 | contig 21963 bp, 18 predicted proteins | sample U2a2metaG_FD_160103 | JGI IMG/M metagenome (GOLD analysis project Ga0193719, IMG submission 160103) | Soil microbial communities from a riparian zone of the East river system, Colorado, United States - U2a2 | ecosystem: Environmental > Terrestrial > Soil > Riparian zone | place: USA: East... | reverse complement strand
CTTCGCGCGCGCTCAATCCTTTCTGGCAACTGATGAACACAATCAGAATCCCGAAACAGAACGCTTTCGACAGACCCATGATGATATCGCGATTACGCGTCCAGCGCACCATGTTCGCCATGTAGTACGTGCCGTTAATGTCGAGCATGAAAATCGCAACGAAATAGCCGGCGGCGATGCCGACGGCGATGCACTCTGCCACCAGCAGAGGCATTGACACCATCATGGCGAGCGCGCGCGGCACGACCAGATAATCGGTCGGATAAACCGCGAGCGCGCGTAACGCATCGATTTGCTCGGTTACTTTCATTGTGCCGATTTCGGCCGACATAGCCGCGCCGACGCGACCCGCCACCATCAATGCCGTGAGCACCGGGCCAAGTTCGCGACAGATCGCGACCGATACCACTGCGCCGGTGGCCGATCCCATTCCAATTTTATTAAATTGAAAGAATGTCTGGGCTGAGAAGACCGCCCCGGTAAACGCACCCGTGATCACGACGACAAGTTGCGAAAGCAAACCAATCTCGACGATTTGATTAAGAAATAATTTCCAGCGGAGCTTGTGCGTAAAAATGGAACGAAATGTGTCCGCCGCCAGCAACACGACCTCGCCCAAATATTGGAAGAACGCGAGAAAGGTTCCTCCGAGCGCGTCAAATAATCGAGCGATCATCAAGCAAGCACACGACAATAGGTGTCGCGCTCTTTTAAGCTCTTAACGGCTCCGTTTTTGTTTTCGGCCGAAGTTCCGCCGGGATGGCGCCGATAAAACGTGGATCGAGGCCGAGCTTAAGGAAAATGGCGCGAATTTCATGGACACGGATCGTGGGTTCATCGAGCTCGAGATAAACCAGATCGTGATTGCTATCGACTTTATAGCGCAGGCCCGCAATCGCTTCGAACTGGTGGTCCAGTTCCAATATTTTGTTCAGGTCGCGCAATCCAGCCGCATAAACTTCCAGTTCGATCATCTCTCGGAATTTACGAGCGCATTGCAACGATGCAACGCTTTAACCGTTCAGACGGTCGGACTATTTGCGCGCCGCGCAAAGCTGCGATAAGAAGTGTCGTCTAACGAATGAGTCGCGCCGTCCCATTTCTGCTCGCGAGCAATCTTTTGTTCGGCACCTTGTTTTTCGGCGGCTGCGAAACCGTGCCTCAAGGAATTCAGCAGGCAAAGATCGAGATGGCGCAACGCATCGCTGCCGAACCGGCAGGGGATTATTTTATCGGCCGCCGTTATTATAAACCCGATTTCAAATTCTGGGGTTACGTGCGACGGCCGGGTCAGCCGTGGAGCGCAGCGCAGTTGGTGATGTTAAATGAAAAGCAAAAGCTCGCACCGGACCGCGAGCAGCTTAGCTTCGGGAGCGACAATAATTACGAATACAAGCTTTACGGCAGCTTTAGCGGCGACACTGTTTACGAACCAGCCAGCAATGGCATGTATCCGGAGTTCGTCTTGAAAGGTTACGAATTAATTTCCATGAATCCGTCGCCGATTTTTAAGAGCCAATTTCGTGGCAAAGCCACAGCGGCGGACCTGCGTTACCTAGTCGAGAAGCCCGAGTAAAATTTGCTGTTGTCATTCCGAGCGAAGTCGAGGAATCTCTCACTGTTACTTCCGATCGACCATCTGATTCAAACTGCAAGAGAGGTCTCGACCCTGCTCGACATGACATAAGCTCTGGGCGTGTTGTAACGGTGGATCCTCTTGCTGAGGAATTCCTGCGCCATCTGGCGATCGAGAAAAACGCCTCGCCCCGCACGCTCAAGGCATATCGGAAGGCACTGGCAATATTTCGCTCGGAAAACTCGACGTCGTGGAAGAAATGTACGACGAACGATTTCCGCGATCACCTTTTTACGATCATGAAGCGCGGGCAAGCGCGTTCTTACGTGCGATTGCAATTTTCCGCCTTGCGCACGTTCTATCATTTTTTGATGGAGCGAAAAAAATTACGGCGTGATCCCCTGCGTGAACTGCAATTGCCAAAAATCGACAAAAAACTTCCAATCGTGCTCACGCGTCAGCAGATTGAGGAGCTGCTTGTCGCACCAGCGCAGGTGGCGAAGAATCGAGCCGCGCCCGCTTGGATGCCGCTGCGCGATATCGCAATCATGGAACTTTTTTACAGCAGCGGGTTGCGTTTAAGCGAGCTCGCCGCTCTCGATGTTTCTCATTTCGATCCTTACACTGAATCGGTGCGTGTGTTCGGCAAAGGCCGCAAGGAACGCATTTGTCCCGTCGGCCTTCCCGCGCTGGAAGCGATCTCGCGCTATCGCGCAACAGCCAACGTGCATTCGGGACCGCTCTTCATAAACAAGCTACGCAAGCGAATGTCCACCCGCTCAATCTGGCTTGTCCTAAAACGTTACTTGCGGCACACGTCGATTCCGATCTCGATCAGCCCGCACAAACTTCGGCATAGTTTCGCGACACACATGCTCGATCGCGGCGCCGATTTGCGCAGCGTGCAAGCGTTGCTCGGCCATGCCAGTCTTTCGACCACGCAAATTTATACGCATGTGACGATTGAACGGCTGAAGAAAGCCTACGCGGATGCGCATCCGCGGGCGTAGCTGGCAGGGTTGAAGCGTAGGTGAGCCGCCCTACCCAGAGCCGAAAATTAGCTCGCGCTTGCGGCCGCGCCATGCGGCTCAGCGACATGGAATGTTAGTTTTCCATCCGCGGCCGTGACCTCGACACGGTCGCCCGCTTTGAGGTTGCCTCTGAGTAATTCTTCGGCAAGCGGGTCTTCGAGATAACGCTCAACCGCGCGCCGCATTGGTCGCGCACCGTAATTAGGGTCGTAACCCTTCTCGATCACGAACTCATGCGCCGCGGTGTCGAGGGCGATTTCGATCTCTTTCATTTTGATGCGCGCCTTCACCTTTGCCACTTCCAGATCGACAATGCGCATCAGGTGCGGTTTGTCGAGCGAGTGGAAGACAATGGTTTCGTCGAGTCGATTGAGAAATTCTGGCTTAAAGACGCGCTTGGTTTCTTCCATGATTTTGTCGCGCATTGATTCGTAATCATGCCCCTCGCGTGGCGCACCGAAGCCCATGACGGTTTGTTTTTTAAGCAGCTCGGCGCCGACATTCGACGTCATGATAATGATCGTGTTCCGGAAATCGATTTTACGGCCTAACGAGTCAGTGATTTTGCCTTCCTCAAGAATCTGCAAAAGCAAGTGCATCACATCTGGATGCGCTTTCTCGATTTCGTCAAACAGGACCACTGAATATGGCCGTCGACGCACCGCTTCGGAAAGTTGCCCACCTTCCTCATAGCCGACATAGCCCGGCGGCGAGCCGATCAACCGCGAGGCGGTGAATTTTTCCATGTATTCAGACATGTCGATCTGAATGAGCGCGTCGGGATCGCCAAACATGAACTCGGCCAGAGTGCGAGCGAGATAGGTTTTGCCGACGCCGGTCGGGCCGAGGAAGACAAATGAACCAATCGGTCGTTTTGGATCTTTCAAATCGGCACGCGAACGGCGTAATGCTTTGCTGATGGCGGTCACGGCTTCGTCCTGGCCGATGACCCGCTGCTTCAGCTCCGCTTCCATCATTAATAGTTTTTGGGTTTCCTCCTGTTCTATCCGTTGCAGAGGAACACCCGTGACTTTGGAGATGATATGCATCATGTCGTCTGCCGTTACGACCACCTCTTTCTCTTCGCGCTCCTCGCGCCACTTGTTCAGAATGGCATCGAGCTTCTCTTTTGTTTGCTTCTCGCTATCGCGAAGCGCGGCGGCTTTTTCAAAATCCTGCGCTTTGATGGCCGCTTCTTTTTCAAGGCGGATATTTTCAATTTCCTTCTCGATCTCCTTAACGTCAGGCGGACGAGTCATGGCGCTGATGCGCGCGCGCGCGCCGGCTTCATCCATGACGTCGATTGCTTTATCGGGCAGAAAGCGCCCCGTGATATAACGGTCAGAAAATCTGACCGCAGTCTCGAGCGCTTCGTCGGTGAGTTTCGCTTTGTGATGGGCCTCGTATTTCGGGCGCAAACCTTTCAGGATTTGAATCGCCTCATCGACCGTTGGCGCATCGACTTTCACCGTTTGGAACCGGCGTTCGAGCGCGGCGTCTTTCTCGATGTACTTACGGTATTCGTTCATTGTCGTTGCACCGACGCATTGCAATTCCCCACGACTCAAAGCCGGTTTAATGATGTTCGAGGCGTCCATGGCGCCTTCGGCTGAGCCGGCGCCGACGATCGTGTGCAGCTCATCGATAAACAGGATCACGTTTTTGGAGCGGCGGATTTCGTCCATTACCGCTTTGATGCGTTCCTCGAATTGGCCGCGATATTTTGTTCCCGCAACCATCAGGGCCAAGTCGAGAGTGACCACTCTCTTGTCGCGCAACAGTTCAGGTACGTTCCCATTTGCGATCTCTTGCGCCAGACCTTCGGCGATGGCTGTTTTGCCAACGCCCGCCTCACCAATTAACACGGGATTGTTTTTCGTTCTTCGGCAAAGCACTTGAATGACGCGCTCAATCTCATTGCGGCGACCAATCACCGGATCAAGTTCATCTTTTTTTGCAAGATCGGTGAGATCGCGCCCAAATGCGCGGAGCGCGGGAGTCTTGACGTCTTTTTTTGTCGGCTCTCCGCTTTCCTGGTCTGATTCGGGCGGCGTAAAATTTGGATCGAGCTCTTTAAGAATTTCGTTGCGGGTGCGTTCGATATCGACTTCAAGGCTCTTGAGCACGCGCGCCGCGACGCCCTCCCCTTCCCGCAAAAGGCCGAGTAAAATGTGTTCCGTGCCGACGTAGGAATGGTTGAGGGCTTTGGCTTCCTTGCCGGCGAGCGCCAGCACTTTTTTGACACGCGGCGTATAAGGAACATTGCCGACCATCTTGGTTTCCGGGCCAGAGCCGACCTGTTTCTCCACCTCCATGCGCACGGTCTCGAGATCGAGACCCATCTTTTGCAAAACGTTCACGGCCACCCCCTGCCCCAGTTTAATGAGTCCCAACAGGAGGTGTTCGGTGCCGACGTAGTTGTGATTAAAGCGGTCGGCCTCCTTGCGAGCAAGCGCCAGAACTTGTTGAGCGCGCGGCGTGAAATTATTCATTATTCGGTGGCCCGGCAGTCGAGCCATTGCCCGATTTCCTCGCCATCTTACTAATATCAGGTTTGGGGAAGAGTTTCAAACGTTCCCGAATAATTTGGGCACGCAAGTGATCACGCTCCTCCGCATTTAATTTCTGCTCAGAGCTTTTCTGTAAATGCGCGGGCTGTATGTCGATGAACAATTCATCGATTGGCAGACGTCGATCTTCCGGAAATGCGCCCAGATCCACGCCAAGTTTGATGATGGACAATAAATTGAGCGCTTCCTTTGAAGCCATCGCGTGAGCGTAGGTCAAGACGCCGTAGGCGCGGCCGATCTGGTCCCAAAGCGTATTTGATTTTTTCTGGAGCAAAACCTGGCGCGCATCGTGTTCTTTCTCAATGATCGTCTCAATCACTTTGCTTAGACGATTGATGATCTCGTCTTCCTTTTCGCCGAGGGTTGTCTGATTTGAAATCTGGAAAAGGTTGCCCATTGCCTCGGTTCCTTCGCCGTAAAGACCGCGGACGGCGAGACCGATTTTGCTCACAGCCTGAATGACCTGGTTAATCAGTTCACTCAGCACAAGGCCCGGCAAATGCAACATGGCGGACGCGCGCATGCCAGTGCCTACATTCGTAGGGCACGCGGTCAGATATCCGAGGCGCTGATCGTAGGCAAATTCCAGTTTGCCCTCGAGCGCGCTGTCGATCTTATCGACCAGTTTGAATGCCTGTTTCAACTGCAAACCGGAGCGAATTGATTGCATGCGCAAATGATCCTCTTCATTGATCATGATACTGAGTGTTTGCCGCCGATTCATCACCACCGCGCTGCCAACGCCCTTGGCAGCGTGCTCCCGGCTGATCAGATGGCGCTCGACAAGGACTTGTCGCTCGAGCGCGGAAAGTTCCTGTAGACTTTCGGAAAATGAATCTTGCATCTCGGTCAGCTCTTCCACGCGCGGTCTGATCAGATCGAGGATAGATGTGCGTTCCGCTTTCTTGGCCCAACCGGGAAAAGCGCGGTTGCGCAAGTTGCGCGCGAGCCGCACCCGGCTGCTGATTACGATTTGGTGATGAGGCCCCTCACCGCGCAGCCATTCTCCAGCAGTGGCCATGACGTTGGAAAATTTCATGGCTAACTTGCGAGCTCGCTTTCGAGTTGTTTGATCTGATCGCGCAACGAAGCGGCCGTTTCATAATTTTCTGCCGCGACTGCTTTCTGCAAGTTCTCAGTCAAAGCGCGCATTCGGTGGTTAAGCTCCATGGCACGATGCGCGCGTTGCGGAAATTTGCCCACGTGCTCCGTGCCTTTGTGCATTGCTTTCAACAGCGCGTTCAATCCTTCTGCGAATGTAATATAGCACGCGCTGCAGCCGAGTCGGCCGGTTTTCTTAAAATCCGCCTGGCTAAATCCGCACACCGGACACTTCTGTGTCGGTGCTCCCTTTTCGATTTCCTCCGCGGCGCCGATGCCAAGAAGCAAATCGGCGAGTGCGAAACCCGTGGGATCCTGCACGCCTTTTTCTTTCGAGCAAGCATCGCAAAGATTCACCTTCTGCATTTTGCCTTCCAGTATTTGAGTCAGGAAGACTGTCGCATCATTGCATTTGCAAACGTCGCACAACATTTCTTTTAATTAGACCCTGAATTATTGGAAAAATTCAACCCGGAATCTTTCCTGAGCCACCTTCTGCGCCGAGCTGGATCCGCTCAATTTAAACGAAAATCGGCGTACCCGTCTCTCGCGTCATTTCGCGGAATCGTGCGATCGTGCGTGCAGTGATCGGTCCCGGCTTTCCGTTTCCGATCAATCGTCCGTCAGCTTTGACAACCGGAATGATTTCCGCAGCCGTCCCCGTGAGGAAGCATTCGTCCGCGACGAAAACATCATGGCGGGTGATATCGGTCTCCATGACCTTGATGCCGAGTTCGGCCGCGATCTCAAACACAATCGAGCGTGTAATCCCTCGCAACGCGCCAGCCGTAATCGGCGGCGTAAAAATCTGACCGCGCTTGATGATGAAAACGTTGTCGGCGGTGCATTCGGCGACGTTTCCTGCATCGTTCAACATGAGCGCTTCATCCGCGCCAGCCAGATTCGCCTCAATTCTCGCCATCACGTTGTTCAAATAATTAAGGGATTTGACCGCGGGATTAAGCGCAGCCGGATTACTGCGGCGCGTTGCGCACGTCACGATCGTTAATCCCTTTCGATAAAAATTCTCGTGATAAAGGACAATCGTCGCTGCAATGATAATCACGCTTGGGTATTTACATTGCGTTGGATTCAAACCCAGGTTGCCAATCCCCCGTGTGACCAAGAGCCGGATGTAGCCGTCGCGCAAATGATTTTGGCGGATGGTTTCGAGTACCGCCTCCGTCATATCCCGCATCGACATCGGAATCTCGAGACAGATCGAGTGCGCTGAATCCCAAAGTCGCGCGAGATGTTCCTCGAGCCGAAAGACACGCCCGTGGTAAAAGCGAATGCCCTCAAAAATTCCATCGCCGTAAAGCAGACCATGATCCAAGACAGAAACCTTGGCGTTCGCTTCTGTATAAAATTTTCCGTCGATGTAGATTTTCGCTTCCTTAACGCCCGTGGTCGCGCGGGGGCGAGTTTCAACCGCCGGTTCTACTACTGCCTCAGCAGTGGACTCGTGAGTTTTCGGTTCGTCTATCACCAACGCGTCACTGGTTTTCATATTATGAAAAAATCTCGGTGTTTCATCCCGCAATTCAAGCGGAGAAATAGAAGAATGGGTATTGGAGTAATGGTCTGCACAGATTCACATCATCCCATTACTCCTTCTTTGCAGCACACCGTCCTTAATGTGCAATTGGCGGTCGCCGCGCGCAGCCAGCCGGGCATCATGGGTCACGACAAGCAATGTTTTGTTTCGCTCGTGCACCAGATTCAAGAGAAGATCGATAATTTCATCTCCAGTTTTGGAATCGAGATTGCCGGTCGGTTCGTCGGCGAAAACGATGTCCGGGTTGTTCGTCAGCGCGCGGGCAATGGCAACACGCTGCTGTTCGCCCCCGGAAAGTTCCGCCGGCAAATGATGCATGCGGTCGCTTAAGCCGACGGCGGTCAAACTCTCTTCAGCGTCTGTTTTTGGCGCTTTGCGCCCGATCATTCCCGGCAGCAGCACATTTTCCAAGGCGGTGAGCTCAGGTAACAAAAAGTAACCTTGGAAAACAAAACCCATTTTTGCATTCCGCAGACGCGCCTGCACAGTCGAGCTGCCGTTGTAGAGCCGTCGTCCTTCGAATTCAACGGTTCCCGATTCTGGCCGTTCCAAGCCGGCAAGAGTGTAAAGCAGCGTTGTCTTGCCGGCGCCGGATGCACCCGAGAGAAAGACCGCTTCGCCATGGGAAATTTCCATCGAGATACCTCGCAAGACTTCAATGCGACGCGAGCCCATCCGGAAAGATTGGAAAAGATCGCGCGCAATCAATTGGGGGGTTCTCGTCTTCATCGTTGAATATTTCTAGCTTCTTATCTGCCGCAAACGCGATGCGAGCACAAGAGCCTGTCTTTGACGATGGCGGCGGGTATTAACATCTTTCCCGTACGCAAAAAGCCGCCGTCGAAATTACTTCACGGCGGCTTCTCGGTAAGACCAGATACTTGCTATGTCATTCCCAGGGATGCCAACGTCGGCCGATCGATTGTGGACGTCATGTACAGCCCGTTGGCGCGTTGGTAATCTGCAACCGCGGCACGCGTAAGCGGCCCGAGCAGGCCATCGACTTCACCACGATAATAACCTTGCTGTTGCAGCGCGGACTGCACGTTTGCGATCACCTGATCGGGCGGCAAGCTATTATAGCCGTAGATCGGGCCATCGTAGGCGTAATATGCATTTGGAGCGTAGCCCCAAGCCGGGATCCAGTATCCCGCATTCCAGGCATACCATCCACCGTATACGAAAACGACGCGGTTGTAATGGTTCCTCCACCAGTTCCTCTCGTGCCATTGTGATGAATAGTTGCGAAAAACCGTATAATTTGAGCCTTGCCAGTTTTGGCTCCCTTGGATGTGTCTGCTTTGCTGGAAGTTTACGGCTGCGACTTTTGTCGGAGGCGTCTTCGTTGGCAGATTGAAATGCTGCGCCTTGAACGTCTTAGTGCTCGACTGAACCGCGGCGGCGTTGGTCGCGCTCCCTTTCGATTTCTTTATCTTCTGGCCATGCGCTGCCCCGCCCGCTGTCTGTCCACCTTGTGCGGCGATCTGTTGTGATCCTTTCGTCTTCTCTTTCGTCTTCTGTGTTCCAGCGCCCACCGGGCGTCCCCCCGCCGTAGTCACCTGCTGCGGGCCTTTTGCCTTTTTCGTTTTCTGTGTTCCAGCGCCCGCCGGGCGTCCCCCCGCCGTAGTCACCTGCTGCGGGCCTTTTGCCTTTTTCGTCTTCTGTGTTCCAGCACCCGCCGTGGTCACCTGCTGCGGGCCTTTTGTTTTCTGTGGTCCGCCGCTCGGCGCGGCTGCGTGCTGCGCTGATTGGGCCTGCTTTTTCTTCGGTGCTGGTTTCTTTGATTTGTCTTCCTTTTGCGCACCGCCTGCGGCACACGCGAGCGCCAGACTGCAAATTAAAACAAGAAATATTCTCATAAGTTTTTTCCTTCTGGGTTGTTAGACATTTCGCTGTCCCTATTTATTCAACGTTGGAGCGATGCCTTTTGGACGCTTAGCCCGACGCAAAACACAAATGACCAAATGTTCGGCAGAATCTCCGGTTCAATCACGCCAACATTTAACACGATGGTCGGCTTATAAACATCTTTTCCGGTACGCGAAAAAGGGCGCCGACGAAATTTCGCCGGCGCCGTCTCGATAATTAAGACGCCTCGTTACGCCATTCCCAATAATTCCAGCGTTGGTTGATCGATTGCGGCTGTGTCGGCCAGCCCGTTGGCGCGTTGGTAATCCGCGATCGCGCCGCGCGTTTGCGGCCCAAGCAGACCGTCGACTTCACCCTGATAATAGCCTTGCTGTTGCAAGGCGGTCTGCACATTGGCGATTACCTGATCGGGTGGCAAATTGTTATAGCCATAGATCGGTCCGTCATACGGATAATAGGAATTGGCTTGATCGTAGCCCCAGGCCGGGAACCAAAATCCGGCGTTCCAATAATACCATCCCCCACCGAAGAGTCCGACACGGTTGTAACGCTGTCTCCACCAACCCTGATCGTGCCACTCGGAGTTATAATTTCGAAACGCCGCGTAATTCGAACCTTGCCAATTTTGGCTCCCTTCGATGCGACGGTTCGCTTGAAACGTCGTACTCGCAATTGCCGGATTCACCTTATTTGGCAGGTTGAACTGCTGAGCTTGGAACTTCTTGCCTCCTGGGCCGCCCGCTGTCACAGGCTTGCCCGCCCCAGTTGCTTTTCCGACTTCCGCTGGCTTGCCCGCTCCTGTTGGCTTACCTTTTCCTTTCCCCGCCGGTTTGCCTACCTCCGTTGGTTTACCGACTTCTGCTGACTTACCAACAGCCGAAATCTGTCCACCTTGCGTCTGTTCCATCTTTTTCCCCGTCGGTTTGCCTGCTCCTTTGGGCTTACCGACTTCTGCTGACTTACCAACAGCCGAAATCTGTCCACCTTGCGTCTGTTCCATCTTTTTTCCTGTCGGTTTGCCCGCTCCCGCCGGTTTGCCAACTGCTTTTCCGGATGGTTGCGCAACTTGCCCAGCTTGGGCACCTTTTTTCTGCGGTTGTTCCTTCTCCTTCTTTTTCCCTTGTTCCGCGCCAGGTGCGACGGACGCGAGCGCAAGACTGCAAATTAAAACAAGAAATATTCTCATAAGCTTTTCCTTCTGGGTTGTTGGACACCCCCGTGTCCTTATTTATTCAACGTTCCGCCGTTACTTTTTGGATGCCTTGTCTCGCCACCAACCCAGAGGTTGACCCCGTTTCTGTACCGTCAGCGCTGCTGTTGTCGCACTGCTTCGAATAGCACAATTGCAACTGCGTTGGCGAGGTTGAGGCTTCGAGTCTTCTGCATCGGAATGGTAATGCACGTGTCGATGTTGCTCGCCAGTAAACTCTTCGGCAGCCCCTTCGTTTCCCGTCCAAAAATGAGGAAATCCCGTTGATGGAATTTCACATCATAATAAGCGCGACCGGATTTCGTAGTCAGAAAAAAATAGCGCGCGCTTGAGCCTTGTTTCGCATGAAGTTGGGCGAACGAATCCCACAATTGCAGGTCCACTTCGTTCCAATAATCGAGACCGGCGCGTTTTAATTGCCGATCTTCCAACGAAAAGCCGAGCGGCTTGACCAAATGCAATCTCGAACCGGTTGCCAGACAAAGCCGTCCGATGTTGCCTGTGTTCGGTGGAATCTCTGGCTCTACTAAGACAACGTTAAACAAAAGAAAAGTGAACAGGCTTCAACGTGCAGGATCCAGAACAGATCGCATTCAGCGAACGCAGCGACTGAACCCTGAAACCTGAATCCTTCAGCCTAACTTGTTCACCACGAATTTCTCGAGCTTGACCACATCAGCGGCGAATTTGCGAATGCCTTCCGCCGTTTTCTCAGTCGCCATCGCGTTGTCGTTCACCAGATATCGAAACTTCTTTTCGTCGAGCTCGAGCTTGTCGATCTTAGCGCTCCTCGCTTTTTCCGGAGTAAGCTTGCGCTCGACCGGCTCAAACGATTCGGAGAGTTCTTTCATCAACTCCGGACTAATGGTAAGCGCATCGCAACCGGCGAGCTCGATGATTTGGCCGACATTCCGGAAACTCGCCCCCATCACTTCCGTCGCATAACCGAACTTTTTGTAATAGGTGTAAATTTCCTGGACCGATTGCACACCCGGATCCTCAGACCCGGAATAATCGCGTTTGTTTTCTTTTTTGTACCAATCGTAGATCCGTCCGACAAACGGCGAGATCAATTGCACTTTGGCTTCCGCGCAGCGCACTGCTTGCGGGAGCGAAAACATCAGCGTCAAATTGCACCTGATCCCCTCTTTCTGAAGTTGTTCGGCTGCGTTAATGCCTTCCCAGGTAGACGCAATCTTGATCAACACGCGTTCCCGCTCGATTCCTCGCTCGGCATAAAGCTTTATTAGCTGTCTCGCTTTTTGAATCGAACCCTCGAAATCAAAGGAGTAGCGTGCATCCGTTTCGGTCGAAACGCGGCCCGGCACGATCTTCAACATTTCGCAGCCGAATTTAACGAGCAGATGTTCGATGATGTCTTCGATCTGCGCGGCGCCGGTGAGTCCTGATTTTTTTCGATCGGCGATTATCTCGTCCAATAGATGGACATATTGCGGCTTTTGCGTGGCGGCATAGATGAGGCTTGGATTGGTGGTCGCGTCTTGCGGTTTGAAACCCTTAATTGATTCGAAATCCCCCGTGTCAGCGACGACTTTCGTCAATTTCTTCAGCTGCTCGAGCTGGTTCAGCTTGGTTCCAGCTTTTTTCTCTTCGGCAATGGCGGTGCTCATGATTTTTGCTCCTCCGTAATGGTCGAGCGCTTACCGCTCGACGCATCTTCAGCGTAAGCCCGCAAAGCAAGATCGACAATCGAAAATGGCCGGCAAGATCGGGGAAGGTTTAAGCCGAAACTGTGGGGCGCGTTTCGACGGCGCGTTTCGAGCCGAGCGCGGCTTTGACGAAATTATTGCCCAGTTCCCACATCGGGCCCGGGAATTTCCGGCACTCCGTCAGCACGTCGTCGAGCGCGTTTACGAACATGTCGACTTCGCGCTCACCGATGATGAGCGGTGGCAGAATTTTCACCACGTCCATGGCATGCCCAGCCACCTGGGTGAGAATGCGATGCTTGCTCAGCATCTGCGTCACGACCATTTGCGCGAACAGAACCTTGTCGATCTTGTGCAGGAGCTTCCACGCCATCTTGAGTCTCAATTCCTGCGGCTCATGAAACTCAATGCCGATCATGAGGCCTTTGCCGCGCACTTCCTTGATGAAAGAATGTTTCGCGCGCAACTGGTCGATCTTTTCCATCAACAACCCGCCCATGCGCGCGCAATTCTCGATCAAATTTTCTGCATCAATCACTTCCAGCGCGGCCAGCCCGCACGCCATTGCCAGATTATTGCGACCGAATGTGGTCGAATGAACGACGCAGCGGTCCATGCGACTGAAAGTCTTCTGATAAATTTCGCGCCGCGTAATGATCGCACCGCACGGGACATAACCGCCGCTCAACGTTTTCGCCAAGGTGATCATATCCGGCTCCAAATTCCAATGTTGAAAGCCGAACATCTTTCCTGTGCGACCGAGCCCGGTCTGCACTTCATCGGAAATCAACAGCGTACCGTATTTCCGACAAAGCTCCTGCGCGCGCACAAAAAAATCAGTTTTCGGTGATTTACAGCCCTTCCCCTGAACAGTCTCAATTACAAACGCTGCCACGTCGCATGAACGTAATTGTCGATCCAAGGCCTCGGTATCATCGAGGGGTACGCGCGCGTCGAAGCCTTCCATCAGTGGCCCGAATCCTTCGGTAAAACTTTCGCAGCCCATCAATGAAAGCGAACCGAGGCTGAGCCCATGAAACGCACTTTCCACCGAGATAACTCGTTTGCGACCCGTCGCGGCGCGCGCAAACTTCAACGCCCCTTCCATTGCCTCGGTGCCGGAGTTGCAAAAGAAAACTGCATCCAGATGCGGAGGCGTTCGTTTCGTTAACGCCTCAGCCAGCAATCCGCTTAAAAGCGAGCAATCCATCTGCACCATGTTCGGCAAGTCGAGATCGAGCACATCGCGAATCGCTTGCTTCACGATGGGATGATTTCGCCCGATGTTAAAAACGCTATAGCCGCTCAGAAAATCGAGATAGGCGGCATTATCCATGTCATAGAGATACGCGCTCTCCGCCCGCGCATAGACCTTGTCGAAACCGATAACGCGCTGCGCTGCTACCAGCGTGCGGTTCACGTGCCGTTCGTGCAGCTGATAATTCTCGCCCAGCCGGGCTGCGATGATTTCCTTCAAGTCAAACGCCATGGTGCAACGCTCTATGATTTGCGTCCGAAACGCAACCGCGACGCTCCGGTTATGGCTCCCAATCTTGATACGCTTCGTGCGCGCCCACCTGCAGATTAGTTTTTCCTGGCGAATGTCGCTCTAACTGTGTGGCGAGCCATTGGAACCATTCAAAGGTTTTACGTGAACCGCTCCGGCGGCGCTCTTCTTCGACGTAGGGCCGCAGCTTCCGCCACGCAAGGCGAACCGTGCCGCCGACCAGGTCCGCGACAACACGCAGCGGAACGATCCGTGCATAAACAGAATACCCGAGCCCCTCCAGAATCACGCCAACGGAGTGGGCTGCCTCCAGCACCCGGGCATCCGCTTCGATTGCCGAAGCGCTCGAACCATCCGGGATACTGTGTACCGTAATCATCGACTTCATCCACTCCGGCGATAAAAGTGTCTGTACGGCAGCGTAAGCCGCACGCTCTTGCCGCGCTCGTCGCGATCGCTGCGCTTCAATCAGCCCGAAAGCGACCCCCGTGATAACCGTGAGCGCGGTGGCCACATTCGCAATCGTACTGAGATCCACATCTGTATTCTCCGCCAGGCGCAGAAAAATGAAAAGTCGCAGGATCCACACTGGACCCTGCGGCTCTAAATTTGCGAATTTATTTCGCTTAATCTTCGTCAAGCACCACGCGCTTGGCAGCGTGCATATGGCCTCTCGAAGTGTAAACAATGACGCGACTTCCAGGCCTGATCAGATGTTCGTCGATTTTCCTGCCGGCTTTGTTGACATAATGGGCTGTCTTGCCGAGCGCGTAACTAATCGGATTGTCTTCCCTTTCAGAGCGGACAACGATTCTTTTCCCAGGCTCGTAGGTAGTTACTGTGCCTTGTGAACTCGTTGTGGTCGTGCTTGTTTGCGCAAACGCCACTGGCGCGGTGAGTGCGCAAGCGAGAACGATAATTGTTTTCTTCACGATGACCCTCCCTTTTACGCTGTTGATGTTCTATTCATGCTTCGTGGCTCACTGATTCGACGGACGGGCAATCACGACGCTATTCGAAGCAATATATGAGTTGGGCGATTGAGCAGGCCTTCAGATTCGTTAATGTGCGATGCTGATGACTAACGCCAAACCGACTCTCGATCCGGTTGTCACACCGGACGTCGTGGCGGAACACGGCCTCATCCCCGAAGAATTCGAGCGCATCAAGAAAATCCTCGGGCGTGAGCCCAATTTCACCGAGCTTGGAATCTTTTCCGTCATGTGGAGCGAGCATTGCTCGTACAAAAATTCGCGAAAAGAGCTGAAAAAATTCCCGACCACTGGATCCAACATTCTCGTGCGCGCCGGAGAAGAAAATGCTGGCGTTGTCGATATCGGCGACGGCTGGGCGATCGCATTTAAGATGGAAAGCCACAACCATCCAAGCGCGATTGAACCCTTTCAAGGCGCGGCTACGGGGGTTGGCGGAATCATTCGCGACATTTTCACTATGGGCGCGCGTCCCGAGTTTTGCCTGAATTCGCTGCGCTTCGGGCCGATAACAGAGCCGGTAGGGCCAGACTCAAATGCCAGTCCGGCTCGGATCGAGCTAATGAAATCATCCAAGATCGCGTCAAACCGGCGTTTGTTTACCGGAGTCGTAAGCGGCATCGCGCATTACGGCAATTGCGTCGGAATCCCAACGATCGGCGGCGAGATTTATTTTGACGAAAGCTTCGAAGGTAATCCGCTCGTAAATGTTTTTTGCCTCGGCGTGTTGCGACATGAACAGCTCGCGCGCGGCGCCGCGCGCGGCGTGGGCAATCCAGTCTTTTACGCCGGCGCGGAGACCGGGCGTGACGGTCTGGCTGGCGCAGCGTTCGCGTCGCGCGAGCTAACAGATCAATCGCGCGAAGATCGTCCCGCGGTTCAGGTTGGCGATCCGTTCAAGGAAAAATTATTGCTCGAAGCGTGTCTCGAACTACTCGCCCGCAGTGCCGTTGCCGGAATTCAGGACATGGGCGCCGCGGGTCTTACTTGTTCGACGTGTGAAACGGCGAGTCGCGCCAGCAGCGGAATTGAAATCGATTTGACCAAGGTGCCGAAACGCGAGCCGGGCATGACGCCGTACGAAATTCTGCTAAGCGAATCGCAGGAACGCATGCTGATCATCGCCAAGCGCGGTTGCGAAAATGTCGTGCGAGAAGTTTTTGAAAAATGGGATGTTTCCTGCGCCGAGATTGGACACGTGACGGATGATGGCATGATGCGAGTCCGCGACAACGGCTCGGTTACCGCTGAAATTCCAGCCAAACCCCTTGCTGAAGAAGCGCCGCTTTACTCGCGCCAAGCGAAAGCGCCCACTGTAGCGGCGATCTATGACCGTCGAATCGATGATCTTCCCAAGATCGACAATCATCAGGCGCTTCGCCGGCTGCTCAGCGATCCGACGATCGCATCGAAGAACTGGGTATATCGCCAGTACGATCATACTGTGCGGATCGGGACGGTCGTAAAACCGGGATCAGACGCCGCCGTGTTTTTCGTCCGCTACGCAAACAAAATTCTGGCTGCCACGAGCGATTGTAATTCGCTCTATTGTGCACTCGACCCGCGGGAAGGCGCCAAAATCGCTGTCGCGGAAGCGGCGCGGAATTTGACTTGCTCCGGCGCAAGACCACTCGCCGTGACCGATAACTTGAATTTCGGCAATCCTTACAAACCGGAAAATTTCTGGCAACTACGTGAAGCGGTGGAAGGCATCGCCGAAGCCTGTCGCGCCTTCCGGACACCTGTTACCGGGGGAAATGTCTCTTTATATAATGAGAGCCCGGCGGGAGTTGTCGATCCGACGCCGACCATTGGAATGGTCGGTTTGATTGACGACGAGCGGCATATTACCACGCAATGGTTCAAAAGCACCGATGACGTGGTCATTCTTGCCGGCTTGGCCGGCAACGAATTGGGCGGATCGCAGTTCCTGAAAGTTTGTCACGGACGCAAGCAAGGTCCCCCACCCCATATCGATCTTGAACTTGAAATTAAAGTGCAAAGCGCAGTTCGCGATTTAATTCGCGAAGGCCTGGTGAATAGCGCGCACGATTGCTCCGAAGGCGGGCTCGCTGTTGCCCTCGCGGAATGCTGCTTCAATCCGTCTGGTCTCTTGGGCGTGGATGTCGATCTTGATTTTAGCGACGACCGTGCCGCCGCGTCCCACAAGGACGCGACAACAGCAAAATTTCTCTTTAACGAGTCGCAATCGCGGATTGTAATTTCCACCGCGCCCGCGAATGTGGAAAAAACGATGTCGATCTTGCGGACGCGCGGCGTCCCCTCTCAGCAATTAGGCAAAGTCGGCGGCGATGAACTGCGCATCGCCATAAACGAGGAAACTTTCCGTTGGCCGATTGTCGATCTTTACGACGATTGGTTTAACGCCATCCGCCGCGCTGTTGAAGGTGAAACGGAAAGAATTCCCAGCTTGTGAAAGCGACGTTAGAACGCAACATTTGAACGCTGCTTCATTTAGTGGATTATTTAGTGTGATCTCTCCAGACAGCACCGACATCGTCGAGCCGGGCGAAGCCGACGCTTACCCACAGCATGAGTGCGGGCTTTTCGGTGTTTTCGGGCATCCGAACGCGGCCGGCCTGACTTACTATGGGCTTTTCGCTTTGCAACATCGCGGCCAGGAAAGCGCCGGCATTGTCACGAGTAACGGTCCGGGCACGTCGTTCGTTCTGCACAAAGACATGGGCCTGGTCTCGCAGGTCTTTGGTCAGGCTGAGCTAGAAAAATTGAAAGGCACGCGTGCACTCGGACACACGCGCTACTCGACCACCGGCACGAGCACGATCAAAAACGCGCAACCCTTTGTGGTCGATTGCGTGCGCGGCCAAATGGCGATCGCGCACAACGGCAACTTGATCAACGCCGATCTTTTGCGCGACGAGCTGGAACGCAAAGGCTCAATTTTTCAAACGACCGCCGATAGCGAGATCATTTTGCATCTGCTCGCGCGACCGGCCGACAACGGCGCCAGCGTGTTGTCAGCGTTACGCAGAATCGAAGGCGCATTTTCGCTTATCATCATGAGTGAGCGCGAGCTCATAGCCGTGCGCGATCCGTTCGGCTGGCGGCCGCTCTCGCTCGGCAAACTCGATGGCGCTTATGTGCTCGCCTCCGAAACCTGCGCCTTCGATCTCATTCACGCGGAATTCATTCGCGAAATCGAACCCGGCGAAGTTTTGATTATCGATGAAAACGGATTGCGATCGGAGCGGCCATTTCTGCCGCAACAACCGGCCTTCTGCATGTTCGAGTATGTATATTTCGCGCGACCTGACAGCATCATCGGCGGTGTGAACGTTGGCAAAGTGCGCACCGAAATGGGACGTGAGCTGGCGCGCAAATTTCCGGTCGAAGCAGACATCGTCATCCCGGTGCCGGACTCGGGCAATTACGCTGCGCTTGGTTTCGCCCAAGAATTGAATATTCCCTACTCGCACGCCTTCGTGCGCAATCACTACATTGGCCGTACGTTTTTGCAGCCGAGCCAGCTCATCCGCGATTTCGATGTGCGTGTGAAATTGAACCTGATCAAGGAAATGGTCGCGGGTAAACGGGTGGTGGTAGTCGACGATTCAATCGTGCGGGGCACGACTGCGCGCGCGCGCGTGGTGAATTTACGGGAAGCCGGCACGAAAGAGGTGCACATGCGCGTGAGTTGTCCGCCGCATCGCTTCGCCTGCCATTACGGCATCGATTTTCCCGATCCGGAAAAGTTGATCGCAAACAGAATGTCGATGGAAGAAATCTGCAAATATCTCGGCGTGGACAGTCTCGGTTATCTCGATGTCGAAGGAATGGTACGGGCAACCGGGCAACCGATGAACAAATTTTGCCTGGCTTGTTTCACCGGCGATTATCCCCTGCCCGTCGATCCGGCGCTCGATAAATTCATCATGGAAAAACGAGAGAACCGTTCCAAAGCGCTCGCCGATCAGGAAAGACATCCGACATTGTTCGCAGATTTGAAATGATTGGAGGGACATGCTCTGTCATGTCCCATTAATTTTTTGGACGCGACAGCGCGCGTCCCTCCATCGATGAAGAAACAAAAGGCCTACGCATACGCGGGCGTAGATATCGATCTTGGCAACCGGCTTAAGCGCCGGATTCAGCAACTCGTTACACAAACGCACGGACCGCAAGTGCTCGGAAAAATCGGCGGCTTCGGCGGACTCTTTCGAGCACAATTTTCTGGGATGCGCGATCCGATCCTGGTCGCGAGCATCGATGGCGTCGGCACGAAATTGAAAATAGCCTTTGCCTTAGATCGGCATGACACGATCAGCGCCGATCTCGTCAACCATTGCGTAAACGATATCGCAGTGCTGGGCGCGCGCCCGCTTTTTTTTCTCGATTACATTGGCTGCGAAAAACTTGAGCTGCGCGTTTTCGATCAGCTCATCCGCGGTTTTTCCCGCGCGTGCCGAGCTGCCGGTTGCGCACTGATTGGTGGCGAAACCGCACAAATGCCCGGACTGTATCGGAAAGGCGAATACGATCTCGCCGGTTGCATGGTCGGCGTGGTTGATCGTGCAAAAATTATCGACGGCAGCAAAATCAGACCGGGCGACGTGATTCTCGGCCTCGCGTCAAATGGTCTGCACACGAACGGTTATTCGCTCGCGCGAAAAATTTTGTTCGAAAAGATGCAGCTCAAGCCTTCATCGAAAATCGACAGTCTACCTGGCACGATTGGGGAAGAACTTTTGCGCGTGCACAAAAATTATCAGCCATTGCTCGCAAAAGTTCCCAGCGGCATGATCAAAGGCCTCGCCCACATCACGGGCGGCGGTTTGATTGATAATCTGCCGCGCATCCTTCCGAAAAATTGCGACACCATTATCGAGACAAGGAGTTGGCGTGTTCCGCGCATCTTCCAAATCTTGCAGCGAAATGGAGATGTCGACCTTGCGGAAATGTATCAGGTTTTCAACATGGGCATCGGCATGGTGGCGATTGTGTCGGAGCGCGATGCAAAGCGGACGATGTCGATCCTACGCGGAAAACAAATCGGCTGCATTGCACGCGGCGCAGGCAAGGCTCATTTGGTTTTCTGATGGAGGGACATGCTCCGTCATTCCCATTAATTTTTGGGAGGAGACAGGCGCGCCTCTGTAACTCGGATGACAACGCGAAGATCGCTCGGGAGTTGTGTTGCTTAAAGGTGAGTATGTCAGATTTTCACGGCCGACCAGACGACACAAAATCAATTACATCCATCGGTACTTGAACCTCCGGGGTCGATTCGAGCTTGGCCTTTTTGTCTCGGCGTACGATCCGCTCCAAACCCGCGCGGCGGGCCGCAAGATCGACCAGCTCGGCTACGCGCGATTTCAGGGCACGCGCTCGCGTCGCAAGAAAAATGACGAAAAGCAGATATGGGATGATGAACCAGAGGTCGACGTGAGAAATGTTGAGCTGTCGATATACTAAGAGGGCTAACACAACGAGGTTAAGGATCACCGTCGTCGTGACCAGGCGGCTACGAAGCCGAACGCGCGTCAGGCATTTTCCGCTGCCGTGATATTCGGTGACGGTCTGGAGCGCAATGCTCCACCAAAAATTTCCGTAAATTTGAATATCCCATTCATTCCAACCGGTATCAGTGGAATAGCGCCAGCCTTCTTCCTCGAGCAGCTGGAAGATAGCACCCAGCAAGTAATGGCGATCCCTGCCCTCTTCACTCCAAAAAATCTGTCGACTCAGACTGCCGGTAACATTGCCGTCCGTGGGCAAATATTCGTGCGCTCGAATTACACTCCGCGGCGTCCGTTTAAAATGTAGCCAGGTGAAGTATCGTGACCAACCTCGCACCAGAGGTTGAACTAGGGCCAAAAACATGACGAGCAGCCGCGCATGGACCGTGTCGAATTTTGGCTCGATCGCCGCGCGCACCATGTACGAGAGCGCCACGCAGAGAGTGCCGCCACACATGAGGTACGGCACGATGCGCAGTGCGGGCAAGAAAATCCCGAGACCAAAAAGAAAAATCGTAAGCGCGAACCATTCAATGCTGCTGAGATAAGCGGCGACCTCCGATTGCGGCGTAGGATAAATCGATTGAAAAAATCCTTCGCCGAAAATTCCGTGATAGATAACCGGCCGATTAATGAACCAACTGAAACGTGGCGTTCCATATATCTGACCGCGCCATTTCGCAGTCCCAGTTGGGCCGAAAAAGATTAAATGCTTAAAGCGCAGCAGCGATTCCGCTTCGCCGTAGCCATCTTGTTGTTTCAAAAAAGCCCGCAGCGTGAAACGGCGATGATGCCACACGATCGCGGTCGCGCTGAAAGCAATGACACAACCAGCCTGTTGAAGGCGCCAGCAAAAATCGACATCGTCGCCGGCCTTGTGGTATTCGGCATCGAAACCGCCAATGTTTTCAAATGCCCACCGATAGAACGCCATGTTACAACCGGGAACGTGCTCGGCGATTATGTCTGTGAGCAGAACATGGCTGGGCCCGCCCGGCGCTGCTGCCACACAGGCCTGGATCCAGTTCTGTGCCGGCGGGGTCACGTTTGGCCCGCCCACTCCAGCATAATCGCCGCTCAAAAGCGTGCCGATTAAATAATAAAGCCAATCAACATCCGCCATGCAGTCCGAATCGGTGTATGCGAAAACCTCTCCCTTCGCGGCCGCCGCGCCGGTGTTCCGCGCATGACTCAAGCCGTGATTTTCCTGATAGATATAGCGAACGTGCGGGAATTGCTCAGCGATGTCGCGCGTATCGTCGGTCGAACCATCATCGACCAGAATAATTTCGTAATCGGGATAGTTTAGCTTGCCTAAAGAATCCAGGCAGGTCGCGAGCGTCCGGCCGCCATTGTAAGAACAAACAATTACGGAAACAAA
>Ga0193719_10000165_pt1 | contig 22263 bp, 14 predicted proteins | sample U2a2metaG_FD_160103 | JGI IMG/M metagenome (GOLD analysis project Ga0193719, IMG submission 160103) | Soil microbial communities from a riparian zone of the East river system, Colorado, United States - U2a2 | ecosystem: Environmental > Terrestrial > Soil > Riparian zone | place: USA: East... | reverse complement strand
TGTGACGGCCCCCAGTTCGTTAGGAGCATGGGTATTGGATCGGATTCTTGGCAACGCGAAACATGACAACGTGGCGGAGAGTCTTAAAAACGCTAAAGCCAATTTCGAGCAGACAGCGAAGCTGTTTGCCAAACCTTCCAATCCGCGGCCGTTCTCGCCGCTCGCACCGCTCGCCGGCAAGTTGGTCAATCCAAGCTTCGGCGAGGCCAAGGTCACGCTGCAAGGCGATGCACTGGTCATGGAGTTTTTAACAAGCGGCGCAAAGTTCAAGCTTGTGCCTCGGGACGGCGACATTTTCATCGCCAGCCTTTTGCCGACTGGGCTGTTCGGACCTATAGTCGATTTGGATTACATGACGAGAGGATTCGCGCAGTTTCAAATGGACAAAGATGGAAAGCTCAATTTGCTGCGGCTTTCCGTGGTGCACGGTCAGGCCTATGAATTCCGGCGCGAGTAGGTCCATCGACCAAAGCAGATCAAAATCGCCAGCACTCGGTAACAACAGCCGCTTATACCTAGTGATTAAGACCGCTATTTCCTTCCGGGCATGCGTCTTATTCCTTGTTGTAACTCTTATTAACTTCTTTCAGGTGGTGGTCGCTGCCGCTGCGGAAGGCAGCAACTCTGGCGGCCTGGTCGACATCGGCGGCGGTCGTAAGATGTATCTGACGTGTCACGGAACAGGGTCGCCTACCGTCGTCTTAGTGAGTGGCCTGAAGGCTTCCGCCGACGATTGGAACATCGCGGAGAAATCCGCGTCAGCGGTATTTCCTGAGGTTAGCAAGTTAACCCGAGTGTGTTCCTATGACCGCCCGGGAACTCCGGTTGGTGAGAAGCCTAGCCGCAGCGACCCGGTGCCGCAGCCGACCACAGCAAAGGATGCAGTTGCCGATTTGCATGCGCTGCTGAGTGCCGCTGGTGAGACGGGGCCTTATGTGCTTGTCGGGCACTCTTATGGCGGTTTGGTTGTGAAGCTTTATGCGAGGAGCTACCCGAAAGATGTAGCTGGTCTCGTGCTCGTCGACGCTCTCAGCGAAGGACTCCAGGATGCAGAGACGTCTGAACAGTGGCCGATACAGCGGAAGCTGATGGAGGGTAACGTAAAGGAAAGTCTGGCCTTATACCCAGCCCTTGAGAGGATTGACCCGGACCGTAGTTTTGATCAAGTTCGCGCCGCTCCGCCACTGCGCTCAATCCCTCTCGTAATATTGTCTGCGGACCGCCCGTGGGGTCCTCAAGTCCCATCAATGATTGAGGCAGGCATACTACCAAAGGATGTTCCGGCAGATTTCGGTTACGTCACCGATGCCGCACAGAAAAAGGCGCAGGAACAACTCGCCAAGCTTGTGCCGAACGCAAAGCACATCGTCAAAACAAATAGCGGTCACGAGATACATAAGCAGCAACCCCAACTCGTGATCGACACTATCCGCGAGGTTGTTGACGTCGTGCGTGACCCGACCTCATGGCGTCGGAGCGAGACGATGACGACCCCGAGCGGGAAGAAATCCGTGAAAGCACTGGGAAATCATCGCTGACAATCTCAAGAAGCGCGGTTGGAGTTTGGGGCTACGTCTCAGCCGTTGATTCTAAAGGGTAGCGCTCTTTCCGTCCACTCCGCCATATTATCTCCCAGTTCACTATCAGACCCTCGGTATAGCTATCGTCTTTAGCATCGCGGCAGTCGTTTTTATCGTTGTGACTAAGGGCGACCTGAGCTACCATCGCGAGTAGTTAACAGGAACCACGATACGCGGAAACGGAATGTCGTTAAGTTTGAGAACATCACTGGCGTTAGATGCCGCTGACAGCAATATTCGGCTCCGGGCGCGTCGCGGTCTGATCATATACTTCGCAGTCCTTATCCCGCTTTCTGTCGTGTTCGAGACGCTGGCGATCAGAGGCAGTTCGTGGTGGATTTCTGCGCTCATGTGGACCCCAGCGGCGGCGTCCGTCGTAGCGCGCCTCGCACTCCATGACGGGTTCGGCGATGTCTCGTTTCGTCTTGGGGGCCGACGCGGCTCGAAGGCGATTGGACTGGCGCTAATTTTTCCGGTCGTCATAGGGTTAATTGCTTACGGTATCGCGTGGACGACGGGCCTGGTACAGTTCAGCCCGCGCCCCATCAGGCTGGCGGCGCCGTACATCGCGAACATAACTTCCCCTGGCGTCGTGTTCGTGATTAACCTTGCCGTCGCGGCCACTGTCGGAACCGCCAACTGCGCTGGCACGGCGGCCGGTGAAGAGATCGGCTGGCGTGGTTACATGCTCACGCGCCTCGTTGACGCTGGGTTGCCCAAACCCATTCTAACGAGCGGCCTGATCTGGGGCCTCTGGCATGTGCCGCTAGTCCTGGGAGGCGCATTCCTCGTTGGTCCGCCGCCTTTCCTTGTAGCTCTGCTCTTGGTGATCATGGCCACGGCATTTAGCTTCGTGTTCGCGCGGCTGCGGCTGGAGACGGGCAGCGTCTGGCCCGCGATCACGCTACACTCAGCCTGGAACGCCATTATCCAAACCGCGTTTGATCCGGCCAGTCACGGCGCTCAGCCAGAGCTGTGGATTGGCGAGTCGGGAATCCTGACCGCACTCACCATGATCGTTGCAGCCATTGCCTTCTCCTATGGGCGATGGACGATCCTCAGAACACCCGAATAACGGTGGCGGTGAAGTAATTGAGCATCGCTCCTCTAGTGTACTTACCACGGAGCTTCCACTTTCCATTCGAAAGAGCGAGGCGACCCATAGCCGCGAGCTCTGCAGCGTCCGCTATCCTCAGCGGAAATGGTCTTGCAACACCGAACTCATGCGCTGAAGACAGCGGACGCTATTGCTACGCACTCTCCGAACGTGGCATTTGATGCTTGACAGCGCTGCGGGCAATGGGCAACGCAGAAGCACAATAAAATGAAACTCGTTCACCAAGGTACCTTCATTGCTCTGTTCACCCTGACACTGCTTTTCTGGGGATATTCAGCCCCCGCGGCGTCTGCAGATGATCCGATTGCGAACCTGGACGCATTCATAACGCGAGCATTGAAAGAATACCAGGTGCCGGGTGCGGCAGTCGCCGTCGTCAAAGATGGAAAGATGATCTTGCTCAAGGGATACGGCGTACGCAACGTAACAAAGCCCGGCGCCGTAGACGAGAACACGATCTTTCAGCTCGCATCGATTACAAAAACGTTGACCGCCGCAGCTGCGGGCACCGTTGTAGACGAAGGCAGGCTCGACTGGGACAAGCCGATCTTTAATTACCTCCCGGAATTTGTCGCGTACGACCCGTACATGACGCGTTGGTTGACCGAACGCGATCTGCTCGCGCATCGCACCGGTTGGCCGCATCATACCGGATACCAGCTCGACAGTTTTGGTTACGATCGCGCGGAAATACTGCGGCGGCTGCGGTTCTTCAAGCCGAGCTACAGCTTGCGCGAGGTGGCGCAGTACTCGAATCCGGGATTTTTTGTGGCCGGTGAAGTCGCGGCGCGTTGCGCAAAGCAATCATGGAACGATCTCGTCGAACGGCGCTTGTTCAAGCCCCTAGAGATGTCTCGCTCCGGGACGGTCAGCAAAGCGGTAAGCGATCCCAATGCCACGGCCGCACACGCGCTTGTCGACAGGAAAATTGCCGTCGTTGAACCATCTAGAGACGACGTTATAGGCGCAGCCGGTTCGGGCACTTCTACCGCCGCCGACCTGTCGAAGCTAATCCTGATGTTTTTGAACAAGGGGACATATAACGGCAAACAGATTCTGAAACCCGAAACAGTCGCGGAAATGTTCAAGCGTAGCATGGTGTCAGCGATCGAATTCCCCACCTGTATCCCGCCCATCAGCGATGCGACAGGTTTCTACTATGGACTCGGCGTCGCCAGCTACGATTACGCACGACACCAGATCATCGAAAAAGACGGCGCTGGCGCAGGTGTGCGCACGATCATGGTTCTGGTGCCGGACAAGAACGCCGGCATCGTCGTTCTCGCAAACCTCAATCTCACCACATTTCCCGAAGCGGTACGCGCCTGTTTTTTGAATCAACTGTTGGGCATCGACCCTGAAGCCGATCAGAAAAAGATTTTCGCGCTGAACGAAGACATGAAAAAATTTCTCGTGCCGCCGCCAGCGCCGAAGAATCCAGGAAAATTCAATGGAACGCTGCAATCGCTCGTCGGCGTTTACGAAAATGATTATTACGGTCGTTGCGAAATCTTACCGGATGGCAAGGGTATCAAAATGCAATGGGGCCCGGCCAAATATCCCGCCACGTTGAAACATTGGAACAACGGAGCGTTTATGATGCAGTTCCCTGGCGCGGCCTCGATGCCCTCTGTCACAACGTTCATGATCGGCGAGGATGGCAACGCCGAAAGCTTCGAAAGCGGATCTCTCGGCGTTTTCACACGCGTCAAAGAAAAGAAGTGAAACGAAGCCGGTAACGCGTTGTTCCGATCGATCGGCGCGTACCTCGCCCCCGATGATCGGCCTCCGCTTCCGCCAAAAAGCTGATCCCGTGTAGCGGCGGTCTCTGACCGCCGAAATCGGACCCCCCGAGACTATTGCACTTTGGTCTTACTGGACATTGTTCTTCTAGGTAACGCCATAACCACCTCCGTTGGAATTTCGTGAAGTAGACCTTGACACTCCTCCAACGGAGTTAGCAATCCGTGGTTACGAGAGATCCGCGTTTTTTTCACGGTCTTTTCTACGGTCAGCTAAAATTTTGATGCAAAACGGTGCAATCCTACGCAACACACTGCGAATGCTGAATCGCCAAAACACCTAGCGTCAGCGACGCTGCGCAAACCGGTGAAAACGCACGCAAAAAGTCGTTCTTGAATTACAAATCAGCTGCTCTAACCAGCTGAGCTATGCCGGCGTTTCCCATACGAAAGCTGTTTCAGCGAGTTGATCAACTGGTTAGACCTCCTCATGGCTCAGAACCACGAAATTCTGAGCTAGGGGAAATTTTGGATGCTGCCGTGGAGTGGGTAAACGGAACGAACCTGCTTCGAATTTGAGGTGATCGCCAGCGTGTCTCCCTGCGAAGCCTTGAAATCCGCTCTGCCGGCGAAGATATAGCTGTCGATGACGAACGGCAGGCTACGACCGGTGAAGAGGTCGGGCCGGTTCAAAAGACCGAAGTGCAGGTGGGGACCGAGAGACGGCCCGGTGTTCCCGATCTTGGCCAGAGGCGCGCCGACCTTCACGGTGTCGCCAACCTTTACCCGCAGACTTCCCGGCTTTAGATGCCCGTAGACCGCGTAGACTTTGGGGGCGATCTCCAGCATGACCTGGTTGCCGCCGAAGTCCGACAACGTTTTGGGGGTGATCGCCTTGTTCGGGGTTGCGTCCGGCTTGCCGTCCTGCACCGACACGACGGTTCCATCGGCGACCGCGAACACATCTGCTCCGTACACGTAGAACTGCTCGTTCGTGGCGCCCTCCCCCTGATAGACCCTGTCGCCCTTGAGGAGGGCCCAGTCGACAGCGAACGTCTCGGCGGTTTCGATGCGGCGACCGTCGACGACGATTCGAAGGTCCCGATGGACGTTGGGGGTGCAACACGCGGTTGTGGCAAGCCAACCTTCGCCCTTAACTGGAGGCTTGATCACGGTGGCGGGTCGGCGGTTGATCGCGACCTCGGGGCCGTCGATCACCGGCGGCTCCACGAACACTGCAGTCGATGTGCCCGCCGGAACGCTGTAGGCGAGTCGATGCGTCACCCGTTCCGGCGCAGTGCCGGGCGGCAGGATCAGATCGACGTCGACCGAGACCGCCGCCGACGCGGGGATCGCCGCGACCGGCTTTTTGTCCAAAAGGGTTTGAGTCGCTGCGACGAGCACCGGCCCGTCGATGCGTGTGAGCTGCTTCGCAGTGGGATCGAGCACGGTGAGGCTCGTCAGTGTGACGGGTTGCTCGACCGCGTTGACGACGAGCAGCTCGTACTCGACATGGTCCTTGCCGTCGTCACCGCGGACGACCTGGGCTTCGTGAATCGGACTAACCAAGATCGCGGTCGGCCGGCCACGCTCCTGCGGCGGATCCACAGCTTGCGCGATGGGAGCAAGTCGCAAACAAGCCAGTAGAAGTCCGCTAAGAATTGCTGGAGCTACATTGTTGAGCCGACTCAATGCATTCATTGTTTTTGTTTCGTTTTCTCTGCCTAGATTGAATTCCATTGCGAGTCCGAAATGAGGCGAAGGGACGAGCGGGGAAAGGAATCCCGCGCCTCATTCAGATCCGTTTTGATGATGCCGATTGATGTCTTAGACGCGTATTGGACCTTAGTCGTATGGGTCTATTGAACCATGGTCGTGCACTTATATGTCAACTGGTCATCAAAGTGTTGATTCGCGCATCACGATCGGTGCCGCCCAATGATAGACGCAAGATTGCAGTGAAGTTAAAAACGAGGCATGGACCATTCGGCGCGCACGCGAGGCAACCCTGGCGGCTGGAGAAGATTTTTCACGGTCTGTTCTACGGTTGAGCGAAATTTTGCTGCAAAACCGCGCAATTCTGCGCAACACACTGCGAAAGTGAAATTACGAATTACCTATCGTCAGCAACGATATGCAAAGTAGTGAAAATCTGTGCAACTCGTTAGGCGTGAATTAGAAATCCGTTGCTCTATCCGGCTGAGCTACGGGCGCAGATTGTTGCAACATTGCGCCGCGTGCCTGGGAAAATCCAGTGAATCGTTCAACCTAGTACGAAGCGGTCGCTCGTGATTCGTTTAATCGTCAAATCGTTGAAGCGTTGAAGCAGAAGAGCTTTCAACACGCACCATCTGCGCCGCACCGCAGAGATCGCGCGAAAGACAAAGAATGCGCAACCATCCTCAAGAAATCAGCTTGTCTCCATCGTAGAACAGGAATATACCCGGGCTGTCGGGGGAAATTATTACGATAGGTGATAAGACACATTCGGGCCCGCCGCCGAAATCGCTTGCTGACATTCTGGCTGAGGAACTCGATGGAGAGCTCGGAGACAAGCACACACAGGAACTTCGCGTCCCCGAAAAACAGGCGCTCTTGGAAGCCGTTTACAAGCGCATCCATAAGGAGCAGCCGACGCGCTCTGCACTCTGCCTCTCGGGTGGCGGCATTCGCAGCGCAACATTCGCGCTTGGGATCCTGCAAGGCCTCGCGCGCTGCGGCTTGCTCGATAAATTTCACTATCTCTCCACCGTTTCCGGCGGCGGATACATCGGCAGCTGGCTGAGCGCGTGGATCAGGAATCATCCGCAGGGCATTGACGGGGTGGTAAAGGAACTGTCGAGATCGTGTAGTAAGGTGTCATTGAAAGATCCCCACGATTCCGCTTTGAATCCCGATCCGCGACCGATCAGGCATCTTAGGAAGTTCAGCAATTATCTGACGCCGAAAACTGGCCTGGCGTCGGTGGATTTTTGGACGCTGATCGTCACCTTCATCCGCAACATGTTCCTGAACTGGCTGGTCCTGATCTCGTTGCTGGGAGCTGTCATGATGATCCCCAGATTCTATCTTGTGGCCATCACCTTGGCGCCGAACTGGGCAGAACTGGCAACAAGGTATCTGAAGAACCACCCCTTGCAGCCGAACTGGCCCGCATGGGCCGATTCCGTTAAGCAGCAATGGGACATAGGCCTGACGATCTTGCTCGCAGTCGGATTCGCACTGATCGCCATCGCGATGGCCTACGCGATTATCGATGTTCCTTCGACCGGCGACGCACAGTTACCGCAACGCCGTTTTCTGTGGTTTCGCCAACTTCCATTGTTCCTTGCCTCTCTCATTTTTGCGGAATGGTGGGCTGTGTTTCGCAACGTTCACGGTAGCGAGCCGTTTCAACCTACGGAGTGGCCGCTTAAGTTCATTTTTTTTGCTGTCGCCAGCTATTTAAGCGGCGGTTTGCTCGCGAGCATTTTTCTTTTAATCCGTAAGGATCGTGATGAGGCGCGGCCCGGTCGCATCGTCGATTCGTTTTTGCTAACCGGTATCGTGCTCACCGCTGCGTTTGCTGGCGTTTGCCTCTGGGCGATGGCAAGCAGAATATTTTTCGTCCCCGCGGGAAACGCTCTCAACTACGTTTTCTTCGCGGAAGCGTTGCTTCTCGCCGGGCTGCTGCTGGCCAATTTCCTGTTCACGGGTCTGACAAGCCGGGTCACCAAAGATGAAGACCGCGAATCGTGGGGACGATCGTTCCTCGATTCATTTTCGCGAACCGGCACGGTCGTGCTCACCACTGCATTCGCCGGCTTTTGCCTGTGGGCAATGGCAACACGGCTATTTCTGTCCCCTACGGGTGAATTTTTATTAAAAGGCGACTGCGAGGCAACCCTGATTCCGACTCAACAACAAATACTGATCCCCGCTGGAAGGATCTGGGGACGTGCTTCCTTTAGTGACAATGAATTCACATTAAAGCGCGACTGCAAGGCAACCCTGATTCCGACTCAAGAAGAAATTCCACGCCAGGAAAGAATTACGCTCCAAGAGGGCGACCAGGTTCGCTTTGCGGAGAAAGATCGTGATGCATTGGAACCGATGTTCGCGCCCGCCCCCGCGCAACATGCTCTCAACTACGTTTGCTTCGCACCCGCACTGATCCTCGGGGTGCTGATGCTGGTCAATTTCCTCTTCACCGGTCTGGCAAGCAAGGTCACCAAAGATCAAGACCGCGAATGGTGGGGGCGATCGGCAGCTTGGATCTTAATCACGATTTTCGGCTGGATTGTGTTTAACGTAATCGTTCTTTGGGGTGCCCAGGCAATCACGACAACGACGACGGGAAACCAGCTCGAGGTTTTCTTCGGCCAAGTAGGGGCGAGTCCAGTGGCCAAGGCCGTGCTCGGTGCGTTCGGGGGAGTGAGCGGCATCGCGGGCGCGTTGCTGGCCCTTCGATCCAAGCTAGGCAAAAAGCTTGGCCAAAAAGTAGGCTTCCAGCGGCTTCTGGTTCTGGTGGCGGTGGTTTTCTTTCTGCTCCTGTCAGTAGTGATTTCCTGGGCTTTATTGGTAATAAGCTCGTGGCCTGGGGTTCAAGAGATCACAATGCGGTTTCTACCGTGGGATGTGGGGAGGGGATGGCACGGCGAACGACTTTTTGTTATTTCCTTTCTGACTGGCATCACGCTGCTTTTCGGGATCGTGATGGGTTTTTTCATTAACGCGAACACATTTTCCCTCCACGCGATATATCGCAACCGGTTGATCCGTGCGTACCTCGCCGCGTCATGCAAGACGGTTGATCCCAAAGGCGCGTCGCCCAAGGCGCGCAAGCACGATTTATTTACCGGGTTTGATCCCGAGGATAATTTTGAGTTGCACAAGTTGTCGCCCGAAAGGCCTCTACATGTGCTCAACGGCGCGCTCAATCTCGTGAAAGGCGAGGAGTTAGCGTGGCAGGAGCGGAAGGCTGAATCGTTTACCATGAGCCGTCTGCACTGCGGCTCGTGGCACGTTGGTTACCGGCCCTCGACCGAATACGGCAACGATGGCAAGGGCATTACGCTCGGTACGGCGCTCGCTATCTCAGGCGCGGCCGCGAATCCCAACATGGGCTATCATTCCTCGCCAGTGGTCGGTTTCTTGATGACCCTGTTTAACGTGCGCTTGGGCTGGTGGCTCGGGAATCCAGGGAAACACGGTGCCAAAACGTGGCGCCGGTCTGGTCCGCGTTATTCGGTTGGGCCGCTGTTTTCCGAGGCAATGGGCAATACGACCGATCGGTACAAATACGTAAATCTTTCCGATGGCGGGCATTTCGAAAACCTTGGGCTGTACGAGATGGTGCTGCGCCGCTGTCGTTACATCATGGTGAGCGACGCGGGTGAAGATCCGGAGTGTTCCTTTGCCGACCTCGGTGAAGCAATCCGTAAGATTCGCATCGATTTTGGAATTCCGATCGAATTCGATCGGATGAGCATCTATCCGCGCAGCCAAATCGACGCGTTGAAACGTGCCGGCCAGAAAGGCTACAACTGTGCCATTGGTCACATCCGCTATTCGGAAGTGGATCTGGACGTGAACGGAAAGAAGGCGCCCGACGGCATAATCGTTTACATAAAGCCAGCCTGCTATGGCGAAGAACCACGCGACATTTACGAATACTTTCAGAGGAGCGAAACATTCCCGCACGAGAGCACCGCGGACCAGTTTTTCTCCGAATCGCAATTCGAGAGTTACCGCATGCTCGGCGTCTATACAATGCAGACTCTTTGCAAAAAGTCGGTTAAAGGCTTTCCGGATTTCATAGAGGAAATTCAAAAGCATCTAACCGTTGCTACCCAAAGCCCCGTGAGCGGCCCTGTTTCTCACCAAACGGCCGCGAATTGACGCGAATTTGCTGTAGCGGGGTTGCTCGCCAGGCCCTACTCGAGCGTCAACTTCGTCAAATTCTGCTGCCGGTCGCACGATGGAGTGATCCGGCTTTACGAAGAAATTGGCAACGTGATCGAGACGCACGAGCACAAGGGCGATTTCAAGGAGTGTTTTCGGAAAATGATGATGATTGCAATGGCTTCGCAAGCAAAACGTATTGGCCGTGTTCTCGTCCTGGATCCGTTCGCCGAGAAGATTGACTCCGAAAGCCTTCGCGAGTTGACGGATCTCCGCAAGCTTGATAAACGCTTGTGCGCAGACCGCCGCATTTGTGTGCCATGGCGAAAGAGATTTCATCGGCCAACGCCTCAGTGCCGCTGTATGAAGTGTTGGAAGCTGAGTTTGTCGCTCTGCGCGGGAAGCTTCCGCAAGATTATCCTAATTCGGCTGAACCAGAGGTCCGGCTAAAAGCGATTTGGGCCGCAATTCATGATCTGCCGGAAAAACGCGCGGCGCTCTGCATTTCTGGCGGCGGCATCCGTAGCGCTACTTTTGGTCTCGGAATTTTGCAGGGCTTGGCGCGCTGCGGGTTACTCGGCAAATTTCATTATCTCTCGACGGTCTCCGGCGGCGGCTACATCGGCAGTTGGTTGAGCGCGTGGATTCATCGCGCCAAGGGCGGGCTGCCAAGTGTTGCAGCCCAACTGGCGGGCCCGACTGAGGACGCGAGACCAAATCCGGAACCGATAGAGATCCAAAACCTGCGCAGCTACAGCAACTACCTTAGCCCGCGGCTTGGGTTGTTTTCCGCAGACAGTTGGACACTCGTGGGCACATATCTGCGCAACCTTCTGCTGAACTGGAGCGTGATCATTCCACTGCTGGCCGCTTTTCTGACACTGCCGTGGCTTTACAGCTCGATCGTGATGCTGGACCCGCCGCCGCGAACCGACGCGCTATTCTGGACTGGAGCGGCACTCGTCATCTTCGGTGTCGCCTACATGGGATTCAATTTGCCATGCGGACGTAATCTTCGATGGGATCAAAAGCGATTCCTGGTCTTGTGCCTGCTGCCGCTTTTCCTCGCGTCGGTGCTCATGACCATGCACTGGGCATGGTTCAATTACTACGGGCGTTCTCTGATTGCCTGGCCATTATTCGGTTTTGGGCAACCTCAGACCTGGGTGCCGTTTCTGTATCTCGGAATGGCGCTACATGTTATTTCGTGGCTTACGTCATTGCTCCCAGCTCACGGATTTCGGCCCTTGGAATTCGTTGCGGTTGTCGTTTCCGGCGCAATTGGCGGGGTAATTCTTTGGTTTGGCGCGCAACAAATATTTCCGCGGCCGGTGATCCAGATGGAGTTGTACATCTGCCTGAGCATTCCATTTTTTATGGCGCTGTTTTTTTTGGCAATCGTGGTCTTCGCGGGAATCTCCAGCCGATGGACCGAAGATCCGGATCGTGAATGGTGGGGTCGTGCTGCCGGTTGGCTATTCGCGGTTGCGCTCGGATGGCTGCTGATCAGCGGGCTCGTCATTTTCGGCCCGCTCTCGCTCAAATGGACATGGTCCTTCATCACCACGGGTGGGGTGGCCGCACTCGTAACGGTGTTGGCCGGACGCAGCCCGCGCGTCGCAGCGAATCAAACGGAGCACGCGACCGCAAGCCCGATGGGGGTGATCTTGTCCAAGGCGTCGACCATCGCGGCTGCGGTCTTCTCGGCGGTGCTATTGATTCTCATCACCGAGATGAGCACATCGGTCATCGCGAAGTTGATTGAAACCTATCACGTAAAGCTGAGTTACCAGGCGGATCTAAACTCTAAATCCGGCCTACTCGGTCGGCCCGAGCAATATCTGAACGTGATTTTCTACACGCCGGTGTGGCTCGTGCTTCCCTTAGCGCTTTTGCTTTTGCTCCTCGGGATTGTCATGGCGCGCCTCGTGAACGCGAACAAGTTTTCGTTGCATGGAGTGTACCGGGATCGATTGATCCGCGCCTACCTAGGCGCTTCCAATTCGGATCGGAAACCGAATCCGTTTACCGGCTTCGATGAGAACGACAATATCAAAATGCGCGATCTTTGGGTGCACGAAAAATTTCAGAGCAAGCTGATGCCGGTTGTAAATATCGCGCTCAACTTGGTCTCTGGCGAAAAACTTGGTTGGCAGGAGCGCAAGGCACAAAGTTTCACCGTCACTCCGTTGCACTCCGGCTCGTCTGCGATGGACCCAGGGTACCGTCCCACTGCGGGCCCGGATGGAGCAGTGTACGGCGGCCCGAAAGGCATCTCGCTCGGAAGTGCCATTACTGTTTCCGGCGCTGCCGCCAGCCCTAACATGGGCTATCACTCATCGCCTTTGGTTACGTTCATTCTCACGTTGCTCAACGTGCGCCTCGGAGCGTGGCTGGGAAACCCCGGGAAAGCAGGCGATCATACCTTCCACCTTGGTTATCCAGAGAGCAGCGTGCGGCCGATTATCGATGAAGCTTTGGGCCTAACGAACGACGCCAGCCCCTATGTCTATCTGTCGGATGGCGGCCATTTCGAAAACCTCGGGCTTTATGAGATGATATTGCGCCGGTGTCACTATATTGTGGTGAGTGACGCCGGAGAAGATCCGGCGTGTTCTTTTGCCGATCTCGGCGAAGCGGTACGCAAAATTCGAATCGATTTTGGAATCCCGATCGACTTCGGGCCCATGAGTATTTATCCGCGCAGCGCTATCGACACGCTAAAGACTCCGGGGCACAACTGTGCCGTGGGGCGGATCCGCTATTCAATGGTGGACAGTCCGGCCGCTCCCGATGGCATCATCGTTTACATCAAGCCGACCTGTTACGGCGATGAACCACGCGACATCTACGAATACTTCAAGCGGAGCGAAACGTTCCCACACGAGAGCACGAGCGATCAGTTTTTTTCCGAATCGCAATTCGAGAGCTACCGTATGCTTGGCGCGTATACGATGGAGAAACTTTGCACAAATTGCGGCGGTGATTTTCGGTGTTTCATTCGCGAGATCCTAGAACATCACTTGCAGATCAAACCACAGGATTGGCCTGCAGGATTGCTCGAATCATCGGCGAATAACGCCGCGGGGCAGTTAGCCAATCACGCGCGACAACTTGGAAAATAAACGACCGGCGGCTCGCCCTCCTACCCCCCTACGAATTCCGCCGGTCGATGAAGTAAAATCAACTGAGCCCTCTCGGGTCTAAGCGAAGGAAAGCCGGTCAGTTGCCTGCGTATCCGTGGTCCCGCTCGTACGCGCGGATTGCTCGACGCGTCTGCGAGCCCAAAACGCCGTCGACCGAGCCATGATAATAACCAGCGCGTGCGAGTCGGCGCTGCAGTTCGGCGACTCTGGAGTGAGTGGCCTGGCCGTATTGACCATTGCCATTGCCATTGCCGTAGTCGCCGCCGTATTGGTTTCCTCCATAGCCGTAGCCATAACCGTAACCGTACGGATCGCCGGAGCCGTAGTAGCCGTAGCCGTACGGGTAACCATAACCATAATAGGGATATCCCCAGTCCCAGCCGCCGCCCCAGCCCCAGCCCCAAGGAAAGCCGAAGGAACCGATAAAAATGACATCGTTGCCATTATGATGGTGCCCGTGGCCATGCCAGTTGTTGCCGCCATGCCAGTTGTTGCCGCCACGCCAGTTGTTGCCACCACGCCAGTTGTTGCCACCACGCCAGTTGTTGCCACCCCAGCGTTGGCCACTCCAGTTGCCTCCACTCCAGCGCTGACCGCTGCCCATTCCGGGGCGCCCAGCGAAATGCTGGCCACCCGACATTCCGGGTCGCCCTGCCATTCCGGGTCGCCCTGCCATTCCGCCAGAATGACCGCCGCCACCGCCACGCGGGGCAGCTGTGACCAGTGGTGCGGTGAACACCGCCACAAAAACGCAAATCACGAAAAGTACAAGCTTTGAATTGTTCATAATAGATGGGTTTCTGACTAATTAGACACCGCACGCTGTTTAAAGTCTCGTTTTTTTTCGTAAAATGCATGAAACGCCCTTCTGCGTGGCTGTTCCGCTCCAAAAAGGATGACCGACGGCTCGCCCTCTTTTGGTCCTGCGAGACCGCCGGTCAAAGCCAACAAACACGGGCCGCGATCGCCGCTTTTGAAAGCACGCATAATCTCGTCGTGGACGGCACGATCAGTCGGCGGCTTCTGGCTCGAATGGGTCTCGCATAATAAGTGACCCCGACCGAACATGGGTTCGGTTGGCCCATGATGCCGTCGACTATCCCATGATAATACCAAGCTCACCCAAGCGACGCAGCGCTCCGGCCAGGCCTCCCTGGGGTCTGGGGACGAACCGCTTTCGGACAACGGCGCCCGCTGATGCTTATGCATTTCCCTGTGAGATTGCTTCATCTAATTAAAAACCGCGAACCACCTGGAGTTTCGCGTTGTTTCTTGCTGGTCATCACGTAGCCGTCACACTTATCATCCACGCTCAATGACGATGGAGCGTGCCGCGATCTTCATATCGGCTTTCTTCATCTGGCACGTACTTTACGCGGCGCCGACCGAACGCAGCGTAAGTCCGTCCCGCCAGTTCATTATCTACGGAGCCGACGCGGCGCTGCGCGGCGCCGTGTCCGACTTGGCCGAGCGGACCAAGGCCGATTTTCTCGTGCTGTTGCGGCAGCGCGACAACTGGACGGTCCCGATCGTGCTGAATCTTCAACTGCAACAGGCGAACCTGCCGGAAGTTCCGCCTGCGAACTTGCGATTTAGTCAGACCGGATTCGGCCTCAAGCTACAGCTAGACCTGACGCTTTCCGAAAAGCTCGATTCTTCATTAATCGAGCGCGAGCTTCTGCGCGCAATCTTACTGGAGATGATTTATCGAAAAGAATCGCATCTCGCTGCCGGCACGGTGTTCGTCGAGCCACCGGATTGGTTGCTTGATGGAGTTCTTGCGCTCGCGCCTGGGCGCGATCGCGAATACTTACTTGAGGCGCTTACTACGGCGAATAAAACCGTGCCTCTCGAGACGTTTCTCCGTCAACGGCCAGAAGTTCTCGATTCGGCGGGCCGCGTGCTTTACCGCGCGCACTCTTTTGCGCTGGTGCAGACGCTCATCGATGGGAGGGACGGCCCTGGCCGCCTGGCGCAGTACATCGGTCATCTACCTGACGCCTCCAACGAACCGCTGACCACTTTGAAGGCGCACTTCCCGTTCCTTGTTGCTGATGCGGAGGGAAGCTGGCAGTTGACCTTACGGCGGGCGAGAAACTTCCAGACGTACCAGTTACTGACGTTCGCCGAAAGCGAGCAGCGCCTCGCTGAATTGTTGAGCGTGAAAATCTCGCAAGCAAACAAGCCGGCCAAGGTGGCAACGCTTGACGACCTTGCGAAGCGCAAGATTTCTCCAGGCGAGAAGATGGCGCTGAGTCAGCTGAACCGAGATTTACTTGTGTTTGTTGCCCAAGCCAACCCAGTTTTGCGGCCGATCGCGCGTGAATACGAGCAGATCACTGCGCTGCTTGCCCGCGGGAAGAGGAGAGGAGTTGCGAAGCATTTGTCGCATTTGGATGCTACTCGCAAACAACTTGCCGCTCGAATGAGCGATATTGACGATTACATGAATTGGTTCGAAGCGACTCAAATGAAGAACGGCAGCGGCAATTTTGCTGATTATCTCAAAGCGGTGGATCAATCGCAGAGCTCAGCTTCAAAGCGACATGATCCGCTCTCGGTTTATGTCGATGCGCTGGAGGATCAGGTCGAAAACTGAAAATGCGATCACGAAATGGAGATTGGATGGATCAGTTGCCGCTTTCCAGCTTGGCGGCTATCTTGAGGAGCGCGCTCTGAAGGCGCATATCTGCTAATGCAAAAAATTGGCTTTGCCGAGGCTCTCGATTCCATTGTTGCCAGCGATCCACGTTATCAACGGGACGCTTATGTCTTTTTACGGGACGCCCTCGATTTCACGACGAAGCAACAGAAGAAAATCAAAGGCGTCAGCGTGCGCCACGTGACGGGGCCGGAGTTGCTCGACGGTGTGCGGCGGTACGCTCTCAAGGAATTCGGACCTATGGTGATAACCGTCTTCGATAACTGGGGAATCCATTCCTGCGAGGACGTTGGGAACATCGTCTTTAACCTGATCGGCGCTGGCGTATTCGGGAAGACCGAGCAGGATTCGATCGAACATTTCAAGAACGTTTATGACTTCGAAGAGGTTTTTGTGAAGCCGTTCGCACCGGAAAAACCGCCGACTGCGAAGGCGCCGTCGCATTTGCCGGCGCGAAGGCCCGCCACCTCGAGCAAGTGAATCTTGACCGTCGATCACCGATCACTGCGATCGACGTGCCAAGATAATCAGAATGAATCGTATCTCAGTGGCGAAATTTCTCTCAGCGGCTCTATTACTTGGCATGGTTAATCTGAAAGCTGCGTCGACCGAGCCTTCATCTGTCATCAACTTTCCGCCGAGCACAGCGCAGAAATGGATTCTGCCGAACGGGCTGACGATCATTGTGCAGGAAGATCACAGCGCGCCGGTGGCAAGCGTGCAGGCGTGGTGCGCTACTGGAAGCATCGATGAAGACCAGCATCTCGGCGCCGGTTTGTCCCATATCCTAGAGCACATGCTCTTCCAAGGAACGAAAACGCGGGGGGGAAATGAGATCGCGCAAAAAATTCAGAACGTCGGCGGCTATATCAACGCCTACACATCCTTCGATCGCACGGTTTTTTGGATCGACGTGCCAAAAGACGGAGTCTCCACTGCGCTCGACATTTTGGCGGACGCGATGATGAATTCCACGTTGCCGCGGGAAGAATACCAAAAGGAGCAGGAAGTCATCCGCCGCGAATTCGCGATGAACCAGGATGAACCAGATCGCGTGACCACTCTGCTTCTGTTTGCAACCGCTTATCAGCGGCATCCGTATCGTTTTCCGGTCATCGGCGAGATGGAAATCTACAATCAGCTCACGCAGGAACAGGTGATGCAGTATTATAAGACGCGCTACGTCCCCAACAATCTCACGTTCCTCGTGGTTGGGGATGTGGATGCGCAAAAAGTGCGGCAACAGCTGACGGAGTTGTTCAAGCCGTATCCGGAGAAATCGCTCCAGCCGGTATTCGTTCCTGCGGAACCGCCGCAACTTGGCCGTCGCGAAGTGCACCAGGAGTTTGCCACAGAGCTGACGCACCTCTCGCTCGCATGGCACATTCCAGAAGTAACAAACCCAGATGTTCCCGCGCTCGATCTTCTCTCGACCGTCCTAGGCGACGGGCGCAGCTCGCGCCTGTACCGGCGCGTGCGCGAAGAAGCCGGTCTGGCGTTCGGCATATCCGCATTCTCTTACACGCCAGGTGATCCCGGCTTATTCGGCATCGATGCTACTGTCGATCCAAAGAAACGTGACGCAGCCGAGCAATTGGCCCTGCGCATTGTCGACGAGGTGAAACAGGCCGGCGTTACCGCGGAAGAATTGGAGAAGGCGAAGAAAATCGCGCTCAGTCACCACCTCGGCGCGCTCACCACAATGCGCGGCCAGGCCTCGGACATCGGGTCGAACTGGTTGCTCACGCGCGATTTGAATTTCAGCCGGCATTATCTCGACGCTGTCCAGAAGGTAACGCTCGATGACGTCAAACGCGTCGCCGCGGATTATCTGACGGAAAACAATCTCACCGTGGTCTCGTTGGATCCAAAGGGCTCGCTGACGGGCAAAGCCGAAGGCGAAAAACCAGTCGCCGCGGGTGAGATTCAAAAGTTTGATCTCTCGAATGGATTGCGACTGCTCGTGCGTGAAGATCCTCGATTGCCACTTGTGGGAATGGGCGCGGTTTTTCGCGGCGGTCTTCTCGCCGAGACGCCGCAGACAAACGGTATCACGCGGTTGATGGCCAAGGTGCTGTTGAAAGGAACCAAGACGCGCACTGCCGAGCAAATCGCCAACGAGATCGAAGCAGTGGGCGGCTCAATTTCCAGCGACGCTGGTAACAACAGCTTTAGCGTGTCGGTCGACGTCATGAAGCCCGACGTGAAATTGGGCGTGGACCTGCTCTCGGACGTATTGCTCAACGCAACGTTTCCGGAAAAAGCCGTCGCGCGCGAGAAAGAAATTCAGATGGCCGCGATCAAGCAGGAGGAAGAGCAGTTGACCTCCGTTGCCCGCAACATCATGCGGCAGGCGCTCTTTCCTCAGCATCCTTACGCCTTGCGCTCAAATGGCTCGGTCGAGTCCGTTCAGAAGTTAACGCAAAAGGATTTGCTAGAATTTCGGGATCGTTACGTAGTCGCAAAAAACGGCGTCATCTACGTCTTTGGGGACGTTAAAGCCTCCGAGGTAAAGCAGCTTGTCGACCAAATGCTCGGCAAGATGAAGCCCGGCGCGGTTGCCCTGACGGATGCAAAACCTTCCATGCCGCTGGGCAAACCGGAAACTGTCGAAAGCCGCAAGGACAAAGCGCAAGGCGTGATCATGGTTGGATTTCGCGGCGCCAGTCTGTCGAGTCCAGATCGCTACGCACTGGAATTGATCGATGAGGCAAGCAGCGATCTCGGATCGCGGTTTTTTATTCGCATTCGTGAGCAAATGGGGCTGGCCTATTACGTCGGCGCAAGCCAAATGCAGGGCCTGGTTCCGGGACTCTTTGCATTTTATCTCGGCACGGACCCGCAGAAGATCGAGCCGGTGAAAACCGCGTTGCTCGATGAGATCCACAAACTCGCAAATGACGGTCTTACTCCCGAGGAATTAGCGCGAGCGAAAAAGAAATTGATTGGTCAGCAGGAGATCGCGAATCAAAGCAACGACGCCTTTGGTTATCACTGCGCGCTCGACGAGATCTACGGACTAGGTTTCGATTATTATAAGCGGCTCGAGCACGACGTGAACGCGGTGACGCTCGATGATGTTAAACTGGTGGCTGCGAAATATTTTCGCGATCAACCGTATGTTTTGGCAACCGTGCGTCCGCCGCAGAAGAAGTGACAAGTGACCCGCCTTCGCCGAGGCTACGGCGGGCAGGCGGGTGACGAGAAAACCCGTTCATGATATACTGAGCGAACTGATCACTCGTCACTCATCACTAATCATTTTCTTTTATGGCTGAAGTCCAAAAAACAACCCTGAGCGGCGAGCTTTCTCAACGCTTCATTGAATTTGTGGTGATGCACGCGCAAAACGCCGCGCTGTTTCTTGGCCAGATTCCAAATCCAAAAACCGGCGAGCCCGAAGTGAACCTCGACCTGGCCAGGATGTTTATCGATCAACTAGCCATGATTCAGGAAAAAACGCGCGGCAATCTGACCAGCGAAGAGGCAAAAGTGTTAAGCACCGCGCTTTCCAATTTGCAGATGGCCTATGTGGAGGTTGCGCGGGAATCTGGTGGGGCGCGACCGGAGTCTGCTCGCCGTGGCGAGGGCTCGCCGGAGACCGAAGCCGCGCAGGCACAAACACCGGCGGAACAACCACCAGCAGGCACTCCGGAGCCATCAGCGCCGATCACATCGACCGAGCCCGAGAGCGAATCGCGGAAAAAATTCACCAAAAGCTACGGGCCGTAATGATAGGGCGCGACCGCTAGGGTCGCCGGCTGTAGCCGGGGTCGGTGACCCCGGCCCATTGGATTTTCCATTCGCTTTTTAGCAATTATTCTTGTGGCGCATGTCGCCGCGATTTTCAGGTCGATAATGGAATTACGCCGAAAAATTGTGTATAAATCTCGTTAGCTCGGTTACCTCACCGCTCACAAAACACACTCCACAGGCGGCCGCCGCCACAGCACAGGCCGAACAGGCCGACCCGATCGCAAAAGCAAGGAAGGCGTTGCCGCGCGGCACCACGTCGTATTTTCTCAGCGGCTGCTGGTGCGCTCGGCCGGAGTCGCCGTGCGACGGGGCTTTGCTCGCGCGCTTTTACGCACGGTGATTGTTCCCTGGCTCGGAGCGGGAGTTGGTGATGCTTCGGCATATTTTTTTGTCGAGGGCCAAATCAGACGCCAGGGCTGAGTTTTAATTGTCTCGCTGAATTGCTTGATGTTCTCGCCGGCCGGCTGGAGCTCGGTTGTCGCTACCTTTAATTTCTCTGACGACGACCGTAGGTTTTGCAGGGTCACTTTGATGTTGTCGTTCTCGGTTAGGCTGGTGCTGATTTTTTCGATGTTGGTAAGCGAGTGCGTAAGGGCGCTATCCGGCGCGGTCAGACCGGAGAGGTGTTCGCCGAACGTCTTGAACTGGGTGAGAGCGAGATTCAGTTCGGAGTTTTCGTCGGTGAGCTTATTGAGATTTTGGGCGGTGTTCTGAAGGTCTTTCATGGTGTTGGTTGCTTCGTTGGCAACCGGTTTGATGACCTCAAGCATTTTGGCCGCGGCCTCGCTAAGATCGGGTGTGCGCTCGCCTGAAAAGCTTTCGCCGTTCCCCGCTCGACCGGACTCTTGTGTGCCCTGGGTAAAATCGATTGCCATATCGCCTAACAAACCGAGCTGAATCATCTGGACCTTGGAGTCGCGATAAAGCCTGGCGTTCTTGTCTACCTGCACATCAACGCGCGCTTCAAATCGCGGAGTTGGGGAGGGGCTGGCACCCGGTTCGGAGGGATGAATCGCCGCCGCGGCTTGCTGCGCCTGTTTTTCTTCGGCAGAGGTAAGTGGTGAATACAGCTTTTGGACCTGACCAATCTTCCGACCGGCCAGCATTACCACCGCGCCCTGTTTAATTCCGGCGGCATTATCGAAATACACCTTGTAGGTGACCAGCGGCCGAAACAATCCCGGCGCGCCGAGCAATACCAAAAGAAACGCGATCACGCCGATCGTGCCGATCACCAGCAAACCGGTCAGGATTTCATTTCTTTGTAATTGCATCGAGTGAGCCTTCCAGAATCGGGCCTTCCGTGCTGCCGCTCAAGAACTGTGCGACCACCGGATTCTTAGATTCTTTAAATTCTTTTGGTTCGCCTTCTTCAATAATCTTTCCCTCGTACAGCATAGCCATTCGCGTTGCGATGCGAAAGGCGCTCTCCATTTCGTGTGTCACCGTGATGGAGGTCGCCTTCGATTTCTCAGTGAGGCTGATGATCAATTCGTCGACAACCGTGGCAATGACCGGGTCGAGTCCTGCTGAAGGCTCGTCCAGCAGGATCAACTCAGGCTCGAGCACGAGGGCCCGTGCGAGGGCGACGCGCTTCCGCATGCCGCCGCTCAGCTCGTCTGGCAAGAGGTCCTTGGAATCCTTCATGCCGACGAGGTCCAGTTTTTCGTCGACGATCTTGTCAATCTCGCTCCGCGATTTGTCGGTAAGCTCTTCCAGCGACAGCGCCACATTCTCGCGAACCGTGAGCGAGCTTAATAATGCGGAATATTGATAGACCATCCCGATGTGCTGTCGCACCTGTTGAAGTTTTCTGCGCTTCAGGCGGTTGATCTCAAATTGTTTGAAAAAAACCGAGCCGGAATCCGGGCGAAGTATGCCAAGAATCAGGCGCAAAATTGTGCTTTTGCCACTTCCGCTCTGGCCCATGATTACCAGCCGCTCCTGCGGCTGCACGTCAAGTGAGACACCTTCGAGCACCTGTTTTTGTTCGAACTGCATGTGCACGTCGCGCAGTTCAACCATGTTCGACGGAGTGCTCACGTCGGATAGAAATTGGTGTAGATGACATTATAAACCGTGTCGAAACCGATCACGGCTGTGATAGCGGTGACCACGCTGGAAGTCGTGTTCGTGCCGACCCCAGCGGCGCCACCCTTCACAGTCAGTCCCCGGTAGCAGGCGATCGAGGCGATGAGCAGACCGAACATAAAGCTCTTCAATATCCCGGTGATGATATCGCGAATGAGCAATGAATCTTTTACCAGATCGAGAAAATACGGAAATGCGATGCTGAAATACGCCTTACAAACCAGGCTGCTCGCAAACACGGCTGCAAGGTTCGAAACCGTGGAGAGACATGGAGCCAGGAGAAACA
>Ga0193719_10000164_pt1 | contig 22294 bp, 23 predicted proteins | sample U2a2metaG_FD_160103 | JGI IMG/M metagenome (GOLD analysis project Ga0193719, IMG submission 160103) | Soil microbial communities from a riparian zone of the East river system, Colorado, United States - U2a2 | ecosystem: Environmental > Terrestrial > Soil > Riparian zone | place: USA: East... | reverse complement strand
GGTAAGGACGAAGGGCGCTTTGATATCACCAAGCTGCGTTACGGCCGCATCATCATCATGACGGATGCAGACGTGGATGGCTCGCATATTCGCACCTTGTTGCTGACGTTCTTCTTTCGGCAGATGACCGAGCTGGTGCGCGCTGGCAAGATCTACATCGCGCAGCCGCCGGTCTATCAAATTAAACGCAAAAAACGCGAGGAATACGTCGATGATGACGTCCAGTTAAACAAAATCCTGATTTCGCTCGGCGCGGAGGATGTGCGATTAAAAAATCTGGCGGATGACAAAGAAGTCACGGTCGCTCAGTTGAAAGACATTCTCGAATCGCTCGAGAAACTGGCCAAGCTAAGCGAAGCAGTCCGTCGTCACGGAGGCGATTTCGAAACTTATCTCGCGGAACGGAATTCGAGGTCGGGTAAGCTCCCGACCTACCTCGTCAAAGTCCGCGACGGAAACGAGGAGGCTGTGCATTATTTTCACGACGAGAAGGAGGTCCGCCAATTCCATCAGGATAATCTCGATCTAAATTTGTTCGATGCGGAGCTTGGCCAGGAATTGCTGCCGCTTGGGGAAGCGCCGGCTCGCGCGAACGGCAGCCGCAGACGCGGAAAACTCGTCGAGTTGCACGAGTCCGCCGCGATCCAGAAACTCATTGCGGAGCTGGCGCGCAAAGGTTTGAAGGTAGGTCATTACGCGGCCAGCGACCGGCCAATATTCGAGTTGATCGAGGGCGACGGCGAGAAGGCCGTTTCTCATCCTCTGTTTTCGATTCCCGAGATTCTTCAGAAGATTTTAGAGATCGGCCGCCGAGGAGTTCAAATCAAGCGCTTCAAAGGCCTTGGCGAAATGAACGCTAAGGAGTTGTTCGAGACCACGATGAACCCGGAGAAACGCAAGCTCCTGAAGGTGGACTTGAACGATGATAACGCCGTCGACGCCGACAAAATGTTCACGATTCTGATGGGGGACGTCGTCGAACCGCGCCGGCAATTTATCGAGGATAACGCACTGAACGTGCGCAACCTCGATGTCTAAAATTCACGATGGGAGGTCTGTTTCACAAACTGCGCCATCCGCGTCGCTGTTACGTCGTGTGCGCAATCCCGCGCTCCGGCAGCAATTTGTTGACCGACGGTTTGCATGCCACGCGCCGGGCGGGCAGGCCGAAGCAGTTTTTCCTGCGCAAATCCGAATCGGATTTCGCGGCCACTCACAACCTGACTTTGAGCGCGGGTTTTGCAGCTTACGTTCGAGACATCAGCGCAGCCACGGCAACCTCAAATGAAGTCTTCGGCTTCAAATTGATGAGCTGGTATTTGGATGATTTTCTCGGACGGTTACGTGGAACTGGCGCGTTCGGTGACGCGGGAACAACTGATCTCGAGCTTTTACGAAATGCTTTCCCGCGTCTCAAGTTTGTGCACGTCTTCCGGCGTCACAAACTCCGGCAGGCGCTGTCGAAAGCGCGCGCGCATCAGACTGGTCTTTGGAAAGTGCAGGAAGGCAAAACGGTCCAACGAGAACCGCAGTTCGACGCTGAATTGATTGAACAATGTCTCAAAGATAGCGAGGAGCAAGAAAAGCTCTGGGGGCGATTTTTTCAACGGATCGGGATCGATCCTCTTCGTGTCGAATACGAAAACCTTTGTGAAGATTACGAGGCAAACATCGGTCGCGTTTTGGGGTTTTTGCAAATTTCGCTGCCACGCCGCACTCCCATTAGTCCCCCTGTGACGATCAGGCAAGCCGACGAGATTTCCCGCGCCTGGGAAGAACGCTTCCTGGCTGAGCGTTCAGCGTCCCAATCGCTGGTCCGAACTTAGCTCATGTATAACCAAAACGAAACGGTAGAGCCGATTAACGTGGCCGACGAAGTATCGAGGTCGTTCCTCGATTATTCGATGTCGGTGATCATCTCGCGCGCGCTGCCCGATGCGCGCGACGGGCTCAAGCCATCGCAACGAAGAATTCTTTACGCGATGCACGATCTCTCGCTCTTTCCCAATCGGCAGCACCGCAAGTGCGCGAAGATTTGCGGCGACACCAGCGGTAATTATCATCCGCACGGCGAAGCGGTGATTTACCCCACTCTTGTGCACATGGCGCAGCCGTGGGCAATGCGCGAAACGCTGGTCGATGGCCAGGGAAATTTTGGATCGGTCGAAGGCGATCCGCCGGCGGCCATGCGATACACCGAGGCGCGCATGACGCATCTCGGCGCCGCGCTCATGACCGACATGGAGAAAGACACGGTCGACTTCGTCCCAAATTACGACGAGACGCGCACCGAGCCGACGGTTTTTCCATCGGCATTTCCGAATCTTCTCGTTAACGGCGGGACCGGCATCGCGGTCGGCATGGCCACGAACATTCCGCCGCACAACCTCATTGAAGTGATCGACGGCATTTGTGCGCAGATCGATGACCCCGACATCACGCTCGAGGGTTTGATGAAACACGTAAAAGGGCCGGATTTCCCAACCGGCTGCGTCATTCTCGGCCTCGCCGGGGTCAAACAATATCTCGAAACGGGTCGTGGCAGCATGAAAGTGCGCGGCAAAGCAGGCGTAGAGGAACTCAAGGGCGGCCGGGAACAAATCGTTATCACCGAAATTCCGTACAACGTTAATCGCGCAACGCTGGTAGGACGCATTGCGGAGCTGGTAAATGGAAAAGTGCTCACGGACATCAGCGCTATTCGCGACGAATCTGATGAAAATACACGCGTGGTTGTCGAGTTAAAGCGCGACGCGAATCCGAAGATCGTCATCAACAATCTTTACAAACACACGGCGATGGAAAGCTCCTTCGCCGTAATCATGCTCGCGATCGATCACGGACGGCCCAAACTTCTTCCCCTTAAGGAAGCGAACCAGGCCTACATCGATCATCGCCGCGAAGTTGTTCTGCGCCGCACCAAGTTTGAATTGCGCAAAGCCGAAGAGCGCGCCGAAACCCTCGAAGGTTACCTGATCGCGCTGGCTAATCTCGATGAATTCATTCGAATCATTCGCGGCTCAGCCAATCGCGAGGAAGCGCGTGTGAAATTACTCGCTTTCGAATTTACGAGAAAGCAGATCGAGCAAATCGGCGTCCAGATTCGCCACGAGACGCGCTTGCTGGAAGGCCGCTACGCATTCAGCGAGCACCAGGCGAACCAGATTCTCGATCTTCGCCTTTATCAGCTGACCGGCCTGGAACGCGAAAAGATCGAGAGCGAATACAAGGAACTGATCAATGCGATCAAGGATCTCCGCGACATCCTCGCAAAAGAGCAGCGCGTTTTCACCATCATCAAGAAGGAACTGCGCGAAGTTCGCGACAAACACGGCTCGGCGCGCCTAACTGAATTCATGGCTGACGAAGGTGAGATCAACATGGAGGATCTCATCGCCAACGAAGGGTGCATCATCAGCATCACCCACGGCGGATTTATCAAACGCACAGCGGTCAGTGCATTCCGCGCGCAACGCCGCGGAGGAAAAGGCGTCATCGGCATGTCCACCCGCGAAGGCGCAACCGAAGAGGAGGAAGGCGATTTCATTCAGCATCTTTTTACCGCGACGACGCACGATTACCTGATGTTCTTTACGGAATCGGGACGCGCCTACGTCGAAAAAGTTTACGAAATTCCAGAGATGGGCCGTGCGGCCAAGGGCCGCTCAATCGCGAACCTTCTCGAGCTGCGCCCCGATGAGAAAATTGCCGCGACCATCCGTGTTCAATCCAAGAAATCCGGAACCGGGCCAAACGCTGTCGATCAGACGTGGGACGAAAATCTCCACATCGTTTTCGCAACGCAGTCCGGTATCGTCAAGAAGTCCAATCTTTCGGATTATCGAAATGTTCGCAAAGGCGGCATCATCGCCATTCAGATCGAGAAGGGCGATCGCTTGATCGACGCCAAGCTCACCAACGGAAACAACGAAATTGTGCTCATCACGAAAGAAGGTATGAGTCTCCGCTTTCACGAAGAGCAGTTACGCGATCAAGGCCGCAATACGGTCGGCGTCTGGGGAATTCGGCCGGACAAAAAGGACCATGTCGTCGCGATAGCGATTGTCGATCCAAGCGCGATGCTGCTCGTCGCCGGCGAGAATGGCATCGGCAAGCGGACACCATTTGACGATTACCGGCGCCAATCTCGCGGCGGTAAAGGCATCATCACGATGAAGACCGGCGAGAAAACCGGTGATGTAGTCGGCGCGCTAACAGTTACTGATAAAGATGAGTTGATGCTCATCACGACGAAAGGTCAGATGGTGCGGACGCGCGTGAAAGAAATCCGCGTCGTTGGCCGAAACACCATGGGCGTGAAGTTGATGGATTTGCGGAACGGAGAGAAGCTTCAAGCGATCGCGCCCGTTGTCAGCCAAGCGGAAGAGGAAGCACAAACCGCAGACGTGCCAGCTGAGAAGTCGTAGCTGGATTCCTTACCTTTGCGGCGTGTTTAAAAAGCCGATCGGCCCTTAGTTGAAAAGAAAAGGAACACGGTCTGAGCGTGTTCCTTTTCGAATGTGAAGCTCGCGTCCGCTCTCGGCTTAATAGCCGGTAGTCGTAGTACGATGTGTTGTCATCGTGCTGGTTGGCGGCGGCGCACTTACCGCGGTCTCGCGTGTCGTCGTGGTCGTAGTTGTCTCCGGTTCGCTTGCGCAAGAGATCAGCATCATAGCAAGCACCGAAAGCACAGAAGTAAGAATGATCGATTTTTTCATAGTGTGAATTGTTTCTTCACAAACAATTCGTCACAAATTGCTTCGCCAGATGTATTAAAAGAGAAGAATTCCAGGACGGAACCGCTGTATCCCGTGGCCGAAATAAGGAGCGTTCTACAGGATGTGCCGTTTCGTCCCCTACACGTCGATCTTGCTGCGCTGCCGCTTCAGCTCACCGCGTTTCCGTTTTGATTCCAAAATCCTTTTCTTGAGCGCTCGGGGTCGCGGGGATTTTCGCCGCCGCGCTTTCTCTCTTGCCGCGATTTTATGCGCGCGGCGCTTGGCTTCAGCCTGTTCGACCGCATCGAGTAACCGCTCACGCGCCAGCCTGCGATTTTGGGCTTGTGAGCGCGAGTCCTGCACCGTGACGCTAACTCCGCTCGGCCGATGAAGCAGCCTCACGGCGGTTGAAACTTTATTCACGTTCTGTCCACCGGGCCCGGACGATCTCGCGAAAGTTTCTTCTAGGTCGCTTTCGCGGAGGCCGAGCTGAGCCATTCGAGTTTCGATCGATCTCTCCATCGACAATCAGAGGCGCACTCAAACCGGCGGGATATTCTCGCGACCGTGCCGGAGTACCCGTGCCATCCAAATCAGCTCATTTAAAAATTTATCGACGCGTCGTATGTAATTTTGGTCGAGCAATTTGCCTTTTTCATCAAAAAGGTTTTGCACGCTTCCAAAATTGACGTCCTCGAAAATGGCGATGAGTCCGAGCTCCCGCACGACGGGAAGAAGCTGTTCGATCACGCGCGCACCGCCGAATGGTCCGGCGGAGACGCCGCAAATTCCGACCACTTTATGGATATATTCCTTCAAATTCATGTCGAGCGCGTGCTTCAGCAATCCGGGGTAGCCATGATTGTATTCCGGCGTGACGAGGATGAGCCCGTCGCAACGCTCGACGGTCGCTGAAAACGCCGGGTCTTTCATTTGTTCGCCGGCGTCATCGAGCCGCATCGGAAGACTGCGCACGTCGATCAGTTCCGTCTCGACGCCGGCCCGTGTTTTTGTTTGTTCAAAAACGAAGCGGGCAGCGTGTTCGCTTTCTCTGCCCTGACGCGCAGTGCCAAGAATCACTGGAACAAAAAGGGGCCGCTCGGTTTTGCCTTGCATCGATAATGAGTCGCGCGGAGAGGTGATTGATCCTGTGCCGATGGCCGGACTCGAACCGGCACGGGCCTTTCAAAGCCCAACGGATTTTAAGTCCGTTGCGTCTGCCATTTCGCCACATCGGCGGGATTGCCGTGGCATCTTACAGGTCTTCTGCAAAGACGCCAAAATGAATTCAATTCCTAAACGCATTTTAAAGAATGTATTGACCTTGACTCCATAGATTGAGTAAAAAAATGCCGCTGGGCAAAAATTTACGGCGGTGTATTTCCGCAAATCGGGCATAACCCGTCGATGCCGGAAAAAAATCGAAAGATGCCAAAGGCAAAAAAAAAGCCGGGAATCCGTAAGTCAGCGCCAAAAACAGGCGCGAAAAAATCCGCGTACTCCAGCACCGCAGTTGCTGCAACTTTTGCGGCGTCGGTTCCCACTGGCACCGTTTCACCCAATAACGCTGCGGTCATTACCGATTCATCAGGTGACCAACATGGCCTCGGTCATGTTTACACTTACGACGCAGGTGATTTCGAGCATCCCATGTCGCCGCATGTCGGCGAAATCGACGGCGATCCAATGACACAAACTCAGGTCCATGCGCTCGGTTCAATTCTGAATCAGCAGAAAACGCAGTCGTGCGTCGGTCATGGTTGGACACTGTTCATCACACGTGCACCGCAACTCACGTCTCCCGGACCAAATCCGTATCGGATTTATCACGAAGCGCAGCAGCTCGACGATATCGCCGGCGAAGAGCCGGTCTATTTTGGAACGACTGTCCGCGCTGGCGCCAAGGCAATCCTGCAAGATGGTTGGATCAAGGGCGACTACGTCTGGGCGGAAGACGCCCGCGTGCTCTGGAAATATGTCCTCACGCGAGGACCGGTTGTACTCGGTTCGGATTGGTTTGAGGGCATGAATCGCGTGGACAATAACGGATTCGTAGCTCTATCGGGTGCTCGCGTTGGCGGGCATTGCTATCTTTGTTACGGGGTGAGCGCAAGCGATCGCGCTTTTCTATGTGCGAACAGCTGGGGGAAGACTTGGGGCGACGGTGGCACTTTTCTGTTCCGTTTCGATGATGTGCGTACGCTCTTTTGGCGGCAGCAAATGGTGGCGTGTTCGGCCGTCGAGAGCGCGTGAACTTGTTCTGAGATTCTTTATGCAACGAAAATTGGTTCTCATTTTTTCGATCGTCGCGTTGCTGATTAGCGGATGCGCGCAAACGCAACCGAATCACACTATCCCCGGAACGGAACTCAAAAAGATTACTCAGCTTGATCTAAAAACCAATCAACCGATCAAATCATGGAACGCGCAGGCCAACACCATTCAACAACATTTTGCGCCGCCGGTGGGCATCACTTTCAAAGATGCTGATAGCGGAAAGACTGTTCACTTCGATGGTACTTACAGGATCGAATCGTATCAAACCTCGCCTAACGCTTCGGTAAACATAAAGAAATAGCACCGCAAAGGTCTGCGTAGCGCTGTCAAAAGCCGAGTTTCTGATCGCCTTACTTAACCCAATTCGGCGGACGCTTTTCGTTGAAAGCGGCAATCCCTTCGCGCGCTTCACTCGATTCCCGGGCTTGCATGTGATGCTTCAACGCAAGATCGACATCTTCCTTCACCGAACGCCACCAGAGTTCTTGAATTAATCGTTTCGTTTGGGCCAGCGCGCCTGGGGCACCTTGCAAAACCGAATCAGCAAACTTTTGCGCTTCGCTCATTAAATTCTCCCGGGGGAACACGCGATTTACGAGGCCGATCTCCTTCGCGCGTTCGGCATCAATCAATTCGGAACCGAGCAATAATTCACTCATGTTTCGCTCGCCTGTTTGTCGGCGGAGAAAAGTCATGACAAGGCCGGCGACCAAGCCACGGCGCACTTCGGGGTAGCCGATCTTTGTCCCTTCTGCGGCAACGACGAAATCACATGCCGACATGATGCCCGCGCCACCGGCAACAGCGGCGCCATGGACAGCCGCAATTGTCACCAAACGTGTTTGACTGAGCGCCAGCAGGGCCTTCGCAACCATTTCCGCAGTCGCGTGTGCGTTCTCTGGAGTTGCGGCTTTTAGATCTAAACCGGTGCAAAACGCGGCGCCCGCGCCGCGCAAAATCAGGATGCGTTCGTGCGCCTCGTCGGAAGCGACTTTGATTGCGGCCACAAGTTCCGTCAGTAATTCAATCGTAAGCGCGTTGCGCCGCTCGGGACGATTGAGGGTCACAAGCGTGATTTGCGGCGTTTGCCTTTCGATGAGAACGACGGGCATGCGGAGAGGATTATCTATACCTGGATGACGCCAGTGTGGAAGTGCGCTTTAGTCATGGGACGCGACACATATTGTAGCAAACGGATCAGGACATCCCGTGTCTCGTGCGGTTGAATGATTGCATCGACCCAGCCGCGCGCGGCGCCGTAGCGGATGTCGGTTTGTTCTTCATAGTTCTTTTTGACGGTGTTCCGCAGTTCTTCCAGTTCTTGCGGTGAAGATTTTTTGTCGCGCTCTCGTGCGCGAGCAAGAACTGCAAACACGGTATCGGACGCTTGGGCAGCACCCATCACTGCGTAGCGAGCAGTCGGCCAGGCGATAATGAAGCGCGGATCATACGCTTTGCCGCACATTGCATAGTTGCCAGCACCGAATGATCCACCAACAACGACTGTGATCTTCGGGACAACAGAATTACTGACCGCATTCACCAACTTCGCGCCGCTGCGGATGATCCCGCTCTCTTCTGCATCGCGCCCGATCATGAAACCGGTGACGTCCTGGAAGAATATGATTGGCAAGCTTGTTTGATTGCAGTCCATGACGAATCGTGCCGCTTTATTGGCGCTGTCGGCGTAAATAACACCACCCATCTGGATGCCCTCCTTTTTTGTCCGGACTTGCAAGCGTTGATTTGCAACAATGCCCACGGGGCGTCGATCGATCCGCGCGTAAGCCGTCACGATTGTCTTGCCATAGCCGGCTTTGTATTCAGCGATCGAGTTCGCATCTACGACCGATGCGAGCAGATCGCGCACATCGTACTGCTTCTGTCCATCAAAGCTGATCAAATCATAAACGGCATCCAGACTCTTCGCCGGCTTAACTGTTTGTTTCGACGATGTGTTGGATTCGTTTGCTTCCGGAAGCAACGCTATCAGCGAGCGGAGCCGCTTGAGGCACGAGAGGTCGTCCTTTTCACAAAAATCCACCGTCCCGCTTATTTCGGCGTGCATCTGGGCGCCACCGAGCTCTTCCGCATCTACCGTCTGCCCGATGGCCGCTTTGACCAGTGACGGGCCTGCGAGATATAAACCGCTCCCTTTCGTCATCAGGATTTTGTCGCACAAAACCGGTAGATAAGCGCCGCCCGCGACGCAGTTGCCCATGATTGCGGCAAATTGAGGAATGCCCGCAGCGGAAATCACGGAGTTATTGCGGAAAATGCGACCGAAATCATCTTCGTCTGGAAAAATTTCATCCTGCATCGGCAAGAACACGCCAGCAGAATCGACGAGGTAAACGATCGGCAACGAGCATTCAAAAGCGATGCGCTGAGCGCGAATCAGTTTTTTGGCTGTTTGCGGAAAGAAAGCGCCGGCCTTTACTGTCGCGTCGTTGGCGATAACCATGCAGGGAACCCCGCCAACATTTCCGATTCCAGCAACCGCGCCCGCTGCAGGAACCTTTCCCCATTGCTCGTACATTTTGTAAGCAGCCCAGAGACCGACCTCAAAAAACGGCGAATCTTTGTCGAGCAAATGACTGATGCGTTCCCGCACTGGCAGCCGGTTCATCTTGCGTTGACGTTCGTGGCCGGCCTTGCCGCCGCCCTCGCGCAGAACGGCCTCTTCTTTGGCAATTGCCGCACAATGGGCGCGCAACACTTCGCTGCTGGAAGATGTCGATGGACGAGACATAGATATTATCGAAGCACGCTTAATCTGCGCAGCAGATTGAATCAAGCATTGTAGCCACGGCGGTGTCAGCCGCTAAATTAATAAACAGGCGTTCGCCGCGGCGAGCGCCTCTACAATGACGCTAGTAGATGTCCGTATCGGAGCGATAACCAGAATCTCCCCGAATGGAGCGTAGACGGGCACGACTTCCCCACTCTGATTCCGGTCGATTAATCTGCCCCAGGGCCATCTTTACCAACCATGGCGCTGCCGCCAGCGCGCCGATTGACACAAGCGTAATCGCGGCTGCCTGACGAATCGATGGCTTTATTTTGTCTGCCATTAGCAATCCGAGGCCAAGGCCGATTGCAGCCCGCGTCACGACAAGCAATGGGTCAATGGGAAGCTGTTCAGAGGTTTTTAAAATGGATATTGGGAGAGACATCGCCTACCATATACGTCTCGTTTTGGAAAAAGAAACGGGAAAATCTTTGCGGCCCGGAAGAGCGGGCCAGCCCTGATTTTTGCATGCAATGGCCAAACCGATCTATGCGCTTATTCTCGCCGGTGGCAGTGGTGAACGGTTTTGGCCACTGAGTCGCCGGGCCAGACCAAAGCAGCTGCTTCGCCTGGTTTCCAAAAAAACTCTCCTCGAGGAAACCGTAGCGCGCCTCGACGGATTGGTTTCCCCCGAACGTATTTTAATCCTGACGAACACGGAGCAAGAGGCGGCAGTTCGTAAATTGCTGACGGATTTGCCTATGGAGAATGTTCTCGCCGAGCCAGCCAAACGCGATACGGCTGCAGCGGTCGCGCTTGGCACTGGTTGGGTCGCGGCCCGCGATCATGGAGCTGTAATGGCCGTGCTTCCAGCCGATCATGTCATTGCCAATCGCGCAGCATTTCAGGAAACCTTGGCCGAGGCCGCAGAGGCGGCGGAGGAGACAGGCGAGCTTGTCGCCATCGGGATCAAACCGACCTGGGCGTGTCCGGGTTTTGGCTACATCGAGCAAGGTGAGGCGGTCCATTTGCGGAACCGAAGCGACAAGGGTTCTATTCATCGAGTACTTCGCTTTCGCGAGAAACCGAACCCCGATCTGGCTGAATCGTTTCTGCGAAAAGGAAATTTTCGCTGGAACGCAGGAATGTTCGTCTGGTCCGTTCCCACCGTGCTCAGCGAATTCAATCGCCACGCACCGGAACTGGCGGATTTCATTTCTCAACTTCGCGGACCGGAAAGGTTCGAGAAGGTTTTGCGCGAACGCTTCAGTAAATTGCCACGGATCTCATTTGATTACGCGATCATGGAGAAAGCGGACCGCGTTCTGGCGGTGGAAGCAAGTTTCGATTGGGATGACATCGGCAGCTGGAGAGCAGTGGCGAATTATTTCAAAAACGACGAACACGGAAATGCTGCGAACTGCGCGATCACGGCGGTCGATTCCACTAATAACATCGTTTTCGATCAGAACGGGACAACGATTGCGCTGCTTGGAGTTCATAACCTCATTGTTGTCCGAACCGGTGATGCCGTTTTGGTTTGTCATCGTCATCAAGCGGAAAAAATCAAAACCTTGATCGGTAAACTTCCACCCGAACTGCAATGATCTAACCGGCGATGAATCCAATTTTAGCGATCGACTTTGGCCGCGCGCGCATTGGCGTGGCAATTTCTGATGAGTTACAGCTGCTGGCGCATCCGCTCGAAACAATCGCCGCCAAAGAGCGATCCATCGCGCGAGTGGCAGAGATCGTTCGCGAAAGGAAGGTCGATCACGTTGTCGTGGGGATCCCGCGGCAGTTGAGTGGCAAGATCGGCGCCGCCGCAACCGAAGCCTTGGAGTTTGCGAAGAAGTTACGAGCGATTCTTCCCTGTGCAGTTGTCGCTTGGGATGAACGACTAACGACGGTCGCAGCGCACCGGGCGTTGCGCGAAGCCGGCAAAAAGACGCGCGCCACGCGTCATTACGTCGATCAAGTTGCGGCTCAAATGATTTTGCAAGGATATCTCGATCGACGGCAACACGCAGCGCATGTCGAAGAGATGTCGCGATGAATTAGAATGTCGCGACGGCTGAAACTGATTGTTGCCTACAGCGGGGCCCCGTTTGCGGGCTGGCAAAGTCAATCCCAGCGCAACGCGATTCAAGACCACCTCGAGCGCGCGTTTGAACGCATCGGCGGCAAGCGTGTGCGCGTTCACGGGGCCGGACGAACGGATGCTGGCGTCCACGCCCTTGCGCAATGCGCGCACGTCGATTTTTTGGAGGACAGCTTATCAACGGCGCGTTGGAGAGAAGCGCTCAATGCATTGATGCCCCCGGCAATCCGGGTCCTTCACTGCCGTTATGTGTCGCACAATTTCCATGCGCGTCTTTCCGCAAAAGGAAAAATCTATCGCTACAGAATCTGGTCTGCTTCGGTGCTACCGCCCTTCGAATATGGGCGAGCTTGGCATGTTCCACGTCTCCTTGATCTCGACCTTATGAAGAAAGCCGCCAAGCGATTCGTCGGCACCCACGATTTTGCGGCGTTTGCCGCCAATCGCGGTAAGCCGGAAAAGAGTACGGTTCGCACCATTTATTCTGTGGCGGTTCGTCACAGGGGTTCTTGTATAATGATCGACTTCGATGGCGACGGCTTTCTCTATAAGATGATTCGACTAATCGTCGGCTCACTCGTGCGCTGCGCGCTTGGCAAATCACGCGTTGAGGATGTGATGGATCGGCTAGCTTCCGCCCACGTCGGCCACCCGCGTTTGGCCGCTCCGGCGGAGGGTCTCTTTCTCGTTCGCGTGCGTTACTGACGGACACCGGCGCCACCAATTAGCGATTTTAACTGGAGCTGGATACGAGTCTTTTTGCAAACCGGAAGCCGGTTCGTGCATATCCGAGCTTCTCGTAAAACTGATGCGCCTTTTCGCGTTCAACGCGAGTAGTCAATGTTACTCGAGGAATTCCTCTCTGCGTAAAATTCTTTTCCGCCGCCGCAATTAACCGTGCGCCAATACCGCGCCGTCGCAATTCCCTGGATACAACAAGCGCGATGATTCGTCCGTTGAGATCATTGTGCAAATAACTCGATGCCGAAAGCGTCCCAATCATGCCACAGAGTCTATCATTATTCAGCGCAACGAGCGTCTTGTAGCGGGGATCCTTCAAAATCGATATCAAACGCGATTCCATTTCCGCAGTCGTCGTTTCGTACCCGAGCTCGCACATGAGCGCAGCAATCTCGGCCGCGTCGCTCAATTTACCTTCACGGATTTTAAGATCGACATCCATTCCGCATCTAGCATCAGGTAGCTAGCGTTTGGTGCTACTCATTTGCTTCCTCTGCTCTCAAGCGCGGTAACAATTGCTCTAGAATCGTCGCTACAGATTCGTCAACAGTCTGCTGGTCCGTGTGCACAACGATCTCCGCATCCTCCGGCGGTTCGTAGGGGGCATCGATTCCGGTGAAATCGAGGATCTCGCCGGCCCGCGCTTTTTTGTAGAGATTTTTCGGATCTCGCGTTTCGCAAACTTCGAGCGGAGCATCGACGAAGACTTCGATAAACTCCGCGTTGCCTTCGAGCGCAATTTCGCGCGCACGGCGGCGATCCATTCGATAAGGCGAGATGAATGCCGTGATTACTACCGCGCCAGCGTCTGCCATTAACTTCGCGACTTCACTTACTCGCCGGATGTTCTCCACTCGGTCCTCGGGTGAAAACCCGAGATTGGAATTCAGGCCATGACGGATGTTGTCGCCGTCGAGCACATATGTGTGCATGGCGCGATGGAACAGCTCGCGTTCAAGCGCCTGCGCAATGGTTGATTTTCCTGCACCGGAGAGACCGGTAAACCAAATGACCGCTCCGCGATGACCACTCCGCGCCGCGCGCGCGAGAGCTGTAATTTTTCCTTCGCTCCAAAAGATGTTTTTGCTCTTTGTAACCTGTCTGTCGGTATAAACCCCGCCGAAAATCGTGCCGCCACCGCAGATTTGCCCATCATCCACGATGACAAATCGGCCGAGATTCGGGATTCGATCATGGTTATCAATGACGAGCGGACCGCGGGTTTGAATCGTTAGCTTTCCGACTTCATTCCGTTCCAATTGTTCGCGCTTATCGATCTTCGTCTCGAGTGTCGATGAATCTATCACCTCTTCAATCGATACGATCTGGCATTTCACCTCCTGCGTCGCCAGACGCAAGTCGTAAGGATGGCCAACCCGTAGCGGATCGCGCACGATCCAAAAGAGATCCGCGTGAAAGCGATTCGTCTCGATCGGTGTTTCGTTTTCTTGCGATGCGACATAGCCGCGCTCAACGAAAATCTGTTCGCTCAGCGTGACCCCGATGGAATCCCCTGCCACGGCGGGACCGTTCGCAGGCGCATTCCAACGCTCGATTGTCGCAACCACCGACGACTTGTTTGCCGGCGAAAAAACCAGCTGATCCCTCACCCTCAACTTCCCGGTCTCGATTCGGCCAGCAATAATTCGCCGTCCATCGAACCGATAAACATCCTGAACGCAGAAGCGCAGTGGAAGATCGACATCGGCTCGTTGCGTTTCCAGAGCATCGAGCGCCTCGAGAACAGTCGGGCCTTGGTGCCACTTCAGCTTGCCGCTCCGGCGCGCGACATTATCTCCGCTCTTCGCGGAGGCGGGAATAAAACAACGTCCCTCGAGTCCAAGATCGACAAGAAACTTTGCGTATTCGCTTTCGATCTCATGAAATCGCGTCCCCGAGAAATCCACCAGGTCCATTTTGTTGACAACCACGATTACTTGCTTGATGCCGAGCAAGCCGAGCAAATAAGCGTGCCGCCGGCTTTGCTCGCGCACTCCTTCGCTAGCGGCGATCACCAGGATCGCGGCATCGGCGCTCGACGCTCCAGTGATCATGTTCTTTAAAAATTCCTTGTGACCTGGGGCATCAATGATCGCGTAACGGCGTCGCACCGTTCGAAAGGGAATCTGTGTCGTGTCGATCGTGACGTTTTGTTTTTGCTCCTCGAGCAGCGCATCGAGCAAAAAGGCAAACTCAAATTCCATCCCTTCCGCCGCGCACGCCTTCTTCACCATCTCGACTTTTCCATCCGGCAGGGAGTCCGTGTCTTGCAGAATCCGTCCGATCAGCGTGGACTTGCCATGGTCAACGTGACCGACAAAAACGACCTTCAGCTGCTCTGCAGCTGACGAAACCAGAGAGCGAATACCGGATACCGGATAGTCTTCTTGAGTCACGTTAGGATGATTTTCTAAATTTGTTGCCGTTTGCGCGCCGTCTTGATCGAAGAAACTGTGACCGCGAGGATTTCATTTGCCTCTTCTTGGAGCGCAGAAGTGCGCTTCTTAGGAAGCAACCCAAGCTCCACGAGAACCTCGATCCAGTAACCTGTTTCGTCGCATTCTTCTTCAACGATCCCCATCTTGGCCACGAAGTCTGCGCGTGATCTGCTTCGTATTGCAGCACGATAATTCGCCCCAACGGAAGTTGCGGCCCGGACCAATTGCTTCGCAATTATTTGCGCGACAGTCGTCTTACGAAGGGATTCAGCCAACCGGATATAGCGGATCCCAAATTCAAAAGTGCGTCTGCGAAATTTCGCCCGTGTCATTACCGATTCTTTCCCGTATCCGGTATCCGCTTTCCGGTTTTCATAAAAACCCTTTCGCTCGCAGTTTCTGCATCGCATTGCGCTCATGATAGTCTTGGGCGCGGCCAGCGCGCTCGCTTGCGCGCGTAGCCTCCAGTTCGGCGATAATTTCGTCGATTGTCGACGCCGTGCTTACGATTGGGTGGGTGATGGGGCTGCACCCGAGCGAACGAAACCGTTTCCCGCTCCGCGCGAAATACATCTTCGGAATCGGGATGTTTTCGCGCTGGATGTAGCGCCAGACGTCAACCTCGGTCCAGTCGAGTAGCGGTTGCACGCGAACGTGTTCGCCCTTCGCCGCGGTGGTCGCGAATTGTCCCCAGAATTCCGGCGGTTGATCTTTATAATCCCATTCGAACTGCGCGTTGCGCGGCGAAAAATATCTTTCCTTCGCGCGAGTCGGATCCTCGTCGCGTCGAATTCCCGTAATCAGCGCGTCCCATTTGTACTCGGTGAGCGCTTGCTGCAGTGCCACCGTCTTCAACTCATGCGTCACCGTTACCGGATCGTGCGTTTCATACCCGACCCCGCGGGCACGCGCTTCGGTATTAATTTTGATGATAAGATTGAGCTTGTAATGCTTCGCGGCCCATTCACGAAACTCCAGCATCTCGGGAAACTCGTAGGTCGTGTCGATGTGCAGAACGGGAAATGGAACCTTTCCAAAAAAAGATTTGCGGGCGAGCCAGATGAGAACGTTGGAATCCTTCCCCATCGACCACGGCATGGCGATGTTTTTGAAGGCGTGATACGCCTCGCGAAAAATGAAAATGCTCTGGTTCTCGAGTTGATCGAGATGAGTACGATTCAAAGTCATTGTTACCTGCTTTGGCGGAGTCGTTCTATACAATCGAGAGGTTGATGCTGCAATCCAGCACGCTTGGGTAGCTCAGCGCTGACCGGACGCCGCAGCGCGGCGTCCCTACCTATTGTCGATCTTGCGCGGAAGCGATCCGTGACGTTACTGTTTCCTTATGCCGGAAAGTCATTCCACGGCCTATGATTCAAAAATCGAAGGCAATGTGATTTTTACGCGCTTCGATGCTGCGCTCAATTGGGTGCGCAAAAATTCGCTCTGGCCGATGCCGATGGGCCTCGCCTGTTGCGCAATCGAGTTGATGGCCACGGCCGCCTCGCGATTCGACATCGCGCGGTTCGGCGCCGAGGTGATGCGGTTTTCGCCACGGCAATGCGATGTGATGATCGTCGCCGGCACGGTCACTTACAAAATGGCGTTGGCGGTAAAACGAATTTACGAACAAATGCCCGAGCCGAAGTGGGTGATCGCCATGGGCGCATGCGCTTCTACCGGCGGTATGTATCGCTCCTACGCCGTTCTCCAAGGGATTGATCAGCTTTTGCCCGTCGATGTTTACATTTCCGGTTGCCCACCGCGCCCGGAAGCACTGCTCGCCGGCCTGATGAAATTACAGGAGAAAATTTCGGGTGAGCACTCATTCAGGAATCAGAAACCTGAATTGACTGAAAGACTCGAGGACGCGCTTTCATGACCAGGCAGGAATTGCTCCCTTCGTTGGAGAAATCAGTCGGCGAGAAGATTCAGAATAAGACCGAATTTCGCAGTGAAACGACTTACACGATCCTGGCTGCCAATCTACGTGAAATCGCAAAATTCTGTCGTGAAGAACTTTCCTTCGATTATTTGATCGACATCACGAGCATCGACAACTTCGGCGAGGAGCCGCGTTTCGAAATCGTTTACGAGCTCTACTCGACGCCGCTTGGCGTCCATCTACGACTCAAGCTTCATATTTCTGAAGACGTCGGCGCTGTCGATACCGTTTCCGATATCTGGCCGACAGCCAACTGGCACGAGCGCGAGATTTACGACATGATGGGAATCAAATTTAACAGCCATCCCGATCTGCGTCGGATTCTAATGTGGGACGGCTATCCGTTCTTTCCGTTGCGAAAGGAATTTCCGCTCGAAGGATTGCCCAGCGAAATGCCTGATGTCGCTTTCACGAAAGTCACGCCGATGGAAGGCGGACCGTTTGTTACCATGCCGAGCACCGCCAACGCCAAGGATCGCGAACCACGCGCGCGTCCGCCGGAACTATGAACGGCAATCTTCGCGCAGGTCCAAGATTAGGCCAAAAAATTACGTCTTTAAAGACGCAATAATTAGGCATAATTCTCGTTAGATGATGGGACGCCGCGTCCAAATCACAATCGTAGTGACTCTTCTCACGACGGCGGTGGCGTTACTTGGCGTGAACTTCTACTTCTACCACTTTTGTTCGACGCATGTCGTTGATCATTTCGTCCCCGCCACGGGCAATATCTATCAGGTCGGCATGAACGGCAGAACAGTATTTCTCACGCGTTCGCAGAATTATCTCATGGAAGGTACCTGGTGTGGCTCATTGCTTGCTGCCGGACTTGCGGCTTACTTGAGTAATCGTTGGAGACTTGGCGCTCCCCATTCAATCATCTAACCAGGCGATGCAGCCAACCGCTGGCCGGCGCATTGATTAGGGTTGAAGGATGAATTATGAAGGATGAAAGGAAAGCAAAGCTCGCTGCCGCCAGCGGTGGTTGATCTTGGTCTCGTTAGGCCGCGATTGCGCTGCAATCTGAAAGAAATCCATGGAGCCAATCATTGACCATATACAGATAACCGTCAAAGACATGAGCATTGCGGTGCCATTCTACGATAAGCTCCTTCCCGTTTTGGGGTTTGACATTCAAAACAAAGTCAGTGCCGTAATAGAGGAGCATGAGTTTCATGTCGTAGAGTATACCCATCCACGGTTGACCTTCGCCATAACCTCACCGAGAAGCGGTTTCGCGGGCGACACGATCCATCGCAGGAAACCAGGGGCACTACATCATCTTGCATTTAAAGCGGAATCTCGCGCCGAAGTCGACAGACTGCATTGCGAGCTGAATGGAATAGGGGCCACGATAGTGAGTCCACCGCGGGAGTATCCAGAATATACCCCCCCGGGCTACTACGCTCTCTTCTTCAAGGATCTGGAGGGTATTAAGTACGAGATTGTGTGCACTAAACACGACGGAGCGTAGGAGACGCCTAACCAGGCGATGCAGCCAACCGCTGGCCGGCGTACTGCCTCGCTTCTCTTTATGAAATCACGTCCATTACAAGCCAAGCGCGCTCCAGCCAGCGGTGGCCGATCTTGTTCTGGTTAGATCGACTGTTCTCCATGTTCGTTGGCGCGGCGGTCTGTCGCGCGGTACCAAATTTACGCGGCTGAGACCGGCGGAGCAGTCTCGGGCTTTCGCGTTGCTGCCATCACATCTGGACGCAATCTTTCCTCTCGCGGCACGGCCGTTTTCGGCCCGTGCTTTGGATAGGCAATTCGGCTATGCAGCATCATCATGAGTGTGAAACGGAAGCGTTCGGCAATCACTTTGAGCTCGGCCAGAGTCAGATCGCATTCGTCCAATTGTCGATCCATGATCCGCTCCTCGATGAGCTCATTCACGAGCGATTCGATTTTCGGCGGCGTCGGTTTTTCCAGACTGCGGGAGGCGCTTTCCACCATGTCGGCCAAGCTGACAATGGCGCTTTCTTTCGTCTGCGGTTTGGGTCCGCCGTAACGAAAACTTTCCTCGCGCACGTCCGGAATGTCGTCTTCGCGCAGCTTCATGATTTTGCCGCCGGCGCGCGCGTCTTCATGCTGTTGCAGGGCGCGCTGATAAAAATAATAGACAAGTGAGGTGCCGTGATGTTCCTGAATGATGTCGATGATGCGCTGATGGAGCTTATACTTCAGCGCGAGATCAACACCTTCTTTAACATGCGCGATGATGATCAACGCGCTCATGGTCGGGGCGAGATCATCGTGTGGGTTGCGCTCGAAGCTCATGTTTTCGGTGAAGTATTCCGGCTTAATCAATTTGCCGACATCGTGAAAATACGAGCAGACGCGGCAAAGCGTCGCGTTCGCACCGATCGCTTCCGCGGCTGCTTCAGCCAGATTGGCCACGACCAAACTGTGATGATAGGTGCCCGGCGCCTCGATCGTCATCCGGCGCAGCAACGGATGGTTAAGATCGGAAGCCTCCAACCAGGAAATATCAGTCGTGATCCCAAACAGCTGCTCGAGCATCGGTAGCACGCCGCCAACCAATGTAGCGGTCAACATTCCATTACCGATAGCCAGCGCGCTCTGGAAGCCGATCATCCCCCAGTCATTTGCGACTGGCGAAAACAGATTGATCGGACCGATCAGACCAAACGTCAGCGATAGCAACCAGATAGCGAGCCCAACTCCGATGCCTGCGCGGATTAACTTGGTGCGCCGCCGCACCTGTAGCGTGAGAGAGACTGCGGTGAATCCGCTAATCAGACTGGTCACAAGAAGCGGCGCGTCAATTGGACCAAAAAGGACGCTGCTCCAAAGGCTCGCAAAAAATGCCGCGTAAAGTCCGTGCTGACGCCCGAGCAACACGCTCAGCACAAGCGCAGCGAAGGCATAAGGCGTGATTAACCCGGCCATCTCTGGCTTGAGGAGCCGGTAACTGCCGCTGTTGCAGATCACCAACAAGAGCTTCGTGACCGCGAGCTGCACCAGAATGACGCCGAAAATCAGCAAAATCCGCGAGCTTCGCGAAAAACTTTTTGGTTGATTGATCCAGAGTTGAGTAATGGCAGTCGCCAAGACCAGCAATGCGATTACAAAATTCTTTGTCGGTTCCGGTTGTTGACCGCTGAAAACGAGAAGGGCAAGGCCGGCAACGAACACTGCAAAGATCAGCACTTTGCTATGCGGCGCGTATTCGAGATGGTGCATCAATTCGCTTCGCAGCCGTCGACGGCGAGTTTTTCGCGTGGACAGTCCGCGCCTGATGAGGCGTCCGCGTTTTAGGAAATTGAACATGTCGATCTTTACTTGCGTGAGGCTGGTGCAGGTGATCGGTGCTGCTGGTAAGCATTGATAATGGAGCGCACCAGTTCATGTCGCACCACGTCGCGTTCCGTGAAATATGCAGTCGCGATTCCGGGAACAGTTTTCAACGCCTGCAATGCCTCAACCACGCCGGAACGTTTGTTCGCAGGCAGATCGATTTGCGTTACGTCTCCGGTGATCACGCATTTGGAATGAGGACCGATGCGAGTCAGGAGCATGAACATTTGCTCGGTCGTCGTGTTTTGGGCCTCATCGAGAATGACAAAGGCGTGATTCAACGTGCGGCCACGCATGTAGGCGAGCGGCGCGACTTCGATGATTTGCCGCGCCAACGAGCGCTCAATCTCCTCCGGCTCGAGCATATCGCGTAACGCGTCATAAAGCGGTCGCAAGTACGGCATGATCTTTTGTTCAAGTTCTCCCGGCAGAAATCCCAGAGCTTCGCCGGCTTCCACGGCGGGTCTCGTCAAAATGATCCGCGTGACTTGTTCCTTTCTTAGGGCGGCCAGGGCCATCGCTACCGCAAGATAAGTTTTGCCGGTGCCAGCTGGTCCGATTCCAAAAACGATGTCGTGTTTCTGGATTGCTTCGACATAATTCCGTTGCCCCGCGGATCGCGCCATGATCGGCGACTTGCGCGGCGAGGTCACAATCTTAATCGAGGCCAGATCGCCGAGATCCTCTTCGCGCGCTTCGTTCACGGAATTCAGGGCGTAATTAAATTCGTGCTTCTGAATGTCCACACCTTTTTGACGCGCTTTCTCGAGTTGATCGAAGACATGCTGCGCCTTGTCGATTCGGCTTGGTTCCCCCTCCAGTTTCACCCAGCCTTCCCGTGTGGTTACTTTCACGCCGAGAGAATCTTCGAGACTTTTCAAGAGCTTAAGATCGTTTGCATAGAGCGATTGCAACGCGCGCGGACTCTCAAACTGCAAAGTGCGTGTTTCAGTCATTGGTCAGAATGGCACTTGCATCTTGCCAATCGAGACACGGGCTGGAAGGCCCATACCACATTTCTCTTATCGGAAACCATACACCAGCGCCCAATGGGTCCGTTCCTCTGGCGATTCTTCGATGTTAACGATTACAAAGTAGCTGCCAGTTGTTTTTGGAATGACGTGCGCGGCCGCAAAATGACCTTTTTGCCATCCGTCTGGCTCTTCTGCGAGCTTTCCGTCGGAATCATAAATGTGCACGGAAATTTTCGCCCGTTCCACCTCCGTGCCCAACCAGAACCAGTATTCGTTGCCCTTAAATAATTGCTGCCGCACTGCTTTTTTCTCTCCCGAACCGAGGTCGCCCCCCCAGTAATCTTCGCGCACCTGAAAACCTTCTTTCACGTAAGGTTCCGCGGCCTGGAGAGCAAATGATTGCGCGTCGTCAACTGAAGCAAAAACCGTCGGATGCAGCACGACTAGCGCTGCCAGCAGAGAGCTTCCGCGTAAGAGAACTTTCACCGAGGCATTCATCAACGGTTGTTAATCTCTGGTGGTGATGCCGCCGCCAAGCCGGGTCGTAATCTCATTGATTTTCTTCACCGATTCCCGAGGAATTCGCGCCTTGCCTACGTCGATTAAAGGCTTCACCTGGCCAAGAGCGTTCTCAATTTCGCGGATGATTGGGACGTTAAACTCTGGCATCGCCTGCAGTCTCGTTTGAAAGTATGAAAGCAGGTCGGGTTGATGCAGCAGCTCGGCGCCGTCGGCGGAAAAATGCTTGGCCACGACTGATGTCAACACTTCGGTGCCGCGCAGCCAACCGCCCAAACTAACGAGCTGCGACAGTTTTTCGTCATGCACTTCGTTCATCGCCTGCTGCACGCTATTCTGTGTCCGATCGAGTTCCTGTCGCACACCGTCCCAATTTCGCTTGTCGGCCGCTTCGATGATGGCTTTAGCGTGCGGCGTAATTGAATTGCCCACGCCAATTCCCTTGGCCAGTGTCAGGACGCGTTGCCCGATTTCCTTTACCGTCGGTGCATCTTCCGCTTGCACCGCAATGAAACCATCAGCAATCACT
>Ga0193719_10000163_pt1 | contig 22431 bp, 18 predicted proteins | sample U2a2metaG_FD_160103 | JGI IMG/M metagenome (GOLD analysis project Ga0193719, IMG submission 160103) | Soil microbial communities from a riparian zone of the East river system, Colorado, United States - U2a2 | ecosystem: Environmental > Terrestrial > Soil > Riparian zone | place: USA: East... | reverse complement strand
CTTCGCGCCGCATGCAGCGGAAGAACCTGTCCGAAAGGTGCTCCACCGCAGCTTGTGAGGTGCGGCGCAAGACCTGAAGCAGATCCGCGGGCAGTTGCGGCAGCTGCATGGCCTCTTCGATGAACTCGGGGAGGCGGTTCTCCACGCCGATGCGAGGGCGCAAGTCGGTCGCGAGCGCGGGCCGTTGCCGGGCTATGCTTTCCATGGCGATGCAGAGTTCGTTCAAGGCGCCAAACTGCTTATGCTGGCTGGCTTCTGTGCTCAGGCGCACGAAAGCTGCTCCCAGGAGGCTTTGCAGTTCAGGGTCGGACTCCTGTCCGATCGCCTCTCCGATTTTCCGGATCGACAGTGCAATCAAGTCTCCGCCGGTAGCGGCGAACAAGTCGGCCAGCTGGCTAACGCCAGTCGCGATCTTTCGGCGGGCTTCGCTTTCCCTGACGTCCAGGCAGTTCAGGTAGTTTTGCAGGATAGCGGCGGAGGTTTCCTTGTCGCCGCGATCGAGCAACAATTCTACAAACTGACGCACGTTGCGCGGTGGTACGCAGGGCGCTTCATGCGAGAGCAGCACGCTCTTCTTACCGGCCTCGGGCACTTCCGCCCAGAACATCCGGTCCAGGATGTCGGCATGGGATTCCACCAGAATCCCAGCCTTACCCATCTTGTCTTCCTGGAGCTTCAAGATCTGGCGCAGCGTGTCCATCTGACGGCTCATGTGTTCCATCATCTGGTGCACTGCGTTGACCTTCACTTCACCTTTCTGGAAGCGCTCCAGGGCGAAACGAATGGCCATGTGCTCGGCCGCCTTCATCAGCAGGGGCGTGTTGTCCGCCTGTGCGGTCGAAGCTTGCGCTGCAAGACTACCCAGCAACTGCTGCAAGTTGAGTTTGGTGTTCGGGTCAACTGTGCTGAGTTCCTTTTGCAACAGCGCAGTATCAGCATTGGTGTCGCCGCCGACCTCTCCAAACCTAGTCAGCAGGCGTATGGTCTGGATGACCTCTTCTTCCTGCAAGGGCACAATTCCGCCCACCCAGGTACCGCCACCGCCTGCCGCGTTGGCCTCGCCGCCAGCGCCGCGGACATTAGGCACGCTGCCCACGGGCACAGTGCCAGGAGCATCACCGGGAGCACCGCTTTTCGCGCCTTCTGCGGCGGCGATCAGTTGCAGTAACTTCTGCGGATCGTTGAGCCATTGCCTGAATTCCGGGCCAAGCGTTTGGGCCGCGATCTGGGCCGCAATGCTGATCTCGCCGGTGGACGGATCGGCGGCAACAAACCTGACTTCGTTGATGCGAATCGAAGCAGACTTGCTGTCTCCAAAAGTGTTCTTGATTTCTTTGACCACATCCTGGGCTCTGGATCCGCCCATGGCGAAGGCGCGCACCAGTTGAATAAACTCATCCTTAGTGATCTGATTGGAAAAATGAATGCTGGCTAGACCGGCCGTGGTCAATAGTTGGGCGAAGCTGCGCTCGGCCTGCCCGGTCTCGAGCGGCGTGCCGTCCAGTAGCAGCTTATTTTCCGAGACGCCCAGCAGAAAGGAGCCATCGGCCCCCTGTGGCAGGCCATCTTGCAGTTCCTTCCATGTCACTGCGACCTGTCCCTCGGTACGCTTGTGATCGAGACCGTAAAGGCGAACGTACTTCACCAGTATGTTCAGACTGTGGACAAACGCCCTGGCGGACGTGATTCGACTACCTTTGTTTGTGTCTGCCGTGATGATAACGTGACTCCTGGAAAATTCCCGTTACCCGCCAAGGGTAATGCGAAACCACGAGGATATGCACATTACCGAGGTAATAATGCCATTGTGGCGTGGGCGAGAAGGTAACGTCCCCACGGATCTGTTCACCCCGAGCCAGAGGCGGGCGGTCCCCAAAGGTGCTCGGAGTATCGGCCCAACCTACGAGAGACGCAGGAGTTTTGGCCGCTGCCGAGTCAAGCCTGAAATGACAGCGGAGAGTGAAGTCGGAAAGCGCCTTGGCGTGCTAGTCTGGAGACCTTTACCCGCCCGAATCATGCTGACAACGCAGGTTAAGAAGAAAACCAGCCTCGTTTTCTGGATGCAGCGTGTCATCGAGGAGTGCGTTCGGGCCAGCCTGGCCTTCGATCCCGACCCGGTACACGATCTGCGCGTGGCGCTGCGCCGGTGCTGCTCCGTCGCTGACGGCGTCCGAGCCATTGACCCAGATCCCGCCTGGCGGCAAATGAAGAAAGCGGGGAAACGCCTCTTCCGCAAACTGGGAGACTTGCGCGACCTCCATGTGATGCAGGATTGGGTTCATCGCCTCGACAGTCCGGGTGATGCAGTCACCGGAGCGCTGCTGCAATTTGTCACCGCGCACGAGGCGCAACGTCAACAGGAAGCCTTGCAGGCGCTTCAGGAATTCGACCGCAAGCAATGGGAGCGCTGGAGCCGCTCGCTGCCCCGCAGGATGACCAGACTACGGCCGGGCAGCCTTGTCTTCCGTCACCTCGCTCTCGAGGGCTGGACGGACGCCTACCGGCTGCATCGCCAGACGTTGCGAAACCCCTCCCAAGTGGGATTGCACCGCCTGCGCATCGGTCTGAAGCGCTTCCGCTACATTGTGGAAAACTTTCTGCCGGTCGAACACACCGTCTGGAGTGATGATCTCAAGCAAGTTCAGGATCTGCTGGGTGAGGTTCACGATCTAGATGTTCTCTGGTCCGTAGCCGCCCGCGCGAGCGTGTTCCCGAATGCTGAGGCGCGCACACGATGGCAGCAAAGAATCCATGAAGAGCGCGCCCAGAGGATTGAGGCATACAGAAAAAAGATGCTGGGCAAAGATTCACCATGGCAAGTCTGGCGAGCTGAGCTGCCGAATCGAAAGGAGATTAACCCCGCCGCCCGGCTTCGCCTGAAAATCTGGGCCTCGCTGCTCGACCCCGACTTCAAGCATTCCCTACATGTTTCGCGGCTTGCCCTTCAGCTCTATGACGGGTTGGGGATAAACGGCAAGGCTCAAGGACGCCAATCTCAGGATCGCTCGATCCTAGAAATAGCCGCCCTATTGCATGACGTGGGCCGATCGAAGGATGAAAAAGGTCATCACAAGACGTCTTACCGGCTGATTCGACGTCTGGCGCCGCCCTTGGGATGGCGGAGACAGGACTTGCGCACCGCCGCGATAATCGCCCGATACCACCGTGGGGCTCTACCGAGGCCGGGGCAGAAAGCCTTCCAGGGCATCTCCCCCAGCCAAAGGAAAGAGATATCGCGGTTGGCAGCGATTCTCCGCCTGGCGAATGCCTTTGACGCGTCCCGCGACGGGCGCATCCGGCGCCTGGAAACATGCAGCCAAGACGGATTTCTGCTGATTGCTGCCCAGGGCTATTCTGCCCGCGACCGGACTGCACAGGCCGTAGCCGCTGCCCGCCACTTGCTGGAAACGATCTGTGGCCGCCCGGTGATGGTAAAAGCAATGAAAGTGGCGAGGGAAAAGGTTGGCAGGCGACAGCGAAACGATAGCGGTGGATTCACTTCCCAGGCTTCGGGGTCAAAGCTTTTGACTGCAAAACAGCGCCGCGAGGTTCCACGCCAGAAGCTAGTCGCCGGGAGCTAGAAGCTAGTCAGTCACTTCCATCCTCCCTCATCACCAAGTACAGATACACCATGACTCACGCGCAACTTGTGGAGCAAGCTGTGACTTGGCTGCGTGGATATCGCTGTGGAGTGGTCCTCTCGGAGCAGGCCTGCATCAGCGGAGAGATGCCCGACGCCATCGGATGGAAGCGCGCCTCTCATTCGGTTCTGGTCGAGTGCAAAATCTCCCGTGCTGATTTTCTAGCCGACCGGGACAAGCCCTTTCGTCAAAATCCCGACCTCGGATTGGGCTGCGAGCGCTTCTATCTGACGCCGCGGCGTTTGCTGGACGCGATGGAATTACCGCCCGGCTGGGGACTGCTCGAAGTCTGCAAGGGTAAGGTCGACTTGGTTCGCCGGTCGGCCCGCGACCTTCGGACTGCTGCCGGGCTGGCTTATGAGATGAACCTGCTGCTGGCCAGCCTGCGTCGCGTCGAAATCCGCATTGAGCCCCAAACCATCACCGACTTTCTCAAGTGGAAAAGCCGTATGCAGCAGTACAACGGGGGCGCCTTTCCGGAAGGCCTGGAACCAACCCAGGAAGAGCACAATTATTTTCTGAAGAGCGGAATTTCCGAACATGAGCCCGCTGGGACCTCCGAATTGGAAAGCCCCGAGGTCTAATTAATGTCCAGTGGGAGTTCGGGTCTGAACACTCAAGTCCAAAAGGAAAACCGGGCTGGTTGGCCCGGTTTCTGGTTGCGTCGTGTTGCGCTACGGCCACATCACGACGCTGGGTAAACTGGCGACGAAGCTTTCCAATCAGTTTGACCGGAAATGTCACTGCCATGCTCGTGCCAGTTAGAAGTCATCATCGGAGACGGGAAGAACATGTTAGTTCAACTAGTGCACGTCCCATGCCAACTCCGAATCTCATGCGAAACCTTGGTGAAGGTGTCTAAGTTATTGATAATAAATATAATGAATGCCGGTGTTGTGGCGGGTATGGTTCCCCCTCCAAGATGCAGAGGCCGGTCTGGAGGGTAAAGTTTTTCCCAACTGGGGGAAAACGGGAGAGGCGCAAAGCTACAATTCGCGGCGCCCTTCCATGGCTTTCAACATGGTGATCTCGTCGGCGTATTCGATGTCACTGCCAACCGGAATTCCCATCGCAATGCGAGTGACCTTGAGTCCGGTGCGCCGCAGTTGGCCGGAAAGATAAGTTGCCGTGGCTTCGCCTTCGACGGTGGGATTGGTGGCTAAAATTACTTCGTCCACCTGCCCATCTTCCACGCGCCGCATCAGATTGGAAATCCGCAATTGCTCTGGCCCCACCCCGTGCAAGGGCGAAATTAACCCGTGCAGCACATGATAGACGCCGTTAAAGTGCTTGGTCTTTTCGATGGCGGCGATGTTGGTGGGTTCTTCCACTACGCAGACCAAGCGTAGGTTGCGCGTAGCGCTGCTGCAGTAGACACAGGGATCAACGTCCGTGATGTTGTTGCAGATGGAGCACAGGCGAAGGTTAGCTTTGACGTCACGAACCGCCACGGCCAGGGCCTCAGCATCGTCATCGGTGGAGCGCAGGATATGGAAGGCGAGCCGCTGCGCCGTCTTGCTCCCAATCCCCGGCAGCTTCTTCAGTTGATCGATTAGCCGCGCCATCGGCTCTGCGAATTTAGACATATAGGTAGGGGTAATCGGAAATCTTGCTAATTGTACGAAGGCCTCAATATCACAATCCCGGAAGACCCATGCCGCCCAGCATCCCGCCCATGGTGGACTGCATGGCCTCGTCCACCTTATGGCCTGCGCCGTTGATCGCGGCCGTGATCAAATCCTGCAGCATCTCGAGATCGCCGGATTTCACCGCTTCCGGATCAATCTTGATGCTCAATACCTGCTTGCGGCCATCCATCTTAACCGTCACGGTGCCGCCGCCAGAGGACCCCTCGACCACGGTTTCCTCCATTTTCTTTTGCAGCGTCGCGTATTGCCGCTTGGCCTGCGACACTAATTCCTGCAGGTTGAATCCGTCCATTCCCTATTCCCCAGACTTTCTCGGCTGTCTTTTTCTGGTTGTCGACTCAGCGTTTTTCCGTGTAGTCGATAATCGTGCGAATCTCCGCGCCGAATTTTTCTTTCATGCGGTGGACCACCGGATCCCGCTCCGCACGGCCTCGGCCGCCGTTGGTGGACCCAGAATTCCGTGGCGCACTTTGCACAACGCCACCTGAGACTACCTTCAGCCTGACTGGCCGTCCCAGCGCTCCGCTGGCGGTGGCGACGATCAGCCGTTTCGCATCTGCACCCAGTGACATTTCAATGACCGCGGCGGACGACGGCACCTGGATGATCAGTTCCGCGTTCTCGATCCGCCACCCCCCCGTTTCGAGCATCGCGCCCAACATACGCTGCCCGGCGTCGGCGAGCGCGCTCAGAACCGAACCTCGAACATCACGCGCGTTCGCCGCCGACGCGCCCAGCGCTTGCTGCGATATCGGTGAAACGAATGTTTGCGGAGCAGACAGCGCTGGAGTCGAGATCTCGGCCGGGGGCTCAGCCACAACCGCCGGGGCTGCCGACCCCATGACCACATTCGCCGCTCCCCCCGCGACCGCAGGCGATGCGGATTGCGGACTGCTGGCGGTCGACAGCTCCGGCTTCGATCCGCTCTTGCGTGCCGAATCCGCGGCAAATGGCGAAACACTGGTGGGGCGAGCAAGCGATGGCGATTCGGACCTTTTGATTTCCGGCACCACAGACGGCTTGCCGGAGGGACGCGACACGCTTACCTTCGCGTCCGTGCTGGCGTCACTCAGCAACTGCTCAATCGGAAGCAAGCGCTGCGCGTGCCCCATTTTCAACAAGCCCAATTCCAAATGAAAACGCTGCTCGTGCCGGTAGCCGAGCTCGCCGTGGGTGCGCAGCATGATCTGCAGATGCCGTGCCAAGTCCTCTTCGGAGAACAGTTCCGCCACGCGGGCTACACGCTGGCGTTCATCGCTCGAAATCTGCAACAGAGAAGAGTCGCTACCGGCGACTTTGGCAACAACTGCGTTGCGGAGAAATCGCACCATCTGCCGGGCAAAATGGGTGGGGCTGTGTCCTTCACCGATCAGCCGGTCCAGCAGCCGCAATACTACCTCGCTGGATCCCCGGGCAACGCCCTGCATCACTTCCTCCAACACGGCCGACGGTGCCGCACCCACCAAATTTCTCACTTGCTCTGCGGTCAGAGCCCCCGTGGATGAGGCGATGGCCTGGTCCAGAATGGAGAGCGCATCACGCATGGAACCGTCGCCGGCTTCGGCCAGCAACGCCAGCGCGTCTTCGTCGGCCTCGATCTGCTCTCGCGCGGATAGATCCTTGAGCTGTTCTAGGATTTCCACAAATCGCACGGCGCGAAAACTGAAATGCTGGCAGCGCGACCGTATGGTCTGCGGAATATCCTCGGGCTGCGTGGTTGCCAACATGAACACGACATGGCTGGGCGGCTCTTCCAAGGTCTTCAGCAAGGCATTGAAGGCCGCGTCGGTGATCTGGTGGGCCTCATCTAGGATGTAGATTTTGAAGCGATCACGTGCCGGTCGATAGCGGGTGGCCTCGCGTAATTCACGGATTTCATCAATGCCGCGGTTGGTCGCGGCGTCAATTTCAATCACGTCCACGGAATTCCCCGCCCGGATTTCGGTACACGACTCGCACACCCCGCACGGTTCGGTTACTGGATGGTCCGACGAGCGGCAATTGAGCGCCATCGCCAGAATGCGCGCAATCGTGGTCTTGCCGATCCCGCGATGCCCGCTGAAGATGTATCCGTGGGCGGTCCGCCGCTGCGCGATGGCGTTCTTCAGGGTCCGGGTCACATGCTCCTGCCCGATGACCTCGGAAAACTTCTGGGGACGGTACTTACGGGCTAAAACCTGGTAGCTCATGGGGAAGAGTTGGTTTAATTATACGTGATGCTTTCGGGTGCCGCGCCTGCCCCGGGCGTTAATTTCGCCAGCCTGGCAGCATCGTGTTCCGTGCCCGTCGTGTGTCCTGAGGCTAAAAGTCCCCTTGCGAAGAGTTCGCCCAAGGAATAGGCTTTTGGGCTGGATTGGCTCAGGCCAAACCTCGGAGATCCCCATGCAATTGAAACTGAATACCCGGACCGTCAGCGGCGTGACCATCGTGGATTGCAATGGCCGCATTGTGTTCGGCGAAGAGTCGGCCCTTCTTCGCGACATGCTGAAGCAATTGATCAAGGAGAGTAGTCAGATTGTGCTCAACCTGGCCGGCATTAGCTATATCGATAGCGGCGGGTTGGGAACGCTGGTGGCGCTCTACACCACAGCGCAAAACGCTGGCGGCGCGGTGAAGTTGGCCAACCTGACCCAGCGCGTTGGCGACCTGTTGCAGGTCACCAAGCTGCTGACCGTGTTTGAGGTATACGACAGCGAGGAAAAGGCGTTGCAGTCCTTCGGGAAGGGTGCAGCTGCGTAATTCCCTGCGGTGACGGTCGCTGATCGTGGGCGCGGCGCACTCCTCGCTCACGCTCCCAGTCGACGGGCATTGGTTTTTCTTGTGCTGCAAGATCGGCTCCGCCGGGATGACCTCGAAAGCTGTCTTTCTCCTTGGCCTCGCTATCGCCGCCAGCGGATTGGTCTCGCCGCCTGTGGCGCTCTCTCTGGGACTGGCTTTTGGTTTTGCCTTTCCCCACCCCTTTGACCGGTACGCGAAAAAGCTCGCGCGCTATCTTTTGCAGGCTTCGGTGATCGGACTCGGTTGCGGCATGAACCTGCACGATGTCATCCGCGCGGGTCGCAGCGGCTTCGTCTACACCGCGCTGGGCATAGGCTTTGCCATGGTGGCGGGCATGGGGCTGGGCGCCTTGCTCGGGATGAACCGAACCCCGGCTTTTCTCATCTCCACGGGAACTGCCATCTGCGGCGGAAGCGCCATCGCTGCCGTCGGTCCCATCACCGGTGCCAGCGACGAACAGATGGCAGTTTCTTTAGGCACAATTTTCGTTCTCAATTCCATCGCGCTGCTGATCTTTCCGCCTATCGGAACTGCGCTAAAGTTGACCCAGACACAGTTCGGCCTGTGGGCGGCCCTTGCGATTCATGACACCAGTTCCGTAGTGGGGGCCGCGGCCAAGTATGGCGCCGTGGCTCTGGCCGTCGGAACCACGGTGAAACTCGCTCGAGCCTTATGGATTGTGCCTATGTCGATCGCCGCAGCGTTGATCAAACACGCCAGGGCAAAGATCCAGTGGCCGTGGTTCATCGCGCTGTTCTGCCTGGCCACGGTTTGCGCGACCTATCTGCCCGGGGGCGCGCCCACCTACAGTCTCGTGTCAAGATTGGCCAAAATCGGCCTGACCGCGACTCTGTATCTTATCGGGACCGGCATTTCTCTAACCACCCTGAAAAAAGTCGGGCATCGGCCGCTGCTGCAGGGAGTCATCCTATGGCTGCTGATTTCGGCAGGCTCTCTGTGGCTGATCCGGGTGGGATGGATTGCCTTATGAGACCACTCGGAGGCAAACTGGTTGGAAGATAGAATGCGTGAAAAGATCGTTGCAGCGATCCGCAGCATCCCTCGCGGTAAAGTCTCTACCTACGGGGCCGTGGCCCGCGCTGCCGGATTTCCCGGAGGCGCCCGTCGCGTAGCCGGGACACTGCACCGCTCCATCGGTTTGCCATGGCATCGTGTACTCGGTGCCCAAGGCGAAATCAAACTCCGCGGAGATTCCGCCCTCGACCAGCGACTCCGCCTGCAGGCAGAAGGAGTGTCATTTCGAGGACGCCGCGTAGACATGAAACAACACGAACACAAGTTTCCCAAAAAACCACGTGGAGCAAAGGTCGACAGGACGTAACCGCTGAGCATTTAGACTTTGAACTGCTCATCGATCTCAACCTGGTAGCCCGCAACCAGCCGATTGGTTTCGTTGGCCATTCCGACTACGGCCATCAGTTCTTTGAACATGGGGTCGGTCATCCCTTTGTTCTTTGCCGCTACGCGATGCGACGCGATGCAATACCCGCACTGGTTGCTGACACTTACAGCCAGATAAACCATCTCTTTCGTAACCGAATCGAGTGCCCCGGGGGCCATGATCTGCTTTATGTCTTCCCATGTGCGCTTCAACGTTGCCGGGTCGTGGGCCAAGGCCTTCCAGAAATTATTGATCCAGTCGGTTTGGCGGGTGGTCATGATGTCGTCGTAAACCGCCCGAACTTCCGGGCTCGCGTGTTGGTATTCAATAAGACCTAGGGTTGCCATGCATGCTCCTGGATGGAATGTGCGCCGGCACGTGCACCAGAAACCATATCAGCAAATCTGGAGGGGGCCAATCGAAAGGCGGCAGTATCCTGCGTCAGGAGTAGCACGCGTCGAAACCCTTAACGCCTGCCTCAACATCGCTTCACTCGTCTTGATTGCCCTCAGATACTTTTCAAGCGAAGGCCACGAAGGACAGGCGTAGACGGAGTTCAGCGGCTGGTCGCACAAACCGTCGTGTCAGGTGCCGGCCTGCAGCATGCGGCCCACGTCCTGGACATAGATGCGAAAATCTTGATCAGGTCTACCAAGAGTGCTCCGCTAAACCAGCGATCAAGAAGGCCTGCGGACGGAACTTTGTTTGCGATGAAGCCGCTTCAATGGTTTTCGTTTTTGGCGAGGCCAGGCAGGTCGCCAGTTACGACGCGACGCCCGTCTACTCTTGCCGTGGCAAACACTACTTTATTGGGTCGGCAACTCCCCGCTCAGCAGCTTGCCCAACCCTGCCGCCGGACACCGTACGCCCACATAAAAATGCCCGAATAGCGCGTACACCGCACTCACTTCGTCAAACCGCATTTCGTAGATCAACTTCTTGAACACCAAAGGGTCGTCCGCGAAAAGGTCCACACCCCACTCCCAGTCGTCGAACCCAATGGAGCCGGTAATGATTTGCCGGACTTCGCCGGCATAACGCCTCCCCACCAGTCCATGCTCGTTCATTTGACGTCCGCGTTCCTCAAGGGGCAGCGTGTACCAGTTCTTGGCTTCACCTCGGCGCCGGTCCATCGGATAGAAGGAGACGTAACGGTTCTTGGGCAGTTCGGGAAACAGGCGAGGATGCATCGCTTCCTTTTGCCGCACCAGGACCTCGCCAATCTCACGTTTCCACTCCTCCGAGTGCGGCGCAATCCCGCGATCTTTCAGATCCTTGTAGGCCTTGATGGTGGATTCGTACAGGCCCAGTTCGATGACGGACAGATATGACGTCATCGGTTCGAGATAGTCGTTCAGCCTCAGTTGCGCCAGTTGCAGTTCCGCCTGATTCAGTTCGTCAAACGACCGGCGGAAATGAACAAACATCAAGTCGCCCTTGTGGCCCAGCAAAGAAAAGAGTGCGGACTGTCCTGCGGCGTTCGATTCCATCCTGGCCAGGACACCGGCGGCTTCGTCGACCACCGCAGTTTTATCGGCCGAAGGCAGTTGTCTCCAGGCAACCCAACGAATGCGCATCATCTGATGCAGCACGCTGTAGCCCTCGATGGTCAGCGGAACCGGAGAGATCTCCTCAGAAACAGATTTCGGTGTACCCAGGCGGGAAGATGACATGAGCGATCCTTGCACATCTCGATGGAAGATTAATAGACCGACCATTGTAACCGCAGGATTGGACGATGCCGCCCACCAATGGTGCGGCGGGTCGAAACCGCGAACCGCGGGGGCTAGGAACGGACCTGGTTCTAGCGACCTACGGCAGGACTACTCGTGCCTTCCCCCCCAAACCTATCCGGATCAGCGTCTTTCGCAGGCTAGATGAGGGCTGTTTTGGTTCCGAGTCCATCGTTGAACTCACGGGCTTGCTTTTTTGCGTCGCGGGCGATCCCATAAGCAACCGGGCTTGGCCAAGCAACTGGCTGGGTTCGTCGACGATACGGCAGACGCGCAACTGGCCGTTGCTGTAAGGGCAGACCAGTCCGCCCACGGGCGCGAAACCCTCCAAGAGCACCCAGTTGACGCCGTATCGCGCTCGAAGCTTTTGCAACCGATCGTCGGAAACGTGCGCCCAGTCTGATTGCGCAGCGCTCTCCTGTTTCCAACGTTCAGCTAGTTCGGGAAATACCGAAGCGGCCCCGCTGTCCTTTTCTTGATCGGCCAGCGCGCTGCGTTCGGCGACCGCCCGGAAACCGTGAAGATCGACGCCCGCTTTCAACAGATATTCCGCATCAAGCGCGAAGAGTGCATCCTTTGGCGTGTGCTCGCGGATCCAGAGAAAACTACAAAGCCAATCGCCCTGGTAGCGGACTCCCGGCTGCTCGATATGGGGGCTGGCGGGATAGGTTGCCAGGTCGAATGCGAGCATTCCCGCCGAAAGCGCACCGAAACAAAGAATCCACCGCCAGGCGTGTTGGCGCAGTAAATACTCGCCCATCAGGCCTCCCAGAAGCACAAAGAAGATGACGTAGATGAGGTGAAAACTCCGCATGGGTTGCAGCCGCAAAAGGTACGCAAAGTCGCGGTCGCTAGCCAATACCAACGCAGCTACCGTTGAGATCAGACCCAAACCGATCAACGCTTTTGCCAGACGGGAAAAACCCGGGAGCGTTGGTTTGAGCGACAGCTTTGCACCCGCCGCCAGGATGACCAGGGGCGCGAAGGCGCCGACCCATTCCCACCAGTGCCACGTCGTCACCAGGAAGTACGCCCGGGATGCCAGCACTTCCCGGTAGGCGCCCTGGGCGGGCTGTAAATGGTCATGCAGCAGGAGCAGCGGTAACAGCAATGCCGGAAGCACAGGTGCGGATTCAATGAACCGGACGCGCTGGCGTAATTGGGACCCGGCCGCGAGCAGTAGTCCGAATCCGGTTCCATAGATCGCCATCTGCGGGTGAATCAAAAAGGCACTAAGCAACCACCAGTAGCCGGCCTGAGTTCGTTTGCCCAGAAAACAGGTGGTAGACATCAGGATAAGCGGCGTGGAGAGCGATCTGGCCGTGAGGTAGGAGTCGGCGACGATCAACGCCGTCCCAGCTACAGGGACGTTGAGCAGGGCAGCAAGCAGCCCCACTCCCGCCCAGCGCGCGCTCTCGCTTGGAAAGCATAGTTGCGCCACCTGGTAGGCGGCCCACAGCAACAGAAATTGGGCGAAGGCGAACCACAGAAGCATGCTCCACTCGACGGGCAATCGCGTAAGCCGAGTGGCCGACGCCACCAGGCGGGGAAACAGAGAGAGCCCTGCGTGGTGCATGAAGAATTCAGAGCCCACCGGGAACAGGGAAGGATCGGCTGCTTTTTCAATTCCCGGAGTGTAGATGGCGGCGTCGTCGGTGCCCATGTGATAGCCGTGGACAAGAATCGACAGCAGCGTGATGGCAAGCAGAAGTGATATCCGTCCGGCCCGCGTCGCAAGCGGTCTCCTTTGCCGGAAAGACAGCGAACTCGGTGGCCGAACCCTGGGGCTTCCTGAGGATGGCTGCCGGGTTCTCCATAGGCATTTGTTCTTACCAGAGGCTGCAAAACGAATCGGGGAAATAAGGGGGCCCTTTTTAGTTAAGACTATTTCGGCGAAACTGGGTCGTGCGCGCCCCTAGCGAATGCGCCGAAGGCCATTCGCCACGCCTGTTTCCTGGCCTCTCAGGTGTGATGCGAAGCGTCTCTCGGAGGATGGTTCTCAGGTCGCAAAACTCAAATCAGGGCAATCCTTTTTTTCGCAATGATTGGTGTTGCCTTGACAGCTTTGCCGTCAAAAGCTTTTAACTGAGAAAAGCGAAGGAGTCGCACGCAAAGTAATCGAATCGACTCGGGCGCGGATCATTGACGGCTTTTCCGCTCTAATCATATGATCCAAAGTTGCGCACAGACCCTTGCGGCCTGGCAAGCGCCTTGTTTCCACCCGCCAAAACGGGTAAGAGGTTTCCGGAGAACCACCGAATGAACGACCTGGTGCAATTTACAAAACATGACGATGTGGCGGTCATTACCATCAACAATCCTCCGGTGAATGCCTTGAGTCCGGGAGTACCTCAAGGGATCTCCGAAGCGCTTGATCAAGTGGAGAAGGATCGCGGTCTGATCGCGGCCGTGGTCATCGGGGGCGGGCGCACTTTTGTTGCTGGTGCGGACATCAAAGAATTCACCAAAATGACCGAATCCAAAGGAAGCCCAGGTCCTGGATTACTTCCGCTTCTGTTGAAGATAGAGAACTGTTCCAAACCTGTGGTGATGGCGATTCACGGAACCGCTTTGGGGGGAGGTCTCGAGCTGGCCATGTCGGGCCACTACCGGGTAGCAGCGCCCAGCGCCCAGGTCGGCCAGCCAGAGGTGAAGCTGGGTCTGATTCCAGGGGCAGGGGGCACACAACGTCTGCCCCGACTTGGCGGGGTTGCGAAAGCAGTTGAGATGTGCACCGGAGGGAACCCGGTCAAGGCACAGGAGGCGCTGCGGGTTGGAATTGTGGATCGGCTGATTGATGGTGATTTTTTGAACGGCGCTGTGGCCTTCGCGCGTGAGATGGCAGAAAAGGCGGCCCCGAAGACCCGGGAGCGCAATCAGGAGCTGGGCACTCCCGAGGAAAACGCGGCGATCTTTGCTGCCGCACGCGATTCCGCGCGTAAAAAGCAGCGCAACCTGATCGCTCCGCTCGCGGCAATCGAGGCCATCGAAGCTGCCACCCGCTTAGCCTTCGAGCAAGGCTGTCAGGCTGAAGCCTCGCTATTTCTCGATTGCCTCTATTCCGACCAGTCCAAGGCGCTCATCCACGTTTTTTTTGGGGAACGGGAAGTGGCCAAAATTCCGGATGTGCCCAAACAAACTCCGGTTCTACCCGTCAACTCCGCCGCGGTAGTTGGGGCAGGAACGATGGGTAGCGGTATCGCCATGGTATTTGCCAATGCCGGCATTCCCGTATTGCTCAAGGACACTGACCAGGCAGCTCTTGATCGCGGACTGGCCAACATACAGAAAAATTACGGCAATTCTGTGAAGCGCGGCCGGTTTACCCAGCAGTTCGTCGATGAGCGGCTAAAACTCATTCAACCCACCCTGAGCTACGACGATTTCGGCCAAGCGGACATGGTGGTTGAGGCGGTTTTCGAAGGCATGGCGCTGAAGCAGGAAGTCTTTGGAGAACTCGACCGCTGCTGCAAGCCGGGCGCAATCCTGGCCAGCAATACCTCTACGCTGAATATCGACGAGATCGCGTCCCGCACCTCGCGTGCGGCCTACGTGATCGGTGCCCATTTTTTCAGTCCGGCTAACGTGATGCGGCTGCTCGAAATCGTGCGCGGCCAGGCTACCAGCAAAGAAGTGATTGCGACATGCATGCAGTTGTCGAAAAAACTGGGCAAGGTCGGCGTGCTGGTGGGCAACTGCCGCGGCTTTGTGGGCAATCGCATGTTCCATCACTACGTGCGTGAAGCCACGTTCTTGGTAGAAGAAGGCGCCAGCGTGGAGGCGGTGGACAAGTCGCTCTACGATTTCGGCATGGCCATGGGCCCGCTCGCGACCCTCGACCTGGCTGGACTCGACGTGGGTTGGCGCATCCGAAGGGAATATCGCCATTTGGAAAAGCCCGGCATGCGACAGCCGTTCGCCGGAGACCGCCTCTGCGAAATGGGCCGCTTTGGCCAGAAGACTGGAGCTGGGTGGTACAAGTACGATGAGAATCGGATGGCGAACCCGGATCCCGAGGTCGCCGCATGGACGAAAAAGTGGTCCGCCGAGGCCAGTATTCCTCAGCGGCAGATCCAGGCCGACGAGGTCGTGGATCGTTGCATCTACGCCCTGGTGAACGAGGGCGCGCGCATTCTGGCGGAGGGATACGCTTTGCGCGCGGTTGATATCGACATTATCTTTCTCAACGGGTACGGGTTTCCTGGCTATCGCGGAGGGCCAATGTGGTATGCCGATACTGTGGGACTGAAGAAGGTTTGCGAGCGCATCAGCGAATTTCATCGCGTGCATGGCGAATTTTGGGAGCCTGCCCCACTGCTCAAGCAGCTCGCGGCTGAAGCAAAAACGTTCGCCGATTTCGACAAACAAAAAGTAGCGGCCTAGTCGTCTCGGCCATCGGATAACACAGCCGAAAATTCAGCCTTTCGGGGTTGGGAGAAACATGAGAGAAGCAGTAATCGTTGCCAGTTCGCGAACCGGACTTGCGAAATCGTTTCGCGGTTCTTTCAATATGACCCGACCGGAAGAGCTGGCTGCACATTGCATAAAAGATGTTTTACGCAAAACGCCGCAGCTCGACCCGAAAGAAATCGAAGATGTGGTTCTCGGCTGCGGCCAGCCGCATGGAGTGCAAGGCCACAACATTGCGCGGGTGTCGGCGCTGCTGGCAGGGTTGCCAGTTTCGGTCGCGGCGCTTACTGTGAACCGGTTCTGTTCGTCCGGTCTGCAGGCGACTGCGATGCTGGCGCACCAGATCATGAACGAGGGCGCGGATGCTGCCATCGGCGGCGGTGTGGAGAGCGTCAGCCTGATCGTTCGCGATAACGATCCCAACCCGGCGGTCAAGCAGAGGTACCCCGGTGTCTATCTCGCTATGGGAGATACGGCCGAGGTCGTAGCCAAGCGCTACCAGATCGGGCGGCAGGCTCAGGATGAATACTCGTTAATCAGCCAGCAACGCACCGCCCGGGCGCAGCGGGAAGGCTTTTTTTGTGGCGAAATCGCTCCCATGAAGGTCGTCCAAGCAGTGCTCGACAAAAAGACCGGCGAAATAGTCGGCAGGGAGGAAGTTTGCTGCGATCGTGACGAGTGCAACCGTCCCGACACCTCTCTGGAAGGCCTGCTCACCCTGAAGCCCGTCTTCGACCCCGATAGCGGACAGGGCACCGTAACCGCTGGAAACTCGTCGCAGCTTTCCGACGGGGCGTCCGCGACGCTGCTCATGTCGCGCCAAAGAGCCGACGAGCTTGGCATTCCTTACACCCTGATCTTTCGCGGATTCCAAGTCGCTGGCTGCGAACCAGATGAAATGGGCATCGGTCCGGTGTTTGCCGTGCCCAAACTGCTCAAGCGCCAGGGAGTGAGAATAGAAGACATCGATCTGTGGGAACTAAACGAGGCTTTCGCGGTGCAAGTGATCTACTGCCGCGATCGACTGGGGATCCCGATGCAGAAGCTCAACGTGAATGGCGGATCCATCGCCATCGGCCATCCCTTCGGTATGACCGGTTCCCGGATGGTCGGCACGCTGGCCAACGAGATGGAACGCCGCCAGGCTCGTTACGGCGTGGTCACCATGTGCGTAGGTGGCGGCCAGGGCGCCGCGGGCTTGTTCGAGCGGGCCAGTTGACTACGAATAGCGACTTCTGCGATGAACCCTCCTAAACTTACAGCCCGCCAGATTCGTGACTTCCTGCCAAAAATCCCGTTCAACAGACTGCTCGGCGTGAAACTCACCCGGGTTCACCGCGATGGCGTCACCATCGAGTGCGCCCTGCGCCACGAATTGACCAATAGCGCAGGCGTGGCTCACGGGGGAGTCGCGGCTGCCCTGGCCGATGTGGCGGTTGGGATGGCTATCCACCGTCACTTCGGGGGCAAGCGCAGGATCACGACCGTTGAAATGAAGATTAACTATTTTCGGCCCGTGAGCGCAGGCCACATTTTCGCCCGCGCCCGGCTGCTTCGCCTGGGTTCTACCCTGAGCATCGGGAGGGTCGATCTGACCGACACAAAAGGCAAGCTGGTTGGCAGCGCCATTGTGACCTACATGTTCCTGGATGCGCGTTGCGAAAATACGCCTGCCTAGCTGCGTAATGGCTTGAGCAGATAGCAAGGGGATGTTCACCATGCCGCCGCTGGTAATCGAAAACCTGGATGCCCTGAAAGATCATGTGGGCCGTGCGATCGCCACCACCGATTGGTTCGCGGTGACGCAGGATCGCATCCAGCAATTTGCTGAGGTCACCGAGGATCGCCAGTGGATCCATCTGGATCGTGATCGCGGGCGGCGGGAATCGCCATACGCAACCACAATCGCACACGGTTTTCTGACCCTTTCGTTGCTTAGCCACCTCTTGCAACAGGCGCTGCAGATTCGAAGCGGGGTCAGTCTGGCAGTAAACTACGGCTTGAATCGGGTCCGTTTTCCCTCGCCGGTTCGTGCCGATTCGAAGATTCGTGCACGTTTCACACTGCAAGCCCTGGCCCATGTTGGCGAGGCTGATCAAGCTGTCTTTTCTGTGGTACTGGAAGATCAAAGTCAGGGCAAGCCCTGCTGTGTGGCGGAATGGGTGGTCCGTTACTATCCCTAAAGAAACGAAACAGTACGCCTCAGCAGCGGCGTGCAAACAGGTCTTGCCTTCTTGTATTTGGGGCTGGACCTCGTTCCACCTGGTACCCACACCTTGGGCCGCAGGCTCATTCTTGCGCCACGTTGCCGGCTGTAGGGCGCCGTCTTTCCTCCGGATCAGGTGCTTTGCGGGTACCCCACGACGGCGCTATAGTTGTGGGTGAATCGCATGATTGGCTGATTGGCCGGAGGCGGCCCATGGCAGTAGCCACGCAAGACCCTCTCAACTGGTCGGCGCCACCGACGTTTGCCACGTCGGCCGAGGAGCGCCTGCATCGCAAGCAGCGGCTCGCCGCCGCCTTTCGGCTGTTCTCGCGATTCGGATTCGACGAAGGTGTCGCCGGCCACATTACAGCCCGCGACCCCGAACACCTCGATCACTTTTGGGTCAACCCCTTCGGCATGCACTTTGGCCAAGTTCGTGTCTCCGACCTGATTCTGGTCAATGACCGCGGCCAGGTTGTGGAAGGGAAATCTCCGGTCAACGGAGCGGCCTTCGCAATTCACTCCCAGGTCCATGCCGCGCGCCCCGACGTCGTGGCCGCCGCCCACGCCCACTCGTTGTATGGAAAAACCTGGGCGTCACTCGGCCGGCTGCTCGATCCCATTACCCAGGACGCCTGCGCGTTCTATGAAGATCACTCGTTGTTTGCGGACTTTACCGGTGTAGTGTACAAGCCCTCCGAGGGAGAGAGAATTGCGGAAGCTCTGGGGAACAACAAGGCAGTGATCCTGCGCAATCATGGTCTGCTGACCGTGGGCCGCACGGTTGACGAAGCTGCCTGGTGGTTCATCACCATGGAACGCAGCTGCCAGGCCCAGCTGATGGCCGAAGCGGTCGGCGCACCGGTGAAGATTGACCCCGCCGACGCCGCCATCACGCGACAGCAGGTTGGATCACACATAGCAGGCTGGTTCCAGTTTCAGCCGCTCTGGGCGCGGATCGTCCGCGAGCAGGCGGATTTGCTCGAGTAATGTAGGCGCTGGGGCCCGGCTGTAATGGGGAGCCGGTGGCGCTGGCCGCGGAAAAACCATGCCCTGGGGCTTATGAGGCATGGTCAACAAAGAGATCCGGTTTGAGCGGTTTGCCTTGGGCGACTGCGTAACGCGTCAAATCAGTGATCCCCGCAGCGGCCAGAACTTCGTCGTCGATAAAGAAATTGCCCGTCATGTGGCGACTGTTGTGCGTCAGAATGTGCCAAGCCGCATCGGCCACGATGTCAGGCTTCCGGCCCCCTTCCGCCTGAGCGCCGGGAATGACTTGCAGCGCCGCTGTCGCGATTATGGTGCGGGGCCACAACGCGTTTACCGCAATCCCAGCCTCGCGAAATTCTTCCGCCATGCCTAGCACGCACATACTCATTCCGTACTTGGAAATGGTGTAGGGCAGATGCGGAGCAAACCACTTGGATCGCATGTCGAGGGGCGGCGAGAGTGTGAGAATGTGCGGGTTCGCTGCTTTCTTCAGGTGAGGCGAGCAGGCCTGCGAGCAGAGAAACGTTCCGCGCGCGTTTACGCCCATCATCAGGTCGTAACGCTTCATGGGCGTCCCCGGGGTATCGGTCAGGCTGATTGCGCTGGCATTGTTCACCAGGATGTCGATACCGCCGAAGTGACCGACCGCCTGCTCCACAGCGCCGTGGACCTGGTCCTCGAAGCGGATGTCAACCACCAAAGGAAGCGCTTTCCCACCCGCCTCCTCGATTTCGGCGGCGGCAGTGTGGACGGTGCCGGGCAGCTTGGGATGGGGCGCTCCGGTTTTGGCAGCGATCACAATGTTCGCGCCATCGCGAGCCGCACGCAATGCGATCGCCAGGCCAATGCCGCGGCTGGCGCCCGAGATGAATAGTGTTTTGCCGGAAAGTGTGGGCATAGTGGCTCCTGTGAACAGCGCATGAGCTCTAAGGTTGAAACAGACCAATCGCTCTGGGGTCAGCAACATCCCGATCTCCCCCCGGATAACGGTCGAGGTTTGATCGGCTTTTCGGACCGATGAATGGTATACGAATGGCCCATCCGTGAGCACTGGAACATTTCAAGCGCTCCAAGCATCTTTTGAGTTCGTGTATCATGCAGGGCGCATGAAAAACTTTCTTGCACAGACTTCCCAGGGCTGAACCATGAACGTGCCGCTTACACCCATCCGATGCTTGTATCGAGCCGTGGATCTTTACGGCAAGAAAATAGGCGTAGTCTCCGGCTCCAGTTCCTTTACCTACGCCCAGTTTGCGGAGCGCTGCGAGCGGCTGGCAGCCGGGCTTCTTTCGGAAGGCATTCGTCCTGGGGACCGCGTCGGCTATCTCAGCTTCAATAATCATCACCTTCTGGAGGGCTACTACGGTCCACCTCTGGTTCGGGCCATCGCGATGCCGCTCAACGTGCGCTTGCAGCCCGCCGAACTTACTGCAATTCTCAATCACGCCCAGGCCAGCATGCTGGTGTTTGAAAGCGAATTTGCCCCCGTGGTGGAGGAACTGCGAAAAGTCTGCCCCAGCATCAAGCGCTATTTGGTTATCGACCAGCCGGTCCCGCAGGCGGACTTGGTGTTGGAGGACCTGCTGACACGCGACCGTCTCGCGCGTCCCGACCTGTTCTCGTTCGATGAAAACGAAATCGCCGAAATCTTCTACACTAGCGGCAGCACGGGCACTCCCAAGGGAGTGATGCTGTCCCACCGCACGCTTTACCTGCACGCCCTAAGCCTGCTGGGATCTTTTTCATGTAAAGATACTGACGTAGAGCTACACACCATTCCCCTGTTTCACGCCAATGGCTGGGGCCGACCGCAAAGTATCACGATGAGCGGAATCAGGCACGTCATGGTCCGTCGCTTCGAGCCGGCTCACGTGCTGCGTCTCATTCAGGAGCAAAAGGCCACGCAGATGACGCTCGTTCCCACCATGGCCAATGCCCTCCTCAACTGTCCAGAGCTGGGAAAGTTTGACACATCGAGCATGAAGTTGATCACCACCGGCGGAGCCGCCTCAGCGCCTGAGCTGATCGCCCGTCTGGAGCAGGCGTTCCACTGCGCGGTGTGCTCCGGTTACGGCCTTACCGAAACCTGTCCTGTGATCACCACCGCTCAGACCAAAGGCACGGTGACCTACGCGGACGAAGTCGACCGGCTTAGCCACTTGGCGGCCGCGGGCTGGCCCGTGACCGGCGCCGAGGTGCGCGTCGTCGATTCGGAAATGCGGGAGGTGCCCCGTGACAGGCGAGCCGTAGGCGAGATCGTGGTCCGCGGCGACAGTGTGATGGACGGATATTACAACGACGTGGAGGCCACCAAAGCTGCCATCACCGGCGGCTGGTTGCACACTGGCGACATGGCGACGTGGGACGAAGAGAATTACATTTACATCGTCGACCGCAAGAAAGACATCATCATTAGCGGAGGCGAAAACATTTCATCCCTTGAAGTCGAAAAGGCCATCTTCGCTCATCCCGCCGTGCTCGAATGCGCCGTAGTCTCGGCCCCTGATCAGGAATGGGGTGAGATTCCTGTTGCCATAATTGTTTTGAAACAAAATCATCAACTTGACAAAGAACAGTTAATGTTATTCTTGAAGTCACGCATCGCCAAATTCAAGATGCCCCGCCGGGTAGATTTTGTGGAAGGGCCACTGCCAAAAACCGGAACCGGAAAAATGCTGAAGCGCCAGCTTCGGGAACCTTTCTGGAGTGGAAAAGGTAATCGCGTCCAAGGATGAAATAAATAGATGAAATGAAAGATAAATAAATAACACACCGGTTCAGCGCCTGGAAGCGGCTGGCGCGGGGCTAACTACCCACGTACCTGGCGTACAGGCTTCGCGCTACTGCGGTATTGGTCGTGCCTTTGATGATCGCCCGGCCGTCGGGAAACAACGTCATTTCGTACGGTTCAGGCCAAAACTTCAGCACGAAATCGGTGTGCCGCACTTCGCCATGCGCTTTCAGCCGCTGGCTCACTTCGGTGAAATCGATCGGTCTGTGGCGCTCGTGAATCTGGACCGAATTGCGTCCGCAAAGCGTGATGTGCGCTCTGTCGGCACCGTCAAGATGGACGAAGTCTCGCACGTCGCATGTCCGGCAGTGCGGTCGCCGCTTGTCCGCCTTGATCTCGGCGCGCTCGTTGCTCCACACATCAAACGAAAGCAGGCTGCGCCGCACTCGTTCGTCCGCGCCTACCAGCAGTTTGATGGCTTCTGTGGCGGTGACGGAAGCGACCAGATTGACAGCCGAGTTCAGAATCCCCGCGGTCTCGCAGGTTTCGAACGTTCCGCGCGGAGGATCAGGGAAGAGGCAAGTCAGGCAGGCGGTCTTTTCCGGCAGTACGTTCAGGGTGACGCCGTAACTGCTAACCGCCGCAGTGTAAATCCATGGGAGGGAGGTCTTCACCGCGAAATCATTGAGAAGATAGCGGGTTTCGAAGTTGTCGGTACCGTCGAGAATCAGTTGCACCCCGTCTAACAGGGATTCGACGTTGGCCGGAACCAGGTCCGCCACCTGGGGCTCGACTACAATTTGGGAGTTGAAGGTGGAAATCTTTCGGGCAGCTGCGATGGCCTTGGGCAGCGATTCTGCCGCGTCGGACTCGTCGAACAGCGACTGGCGC
>Ga0193719_10000162_pt1 | contig 22431 bp, 25 predicted proteins | sample U2a2metaG_FD_160103 | JGI IMG/M metagenome (GOLD analysis project Ga0193719, IMG submission 160103) | Soil microbial communities from a riparian zone of the East river system, Colorado, United States - U2a2 | ecosystem: Environmental > Terrestrial > Soil > Riparian zone | place: USA: East... | reverse complement strand
AGCCAGGTTCAGTTTCTGCAATTGCTCGTAAAATTTAAGCGCTCGACCATAGAGATGCGCCTGGTCCGCACCTTCCGGCCAAAGTTCCGCCAGTTCCGGTCGCTCTTTGATGACCTCAGCGACACGGCGTCCTTTGATGAGCCACTCGTAATAAAGAACGGCTGCACTTTTCATTCGATCGCTCACTTCGCCAGGCGATTTGCCCATCAGCGCGAACCGGCGCCGTTCGATCTCGAGCATGTGTTCGAACCAGGTCTTTATCCATCCGCCGACGGAGATGTATCCGCGCACCTGCATCTGTTCCGCCTCAGATTCCGGAACCAGCCGCCACCGTTACTGATCCCAAGCATGTAAACCTGATTCGCGTCGATGAAATCGTAACGGCGCAAAGCGCGAAAGGCAGCGCGATAACCCGCGAGCTCCGACTCGAAATCGTTGTCGGAACAAACACCCTCGCTATCGCCCACACCCTGTTTGTCGACTCGAACGGTGCAGAAACCGGGCATTTGCGCGAGGCCACGAAAGACCAGCGCGGTGGCGTCTGTCGTGTCATTCGGCGCTTCGACTGAGTCGCAACTCAACCAACCGGCTACGAAGATAACCGGCAGTCTTCCCCCCACGTCATGCGGTTTCGTGACGATTGTTCGCAATCGTTCGCCGCGCGGACCAACGACCGAATCATAAACCACATCGACGTTTGGATAGGTTTCCTGTGGCGTTTTCGCGCGCCGCGGCAACGTCTCGGTGGCCAACGCTGCGCCCGCTAATAGCCAAGAGGCACTGACAGTGTGGAAAAATAATTGTCTCACGATTTCCGGCCTTGCGCGGCTTTGACGACTTTCTGTGCGGCATCCGCCAGATCGTCCGCAGCAATGACGGCTAGTCCTGATTCCGCGATTAATTTTTTTCCTAGTTCAACATTTGTTCCTTCGAGGCGAACGACCAGCGGCACGGACAGTTTCACAGTCTTCGCCGCGTTGATGATGCCTTGCGCGATGACATCACACTTCATAATCCCGCCAAATATGTTGACGAGGATTGCCTTTACCTTTTTGTCGGAGATAAGAATTTTAAACGCTTCGGTCACTTGTTCTTCAGTCGCTCCGCCGCCCACGTCCAAAAAGTTGGCCGGCTCTCCACCGTAAAATTTGATGATGTCCATCGTGGCCATGGCCAGACCGGCCCCGTTCACGAGGCATGCGATGTTCCCATCGAGCCCGATGTAATTGAGACCGTGCTTCGAAGCTTCGACTTCGCGTGGATCTTCCTCGGCAATGTCACGCATCGCCGCAATCTCCGGATGACGATAAAGTGCGTTATCGTCGAAATTAAATTTCGCGTCGAGCGCCAGCACTTCGCCTTTGGTTGTAACTACCAACGGATTGACTTCAACCATCGAGCAATCGAAGGCGATGAATGTGCGATAAAGCCCTTCGAATAATTTCGACGCACTTTTCAGCTGGGACGATTCGAAGCCGAGTTGCTTCGCCAGTTTCCGTGTCTGAAATGATTGCAGACCAGCAAGCGGATTAATTTGATCCCGAATAATTTTCTCAGGAGACTTCGCGGCGACGGTTTCAATTTCAACGCCGCCTTCCGTGCTCGCCACAATCAGTGGCGCGGCCGTGGCTCGATCGACGAGGATTGCAAAATAAATTTCACGCGCAATCTCAGCGGATTCCGCCACAAGCACTTTGTTTACCACGCGACCCGCCGGCCCAGTCTGATGCGTTACGAGAATTTGCCCCAGCATTTTCTCGGCAAGCTCGCGTACTTCGGCCGGGGTTTTACGAATATGAACTCCCCCTTTGAAACCATTTCTGAAAGTCCCCTTCCCTCGTCCGCCGGCGTGAATCTGCGCTTTCACGACAAGTCCGCCAGTCGGACGGACTCGTCCCGTGGCGAGATCGACATCCCCCAGTTCGCGGGCGATTTGTTCCGCTTCATCGAGTGTCGATGCGACTTTGCCTCGGGTCGTCGCCACATCGAATTTTTGCAGCAATTCCTTGGCTTGGTATTCGTGAATGTTCATCCGTGGATTGCCCGGGCAGAGGTGGAATTAGCCTGCGGAACGTACATGAGCAACGGTTTTTCTCTTAGGATTAGCTTGTCCTTTTCGGACCGAGCCGCGTATGGTGAGGTTCATTACCAACCCCTATGAAAATCAGCATCTTAGTTTGCGCACTTGTCACCGGGATTTCTGTTTCGGTTCGCGCCGGCGCACCCGAACAGGAAAAGGCGTTCATCGACAAATACAAAACGGCATTCGAGGCCAGGGACACAGCCACGCTGGAATCATTCCTTTACACGCAGGGCGCCGACCCAGCGATTCTCGGCTTTTACAAAATGATGCAGTCGAGTGAAGCCGGTGGAAAAATTTCCAAAATCGAGCTTGTCGATCTTACACCTGAGGATGCGAAGAAGGCCGCTGCCCCGCAGGATTCGCCGACCGGCGGCAAAGTTTGCCTCACACTCAAGCCAGTCAAAAAGCTAGTCATCACGATCGAGAGCAAAGACGCCAACGGCAGCTCAACCAGCACGAGCGAAAACTTCATCGCCGAGAAAGACGCCAAATTCGTTATCCCCGTCCCGGGGCCGTGCAAATAAGATCCCAGTCAGAGCGGCGAGTCTGGTAAAGCACCGAACGGTGTTTGTTACAGGGGGCGAATAGATTGAGAAGCTGCCCAGGCAAGCGGCACGTGTGCTTCATTTTCGTTCCTGTTCGAAAAGAGTTCCGACCGTGCGTTGCTCGGTCGGAGGTTCGAGGGCGTCAACGAATTTTCGAAAACGCTCGGAAAAAACTTCAGGCCGAAGCTTCCAATAATGGGCAATTCCGGGGGCAGCGACGTAGTGCCGTAGAAGCCCACGCCAGCCCTCCCAGAGCTGCCGATCCATTAGTCCATAAACATAATGAAAATGAATTGTCTCGAATGCCTTCAAGAATTGGTAGGCGGCGTGAAAGAAGCGCGCCTGATCTTGGGCCGAGAGCGCGTTGAGATCTTCCAAGCCTACGCGCCAGACTCGTTCCAGGTCCGCGTTCTCCATGAACGGCTTGGTCACATCACGCAGGGCCGTAGCCGCGGCATCTTGCGTGGCGAGCTTGGCCACGCGCGTACTGCGGTGCACTTGAATGCCGAGATACAGCACCGAGAAAACGACCGCAATTGATCCCACCAATTGCGAGACCGCGCTAACCGCTTCCCAGTTCATTCCTGTGTTATACCACAGGCGACCCGCTAGTTACTACTTCGGCTCGTCCGCAACTTTGAGCACAATTTTGCCGCGGGTGTGATGTGTCGCGGCTTGTTCTTGCGCCTTCACTGCTTCGGTAAGCGGCAGCACTTGTGAAACAACCGGCTTGATTTTCTTTTCTTCGATCAGCTTCGTAATCTTCATGAGCTCGTCTGAATTCGGTTTTACCGAGATCGACGCCCCGTGGATTCCGTGTTTGTCGAGTTCCGCCTGATCGGGCTGAGCGACCAACGTTGCGATGAAGCCGCCTTTCCTTATCACGCCGTACGAACGCGCGAGCGTGTCTTTGCCAACCGAATCGAGCACAACATCGACATCCTTCGCAACATCCTCGAACTTCGTCTTCGTGTAATCGATCGCCACATCCGCGCCAAGTTGTTTGAGCAGATCCTGGTTTGGTGTCGAGGCAGTTGCGATCACTTTCGCGCCATGCGCTTTCGCGATTTGAATGGCGAAGCTGCCGACGCCGCCAGATCCGCCGTGAATAAGGACGGTCTGACCCGCACTCAACTTCGCCGTGTCGATCAGCGCCTGCCACGCAGTCAACGCCGCGAGTGGCACGCTCGCAGCCTCTACAAAGGTGATCGACTTCGGCTTTGCTGCCGCCTCGCCTTCCGTTGCGACCGCATACTCCGCGTAGCCGCCGCCCCACATGACATAGGCATATATTGGATCTCCGACTTTGAGCTTGGTGACTTTCGCTCCCGTTTTCTCGACGACGCCCGCAATGTCATACCCGGGAATCAGCGGCAGCGTCGTATCGAAAAATTTCGCGTACTTCCCTGAGCGAATCAGCGCATCGACCGGATTCACACCCGCTGCAATCATTCGGACGAGAACTTCGTTATCTTTCGGCTCGGGTCGTGGCACGTCTTCATACTTCAAAACTTCCGGGCCGCCATACTCATGCACCACAATCGCCTTCATCGTCAGCTTTTGGGATTGAGCACTGACGACGCACGACCAAAGGCAGATAAGACAAGTAGAGAGAAATTGAAGCTGTTTCATAATGACCATCGTGAACCTTCTTATTTCGTTAAATCGGCCGCAGTCGGCGGCCCTTCGACCCAATTGATGTCCCACGCACCATCCACGGTGATGAAGGTGAGCGATCCGGCGGGCAACCACGCCTCGTGCACCATTTTCGCCGGCATGAAGTTGAACCCGCCCGGGCCGATCTCGGCACGTTTGCCGTCGCATGCGAGCGTGGCCGTGCCGATGATCATCGTGTGCGACTCATTCGCGGCGTGCCAATGCTTCCGCACGTGGATCGCCTTCGGCGTGCGAATGAGCAAGCTGGTCGCGTGCGTCTTTGGATCGACATGGAGAATGCTGATCTCGGGAGAGTCTGCCCCGAGATCGGGAAGAATCTTGTCCCATTTAAGGTCCGACAGATTCTTGAACTCTGGCGAATTCGCCACACCAACAGTGCCGCCCGATTGTTGGGCATACCCACTCAGCGCAAAACCTGTCAAGGCCGCCACCACAAACGCGAGATGCAATTTCTTTTTCATAGATTAAGGACTGAACAGGATTCACAAAGACTCTGAAATCAAATTTAAGTTCTGTTAATCCGTCGAAAATTTCTCCGTGCAATTCTTCTCGCATATTTAACGCGCAGTGATCATGGTGCGCGTATGATGAACACGAAAATCTTTATTGTTCCGCTGTTATCTCTCGTGATCGCTGGTCTTTGCTCCGCGCAAACCAGCCCGTCGACTACCCGCGGCAGCAATGCGCCGTACACGGAAGGTCCGGTCTGGGTTCTCACCATGGTGAAAACCAAATCCGGATTGGGAGATGATTATCTCAAGTCCATCAGTCAGACCGTGAAGCCGGTTTACGACGAAGAGAAAAAGCAAAAGATCATTCTGGATTACAAAATTCTAGAGGGCGACACCATGGGCGCGCAAGACTTCAACATCCTCATCATGGTGCAGTATCCGAACATGGCCGCGCTCGATGGATTGCGCGATAAAATGGATCCGATCGTCGAGAAGGTCATGGGTTCGGAAGACCAACGCCGCGCCACTGCGGTGAAGCGACTCGACATTCGCGAGATCCTCGGCACAAAAACTATGCGCGAGATCACGCTGAAATGAGAACGGCACGCTGGCCTGACTAAATCTAATTGCCAGGATAATCCGGATGCCGGCATGATCGCCTTAATATGAAACGCACAGTCAAACGGATCGCACCGCTGCAAGCAGGCAAGATGCTGGGCGTACTTTATGCCTGCATGGGCTTGATCTTCCTGCCAATTTTTATGCTGGCCGCGGCGGCAGGCGCGTTCGCGCAACATGCGCAGGGAGCCGAAGCTTCTTCGACTGCGCCGGGCGTGGTTGTGACGGGAATCATGTTCGGGATGGGTCTTTTCATGCCGGTGATCTACGGTGTGATGGGGTTCATCTTCGGTGTTATCGGCGCCGCCATCTACAATCTTGTCGCACGCTGGATCGGCGGCATCGAAGTTGAAGTGGAGTAGCGCCAAGAGAGCAACGTCGCGACACTGCATGTATCGCGCCGATCTTGCGGGGCCACGTCAGCGCGCCGAAGAAGGCTCCTTAGACTGTACTTGGGCTACGGAAGTGCTCTGGGCGGGGGCCGAGACCGATAAAGCGGGCTGGCACTTGCCGCAGAAGCGGGAACCATTTCAGCAAACGAACCACGAACGGCAGCGAATTGCCGCTGCGGGATGCTCGGCCGGTGACAGCCCGATGATGAATGAAGACTTGCACGCGCTGGATCAGACGCGTCGGCCATTCGCGACGCGCTTGCACCTTTCGCAGGTCGTCCACAGTAACCGGACCGCTTCGCAATTTTTCCGCGAGTAAGTTCGCCGTCGCGATCGCATCCTGGATGGCGAGATTGATACCAACCCCACCTGCCGGCGACATCGCGTGCGCAGAGTCGCCGATACAAAGCAATCCTTTGCGACACCAATCACGCAGACGATTGATCTGTACCGTGAGCAGCTTGATCTTTGACCAATCATTCAGCTCAAGCACACGGTCGCGCAGAAATTCGGCGAAGTTGGCGATGTCATTTTGAAATTCCGACAGCCCACGCGCCTTGATCTTGTCGAAGCCGCCTTTCGGGATGACAAAGCCGCATTGCCAGTAATCGCTGCGATCGAGCAATACCAGAAGCTTACCGTGTTGAAAAAAGCCGAGCGACTGTTCCGGATCGTCCGGCTTCTTCGAAATGCGCATCCAGAGCACGTCGATCGGCACGCCAAACTCGCGCAGCTTGAAACCTGCGCGCGTATGCGTGGTCGAGTGCCGCCCATCGGCCCCAATGACGAGATTCGCGCGCATTTCCATTTCGCCGCGCGGAGTTTTGGCCCGCACGCCAATCACTCGCTCATTCTCAATGAGTAAATCGACGACCTCGGTTTGCATGAGCAATTGGAAAGTCGGGAAACGCTTGGCATGACTGGAGAGGAAATTAAGAAAATCCCACTGCGGCATGAACGCGATGAATTTGCAGCGCGTCGGGAGTCGGGCGAAGTCAGCGATCGGTACAGTCTGACCATTGATGACACCGCGTAATTCCCGTACTTCCTGGTGCGGCTGCTTTAAGAACTCATCGAGCAACCCCAGTTCGTGCATTAACTCAAGAGTGGAAGGATGAATCGTATCACCGCGGAAATCGCGGTTGAAATCGCCATGCTTTTCCAGCACGGCGACGGACACGCCAGCACGGGCGAGCAAATAGCCAGCCATCATCCCGGCCGGTCCAGCACCGATGATCACGCAGCGAGTTTGCAATTTTTCGGGTGTATTCACCTTGCCACGGCTTCTAACTTCCGACCCCGTCCTCTGACTTCTGATCTCTAATCCCCATCCACGGCAACTTATCGAGATCGACGTTCCCGCCGGTAAGAATGATGCCGACACGCTTCCCGCCGATGTCGATCTTGTCTTCCGTGATCGCCGCATAAGGAACAGCGGCCGATGGTTCGATGATGATTTTCGTCGTCTCCCAAATTGTCCGCATCGCCATGATAATCGCCTCTTCGCTCACGGTCACGATGTCGTCCACGTAACGTTGGATGATCGCAAAATTTGGCGTGCCGACGTTTGTCCGCAGCCCGTCGGCGATTGTGAATTTCTTTTCAGTGCGGATCAATCGTCCCGCACGAAACGACTGCGCTGCATCGTCGGCGTTCTCTGGCTCGACTGCGATCACTTTGATTTGTGGCCGCATCGATTTCGCCGCAACGGCCGTGCCGGAGAGCAAACCGCCGCCGCCCACCGGACACAGCATAAGATCGACATTGGAAACGTCTTCGAGCAATTCCACCGTTGCCGTCCCCTGCCCCGACATCACATCTTCGTTTTCGAACGAGTGAATCAGCGTCGCGCCCGTTTTCGCGATCACGTCCGCGCATGCGGCTTCGCGTGCCGCTTGTGTCGGTTCACAAAAGACAATGCGCGCCCCGTAACTCTCGACCGCGCGCACCTTCACCTTTGCCGAGTTCGACGGCATGACGATGTGAGCAGGGATTCCGCGCAATTTCGCCGCGCGCGCGAGTGCAGTCCCATGATTACCCGACGAATGCGTCGCTATGCCGCGCTGCGCCGTCGCGTCATCGAGCGAAAAGACGGCATTGGTCGCGCCGCGTGCCTTGAACGCGCCAGCTTTTTGAAAATTTTCGCACTTAAAAAACAACGAGGTCCCGCTCGCCTCATCCAACCGCGTACTCGTCAACACCGGCGTGCGCTTGATATACGAACGAATCCGCTCATGCGCCGCGCGGATAGCGGCGAGGTCTAGAGGCATTGATCTTATGTCCGCGATTCGAAATATGAGTCAACCGAGATCAGATCCCTCCGGCGACGAACGCGAAGAAATCGCATGACCTCGCACAAAGCACACAACGGACACTAATTATCGCAAGACTTCGTGACCTTCGTGGCCTTCGTGTGAAATAATGAACGCAATGCGTGCGCCGTTGCATCTCGATGAGGGACAAGTGCGGAAGCATTTGCGGATGGAGGAATTGATTCCGGCGATGGAGAGGGCGTTGATCGATTTCTCGGCGGGCAAGGTGACTCAGCCGGTGCGCTCGGTTATCACGGTCGATCCGCCGGGTGGATTCTTTGGAATGATGCCGGCGCTGACCCCTGAGGGACTTGGCATAAAGATCGTCACGTTCTACGCGACGAACACAGAACGCGGTCTCCCCACGCACATGGCGACGATTTTTCTTGTCGATCCGGAAACAGGCGCGCCGCTCGCGGTGATGGATGGACGACTGATCACCGAAATGCGCACGGCGGCTGTGTCCGCTGCGGCGACAAAACTTCTTGCATCACCCGATGCGAGCGTTCTCGCAATCCTCGGCAGTGGCGTTCAAGCGCGCAGTCATGTGGAGGCGCTGCGGCTCGTCAGGAATTTCGAGGAAATTCGTGTGTGGAGTCGCACTCCACAACGTGCGGAGCATTTCGCGGAAAAATTTGGCGCAAAGGCAATGTCGGCTAAAGCGGCGGCGCGCGATGCTGATGTCGTGGTGACAGCAACGAACTCGAAAACAGCAGTGTTAAAGGGATCGTGGCTTAAACCAGGTTGTCACGTCAACGCGGTCGGAGCGTGTCGACCCGATTGGCGCGAGCTGGATGACGAGGCAATGGCGAATGTCGTATTCGTCGATTCGCGCGAAGCCGCGATGAAAGAATCCGGCGACGTCATTCTTTCCGGCACCAAAATTTATGTTGAGCTCGGCGAAGCGCTCGCTGGAAAAGTTCCACCCCGCGCAAACGAGACCACGATCTTTAAATCTCTCGGCATGGCGGTAGAAGATATTGCCGCAGGGTTGCTCGTGTATCGCTCGGCGATGATGGCGACTTTGTAAACGTTGCGGCGCCTTAGCTCGGCGAAGAAGGCTATGCGGCCACTTGTGCTGCTCTACCAATACTGCGTCATAAAAGTGATGAGCGGGCGGCGGCATTCGAAGTGCCCGGCGGCGTCATAGTCTCAATCGCTGTGCTGGCGCTAATTGTATGGTTGCTCTCTAACAGCGGGTGGAGGGAGGCGCGCGACGTGGGTGTGGCCGGTGCGCTGGGTCTGCTACTGTACATTGGATATGACCCAAGGCGTCGCAGACCCCTCCCAAGGGGGTGAACCATTCAGCAAGGACTCTATAGACCACAGCGAAAGATCGAAATATGCCACCGAAGGTCGCGGTCTTACGACGGGATAAAGGGGCGCGCATCCAGCCTATCTTTTATTCTCTGGGTTTTGTCTGCGCCGCCTCAGCTCGGCGAAGAAGTCCTTTGGATTCACTCTGCGCGCCTTGACGAAGCGCTCCTTATCTGGAGCACTCTACTTGGATGCACGTGACTTGAAAAGCGCGTGCAACGTCCAAAACAACCGGTGAAGACCGACAGGCTGGCGAAGCAGCCCCGCTAAGACCTGTAAAAGTCGCGGCGTTAAGGCCGATCCCACTGTAAAACCGATGGGCAGAATCTGCAGCTGAGACAGCCGCCACTACAACAAGACAATTCGCTGCGCTGACGATGCCAGTACATCGAGACATTCGCTTGCAAAGGCTCTTCCTGCCGGAACAGTTCGCAGCAATGTCCGCGAGCGTTGAAGAACTGAATTCAAAAATCGAGCGCGCGGTTGCCGACGGGCACTTGATGGAGTCGGCGGCGAAGAACATTTGTACGCTGCTGGCTGGAGCGCCGTCGGATCTTTATTTGCGAGCCGTCGAGCAACTCGTCGCTGCCAGTGAATGGTCGGAATTGAACGACCGCTTTTACCAGACGCTCGCGTTTGGAACGGGCGGTCTGCGCGGGCGCACCATCGGAAAAATCGTGACCGCAGCGGAGCGCGGTAGCTCGCGCGAAGACGAATGGCCGCAATTTCCGTGTGTCGGCACGAACGCGATGAATTTCTTTAACATCAGTCGCGCGACCCAGGGACTCGTCGCATATCTGCACGATTGGAACCAGCGCGCGAAAATTTCGGCGAAGCCGAAGATCGTGATCGCGCATGATCCGCGTTTTTTCTCGAATGAATTTACTGAACTCGCTGCCAAAGTTGCGTCGGCGAATGGATGCGATGCATTCGTATTCGAAGGACCGCGTTCAGTCCCGGAACTTTCGTTCGCGGTTCGCTATCTTAAGGCGAGCGCGGGCGTGGTTATCACGGCGAGTCACAACCCGCCACACGACAACGGCTACAAAGTATATTTTAGCGATGGCGCGCAAGTGATCGAGCCGCACGCAAGCGGAATCATTGCGAAAGTGAACGCGATCACGAGCGAAACCTTCACGCCGCTGCCAAAAGATCGACAAGGGAAGATCACAACGCTTGGAAAAGAAATCGACGAAGCGTACATGCAGCGCCTCGAGACGTTGATTTTAGATCCGCAAATTATTCGCGAGACAAAATCGCTGCGTATCATCTACTCGCCGCTTCACGGAACCGGACGGATAATCATTGAGCCGATGCTTAAACGGCTCGGATTCAATTTTGACGTCGTATCTAAGCAAGACCGTTTCGATGGACGATTCTCCACAGTGAAATCACCAAACCCGGAGAATGCCGAGGCTTTAACAATGGCGATCGATCTCGCGCAAAAGGAAGATGCCGATCTTGTTGTAGCGACTGATCCAGATTGCGACCGGATGGGCGCGGCAGCGCGCACAAAAACCGGCAAAATGAAATTACTGACCGGCAATCAAATCGGTTCGCTCATTGCTTATTACCGGACGAAGACGCTGTTCGATCAGGGCATTCTGAACAAAGAAAACGCGTCGCGCGCCGTAATCATCAAAACATTTGTCACGACGGATCTGCAGAAGGCGATTGCGGAATACTACGGTTTGCGATGCGTGGAAACGCTCACCGGCTTCAAATACATCGGAGCGAAACTGAGCAAATACGAGCGGGCGCTTCCGGAAAACGTGCGACAAAACTATGTCGATCTTGGCGAAGAAGAAACACGGCGACTTCGTCTGGCCCATTCTTCCTTTTATGTATTTGGCGGTGAAGAAAGTTATGGTTACAGCGGAGCTGATTTCGTTCGCGACAAGGACGGCAACGGCGCGGTGATCATGTTTTGCGAAGTGGCTGCATACGCGAAGTCTCGCAGCCAAACAGTTGATGAATTGCTCGACGAAATCTTCGCAATCTTTGGCTATTTTGCGGAGAAAAATGGCTCGCTTGTTTTCGAAGGCGCGGAGGGCGCGAGCAAAATCAAGCAATTGGTTGAATCTTACGCGAGGCATCCGTTTTCAGAAGTGCTTGGATCGAAGGTGACGAGCGTCAGAAATTTCGAAACAGAAACAATTCACGACATCGAAGGCGACGAAATTCCCAAGGAGAAGATGTCGATCTTTGAACTCGAAGATCGGACACGCATTGCGGTGCGTGGATCAGGGACCGAGCCCAAGATCAAATATTATCTTTTTGCGCAGCGACGGCCCGAAAACGGAAAGTTCGATTCAGCGGAGCTCGACAAAATCAAATCGGAGGTGGAAGAGAAACTCAAGCAGCTCTGGGATTGGTTGCAAGAGGATGCTCAGTCGCGTCTGAGCGGATCGCAGGCGTGAACACGTTGCGAAAATTGCTGCAGTTCTGGCCATGGCTGGCAGCGATTTTAAGTGGAGTACTTTGCACGCTTTGCTTCCCGCCGTTTAACCAAAATTGGCTTTGCTGGATCGCGCTCACGCCATTAATCGCCGCCGTTTGGTTTTCGGGCGAAGATTCAAAACGGCGATGGTTACGCGATTTGTCACTCGGCTACGTAGCCGGAGTGATTTTCTTTACGGCCGCTTTTAGCTGGCTTGGGGTACTCGGCACGTTGTACGACAATTTTTGGCTGCACGGCTTGTCGCTCCTGCTCTCGATCTATCTCGGGCTTAATTTTGCATTTTGGAGTTGGTTCTGCGGATTACTACGGCCGCCCGTCGCGGCGACTGCGTCAGCCGCAGATATTGCTGCTCCCCCAGTCGCGGACAAATGGACTTCGATGCTGGAGCGCGCGGGCCGGCCGGCACCGATCCCGAAGACGCCGTGGCTAAGATCGACGAGTAACCTGCGACTCGCCTTTTTACTCGCGTCTGCCTGGGTAAGTCAGGAATGGCTCCGTGGCTGGTTGTTCACCGGATTCGGTTGGAACGGGCTGGGCGTAGCGCTACACGCGACCTGGCCGCTTATCCAAATCGCTGAGTTCACTGGTGTCGCTGGATTGTCCTTCATGGTGGTGTTTGCCAATGTTATCGCGCTGACCACGGTGCGGCGCCTAGTTCTCGAAGCACGCGTCCATGCAATGCGGCCGCACTACGACCTTACACTCACGATGGCCGCAATTGTAGGCGTCCTCGCATTTGGCGTGCACGTCGCACAAAATCCGTCGCCGGCGAAACCGCTCCGCGTGGCGGCCGTGCAAGCAAATGTTCCGCAGAGAGAAAAGTTCGATCCACAATTCGCCGCTAAAATTTTCGATCAATTCACGCGCTTGAGTGAGATCACGCTGCGATCAACTTCGCCGCCCGATCTGCTGATTTGGCCGGAAAGTTCGATGCCCGACCCTGTACGCGATGAGAACACAGCGAGTTACCAATTTGTCATGGATTTTTCTGCGTCGGCAAAAGCGGATTTGTTGCTGGGCATCATCGATGTGGAAAACGGAAATGATTACAACGCGGCGCTGCTGGTCTCGGATGCCGGCCAGAAGATGCAAGTTTATCGTAAACTTCATCTCGTGCCCTTCGGTGAATATATTCCGCTGCGACATTCATTTCCGCTGTTTGCGGCTGTGGCGAGCAGGTGGGTGCCGGGCGATTTCGATGCTGGCAAGGATTATACTGTCTTTCGCCTAACGAATAGCGATGTGCGGGTCGCACCATTGATTTGCTTCGAAGACACAATCGGCGAGCTGACGCGGCAATTTGTGCTCAACGGCGCAAACCTCCTCACGGACGTTACGAACGACGGATGGTTCTTGCATTCTGCCGGTTCGCAGCAACACCTGGCGAACGCAATTTTTCGCTGCGTCGAGACGCGGCGTCCGATGATTCGAGCGGCCAACACCGGCGTCACCTGCTTTGTGAATGAGTTCGGCCGTGTCACGCAAATATTGCAGGATGAAACGGGCAGCACGTTCACTGAAGGCGTGCTTACCGGCGAGATCGACGTTCCAACTGGACACGAGTTAACTTTTTACACGTACCATGGCGAACTGTTCGCGAAGGTGTGCACATGCGTAACGCTGGTCACACTTGTGATCTTCGTCGTATCGGGCCTCGTTAGGCGGCGAAAGTTGTAGAGGCACTCGTGCCACGCGCCTAGTTTGCAATCCGGCGGCTGACACAGCCGCCGCTACACTTAATCTGGCGTCGCGAAATTTCTACAGGTGTGTTAAACCACAGCCGTGGGCATCGAACTGCCAATTGATTGTTTGCGCGAGCTTTGGCCGGAAAAGTTTCGCGGCGCGCGTGTCGGCGCATTACTTCATCCAGCATCAGTTTCGGCAAAGCTCGACCACACGTCGCATGTTCTTGAGCAGCATAACGGCGATCTATTTCACCTGGCTGCGTTCTTCGGTCCGCAACACGGTTTCCGTGGCGAGACACAAGACAACATGGTGGAATGGAAAAGCTACGAGCACTCACGGCTCGGCATTCCGATCTACAGTCTCTACGGCGAACATCGCGAGCCAACCGCGAAGATGCTGGAAGATATCGATCTTCTCCTTGTTGATCTTCAAGATATCGGCGCGCGCTATTACACTTTCATTTGGACGATGTATCTCTGCATCGGCGCCTGCGAGAAAGCAGGCGTTCATGTTCTGGTCCTAGATCGACCAAACCCGATCAACGGCGTTACAACCGAAGGACCAGCCCTCGATCCGGAATACCGGTCGTTTGTAGGCTTACATTCGATTCCGGTGCGGCATGGCCGCACGATAGGCGAACTGGCCCGGCAATTCCGAGACGAAGCATTCCCGAATTGCGGATTGTCGATCTTGCCGATGAAAAATTGGGAGCGCGCGATGTGGTTCGACCAAACCGGCCTTCGCTGGGTCATACCGTCGCCGAACATGCCGACGCTCGACACCGCGACGGTTTATCCGGGGATGTGCTTGGTCGAGGGCACAAATATCTCCGAAGGTCGCGGCACGACGCGACCGTTTGAAATTTTCGGCGCACCATTCATCGATGCCGCCGTGCTTTGTCACGAGCTAAACGATTTGAAGCTGCCGGGCGTTTATTTTCGCGAAACCTATTTTCAGCCGACTTTTCACAAGTTCGCCGGCGAACTATGTGGCGGCGCCCAACTGCATGTAATTGACCGTAAAACTTTTTGTCCGGTTATGACAGGAGTGGAAATCATCAAGCGCATTCGCAAGATTTACTCCGAACAATTTCAGTGGAAGCAGCCGCCTTACGAATACGAATGGAAACATCTCCCCATCGAAGTTTTAGTCGGCGGCCCAATCGACTCTATTTTCGGCGATTAATTGCCGGCGCGATTGTTGTCGCCGGGTTATTGTCGATCTTGCCCGAAATTCATGCGGACATTCCGTGGCCCGAGGTGGTGCAACGTCTTGCCTATGAAAATGAGAAACTGGCGCGGCGCCCGCAGGGTCACAATGGCGAGTACTTCGTCGTCTGCACTCTCTACTACACTCCGATGGAATCGGGTTTCACTTTCGAGCGCGGATTTGACGCGACGCCGATAACGCGCCCCGGATTGCATGGACACAAGTATCCGAGAGACTTCCTCCGTTCAGTGAAAAAGGAAGGTTTCGGCCGGATCATTACGCCGGTTAACGGCCGCGATTACGTTCGATACAATGGCGGAGATTCATTTGCTTTTGCTTCGAAACCGACTGGCGGCGGCGGCACTCTTGTTGCGCGCTTCTCCGCTGCTGCAAAACTAGGCCAGAGCGGGTTGCGTCGCGGCGCAGGCATCGAAACGCCCTCTTCTACTGTGCGCGAAGTTTTTGGCAGCACGCGTTGGAAAATTGTCGATACGGGCGGCGGTCTGCGCCGGTGGCAAATCGATTGCTACTATGGCGAAGATGAACCGCTTGGTCCCGGCCGCTTCATGGCCCGGCCACGTGGGACTACATTTGAATACGCCTATTCCGACGCGCGAATCGAGAAATGACGTGAGCTCTTTCACAGTTCGGCTCAATTTCCACGGCGATCTTTCTTTTTTTCTCGGATCCAAACGGCGACGTGAAATTATCGAACGCGGGTTATCGGAAAAAACGTCTGTAAAGGATGTGATCGAGTCGTGCGGCGTGCCGCATCCGGAGGTTGATTTGATCCTCGTCAATGGGCAACCGGTCGATTTTTATCACACACTCAGAGCGGATGTGGATGTTGATGTTGATGTTTATCCCGTGGGATTCCTGCCAACGCTTTTTACGAACAAACGATTGCAAATAACTCATTTCACCAAGTTTCTGGCTGATGGCCATCTCGGACGATTATCACGCAATCTCCGTCTGCTCGGCTTGGATGTCGCTTATCTCAACGCCGCCGAAGATCGACAATTACTAGAGGTGATGCAGCGTGAGAATCGAGCGCTGCTTACGCGCGACCGGCGTTTGCTCATGCATGCGGTTGTGCAAAACGGTTATTATCCGCGATCCCAATATGCGACAGAACAAACCATCGAGGTAATCCGTCGCTTTGATCTTCTCCGGTCGATCGCTCCATTCACGCGTTGCCTCCGCTGCAATGCGCCACTCGAGAAAGTTGGCAAAGCTGAAATCATTGAGAAACTAAAGCCGCTCACGAAAATCTATTACGAAGAGTTCCGACGCTGTTCGGGGTGCGGGCAAATTTACTGGCCCGGATCGCATTTCTCAAAACTCCAAAAACGCATCGCAGAACTACGCGCGCAATTTTCGAAGAGCGCAACCTAATTCATTTTTGTTTGCGGCTCGACGTTTTGTTTAGGCCGGGCAAAAAATTGGTCTGGATTTTTGTAGGGCAACCGTGGATTCAATCGTATCGTCGGCCAGTTCCTAAAATGAGATTCGTGCCTCGTCACGCCATGGTCGTGGCGATTTTTCTCAGCATCCGATTTGCTACGCCGCTGCAAGCGTACGCCCCGCTTGGACACGAGATCGTCGGGGCGATTGCTGATGAGCGACTGGCGAACACGTCCACTGCGGCGAAGATCAGAGCGTTGCTTAACGGAATGACATTGGAAAAAGCGGCTGTCATTCCCGACGAGATTAAAGGTTGGGACAAGAAAGGCGTCGATGATCCGAGAACTTTTCACTACACCGCTTATCGGAAAATCGACATGCAATTGCGCGACTTCTGGCGCGCCAATCAACCGACACATGATCCCAATTCAGCGATGCCTTCGCACCATTGGTTTCACTACACAGACGTCCCAGTCGTACGCGTGGAGAAATACGCGGAGGGTAACGCTGGCCGCAGTAAATGGGACGTGGTGCACATGATTCCCTACTGTATTGACGTGCTCCAGGGGCGACTCCCAGAGACAAACGAACGCAGAATCACCAAGCCTGTCGCTATCATTTTGTTAGCCCATTATGTAGGCGACATTCATCAGCCGCTGCATGTGGGCGCACAATATTTCGGCGCACAATGTCGCGTCGCAGATCCAGACAGGGATAGTTCATGACTGCCAGACGAAGGCGGAAACACATTTACGCTGGAACTAAGCGATGAGCCTCCGCGCGGCCGCGGTATTCGTAAGAAGAACCTTCACGGCTTTTGGGATTATGACGCAGTAAATGTGCTCTTTCCGGAGGTGCCGAACACGTTACGAAAAGGCGAACTCCGGGAACAAATCGAGCCGCTCAGAAAACAATTGGTTCACGAGATGGCCACGCATGAACCCGGGAACTGGCGGATGCCAGCAAATCTCGAGATCAGGAAATATGCGGAAGCATGGGCGGACGAAATTTTGCCAGTTGCGCGCGAGGCACATGAGCGATTGCAATTTACAAACGTGCATCCGTTGCAGGAAGAAGATCGCGTCCTGGCAGCTGGCGAAGCCGAAGAAAAACCTATGCCAGACCATATGGCTTACCGTGCTTGGGCGGCGAATGTCGTGCGCGAGGAACTGCATAAAGCCGGTTGGCGTCTTGCCGATCTACTCGAAAAAACTCTTAGATGACGTCGAGCATTTCATCCCGAACTCAGCAATCAGCGCGTGCGGATTTTGAAAAAGAAAAATCGCGCCGAAATTTCTTCCGGCGCGATCATGAGTTGAAATATTTTAGATCGAATCCATCGGACGATCAGGTCTCGGTTTTCTTTGCCTGCGCAGATTTCCTGCACTCTGCTTTTAGCTGCGCGAACTGCTCGGCCGAAAGAATTCCCTTTGCCTGTTTGAGGAATGTTCTGCGGCTTTCCTTTGTGCAGCCACCCTTCATGCACTCGGCTTGCCACGCTTCGATTTTGGTCTTTTGATCCGGAGTGAGATTCAGCGCTGCCAAATCAGCGCATGCCGTGTTCTCAGTATTCGACACGCCTTTTGCACAACACGCTTTGTCCCCTGCGAACGCGCTGGACGCGATGAGCATCGCGGCCGCGACTAATGCTGAAACTGTAATTTTGATCATGGTGAATGCTGAGACATGCATATGCCCTAGGGCGTTCAATCATTCCGCATCTCCAGATATGGCTGGCGCGAATTCATTCACGCGCTAGAAGAAGATCGACAATGTCCGCAAAGCTCGAACCTGTCAGGCCGATCGAACTCTCGGAAATACGAGAAGCACGTAAACGAATCGTAGCGACTATCGTGCGCACGCCGATGGTCCGCCTCGAACTCGGACCCGACTATCCGGACATACGGCTCAAGCTGGAGAACCTACAGCCGATTAACGCTTACAAACTGCGTGGGGCTGCCAACGCCGTGGCGATGCTCTCCGAGTCCGAGCGCAAGCGTGGCGTCTGGACAATTAGCGCCGGAAATGCCGGACAGGGGGTCGCGTATGCTGCGCGACAAGCGGGTGTGTCTTGCACCGTTGTCGTGATCGAGACCGCGCCCGAATCGAAGCTCGAGCGAATGCGCGCGCTCGGCGCGAAATTAATGCCCGTCCCGTACGACGTTGCTTGGAAAGCGCTCGAGGAACGTTCGTTTCCCGGAGCCGAAGGAACCTTTGTGCACCCGTTCGACGATCACAATTTCATCGCCGGCCATGGAACGATGGGTCTCGAAATTCTTGAAGACGCGCCCGACGCGACAGCGGTGATCGCCAGCATAGGAGGCGGCGGGCTTATTACGGGAGTCGGCAGCGCGATCAAAGCGCTCAAGCCCGCGATCAAAGTCTTCGGCGTCGAGCCGGAGACGGCCGCACCCGCAGCGCTTTCGCTCGAAAAAGGATCGCCGCAAGTGTTCGAGAACTTCAAGCAATCGTTCGTAGACGGCGCTGGTGGCCAAAGCATGTTCCCGCGGATGTGGGATCGGATGAAACCGGTTGTGGACGGCTACATCGTGGTCAGCTTGGAGGAAACAAAGAAAGCGATGCGATTGATGGCGGAAAAGACGAGAATTATTTCCGAAGGCGCAGGCGCCTTGCCAGTCGCGGCTGCCTTGACCGGAAAGGCCGGCAAAGGGCCGATTGTCGCGATCGTCTCCGGGGGCAACATCGACATGAAGAAATTCTGCGAGTTGATTGGCGTCTGTGCGGCGTGCTGAAATAAGAAGGAGATCGACATCAACGACAGTGTTTCTCCTCGGCGGAGTATTCGGCTGGGTCCTGTCGAAAATAGCGCTGCAGTTCCGCGTACAGTCTTGGATGACGACTGCGTAGCGCACATGGCCGCTCGAAGAACGCCTCGGTTGATACGGCGAAAAACTCAGCGGGATTAGTGGCTCCATAGGTATCGAGAAGCGTGGGTATTCCGGTCTCATCGGCAGCACGCAGTGACGCAAACTCGGTTCTCATGACTTCGCTCCAGGACAATTGCTGCCCGCGCGTTGCCAATGCCGGCGCGCCATCCGCGGCATCGTTTTCGAAGTCAAGCTGGTGGGCAAATTCATGCAGGACGACGTTTTTGCCATCCGAGGGATCAGTTGCACCGGATTTGGCTGCATCCCAGGCGAGTACCAGAGCTCCCAGCTGGCGTCCGGTTTCGCCCAGGCGAGCCGTGCGCCCTTCTTCCCATACAGGACCTTCAAGGTGCCGTTTCTCTTCCACCATGTATGTTGATGGGTAAACAAGAATTGTGAGCAAGCGAGGGAAGTAGTCGGTTTTGCGGTGCAGAAGGAGAAGGCAAGCCTGCGCTGCGATAGTCAGACAGATTTCATCAGTGAGTCCAAGGTCGCCACAACCTTCAAAACGTTTTTCGGCGAGAAACACTTGGATGTGGCCTAGAAGCTCGGTTTGATCATTGACGGAAAGCCTTTGGAAAAACGGAGCGTTGCGCTCGATTGTCCCAAGCCAGTCTTTTGGAAAAGGCTGAGCCCGCAGTCGACGCCGTCGGTGCTGTTTCAGCAGTCCAAAAATCATCGTCGAATGTAGACGTCTCGCTCCGAGACTTCCTACGAAAAATAATTCGGCGCACTTCAGCCTCGCATTTCGTCGCGAAACTATTTATTAAGTCAAGTTGAGGAGGTTTCAAAGATTCTAATGAATAGCATGTCCATTTCTCGTCGTAAATTTACGCAGCTGTTAGGCGTCGGCGCGGCTGCCGCAGTTGTTAGGCCCGCGTGTTCCCTCATTGCTGAGCCAGTCCCACAATCGGCAACTACGGGCGTTGTGCGTCTGAGCTCCAATGAAAATCCTTATGGGCCTTCGGCGAAAGCGCTCAAAGCGATGACGGACTCGTTCGGTCTGTCGTGTCGTTATCCCGATGAACATAACGACGAATTGATCGATGCTCTGGCAAGATTGAACAGCGTCAATCGCGAACAAATCGCGCTCGGCGACGGTTCGAGCGAAATTCTCAAATTGTGTGCGGAAACATTCACTGGACCGAAACTTGGCCAACTGATCGCGGCCGATCCGACTTTCGAAGCGCTCCTGACTTACTCGACCGCGAACGGCGCTGAGGTCGTGAAAATTCCTCTCACGTCGAGCTTCAGTCACGATCTGCCGAAGATGGGCACCGCGGCGAAGGACGGCTTGATTTACATCTGCAACCCGAACAATCCCACCGCGAGCATTACGCTCAAGAATGAATTGCACAACTTTATCGCAAAAACGCCGCACCAAACGATGATTCTGGTAGACGAAGCTTACTTCCACTATGCGGACAGTCCCGACTACGAAAGCGTGATCCCGCTGGTCAAGGATCATCCGAACCTGATCGTCGCGCGCACGTTCTCAAAGATTTACGGCATGGCCGGATTGCGCTGCGGCTACTGCGTCGCGCAAAAGGAAACAATCGAGCGCATGCACCCGCATCAAATGTGGGATAGCGTCAACTGCATGGCGCTGGCCGCGGCCATTGCGAGTTTGAACGACGCGGAGCAGGTCGCAAACGGCAAGCGTCTCATTAGCGAAGCGAAAACATTCGTGACCGCCGAGTTAGATAAAATGGGCTACGAACAAATCCCGTCGCAGGCCAACTTCATCATGTTCGATGTAAAACGTCCGGTCGTGCCGCTGATCAAAGCGTTGAAAGAACGCAACGTGCAAGTCGGTCGATTGTTCCCTGCGCTGCCAAATTATATGCGTGTCACCATCGGCAAAAAGTCCGAGATGGAAAGTTTCCTATCAGCCTTCCGCCAGGTGACGGTCTGATAACGAAATTGCTTGTCTCGACACGCACACTTCCGCTCACATGGATCGAAAGACGCGCTAGATTAGGTACGGGAACAAGTGGAGCTCAAAGTCTTTTGTAAGAAAATATGAGATTCTCCGGCAATCGAATGCCGTGTGTCTGAGCAATTCTTTCCACATCCGCATAAATCCTTCGATAGTCCTCTTCGGATCTCATCTGCGTCCAGCGGCTATAGAGGAGCCGTTCTTCATCCGGAGATATGAATGGGGCAATAGCAGTCATATGCTGCCGAAAACTGGAAATGATTCGGATTTCAAAGAACTCATTAATATCGCGCCGAATGCAACGACTGCGAAAAGTCCGGCGAGAATCACAACCACAATTGGAAAGCGAGAAGCGCGCTCAACGCGCGGGATTCGAGGGGAACGCCGGGCGACGATCATGGACGTGAGAAGACCAATTGCTAAAGATGCCATTCCGCCCATGACAAACACATATAGAAACAAGCTGGGATCAGGTGGCGTGAGTAACGCTGCCTGTTCAAACAAGCGATCTGTATAAGCTCCGAATACTACCCGCCCACCCCCGAACAAAAATCTCCCAACCCATCGCAGAATCGGTTCGAATAACAGAACGAACGCACAGGACGCGATCAAGCTGGAAATAATTCCGATTCGTACGCTCCGATCGATGGGCATAAGCTAGAAGGGCGTCCCTCGGACTATTACAAGTGTTATTTCGATTTCAAAGCGACTATTTTCCTCAAGTCCGGGTCATGACTTCTTTTTGATTGACACCTGCATAACAAACTAACCATTGCCTACCTTCAAACTCAAACCCTTTAGTCTTTAGTCGCGGGGGCGTTGCTATGCGGAGTCCCAGTGATTCCGTGTCGGAAGATTGCAAACACGATGATTGATAGCACTTCGACCAGTAAAATGAGATAGGGAATGCGTACACGGCGATGCACGCGAAAGAAATGCCACATCCTCCGGCATTGGCAGCGTGACGGTTGATGACAGCAGCGAGGCCGAGGGGAAACATCCACGCAAGGGCCCAAAGACTGGCGGAGGGATCGGTTGCAATGAACGTGAGAATCCACGCTCCGATGTAAGCGATGATCTTATAACGCAGCCGCACCGGATTCATTCCGGTAGGTTGACCGCCCACATTCGGTTCGGCGGTAATTTATTCTTAGTCGGCGGGCATTCCCGCCGCCTTACTTCTCACGAAATTCGAGCGCGCCATCCTTTGCATCTACATGGACGGTTTGGCCTTCACGGACTTTGCCTTCGAGGATGTCGATGCTGAGTGGGTTGAGAATTTCTTTTTGAATTGTGCGTCTGAGCGGGCGTGCACCGTAAACGGGATCGTAACCTTCGCGCGCAATCAGTTCTTTGGCGGAATCGGAAAGCTCGAGCGTGATCTTCTGTTGCTCGAGCCGTTTCGTCAGGCGGCGAAGCTGGATTTCGACAATCTTTTTGAGGTCGTC
>Ga0193719_10000161_pt1 | contig 22520 bp, 21 predicted proteins | sample U2a2metaG_FD_160103 | JGI IMG/M metagenome (GOLD analysis project Ga0193719, IMG submission 160103) | Soil microbial communities from a riparian zone of the East river system, Colorado, United States - U2a2 | ecosystem: Environmental > Terrestrial > Soil > Riparian zone | place: USA: East... | reverse complement strand
TATAAATTGATACTGATCTGAGGTATCATTATATGGGATTAGTGTATTTTTTGGTGTTGCCATTGCTATGAAATGAACATTTTTGTAATCAAACGAATAGTAGGGTTTGGTAAGATTAAAATGTTTTAGATATTGGTTATAAGTAACATTACCTCGGGAAACGTCATGTTCTCCAAAAGAAATCTTGAAATTGCTAATGTTCTCTAACGGGGAGATCATATTAAACCAACAGTCTGGTTTCTTTTTATAGGCCAGATCACCTAACGCTAATACTACTTCTGGTTTCTTACTGACCATAGCTTCTATAGTTTTTTTCGCCTCATCACCGCAGCCAAAATCTCCAGCAACGGCAAAATTAAAGTCATTTAACTTTGAACCAACATCGCTGTTGTCGTACGCATATACACAGCCTAACAGGCGAGCTGGTGAAAATGAAAACAGGATAATGAGGCACAAAACTACATTGCAGGAAACCGAAAAGTCTTTTGGTAAAGGACTTAGCGTAGTGAGAATCTTAATTATCGATTGACACCAACTCAAAGGAGTAGTGTTAACCAGTATTAACACTACCTATATTCAGTAAAAGTAACGGTACTTCTAACTTAATTGGGATAAACCTGAAATACCTTATTTCATTCAAGGGCAACAGTATGTATATTTGTCAGAATATATACAATGTGATACAAGCATCTAATTAGTCCACTCTTGGATCCCATCTCTAGACCAGACACTTAGTCGAACTTACCAGATCATTTATCTAAATTGATTCCAAGAAGTTAATAATCATTAATGCAAAGGACAGTACTTGTGATTTTTATTTTTACCAGCCAGACAATCTTTTTAGCCACTATAATCACTAATAGCAGCACAAGTTCTGAATCACCTCAAAAAAATAATGAAAACACACAGATAGACTACTCGTTCATTAGAAAGTGGGGATCTAATGGTACAGGGGATGGGCAATTCGTAAGGCCACATGATATAGCTTTCGATTCGAAAGGATATGTCTATGTCAGTGATAGGGAATTGGACAACATACAGAAGTTTACTCACAATGGTAAGTTCGTTAAAAAGTGGGGATCTAAAGGCACAGGTGATGGACGATTTAACGTTCCATATAGCATAGGCATTGATTCAAAAGATAAAATATACGTTTTTTGGTTACAAAGTATTTTTATCTGGTCTCTTTTTGTCTATTATCTACTAGGATAGCTAAAGCAGGATTCTATCCTGTCGTGCTGCTAGCTACATTTATTTGATATTATTACCATAAATTAGTACACTAATTACCAATAATAAGGCAAATAGCTATTTGTTTCTAAAAAAGAAAAAAAATGTGGGAGTATTTAGTTTCTGGATTTAACTGGAGTCTCCGCCACCACTGTCGCCACTGTCGCCACTGTCGCCACTTTTGCCACTTTTGCCACTATCGCCACTATCGCCACTATCGCCACTATCGCCACTATCTTTACCCTTATTGCCATCATCTTTGTTCTTATTGCCATCATCTTTGTTCTTGTCGCCATAGTCCTTGTTTTTATTGCCATCATCTTTGTTCTTGTCGCCATAGTCCTTGTTTTTATCGCCATCATCTTTGTTCTTATTGCCATCATCTTTGTTCTTGTCGCCATAGTCCTTGTTTTTATCGCCATCATCTTTGTTCTTGTCGCCATAGTCCTTGTTTTTATCGCCATTACCATCTTTTCCGTAGCCGGAATCTTCTTCACAGTTCTTTACTTCATACCCGGCAAGATTATCTCCTCTATCGTGTGCCCTTTCAAAGCATTTTTGTGTTTTTTTATTCGCATCCTCATAGGTATTAGAATTCTTGAATTTCTTCCAGTTTATGTCATCGTCATTTCCGTATCCGCCGGCATATACCCGAGCGTTACTGCTGGTAATACCAACCATCGTGACAGCAAGGATTGTTCCTAGCAATAGTATTGTTTGTATTGATCGCTTCTTGTTCATCAAAGTAAGCTCAAAACTAACGTAAATAAATCGATCCTTTGCGAATTTCTTAGAATATGATGACCTTTGTGCAGACATGTATAGCCTATTACCCAAATTTTTTAGATTTTAATTTATGTTGATTATTTTTCTTCTGATATTATCTGAACTATATAGCTATTTGTATAGAATACTGCATTGATTGATGGGATTATTAAAATTATTGAGTCATATGTCTTATCATTTTAGATTCTCTAAAGTGATATTTTTCAATCAAAAAGCATACAAACATCAACCATATTGTTGTAAGCTAATCCAAAGATAATCCAATCATCAACAATTATTTAAGAGATCCTAAATTTCCTCGGCACAGCCTTAGAAATATCTAAGATATCATACCGATATCGTTTGGACAACAATAATAAATTGTTTCAAAATAGCTTTTATTATTTTTACTGGGTTTATTAGAATTTTTGCACAAAGTCCGTATCTATAAATTATGGATGAAGGACTTTTTGACAGTAGTCAATTGTATAGTAACGGAAACTTTATCATCATATTTAGTATTTTGGTTGTAGGAATTTTTGTAATTCTTTTAGAAGGACAGTTTCCAGTTACATATGGCGAATCGGTCACGATTAATCGAACAAATAATAAAGTAGTGATTTTGAACTTTGATGATAATCGTAAGAGCCAATTTACTCAAGCCAAACCCATACTTGATAAGTATGGATTTAAGGCCACATTTTATGTTGTGTGTAATTATTTGGACAATAAAAAGGCATATATGAATTGGACAGAGTTAGAAACATTATACAAAGAAGGGCACGACGTAGGATCTCATACAATGAATCATGATAATCTAAGTGATTCATCAAAAAACAGCCTCGAATATCAGATAGGAAAGTCAAAGGATTGCCTTCAGGAACATGGAATTAACGCAACAAGTTTTGCATATCCGTTTGATAAAGGATGGGACAACAAAACTATAGTAAACATTGTATCCAAGTATTATGAGTTGGCTAGAGCGGCGAGTAGTCCACTTACTTTTCTACACTGCGATGGTTGGAAGGATAAATCGAATCAGACTGACTGCAGAACATATACCAAAAATGGTAAACTCAATTACGCTAACAAATATTCCATTAGAGGCTGGAGTCACGACCTATCAAGAAAAGTAAATTCATATGATGATCCTGCATTGTTTGACAGATTCATCCAGGTAGTAAACAGCCAATCCAATTATAATAAAAATGGAACAATAAAGGCTATTCCCATAATCATATATCACAGAGCAGGCGATCAAGGGGCTAATTACAATACTGACTTGGATTTATTTAAGAAGGAGATGAAATATTTACATGACAGCAATTTTACGGTTTTGACAATGGCTGATCTTGGGTACAATGAAAAAAGTAATTATTTATACATAAAATAATCAATCTGAATATTCTATTCATATGAAAAAGGGTATGGCGGCCTTGCATTAAATTAAACCATTATATTATTTGTTGACCATAACTATGCATAAACCCGTAACAACGCTTCGTTCCTGGTGGGCCAACTTGAAGGTAAAGTACCATTAGCATCTACGATTGGCCCACCTGTTTTTAATTTATAATTATTAATAGTGATCAGGCTCTTTCTATAACGTTGACCAAATACATGAGATGTTCATGCGGCAATAGAGATGTTATCAGTCCAAAATTTGGTGAGACTGTGGAACGTTTCATGGCTCGAAGACTTTGCCGTATTTGTAATACTAGAGGTAATTGGATGGAGGAAACTGAAGATGAGACACGACTCAACTAGCTATTTAAATTCCTCAGAGCTCACGAGTTACTGGGAAGTGTGGCGGTCACCGGTAAAATAGTCTTATGCGTCTGTAACACTCAAATATTATGCACGAGTTATCCTGACCAAATATTTCACGATTATTTACCACTCCAAATTAATAGCTAATCATATTATTTCATTTTACTCTAAAAGAAAAGAGCTATCCTATTCCATTTATTCTTAATGAGTCTAAAATTTGTTTAACGGTAGGTAAATAGGTATCAAATTTTGAGCTCTCCACACTGTACTGAAAAACATAAATCTTATTGCCTACTGCCGTCCATGAATGCATTATCTCAAATGAAACAGGGTTTCCCATATTCGGTAATGTTGAGAATACTACCTGGTACCCTGGACGTCCCGCAAGAGTAGTAAGACCTGAACTTGAGATCTTAATTTGGTTCGTTTGATTAAGTGAGGAAAGTGTAACATTAGTAAAGTCCTTGAGAGATATATTTTGTTGATAGCTCATTACACTGATAGTAAATCTCGCTGGAATTGGATCGGAAAGATTTTGTAGTGGAGCATAAAAACCAGCAACCTGAGTATACTCTGGTAGCCCACTAGTTGAGAATGTCCAGTTTGACGGGAACAACAGAAATATTCCATATTGTGGATTCCTATAAGCTATTTGGTCTGAAGATGTACGATTAGTAACATTCGATTCGAGTTGAAAACCATAGTTAGTCCCACTCATATTTGATAACGGTGTATCTATAGCAATAGCAGTTTCTGATTCAATTATCATTAGTAATAAGGCTGCCGTACAAATGCAGGTACAAACCATTAAGGATCTTATGCTACTCTTCATACTAACTATCGAGAAAGAGCCGAGTCCTTTAATTGTTTCCATTAATTTTATGCTCAATCTTCATCCAAGAATTAGCCAATTAACCTCTGGGCTTTCAGTGATTACATGGACTTTGAAAGAAAATGAGAACAATAATTTTAGCGCACATAATTTTAGGCTTTTACTGGATATATTGTATAGAAGATTAAATTAGAAAAAAGTTGTCTAAGATGATAAGAAAAACTATTTAAGTTATTTTGATCATATCTATATATTGGAAAGTATAAAATGTGACTATTGTAGAAAACATATCCATTCTTTAAATCCGTTTTTAGATTTGTTTGTCTGCAATACTTGTTATCATAGACTAATATCCCATTTGTTCTATCCAGGAAAAGTTAACGCCTGATAGTTAATGTGACCACTACTTACCGCCGATAAAGCTGCTCTTATTTGTCACTTCGATGTTTTCTTCTCAATGTTCCATTCTATGTGTAAGAAGCCGCTACTTTGCATGTAACCGGATTCATTTTCTCCGTAATTTTTTGGACTATCTTCAAAAACCAGTTCTCCTAATTTCTACGCCTAAAAGGTGCTAATACCCACAGTAACGCACATTCTGACAGCATAGCTCGAGTCGTAATATTTATTGTTCACCAATGTTAATCTTCAGGATGACATTAGCAATGTCATTTCCTCTTTCTATTCACTTCTGTCATAATAGGCAAGAAATTCTTTGATAATTCAATTTATAGTTTGTAGTCCAATAAATATAGGAATAAATATTGAACTCGAATTGTGTATCTTTAAGATACAATTGTAAATATTAACGATTGAATATGGCAGAATTAGAATTATCCCTTGCAAAGTATAACAAGAAAAGAGACTTTGCCAAAACTCACGAGCCAAAGGGCAAGTTAAACCGTAGGTCTAAAGAGAAGAAATTAAAATCATTCGTTGTTCAAAAACATGATGCCTCAAGATTGCATTATGACTTTAGAATAGAATCTGAATCTGGAGTACTTATTTCGTGGGCGGTGCCCAAAGGACCATCTATGGATCCAAGCTACAAGCGTTTAGCAATTAAGGTAGAAGACCACCCTTTAGATTACTTGAATTTTGAAGGAGTTATTCCTCCTGGTAACTATGGTGCCGGTACGGTAATAGTGTGGGATATTGGTACCTATGGAACCAAGGACAGTATCTCAAAACAGCTCCAAAATGGGAAGATCTCATTAAAACTGGAAGGAAAAAAGCTAAGAGGTGGATTCACCTTAATTAGAACGAGAAGTCAAAACCAATGGTTACTAATAAAAGGTAACGATGGCTTCGCCTCAAAGGAAGATTTGACTATTACACATCCCGGCTCTGTACTTCAAGATAATATTTCTTCAATCAAAAAATCAGAATCTAATCATTCAATGAAAGATACTAACAGTTACAGTAATAAAAGAGAGGACTTTTTTTCCAGAGTAGCGCCAATGCTGGCGTCTCCCGTCGATAACGCCTTCAATGATAACGAATGGGTTTTTGAAATTAAATGGGATGGGGTGAGAGCTATTTTATATAAGGAAAATGACAAAATTAAGTTGCAATCGCGAAGTGGTAACGACATTACAGAAAAATATCCTGAAATAGTAACTTCAGCAAGTGAGTGCATAAAAGGATGTAAATCAACAATAATTGATGGTGAGATTGTGGTCCTTGATGAAAACGGTATTCCCAGCTTTCAGGCTCATCAACGCAGAATGAATGTAGGAAGTAAAAAAGAAATTCTGGTACTTTCATCCGAGATCCCGTGTACCTTCTATGCATTTGATGTTTTGTATCATGAGCATAAAGATTTGAAGAAATTAAGCTATCTTGATCGGAGAAGTATCCTATCCCAAATATTAGGACCAAATTATACCATTAAGATATCTGACTACATTGAAGAAAAAGGAATTGATATCCTTAAACATAGTAAAGAACTTGGTCTGGAAGGAATAATGGCAAAACGTAAATCGAGTGTATATAGAGAAGGAGTAAGATCAAGAGATTGGTTAAAGATTAAAAATATTAAAACACAAGATTGTGTAGTTATTGGCTATACTAACGGCATAGGGAATAGAATTAATCTCTTTGGTTCCCTACTATTAGCAGTATATTGCACAAAAGAAAGAAAGTTCAGATTCGTAGGACACACAGGTAGTGGTTTTGATTTCGAGTTACTTAACAAAGTGTATTCAAAGCTACAGGAAATAAGAATCGATTCAATGCCAATTGATCACTTGCCATATATGAATCGACAAACCACATGGGTAAAACCGCTCCTTGTTGCAGAGGTAAAGTTTAACGAGTGGACCAAAGATGGGATAGTGCGGACACCAATCTTTTTGAGATTTAGAGAGGACAAGAAACCTATTGAATGCACAATGGAAGGTGATAATCCTACAGAAGAAAATTTAAAGAATAAAATCAAGGAACAGTCACAAAATACAACACAAGCTAAAATCTCAAATCCCAACAAAATTTATTGGCCTAAAACAAGAGACCATACGGAATTCACAAAAAAAGATCTAATCAAATACTACGAGTTGATAAGTCCACTGATTCTCCCGCATTTAAAGGACCGAGCCCTTTCCCTAAGTCGATACCCCGATGGAATTTACGGAGAATCATTTTTTCACAAGAATTGGAATCAGTCAAAACCAGATTTTGTAATGACTGCCCAAGTTCATTCCGAGCAAAGAAATGATAATATCAATTATTTAGTCTGTAACAATAGAGAAAGCCTACATTGGATTGCGAACTTGGGTTGCATAGAAATGCATCCCTGGTATAGCAGGGTAAATGAAATCGATAGCTGCAATAGTTCTTCATTATTGTATGAACAGAAGTGTGGTTTGAATTTTCCGGATTTCATAGTTTTTGATCTCGACCCATACATCTATTCTGGAAAGGAAAAAAAAGGACAAGAACCTGAGTACAACCGAGTGGGATTTAGTGCAACGGTAGAAGTTGCACTCGACCTGTATGACCTTTTAAGGGAATTGAAAATAAGTTCGTACGTAAAAACATCAGGAAAGTCAGGTTTACACGTTTACGTTCCTATTATTAATAACTATCCATACGAACAGACGAGAAATTTCTCCGAAATAATTGCAAAGATTATGATCTCGAAATTTCCTAAAAAAGTAACTACTGAATGGAGTACATCAAAAAGAAAAGGAAAAGTATTTTTCGATTATAACCAAAATGCTAGGGGAAAAACCTTAGCATCAGTTTACTCGTTGAGACCGACCGCAGCGGCAACTGTCTCAATGCCTATTAAGTGGAAAAAATTAGATTCGATTCTTCCTATTGACTTTACCATCTCAAGTGTACCACAGCTTGCATTAAAAAATAATGATATATGGGCTGGAGTTCTTACCAAAAAGCAAAATATTAGTGAAATAATATCAAGAGTAGAAGAAATTTAATTTCAGTTAATCCAATTAAATAACGAGGATAATTGTAAACATCCAACGATTGTACGACGGAAACTAGTTATAGCAACGCTCTTCTGTACATGCCTAATAGAAAGAATATTAGATTTTAATAATACTAGCAAATTTTGAATTTTTAGAATAAGAATAAGAAGAACGATCATGATCTTGTATGTAACATGCTGCCAAAATTTCTATAGTTTTATTTAGTATTTTTAAGTGTGTATATCCCAATCGTGAGTATCTTTCTGGAATTCTTCTAGGCCCTTTTTGGTCACGGATACTTTGGTGCCGGTAATATTGATGTAACCTTTTTCCTTGGCATATTCTTTGATGACAGAAATTTTATCATTCTCGCAAAATCCGTCCTTCAGAATTCCAAAATTAAAAAAATCCATAAAATTGAACTTGGTTGGCAAGTTATACTCTAATGCATTAAGATAATTTTCCCATAGTTCTTCCATAAAATTCCAAATGATAGTTTTTTTATCATTTTCCGAAATTTTAGCCAATGCCAAATCCAGCACCTACACTATTTGCACAATATTACATTTAGTAGTTATTTGAACAAAAAACAAAGCATTCAAATCATTATCATAGTTTCTCGTGTTCTATATTTAGTCAAAAAGTAATGTTCCAAAGCTATCAAATATTCATAATGTTCAAGAGGCGAATAATTTTACAAATTACATGTTTCGTAACTTGATGCATGAGGATTCAGAAGTCGAAAGTGGATGTGCATTTGTTCCTTAAAATCAGTTTTATGTTTGAAGATTTTGTTGTATGATTGACACTGGAAAAGTGATCTTATATGGACGAAATTAAATGATGATTTTACTCTGACGTGTTAAAGAATGCTATTCTACAGATTTTACAATAAGTTGCAGAACTCATTTTAGATTAGCTTATGAACTTCACATAAACTGACATTAAACCTAAGAGACAGACTCTTTGCTTATTTTCCATTTATCGCGAAAATAGGGTAACACCCTTTTAGAAAATAATCTAATAAATTCTATCTCATCTGGGCTAGTGCTATGTACATATATTTGTGTAAATCCTACTCGAAAATATTCTTCGATTGGAGATATTAGATCATCTATCGAAGTAACTATTATTGTTGATTTTCTCTGTTCATCATCAGATACTTCTTGTTGAGCTTTTTGTTCTAAAATCCTTGGGTTACTTATATTAGTATTAAATGCATCGGATATTTGCGTAGTACGCCAGAACTCGCATGCCTTAAAAGCTTTGTCATAATCCTCGGAATAAGAAACCTTTGGTTTTGCTATTTTTTGAAGTGAATCTGGATCCTTGTTTACCTCCTTAGCCGCATTATCAAAAATATCAAATACTTCATTGACCTCATCAGGTTTTGAAGTTGTAATTAGACCATCTGTATATTTAGCAGCAGCTTTAATTGCCTGTCGACCAGAGCCTGCCATATATAGGGGGATTTTAGTAGAAGGAGGAGTATACAGTTTCGCATTTTTAATTTTAAAATATTTCCCTATAAATGTTACAAAACCATCCTCATCTATACGATTATCTTCTTTAGCATTATTACAAGATGATCTTTCCGGATCTAGAGTACTCTTCTTATTTCTATTCCATAATTTATTTATGATTTGAATAGCTTCAATTGTTCTTTCAACCCTAATTTCCGCAGATGGCCAATCAAATCCCAAAGGCACTTCATTCATTGCCTCACCCGAACCCACACCAAGTCCAATACGCCCTGGATACAGTACATCCAATGATGCAAACGCTTGTGCAATTATTCCAGGATTATAACGATATACAGCTGCGGTAACACCTGTTAAAAGTTTCATTTTCTTTGTTCTCTCGGCGACAGCTGAAATCCAGACCCATGTAAAGTTTCCATGTCCATTTGTGTGTGACCAAGGATGAAAATGATCACTTGTGAGGGTTTTTCCAAATCCTCCTTTTTCCGCCTCTTTTACAAAATCAATCAATTGTTGCATTGAATATTGTTCCTGTGATGCCCAATATCCGATTTCTGTCATATTTTATTAAGGCCAATAATATTTATAAACTAATTGCAAATTTACAATCTGAAATCGATAGGCAAGAAGATAAATCAATAAACATTACCATACAAGGTAATTAGGATTAAATCTAGTATAAAAAATTTGATTAAATTAATAGTACCAAGCTATTGTCAGAAAATTATTATACTCGTTATTGATTTTGTAATAGTTAGCCAACTCCGGTCGGCTCTTCTTTATTCTGATGCTCCAATTTCATATGCTGTTCCTTCTCTTGTTGCGTTGCAAACGATATGCCGCAAATATGACACTTTAAATTGGGATTTCCGGATATTTCCTGTGACATTCAGCTACCGTCTCCATTATTCAAATCGTTACAGAACATATACTAAGATGCCACTACATCGCTTAAATTTGTTACTTAAGGCTATTCCATTATTTTTTCATAACGACAAACGATCTCTAATATTTTTCTTTCATCGTCTTCCACTGGTAATCAGACCTGAATTATATCATATTAGGCACTTCGTAAACCTTATCTTTGACACTAGTACTTTTATTCATTCAAAAGCGTGGACTTGAGAATTCAGATAGTATTGGAAATCATTTTAAATTTTGTTGTGCACAATTAAGTAGTGAAACGCTCTCCGGTTTTGGTTCCGTTCACCGAAAGTACCGAAAACATAATCAACAATGGAAGAGATGCCAATCACGGGGCTGGCAACTCCCTTTTATATAATGTATTTTGCTTGAATCAAAAATAGGAATTACATTTTCTGGACAATTGCAGCAATATCTAGTGTAGAGTTACCAATAATAGTATCAAATTCACTCTTTACTTTGTTGGTTAGATTTTTTACCTCTGGAAGATTTCCAATTTTCTCTATACCCTTCTTCACGCCACCAAAAAATGTGCTCCAGCCCAACCCTACGAGAGCTAAAATAACTAGAACAGCTAATATAAGAACGATCCACCCTATCAATAAAAATTACTTCAGGTGATGTATGCTTTAAACTTTGAGTAGAATGTATTCTAATGTATCATAAATTTGTGAATAATTTAATTTCTGTTGAAATAAAAATTTGTTGATTTAATACGAGATGATACTGAGACGGTCACGGTAATGAATCCTGCAGGATGATAAAAAGAAATAATTTAACTTACCATACCAGTTATAGCTATTGATTGGTTGAAGATTAATGGTAAATATTAGATAAAAATATCTGCCGAGTGGTCCTTTTTACATACTATAGTGGATTCCAGTAATACAATTGCCCGACTCAACTGAATAACATACACAACTATCTCTTAGCATTACATTTTGAAATGATACTGGATAAGATATTCCTGAGGTATCCTTGTTTGGTATCAATGAATTATGAGGAACAAAAGTAATTGATTCAGGATCGTCCTTATCTAAAAATCCAAACATAAGTTGAGATACTTCTACCTTATATTTGATTGAGTAAGGAAAGTTACCCATCTTGTTCCACCACTCAATTCCTGTAAACTGATTTACTCCAACATAATCAAAGTCCATCCCATCAAGAGAAAAATCAAAGGTCTCTGAATGTGTTGTGGCTTGATCTGTAAGAGCATATCTAATTTGTTTATTTCTTTTGTTCATCACGATTATTCTCCTATACGAATGCCCTACGACTGGCAATACTTTCTTGAACCTATACCTGTTAACACCTTGAAATATTGCTTCAAAATAATCTTGATTATCAAACTGACAAATCAGATTCAGTTCAATAGGTATATTGTGAGTATTAAATAATTCCAACAAATAGAGCATCCATGATTTATCTGGTATTTGGTTTCCAATATCGGCAGCTATGTTGATTATGTCAGATATAGCAGTCACACCTGCAGGAAATAATGGAGCGCTTTGTTTCTTATCCAATACACGACAAAAGGAGCCAACCCAATAATGCAATATGTTTAGAATTAAATACCTTATCTAATTAAGATTTACTGTACTATTCATGACAGAATCCAAATATATTCGCATTAATTTAGTATTCTCAAAAGGAACTCTACAGAATATCAGATCAGCAATATGATAAATGATCAAAGAACGAAATTATTACAATCTTATTCATTTGTATTATCAGTGCTGGTCCATGGAAACCATTTTCCAATAATCTTATTCCAATTTAATTTTACTAACAGGTACAATGTTACGATAATTCCAGTCATACTGAGAATTACGGCTATTATGATAGTGGATGGATTGTCCGTATTTGTAAATTCTGAAATAATGCGTTGAACAAATGGTCTACCTAAAAGTACTCCTATCCATACTATGAATTCATTATATAATAACTCGCCAGCAAATACAGCAACAGCAAACTTCCATGGATTGTATCTTGTAAGACCCAGTGTAATGTAGATGATATTTCCGGAAAATGGCATTATTGTAGCAACAAAAGCTCCTATCCATCCATACTTACTTAAGAGCTTTTGAAGTGACATTGTTCTTCCCTTTGATTTTCTGGCTATGATATTATGTCCAGAATAAGCAAGATAAAATATGATCATCTTTGCTGCAACAGCACCAGCAGTACCAGAAAGGGCTATGAGATGTGGATCCAAGTTTTTGTTAAATGCCGCTATGAGGGGAACTGGAAAATAGGGGATCGGCAGAAAGAATAGTATACTTATAATAAAGCTTACCAATAAAATTCCGCCATATCCAAAGTAATCGTACAACAAAACCAGCTCATCAAGAGTGACCAAGACAGGTAGACTAAGATCAAATAATATATTATTAAGTATTACAAAAGCCAGAATCATATTTCCAATGTATAATTCAGTAAAGAAGGGTTAGACAACTAGATTTGAATCGAAAAGTAGACACATTTTCACTTTAAATTGGATTAACCTTTCAAGAACCATGAAAAATTGTATATAGAGCGGATATGCAAAATTAAGTACTGATTTGGAATTTGTTCTTTGACGAAATATCTGAACAATTGTTTGATGAAATACCAAAATCACCGCTTGTCAGATCTCATGTATTACTGAATATTGACAAGTTTGAAATTGGACAGAGTTATGTTACAGCTAAAATACAAAATAGATATGCTGAAAACGTTACGATTAACATACAGGGAGGTCGCCCTGGAATAGAACTTCAAGATAGTCTTTTTAAAATTAAAAGTCCTGAAAATCAGGATTCTTTATATTATGCATACATAACTGCAAAATTGATTGAATCAGATAAAATATTTGTGAGAAAGCTTCCTGTTGTTGGTATAAGAGATTGGCTATTAATCTATGAGGATACATTGGTTGAACTCTCAGTAAAAGATGCTTATGACGAATTGGAAATTGTTGTGGTTTAAAAAATCAAAAAATTTTGATACCTGAAAAAGACCAAGTATATAAGGTATGTTAAAAAAAAGTAGTTAGTGACCACCACAGCCACATCCATGTTCGTCTCCATGATTATGAGTATTGGGGTTTTCAGAACATGTTGGGCAGAGTGGATTGTTATTTTCAGACATGAATGTAATTCCACAGGAAGTACACTTTGACTTTTGAACACCTTCCATAACTTGTAAAGTCCGATGACCATAATTAATGTCTTTCTTGGGCAATCTATCTTCACGTTCTCATGAGCCGTAATATTAATCGTCAATTTGCGTGATAAACAAATGAAAATCTCAAAGCAAGATGAAGCAAAAACAACGTAAGGTTATATTCCCTTTAAATTATTTAGAAGTGATTGACACAATTTGTCGTTATTCCTAGATTTAATGAGAATACTACAGAAATAATGTACTTTGAACCAAGGATTGCTAAGATAGTCAAAGGTGAATCTATAACTTGGATTAATCGGGACACTAAAGTGCATAACATGACCTCTGGAGATGGGAACTCCTCATTACCAAGTCCTTTTTTTCAGACTGGTAGTATGTTGCCAGGAGAATCTACGACGGTTAAGATCGATAGTAATCAGCAAAGCATACCATACTATTGTTCGATGCACCCTTCTGAAAGGGGTGTGGTTGGAATATTTCCCACACCGGAAGACCAAATGACAGAATCTGAAAAATCCAAACTTTTGGATGATATCAATTTCTCCATATCTGACAACGCAAATCAAAAAATATTAACTCGCCTTCAGAGACAACTAGATCCAGCAATTATTGAATATCTGAATGACCCTTATGCGACACTAATCCAGAACAGACTAATGACCAATGTATTCTGGGATATAAGTAATTTTTCAAAGTTAACCGAAGTCTTTAAAGATCATCCAGAGCTAATTGCTGTATTTCTTAATGAATATCTCGGTGTCGCAGTCCCGATTATACATGAATATGGCGGGATTGTTGATAAATTCATTGGAGATGGTATACTTGCATATTTTGGATTCAAGGAACGAGATGATGATGGTTCAGTTGGAGCATCCAATTCAATTCTTGCTGCTCTAGAATTGAAGAAGTCATTCCAGATTTTTAAGCAAAACTGGCTGGGTATATGGAAGTCGGTTACTAATTTTGATATAAATATAGACGTAAAATGCGGTATTAATACTGGCTCTGTGTTAGTTGGACTCATGGGAAGCGAGGAAAGGGATCAGTTCACTATAATAGGAACTCATGTGAACTTGGCGAGTAGATTGGAAGGAATAGCCGAAGCTGATCAAATTGTTATATCACAATATACAAAAGAAAAGGTTCTAGAAAAATTCAATTTAGAAACTATTCAAATAAAAGAAAAAATAAAAGCTTTTGAAGATATTACGGAATATTACATTGTTCAAAGTCAGAACTAAATTTTCTGATGGTTGAGTCGATATCTAGCTGTTTATTAGCATTAAGACAGTTTTACCATTAAATAACAACATAAATTGGATCCATATAAGGTCGCGACTCTTTCCCTAATGCTTGCCAGAATTGTATATACAATTAATTGGTTTAACATTGCTTCTATCTTCTACCTTATAGCTTCGGACTTTGGAGAAAACATAGCCATGTTAGGAATAATTAGTGCTAGTTTTCTTATAGGAGTGGGTCTGTTTCAAGTACCTGCGGGGGTTATAGCTGCAAAACACGGTGCAAGAAAGATCGCTATTTATGGAATCATGTTTGCATCATCTGCAGCGTTCGTTACTGGATTGGCGAGTGATACAACACAAATCACTATATTGAGATTCTTAGTCGGCATCGGAATGGCATGTTTCTTTGGACCCAGTGTTATACTAGTTTCAAGATATTTGGGAAAAGAATCTGAAGGCCTAGGAATAGGATTACTAAATTCAGCTCATGCCTTGGGTGGAATTTTGGGATTGTTTGGTTGGGTGATACTAGCTGGAACACTAGGCTGGAGAGCCACGCTAATTTTGAGTGGTGGGTTGGGAATAGCTACGGCCATCATGCTAGGTATTGCATTGATAAAGGATGAGGGTGAAATACAGAAAAAATTTAGAATCAAGATATCTCACGTGCTTGACACTCTATTTAACAAGTCATTGATAATACTTGGATTCACATTACTCGGATTTCAAGCAGGATCGAGCATGATTTTAACATTTAGTGTATTCTACTTTGTGGATCATCTGAAGATAAATCCTCTGGAGGCAGGGCTAATAGGAAGTCTGAGTTTAATAGTTGCTCTTCTTTCATCTCCACTATTTGGAAGAATCTATGATAAAATTGGAAATGCAAAGAAGTTGTTGTTCATATCAGGTATTCTGAGCGCAGTTAGTATGATAGGCTTTGCTACCGACTCGCTATATGTAATAATAATTTCAGTCATCATAACAGGATTTTTCCTATCAGCAGGTTTTGTAATAGTGTACGCGAAAGCAAAGGAAATCAACAAATCTCAGCCCCATTATCAGACTCTTGCTGTAAGTTATGTTAATGGTATCTCATTATTTGGTGTGTTCTGGATCCCAGTCTTATTTTCAACTATCGTCAACCGGTTGGGATATGAAATAGCCTGGTTGCTAGGAGGTCTAGCTGTGATTTTACTGGTGCTCCCAGTACTCAAGCTCAAATGAACAATTTATTCTGGTATCAAAATCAATAATTATAAACTATTAGACAATTAGAATAAATTCTCTATGTTCCATCGTTAATATATGTCCGGTTTGAATTAAAAGTTCAAATCATATTCTATGATTAAAAAGGTGAGTATCTGAATGAATTGGAATAAGAAAACAAGAGACTGTAGAAGTATTGTCATATTTATCGTAATTAGTGTATTTATTCTTCCAAGTGTACAGCAATCAGTATTTGCAAATCATGGTAAGGAGATTGCTCTCAAGTTAAGCGATTCGCAGTTTATTTTACTTCCAGGCAAGAACGTCCAGCAAGTTAAATTAACTACTACATATTCGGTTTCTGATCCAACTACAGTCGGTAAACAAATTAGTGGAACCATGAAAATATATACACCCAATGGGACTTTACTCAAAACAACTTCTATTCCAAACGGATTCGAAGTAGATAAAAGTGGTTTTCAGCAATTTGTTACCAGTTTAGCAAATAGTACAATTCAATCAATTACCACCATTGTGTTGTTTACAGATTTGAACAAGACTGCTCCATTATCAAATTCCATAACTAACAAATTGGTTCTAAATAAAATACAATAATAGATTTGATTTTATTCCATCGTTCAGTAATAGAACAATAGAATAATTAAATCAAATATCAGGTTAGTGCTTGTCTCAAAAGATCAACTTCAATTTGGAGATAGATTTTTTCTTTTCTATCGAATAGCACACTCGAAAATTAGTAGAACTTAAATAATTTCTTACCGTGAATAAAGCTACACGATGATTACTGCAGAGATCAGTTTGGTTCCAGTCGGTACTGGTTCTGGAACAAGCATGAGTAAAGAAATAGCATTAGCTTTTGATGCAATTAGTGGAATCAAAGACCTTAAAGCAACGCTTACCCCTCTTGGAACTCAAATTCAGTCTAATAATATGATAGACATTCTGAATGCAATAAATATTGCCCATGAAGCTGTAAAGTCTTCCGGAATCCAGAGGATTATTTCTATTGTGCATATAGACGAAAGATTGGATAAGGAACAAAATCTGGATCAGAAAGTTGATTCTGTCATGAATAGACTGAAGTGAGCAAATTCCCATTATGCTGAAAGATAAAATACTTTACTGAATACAATAATATCGTAAATCAAGTAACATTAATTACATTCATATCGCTTGACAGCTGGTTATATTCTTCTTTCGAGAACATTTCTGTTTATAAATTGCTTGAAAACTCAGGTAGATATTTTTAGATCATTTACCACTAAAATTTCGATAAAAAGTAAGTGACCGTAGCTATGGAGAATTTATTCCAATTGCCTTGTTACTTGGGTGAGAGCATCTACAAGTACGACTTGATGAACCATGTTCTGAAAGCTTGTGGCGACATGTACGATAATCACATATCGCTTCCTCAGCTTCACCCACTACATTCACAAAGCGCCTGTGATAGCTAAGCATACTCTTTGTAAGACAACATAGCATAATACCTTTTCTGAAATTATGACTTTTTCAATTCACCAAGTTAATTACTACTGTAAGATATCCTTTTCTACTACCGTTTTTGTTTCTACGAAAGGAGTATGTATATTTTTTGCTCATGTCTGCACAATAATAATTGTCTATTTTAGGATTTAACTTTGAGATGATTATTGCCTTCTTCTTTATTTATTCTGCTAAATTTTGAAAATTATTAAAGAAAAAAGTCATGTAAATCGAATCAAATTTAAATCCTTAAAAACAAGATAGAAGTCAATGTTCAAACGACTAGGCGCCGCAATTCTTTTAGTTGAGGATTTACAAAAATGTATGTCTTTTTATAGAGATACTCTTGAACTAAAAATAAAGAACCAGTCACCAGATTGGGTTGAATTCCAGAATGAAAGCCAAAATACCGTACTAGCATTGCATCCTGCACGCATCAAAAAGAAAGGATCTTCGAATATGTTAGTCGGATTTAATGTAAGTAATCTGGAATCTGTATGTAAAAAGCTCGAAGATAAGCATGTCAAATTCTATAAAAAGATTACCCAAGAATCATTCGGAAAGCATGCAATTATTGAGGATCCCGAAGGTCACCTAATATCCATTGCAGAGATTCCACCGAAGGATGAGTTGGGACAAATCCCATATTATCATGGCTTTGCTCCCGTTGAAGGTCTAGAGTGATGTTCGATATTTTACCAATATCTATCTACTAATTTGATAAAGATTTAACCCAAATCAAAAAAATAGTTTATCGGCTTAAAACTCTTTTTTGGCTAGATTAACTTCGGTTATCCATTCACATTTGACATTGGCTTTCGTATGATGTTTTTCAACAGATTCTTTATCTGGTGCATCGAGTAGGCAGAAACAAACATCAGCATCTTTGTTGTAGAAAAGATTAACGTGACTAACACCAAATTCATCTCTAGGAAGTGAACATAACTCTTTCAAATGCTGTTCAGCAAATGGAACTTTGTGAACATCTAAAAATACCGGCACAAATCAAATTATTTTCGTCTATTATAAATTGATTGCCATTTATATTAAATCAAACAAGTACAAACTCAAACGCTAATTGTAATTTTGTGCAAGGTAGAGTTCTCTACATATCTTTTATATCATAATCAATTCTGTAAATACATGTTAATTGTCACGTAATCGTTCTGCTGATAATGAGATTAATGTAGTGTCTGACTCGATTATCGATATCACATTCCAAGCAATATCTAAGGCGACAATAGGCATTGACTGCTATCTTAGTAATGATTTTTCTGGCCTTATTGATCCTGAAAAGTTATCACCCAAATTACTTGATCTCAAACATAAAGGATTGAAATTAAGAATGATCTCAGACATAAGTATGAAGGATTCCCCAATCTATAGAGGTTTTGTAAACTATTTTGATATAAGACATATAGATCAAATTGCATGTAATATTATACTTATTGATAGAACAGATTTTATGACGTTTCTCACTAATGCGAACAATAAGACAAGGTTATTAGCTGTATCTGATAAGTCGTTTGTTTCAGCGCAACAGTTTTTATTTGATTCGTTGTGGAGTATTGCGTTACCTTTCAAAGAGAAAATTAAAGAAATTGAATATGGTCGTGGAAAATCATTTACAAAAAATATCTCGAAATCTTTAGAGATACTTGGTATCATTAGAACATCAATCACATCGTCAATAGATGAGATACTGGTTCTATTCTCAGAATATGAAGTTTTGATTCATTCAAAGAAATTAGGAATACTGAACTTATTACAAGAAGCTACACGGAGCGGTATAAAAGTTAGGATAATAGTATATTGTGAAAATAATAATATTAAAGACGAATTAAAAGCCATGTTTATTGAGAATTTTCCTGATATCTCTGTTCAGTATTTACAAAAATCGTTACAAACAAAAATGACAACAATGATATTTGATAGAAGGACATTTCTTGACATTTCTACGGAAATCAATTCTAATGAAAATCTTGAAGGTATAATGGGATCCTGCGTCTATTCCAATAATGAAATAAAGCTCAACTCCCTAATGTCCATCTTTGAATTTTTGTGGATTCAATCGGATATTGATAATCAAAAGATAATTAAGGAGGCATATTTCAAACTTTTTAAAGGATTTAATCTTCGAGATGAAACTTACAAAAGGGACTGGACTTTTGAAACTAACAACCAGAAAAAATAAACCGACAGTTAATCACAATTCAGTACCTGCATTTCTTATCTTTGATTAGAATCAGTGCTGGAGCCAAAACTAAGTGAATCAATAATAATAAGTTTGTTGTAATTATAATAGTAAGATGAGTGAATTTGCTTTCTTTCGCTTTAAAAGTGCAAACATGTTAACCGAAGACGAGGAACGGGATAAAGAGGAGATGATTAGTCTAACGGAGCAGGTTCTTGATTCAAAAGGCATAGAATGTGATGCTAGCATAGCAAAGATTTCCGAAGATCGATTAAGAGAAATACTAGAAGAAGTGAGAAAGCTACGAAGGAAAAAGAAAAAGAATAACGTGATATCAGATGAAGGTAGTTCGAATCAAGAATATACAGATATTGAAACTGATAATAAGGAGGCTCCGTACGTTAGTTAGATAGTGATTTAGATATGGTTATGGATAACCTCACAAATCGTTGGCTTGCTACCCTAGGTATAGGGGCATTGATTTTTGGACTGGCTTTGGTTGTTTTACGAGTTCCTGTTCGGACTATGATGATTTTCTTTGCAATTGGAATACCCGTGGTTTTTTTGTGGCTATATGCTGATGAAAGAGACCGGAAACAAAAGAAGGAAATTGAAGAGTTAAGCAAAATACAACAGCAACCTTGTATCTGCTCTGTTTGTAAGCATGAACAAGCAGAGGTATGTATAGATCAAAAGTGTCCTTGTTGTATTATCTTGAAAGGCGATAGTATAATAGGACATTCTATCAACCCACTTCAATAGCGGAAAATAGTAAGCAACCTCCTGAACTAAGGTGGAAAAGAATTTTACTATTGGAATGTTACTATTGAACAATATATATCTTCTATAGTGTCGCTATCTGACCAATCTGAAAAAAGTTTTCAAATCGATAACACTAGTCTTTAACTTAGTAATCATTTGAATTCATTGTATTCGTATAAATTTAAATCAAAAAACGCCAGGGAATTAATCACCTGACTCTAAAATTTCAGGACTATCATTTTCATAAAATTTCTTGGCAATCCAAGTCTATTGATGTCGAATTGCATTTGGAATTCGTCTGACTAATTAATTTAATAATTAAAAATTTTTAGCTATACATAACCTGAATCATTTTGTCATTAAAATTTCAAAATATATCTTACGTTTACTTCAACAACATTTACTTCAACAACAAATACTTAAAAATAAATTAAGTTTAAAGTAAGATGTGATATTGTCGAGAGAAGATGACCTGTTTCAAAGGGGATTAATCTTAACAGATGACATAGCGATTGATCCAATTCTTGATTTCAACTTATATCGTAATGCCATAGTCAACATCGTAAAAACCTCTCATCCAAAATTTACTATTGGAATATTTGGCGAGTGGGGAGCTGGAAAGACCACTTTAATAAATTCAGTTGATAATGCGCTTCAAACTGATAAGAGTTTGATCAGAGTAAGGCTCGAAGCATGGCGGTATAAATGGGAACAATTTCCAATAGCTTCACTATTGAAAAGTATAGCATACGCGCTACCGGCTGAGAAACAATTCGAAGATTTAAAAAAGAAGTTAGAAACAAGCGCTATAAATTTTCTTAAAAATACTGCTGACATTCTTACATCTATAATATCAAAGTACGCATCAGAAGAGTATGAAATTTCACAAGAAATGTTTGATACCTTTAAGAAAGAGTTAAATTCAAAAATTCAACTGATTGCAGAATTGGATAGGGACACTGTCTACTTTGATGGTTTTGAAGAAATCAAGAAAGAAATAAAGAATCTACGTCTAGAAAATCCTGCGTTCAGGATTATTGTATATGTTGATGATCTGGATAAATGTTCTCCAAAGAAGGCTCTTGAACTATTAGAAATCATAAGAGTATTTCAAGATGTTGAGGGCTTTATTTATATTATTGGAATAAGTCACGACATCTTAATCAAGCTAGGCAACATTGAAAGTAATGAAAAAAGTAACGAAGGAGAACATTATGTAAAGAATTTGATTCAAGTACCTATAGCTTTACCTAAATGGAGTAATCAGGATACTGTAAAATTGGTGAGAGATTTTATAAAAAAAGGTATGATTCATGATAAATTCAAAGACGTTGTAGATAAGAATATAGAATTAATTTCTGTGGCAATAGATAACAATCCAAGAGAAATCAAAAGATTCTTGAACAACTTTATTGTAGCACATGAAATTTTTTCTGGTAAGAAAAGTTCTGAGAAAAAAGAATTGATTTTTTCTGGTAAGAAAAGTTTTGATGCAAAGGAACTGTTAGTAATACAAGCGATCCATTTACGATGGAAGAAGTTTTATAATATATTAGTAAAATCAGATCAATCTTTCTTTAAGGGATTAGACAAATATCTCAAGATGGATGACGAAACACGTTTCAAGAGTCTGGATTTGTACGAAGGAAAAAAAGATGACGATGATATGAAGATATGGAAAGTTCTGCGTGATTTTAAAACAGATTCGGATTTATGGAATTTTTTGGTAAAAAATTCAGATACTATAAGGAACATACGGGATTGGAGTTTGTATAGACTGGCTATAGAAGTTGTTGAACCAACTGCCTTACAAAGAAAAACCATAAATTATGAAGCAGTAAGATTACTACAAAGTGGAAAGATCAATGAATTCAATGATAAGAGGGCGATTGAATTTAAGATCTTATCTCTGAGGGATGCGGATTTGAGGGATGCGGATTTGAGGGATGCGGATTTGAGGGATGCGGATTTGAGGGATGCGGATTTGAGGGATGCGGATTTGAGGGA
>Ga0193719_10000160_pt1 | contig 22551 bp, 19 predicted proteins | sample U2a2metaG_FD_160103 | JGI IMG/M metagenome (GOLD analysis project Ga0193719, IMG submission 160103) | Soil microbial communities from a riparian zone of the East river system, Colorado, United States - U2a2 | ecosystem: Environmental > Terrestrial > Soil > Riparian zone | place: USA: East... | reverse complement strand
GAAACAGCCTTGATACAACTCGCCGACGGAGGCCGGGCGACACGCGAGCAGGTCGCTCACCTCGCCGATTGCGCGCACTGCCGCTGTGAACTTGCGTCGATCGCGGATCTGCTCACCGACCCACAGATCAAGGAGGAGATTCGCCGAGTCGACCCGACGCGTACTCAACGGCCGTTGGCGCGTCGGCGGTTCGCTTTCCACGCCGGCCGTGTCGTTGCAGTGGCAGCCGCGGCAGCCGTGCTCTTCATGATGTGGCCACACGGCGGACGCCTCTCACCCCCGACCGACCGATCCATCGGCGCAAATGCGGGCCCGCATCGGGCGCCGACCATCACGGCCTCCGAGGCGCCGGAGCCGATGTCACCAGTCGGCGACGTCGACGGCCGTCCGGCTTTCAGGTGGGGCTCGGTTCTCGGCTCCGACCGTTATCGCCTGACGCTGTATGACAATGCTGGCCGCGTGATGTACGAGGGGCAGGTTCTCGATACGACGCTCACTATCCCCGATTCGCTCGTAACAGTTCCCGGCCGCTCATACGTCTGGCAGGTCGAGGCGCGAAATGGCGTAGATCGGTGGACGCCATCGGAGCTCATCGAGTTCAGAATCGTGGCGCGCAAAGGCCGATGATACTCCTCGGCCTGTCGATCGTGCTCATGGGATCCGTGTTCCTGCAGCCCACGGATTCACTGCAACTGCGCGCTCGGGGTCTCTCGGATTCCGCGCTCGTCGTCGAGGCGAAGAAGGATCCACTCGGCGCGCGTGACGCGATCAACGACATGCTTTCGCACGCCGTGCGTGGTACGACGGCGAGCCGTGAGCAAGAAATTGCCGCAGCTCGCCGGGTCGCCGCCGCCTACTCGATTGCCTGGCGCGACTCGTTTTTCGTCCGGCAAGTTGCGCGCTTTGCCGCGTCGACGCCGCAGCGGAAATCGGCTAAGGTCACCGCGGATAGCCTACGCCGCGTAGGCGTAGCGGCCTACGGCCGCCGCGGCCCTGACGCCGCAATCGTGATCTGGCGTCGCGCCCTTTTGCGCGCCGCGGCTATCGCTGATTCGGATGGCGAGGCGGCGACGTCAGGAAATATCGGCGCCGCACTCTCGCGGCTGGGACAGCTGGACAGCGCGACGTTCTATCTCGTGCAGGCGCGGCGACTCGCGGCTAGCATAGGTGACACGCGTGTCGAGGCGAATGCTCTCGCCGAACTCGCCGGCGTCAGTGAAGCTCGCGACAGCATTGTGGCGGCACGGGATGCCTACGCCAAAGTGAGCGTCCTGCGCGAGCGAATCGGTGACACGCGCGGCCTGGCCGCGGACTACAACAATCTCGGACTGCTGGTGCAGCGGCTCGGCGACATGGACGAAGCGCGTCGGGACTTCGAGGCGGCGCAGGCGCTCAATCGGCGGGAGGGGCGCGACGTTGCGGCCGCCACCAACCTGGTAAACCTCGCCGGGTTGGCTAGTCTTACCGGAGAATTGGTCCGCGCTGACTCGCTCTACCACGATGCGCTCGGGACATGGCGTTCACACGGGTATTCGACAGACGCGGCTGACGCACTTCGCGGTCTCGGCCAACTCGAGTTACTGCGAGGCGACTACCCTGCGGCGCGCGCGGAGCTGACGAAGGCTCTTGGCGCCTACGAGCAGAGTGGTCTGTTCGACGACGCGCTCGCCGTTCGCCAGGATCTGGCAGCCGCCCTCGCCGGCGCCGGTCAACTGCAGGGCGCACTCGACGCGCTGCGTAGTGCGCAGCGTTTCGCCGATTCCACGAAGGCCGCACCGCTAGTCCGCGCCGCTATTGCACTCGGCCGCGCCGACCTGGCCGCACAACTGAACGCGCGCTCCGAGAGCGAACGGTGGTACCTGAGCGCACAAACGCTCTACCGGCGAGCGACCGATCGCCTGGGCGAGGCTGAAGCAGCACAAGGACTCGGACTCCTCTTGCTGGAGGCAGACGTCGCGCCTCGCGCGCGCAAACTGTTGACCGAAGCATTGAGCGGCGAGATGGCAACAGGAAACGCGCGAGCTGCCTCCGTAACGCGCATGTTCCTCGGCCGCCTTTCGCTGCAGCAGCAAGATACCGCGGGAGCGCGACGCTCTTTCGCGCAGGCTGCGTCGGAACTGGAGCGGGTCGGTGATCCGGTCGCGTCCGCTACCGCGTTGGGCGAGTTGGCTGCGCTCCACGAAGACGCCGGCGCGAGCCATACCGCCGATTCGCTCTATGCGGCGGCGCTGGATCGGGTGGGTGAGCGAGTTGCGCCACATGTGACGTGGCGAATCCACGCTGCCATCGGGTTGCTCCGCGAGAGGCGTGGCGCACTCGACGCTGCGGCGCGGGAGTACCGCGCGGCGATCGTCGACGTCGAGCTGGCCGGCAACTCGCTGGCATTAGCCGAACGGCGCTCTGAATTTCTGTCTGACAAGGCAGATATCTATGTGCGGCTCGCGATGGTGGAGCGAGCGCGCAATCGAATCGCCGACGCGCTCGAAGTCAGCGAACGTGTCCGCGCTCGAGAAATGCTGGAGTTGCTGGCGCAGGGCCGGGTAACTGCTCCAGCCGATACGACCGCGGAGCTGATAACCCGGGAACAAGATCTCCGTCGTCGCATCGCCGAGCTGACGCGCCAGCTCAGAGGTGGCTCCGAAGGATTGCGCGCGTTGCGCGGACCCGATGTCTCGAAAGGAAACGGCGTGACGCGCGAAGCGCTGGTGAGCGCGCAGAACGCGTATTCGGAGCTTGTACTCGAAATGCGCGAGCGCGCTCCTCATCACGCCGGACTGGTGTCACCTCCGCGAGCGAATTGGCTGGATGTCTCTCGCGGACTCGCTCCCGACGAGGCCTTCATCGAATATCTCATCAGCGATGTTGGGTCGCTGGCGTTCGTCGTCACTGCGGACACCATCGCTGCGGTGGACCTCGTTGCCGAGCGCCACACTCTGTCCAAGACGATCGGTTTCGTGCGTGGCGTCCTCCAGCCGCGTGGATCACTGCGATTCGATGGGCTCTGGCGTGCTCCGTTGACCGAGCTCCATCGAGAGCTGATCCACCCGATCGAAGAATCCGGTCTTCTCACGGGAAGGATCCGACTCACGATCGTTCCGCACGGCGACCTTCACTATTTGCCGTTTGCGGCGTTGCTGGATGGCGCGACCGGCCAGTTTCTCGTCCAGCGCTATGAGATTGCGGTGACTCCGTCGGCGGCCGTCTGGCTGGCGCTGCGCGCGCGGCCGCCTGAACGCGCCACCAGGGGTATGCTCGCGTTGGCTCCACTTCCCGATGCACTGCCCGATTCGCGCAAGGAAGTGGAGGCCATCGCTCACCTGAACGGGACGGGCGCCCGCGTGCTCCTCGGGAGTGCGGCGACCAGGGACGCGTTTCGCCGCGAGGCGCCGAATAGTCGGGTGCTGCACCTGGCGACGTACGGAATTCTCAACAAGGTGAATCCGCTTTTTTCGTTCATCGAGCTGGCGCCAAGCGCGAGCGACGACGGCCGACTCGAGGTGCACGACGTTTTCGGTCTGCACCTTGCGGCCGACCTGGTCGTGCTCTCGGCGTGTCAGACGGCGGTAGGCTCCGGTGCGCAGAGTGACATTCCCGCTGGCGATGACTGGGTAGGACTCGCGCGCGCCTTTCTCCACGCTGGGGCTTCGCGAGTCGTCGCGAGCCTGTGGCCGGTGCAGGACCAAGCCACGTCGGTGCTGATGGAACGGTTCTATCGACAGTACACGACGGGAATGGCGCCGGCGACGGCGCTGGCTGTGGCGCAGCGCGCAATGTTGGCGACGACCGCAACGGCGCATCCGTTCTACTGGGCGGCATTCGAGGTCATTGGGGAGCGGTAACAAGTATGAGCAACCAGCGCGAAGTCGTACGTGTAACCACGAGACAAGAGCGGATCGTCGGCGACGACTGGCATTTGGTATTAGTCAGTCCCTCCTACACGCTGGGGTGAATATGCGCAGTGCACTGAAACAGCTGACGTCGTCGGACCGCGTGAATCGCGGGTCCTTCATGAATACAGCCACTGCTGGTCTGCTCATAGTGGCCGGCGCAATAGGATGCTCCGACTCGGCGGGTCCCGACGCCAGCGCTCCGCCCAATGGATCCGTATCGCCATTCGTCGTTTCAGCACCACACCCCAACGTCACCGCAGGGTCCTCTATCATGGGTGGCTCACTCTCGGTGTCGAGCGGGACACCGTTCGTCTATGTCGCGCTGCCGGCTAGGACTATCCCAAACGCCGATGTGGTTACGATTCGCGTGCAATCGAGCGGAGTCGTCGTCACCGCAAAGGCGGTGGACGGTGGCCTCGACCCGGTCGCGCTTCCGGCCGCGTCGGGTGACAGTTTGCAGATCACTGTTTCAACGGTCGGCAGCACCGTTCCAGTCGTCTACAGCACCGCGGTCCCGAAGGTTGGACGGCCCATCGTTGTCCGCACCTCGCCGCCGCCCAAGAAGCGTGACGTCCCGCTCAATTCGTCAGTGGTCGTCACGTTCAGCGAACCAATCGATCCAGAGAGTCTAACGCCGGCCGCGGTGTACCTCACGACGGGCGGTAAGACTGTCCCGGCGCACATGGTCTTCGATAATCTAGACCAGTTGACCTTGATGCTGGTTCCGGACGCGCCGCTCATGCCGGCGACCGACTACACACTCACGATCACCCAGGCGATCAAGAATCTAGACGGGCAGGCTCTCAGCGCACCGATAATCGTTCAGTTTACCACGGCAGACCAGCCAAATGTTGCGACCACGTATCACCTGACTGGTACCGTGATCGACGACGCCGGCGTACCGATACCGGGCGCAAGGCTCATGGTCGACTTTGCCTCAGAACTAGTCTGGCGTAATGGCCTCGCGCAGTCATTCCTCACGACCGATAGCGACGGGAAATTCAGCGTCGATGTATCCGGGTTCCGCATAGGTGCAACCCTGGCGGGTCTGACCGACGCGATCGCCTTGGTGTGGACCAGCGGGCCGTCGACGCAGTTTTCGGAGACTCAACCACCGGAGTATGTCTACGATTACCGATACGTGCTGGCGAGCCAAACCACGGATCTGCGCATTCAGTTGCACCGAAGCCGACAGATCCTGGCGGGCGATTCATTGCAGATGAACATTTCGCGCGACGATCCCGTCTGCACCAACAACGTGCAGGACATGCATCCGTGGCCCGTCGAATGGGTGTGTCGCACCGTCTTTGTGTTGCCGCCAGCTGACGGCGTGCTGACGATCTACGCCGGTGCATGCCAGCCGAGCTGTCTTCCCATCGCGCTCGAGGTCGAATTGAGTCCCTGGTCGAGCTCGGCATACTATTACTCTCTCTACCCTGCGACCGGGACGCTCGAGATGCCGGTAGTAGGGGGGCTGCCCGTGCGAGTCCACGTCGAAATCCCGTGGGGATCGCCGGCCCAATCGTTCATGTTACGAACTTCGTTCACGCCAGCGCCGTGATGGTAGTGGATCTCATCGTGAACGGACAGGCCGGGCAATGGGGCACACAGTATGACCGCTCGTGCGATGTGGGAACAGCGCACATGCAGTCGGCTGCGCTTTCGACGCTGGTCGACCGGTTCACGATATCGGTCGGCGCGAACGATGCGCGGCACGGGACGCTCATCCTGGAGCGGGGCTCATTCCGTTGGACGGCTCCAATCGAGGCGCGGTGAGAGAGTTTACTTTGCCGACTCCCGCGCCGGTACGCTCGTGCTCCTGTTAGCGATCACCGTTCGCGCCAGCAGGGGTTGCAATATCCAGAATCCCGTCAGCCAGGCTGGGAGGCGCGCTCCACTACGTCGAACACGACCCCGTGCGGATCCTTTGCGTAAAACTCTCCTGGCGCGTGCGGCCCGATCGGCACCAGCGTGCATCCCGCAGATCGGAGCCGCGCGAGCGCGGCCGCTCGATTCGGAACGCTAAAGGACGGTATCACGGCGTCGTGCGTCGGGGCCGGATCGCGAAGGAGGTAGAGCTTGAGCGCGCCGTTCGTGAGCGATACGCAGTCCGGCGTCCGATTGAATACCGCGCAACCCAGTACTTCGGTGTAAAACTTTTCGGCTGCCGCCGGATCGGCGACGTGCAGCGCCAGCTCGTTGTTGGCGACGAAATTGACCGGAACGGGCTTTCCACCGGTCGCCAGAGCAGCGACGTACCCTTGGCGGCCGGCGCCATCAGGAATCGTCTTGAGCAGTGCGATCACTTCCGCCGGCTCGAGACTATCGGGCGGAGCGGGCCACAACTCGCCCTCAGCGTAACCGATGCGGTTGTAGTGACGCACCAGCTCACCGCGTTCCGAGTCAGTCCAGTGCATCACTCCACCGCCACCATCGCTGACGCGACGGCAGTGTTGTCCAGTTTTGGCTGGGAGGGGAATGCCAGCCGGCGAGTAAATTCGCGGCGCAGCAGCAGCATGCTGATCGCAAGCTGAACGATCACCGCGCCAGCCGAGAGGTACCATATCCAGACCAGCTGAAACCCGGGCGTGCGGGAAAGCAGAATGGCCGGCACCGCGACGAGCAGAATGCGAGCGCCTGAGGACACCAACGACGGAACCGTGTTTCCCATCGCCTGGAACATGCTCCCCGCCACGAAGATCAGGCCGGACGCAACGAAGTTCCACGACACGATTCGTAGATAGGTGGTGCCGACGTCGAGCACCGCCGGGTCCTTCGAGAAAATGCCTATCAGTGCTCCGGGGGCGATGTGACAGAGCACAACGAGCACTGCCATGATCGCCGACACCAAATACGCCGCCTTTCGAAACGTGTCGACGACGCGTTCGCGGTCGCGTGCGCCGAAATTCTGTCCAGCGACGGGCGCCACTGAAAAGCCGAGCGCGACAGCGGGCATGAACAAGGCCTGGATCACGCGCTGTCCAATTCCAAAGCCCGCCTGCGCCGCTGCGCCAAACGGGCGCGCGATCGCGTAGACGATCACCAGGTACACTCCCATCATCGCGAACTCAAATCCGGAGGGCAGCCCGATGGCCAGCATCTTCCGCCAGAGCGTGAATCGTGGCTTCAGATCGGCGCGCACGAATCGAAGGTATGAATCCTTGGGAAAGAAGTACGTGGCGAACCATAGGACCGCGACCACGACTGCAACGAGGGACGCGATCGCCGCGCCGGCGACGCCAAACGCGTGGCCGGTTACCCAACCGAAAATGAGAAACGGCGCCAGCACCATGTTGACCAGTACGGAGCCGGTGGAGACAATCATGCCGGCCTTGAAGTTTCCGACTGCGCGCAGAGCGGCGCCCGCCGCGACCATCAGGAACTGCAGCGCCATCGCCGGAATGAACCACAGCAGATATTGCGCGGCGAGCGCGGCCGTCTCGGCATCGGGGCTCAATGCGCGGGTGTACGGGAGTCGCACCAGCATTCCCACAATCAGAAACCCAATCCCTGTAACGACCGCCAGCACCTGCGCCTGATTGAACATCAGCTCCGCTTCGTCGCGGTTCTTTCGTCCGACCGCGTGCGACACGACCGTCGTCGTGCCGACGCCGAGCATCTGTGTCAGGGCGAGCACGATGAAGGTGAAGTTGCCGGCTATTCCAACGGCGGCGACCGCGTGCGTGCCGAGCCTGCCGACCCAGTAGAGGTCGATCAGGAAATACAGCGTCTGGAAGATCATCGTCACGAGCATGAAGCTCGTGGTCTTCAACAGATGCCTGGTGAGCGGTCCGGTGGTGAGGTCTTCCATCGTACCGCTAATTTAGCTTTCCCAGACCTCAGCGCGCGACGCGGTACCGAAGATGAACGACGCCTGGCGCGTCGACAATTCGCGTCTGCTCGAACCGCGGAGGCGAGTCCCCGAGATTGTCGAGCAGCCGCTCGCCGCCGCCGAGCATCACCGGCACCATCGAAATGTTGACTTCATCGACGAGGCCGGCAGCAAGAAATTGTTGAATGGCGTTGGCGCCGCCCATGATCAGCACATCCTTGGCAGCGGCCGCCCGCTTCGCCTGGTTCAACGCGGACTCGATTCCATCGGTGACGAAGTGAAACGTCGTGCCGCCCTGCATCGGGAGTGGATCGCGTGCGTGATGCGTTAGCACGAAAACGGGCATGTGGTAGGGCGGGTCCTCGCCCCACCAGCCCTTCCAGTCCGACTTCCACGGACCCGGCCCACCGCCGAACATGTTTCGGCCCATGATCACTGCGCCAACGTTTTCGAACATCTCCTGCATAATTGCCGAGCTCGCGTTGACGACACCGCCCTTTTGGCCATGCTGCTCTTTCCATGAGGCGAGCTCGATCGCCCAGGTGTGCAGCGCCTCGCCGCCCACGCCGAGTGGGTCTTTCATGCTCTGATTGGGCCCGGCGACGTAGCCGTCGAGCGACATGGTGATCTGGAATCGTACCTTGCTCATTCGAGTGTCTCCTGGAGGAATCCGGATAACAGTAACGCGCTCTTACTTTCCCCTTAGCCGCGCGACCGGCCCGCCCACTCCGTCTGGAAACTGGACCTCGGCGAGCTGATCGTCGTCTCGCACCTCTCGCTTCAGCCGCGCCAGCTCAGTCTTCAGCTCCGCCGTCAATGCTTCCGTGCCCGGCTCGCCGTAAAGATTGTGCAGCTCGTAGGGGTCGTTAACGAGATCGAAGAGCTCCCACTGATTCTTTTTCCAGAAGTAAATGAGCTTGTGCGTTCTGGTGCGGACGCCGTAGTGCGCTCTGGTGTTGTGGTCGCCAGGGTCGTGGTAGTACCTGTAATACATCGACGTTCGCCAGCCGGCGGGAGTGTGCCCCCGAAATAGCGGTCGCATACTGCGTCCCTGCATCTCAGGAGACGGCGGCAGACCCGCCACATCGAGAAAAGTCGGCGCGAAGTCGATGTTCAGTGCAATCGCATCGTTTCTCGTTCCAGCCGGGATCTCCGCCGGCCAGCGAACCAGAAACGGCATGCGGATGGACTCCTCGTACATGAACCGCTTGTCGTAAAGGCCGTGGTCGCCCAGGAAAAAGCCCTGGTCGCTGGTGTAGATGACGAGTGTATTCCTGGCGAGCCCCGCCTTGTCGAGGAACGAAAGCACGCGACCGACACTCTCGTCCACCGACTCCACGGTCGCCAGATAGTCCTGCATGTACCGCTGGTACTTCCAGCGAACGAGCGCAATTCCAGTCAGTACCACTGACTTGCCGTTGCGCGTGACCGACACCGACTCCGGCTTGATCGATCTCCACTTCACGAGCGCCGCTGAGTCGAGACCAGCCGGCGGCGCCAGCTTCAGATCGCTGTTGGTAAGGTCGGCGCCGACACGCTGCTGGTTCTCGTGCAATGCGTCGGTGCGTGTCTCGTACGAATCCCAGAACGTAACTGGTTCGGGAATCCGCACGCCGGCGAAGTGCGAGCCATGCAATTGGTCCGGGTCCCACGGCCGGTGCGGCGCCTTGTGGTGCATCATCAGGAAGAACGGCCTGTCGCGGGGACGTTTCTCGAGGAAATCGATGGCGAGATCCGTTATGACATCTGTCGCGTACCGCCCGGTATAAGTCGACTCGGCCGTCGCCGTATAGAAGACCGGGTTGAAATACACTCCCTGACCCGGAAGGATATTCCATTTGTCGAAGCCGACGGGGTCACTTCCGAGGTGCCACTTCCCGATCATCCCCGTGTAGTAGCCGCCTTGCTGGAGCAATCGTGCGACGGTCATGCGCCTGCTGTCGAACCTGTTGAACATCGTGACGCCGTTGATGTGCGAATACTGGCCGGTGAGGATCGTCGCGCGACTCGGTGTGCAGATCGAGTTGGTGGCAAACACACTAGTCAGCAGCGCACCCTCGCGCGCGAGCCGATCGATATTTGGTGTCTTGTTCACCCGCGACCCATATGCGCTGATGGCGTGCGCCGCATGGTCGTCCGACATGATGAAGATGATGTTGGGACGCCCGGAGGGCTGAGCCTGCGCGCTCCCAGGCGCGGGCAAGAGGACGGTGGCAACGAATACGACCGCGAGGGCGCGCAAAGCCGATCCAAGCATCATTCCTCACTAGCGAAGAGGTGAGAGCGAGCTAATAATTGCCGTCGCCATGACAAACGACAACACTTTCGCGATGGAAGCCTCGCCGCCATCGCCACGCACGATCGGTTGGGTCTGGGTGCTTTACTTCCTGACAGGGATCCTCGGCACGCTTCTCACTCGGGGGATCCTGGTACCGACCGATGCCGCGGCGACGGCGAACAACATTCTCACCCACGCGAGCTTGTGGCGGGCGGGATTTGCCGTCGATCTCTTCGCGAACCTCATCTACATCGCTCTCACCGCGCTGTTGTTTGGATTATTCAGGCCGGTGAATCCGACGCTCGCGTTAACAGCTGCGTTCTTCAGTCTTGGCGGCTGCACGGTGCAGATCATGGGCGAGCTGCTGCGCCTCGCTCCGTCTGTCGTCCTCGCCAATCCTCAATTGGCCAACGCCTTCGGCGCGCAGCAACTGCAGGCAGCAACTCTGCTGAGCGTCACGTTGTACAGGAACGTCATTTACATCGCCTTCGTGCTCTTTGCTTGCTTCGAGCTCGTTACCGGCGTTCTCATTCTCCGGTCGACGTTTCTGCCGCGGTGGCTTGGCTGGTGGTGGATCGCTGGTGGCATAGGGGGGCTGACCTTCTTGTGGTCACCACTGGCGACTTTGATCTGGCCCCTGCTTCTCGCGGCCGGCGCGGGGGAATTCGCCTTGCCAGTGTGGCTGCTGGTGAAAGGTGTGGATATTTCGAAGTGGCGGACGGTGCAGGCCAGTGGCCCGTGATCACTCGTCCTGCGTCTTTAGCATCGGGGTCTCACCTCTTTCTGCGTCGCGCTTGTCTCTAAAGCGCTGCGCTTCGCCGATGCGCTCCACTTCGAGCGCGAGCGCATCAATCGAGCGCTGCATGTAGTCGATCCGTTGATCGCCGAGCATCGGCGTCGGATCCCTCCGCGATGACGGCAGCGGCGGTGCCTGGGACAGTTGGTCACCCGATTGTGCCGTGGCCCAGGTAGTTACCGTTTTCCACAGCAGATAAGCGCCGAGGCCGACGAATAAGAGGAACACGTGCGACATGGCGTGCATCATCTCATCCATTGCCAGGGCGAACCCCATACCGGCAAGGTTGATGATGCCGAAGAGCACCGCGGCCGCTCGCCACAGCTTGGCCCGTCGAGTCATTACCAACTCCTTATCACTGGAGAACCGTACGCGCCGGACGAGTCGAAAGTTACCCTGTTCGGCGCACTGAATCCGGCCTGCAGGTTGGTTCTAATCCCCGCGGTCTCGGCGACGAATGAGTTCCTCGACACTCAAGAGACCCCCATTGGATGACCGCAACCCCCGCGCAAACCCGGGCGTGACTCCATGATCGCGCATCCTGACGAAATCACGGAGGCTGAGACTTGTGTAGCCCAGCTCCCGGAAATCCTCGACGAACGATTCCGTAACCCCATGGTCCCGCGCCTCAAGCAGCTGTCGGGTGGTCAAATCAGTGAAGCCGAATCGCCGAAGCGACGCAATGAAATCCGGCGTCACGCCGTGGTCACGAAGCTCCTGGAGATCGTCGAGGGATAGATTGTTATATCCGGCGTCGGTGAGGCCGCCGATGAACTCGTGGGACACTCCGTGGTCACGAAGAGTGACGAGCCGATGCGTGTCACCGACGTGATATCCAGCTGCACTGAGTGACTTCATGTAGTCGAGGTTGGCGCCGTGCATCCCCATCACGACCAGCTGGCTGACAGACGGACGATCGTATTTCTGCGCGCGCAGCTCGTCGAGCATCGCGTAGCCGACGTCGTGCAGCCCAAGCCAGAATTGTTGGTCGCTGGTGGGCCGCTCGTAACCACGCGACGCCAGCTGCTGCGGAAACCGCGCATCCGGCGAGAAGGTGAAGAAGCCGGTCCCGTGGCCATCGCGCAGCTGTCCCTCGAAGTTGAAGCTGCCGGCATCGCGTACGAGTTGAAATCTCGCCGGCCCGCTGTAGGAGGAGAGCTGCGCCAGAGGAAGACCGCGCAACTCAGTGGGGCGCACGCCAAAGGACGTCGATCCGTGCCGACGGGCTCCGTTCTCATAATGCTCGAAAGTGAGCTGGACGCGGTCGCGTGACGGCTCGTAATAGATCCGCCATGTGCCCCGGTCACCGCTCTGTGCGGCGGCAGCCGTCGAAACAGCTACCAACAGCAGCAGGCAGAGCGCGGGTGAAGATCGCCGGGTGGGATGTCCGGGACGAAATCGAGTTAGTTGCGACATTGGAGCTCCAGAGCAGGATGGTGGGCAGCAGACGGTCCCTGCAATTGGATCAACCAGGCCTGGCAAAGGTTTGAAAGAGTCAGCTGTGTCCGACGCTGGCATCCATTTTGGTGATTTGTTGCCAACCGAGCGATCGCGTACTTGGAGCTTCCAGCGAGGCTATAGCGTAGGCTGTCGGGTCCGGCAGAAGCAACCGTGATCAAAGTGAATTTGGAATCCGGCGCCGCCCCGAGTATTCTCGCGCGGGTACCTGTCTCAAGTTCCAGAGCATTGATTTTCTGGAGCTGCGCGTGGAGCGTGACCGGCACGAGCGCGAGGATAGAAGCTGTCGATAATACGAGGCGCATTGTCATCTCTCGTGAAGGATAGAGCAGGCCTAACCTCCCGGCGTCTCGCAGTTGATCATCCAGGGAATACCGAAGCGATCGACGACCATGCCGAATCGCTCTGACCAGAACGTCTTTGCGATCGGGTACACCACCTGACCGCCGTTCCCCAGCTTCTCGAACACGCTCTCGGCCTCATCCGCGGTTGGGACGTTCAGCGAGAGCGAGAACCCCTGCGGCTTCTCATAACGTTCAGGAGGGACATCGGCGCCCTCCAAAAGTTTTCCGCCAATCCTCACGCTGCCATGCATGATCTTCCTCTCCCACCCCTCGGGGACGACGTCCGCCATCGGCGAATCAGCGTAACGGAAGAGGAGACCAGGTTTGGCACCGAGCACTTCCTCGTAGCATTTGAACGCAGCTTCGCAATCACCCTTGAAGCTGACGTAGGCCGATACTTCCAGATGTCACTCCTTGTGTGCGCCATTTATTTTACGCGGCCGCGGACGTGTGTGCTGTGCCGCAGGTCCAGAACGTGTAAGAAAACCGAAGCGATCTCTCTCACACCGCGGTGGAAGCGGGAATCTCTCGCAGCGCCCGAAAGATCTCCAGAGAGGTCACCGATGAAAGCCCTGAACCCGCTCCGTAAGCCAATCGATCACGGTGGCAGCATACGCGGGCACGAACCGCTGCAGTGAAGGCATCTCCGCGTTGCTTCCCACCTTTGCCTCCAGCATCAGGTGATTCGCTCTCGGCAGAATCCTCAAAGTGTAATCCCGGTTTCCGCCTGCCCGGAGCGCCGAGTCCCAGGCCGCCTTGTTTTTCTCGGCGATGATGTTGTCATCGAGCTCGCCGAAGAGCGCGAGGATGGGTAGGTGGAGTTGGCGGAGTGTCGGCCCGGGATCGTAGAAATAGAGTCGCCGCACGAAGCTCAAATAGGGATCGTCAGGCGATGCCGGAAATGTCTCCGGCGCCTGGCCGAGCCGTGCGACAAGCGCCGTGCGCGCGGCCGCGTAATCGGTCCAGCCTTCGCCCGTGCGCGCGAAGCGATACTGTAGCTTCATGAGGTCGACGATCTGATCGACGGTTTGCGCCTTCATGCCTCTTGCGCGCAAGTCATTCGTCGTCTGATCGATGGTTGTCTCGGCGGCCGGGATGCCCGCACCGGAGATGCTGATCAAGAACGCGATTCCTTGCGCTCGCAGCGCGGCGAGCGGCATCACCCAGCCCGCCTGACTCCAGCCGAGTAGTCCGATTTGCGAGGCGTCCACATCGCTGCGGGTCTTCAAGTAGTCGAAGGCGGCGGCGACGTCACCGGCGAGATCATCGAACGATGCGATGTGCCAGTCGCCGGTAGAGCCGCCCACGCCGCGCTTGTCGTAGCCGAGGACGGCAACGCCGTGGCGGACAAGAAAGTGTGCGAACGGGAGCAGATACTCACGATCTTCGGCTCCGGACGCGTGGACGAGGATGATGGCCGGATGCTTCGCGCCCTCGCGTGGGCTGATCAGCGTTCCCGTCAGCTTGATATCGCCGCTTGAGAACTGAACGTTCTCACGTTTCTCGATCTCGACGCGGCGCGCGCTTCGCGCGGTGTCTCCCTCACGCTGCCAGGTAAGTCCGCTGATTCTGCGTGAGCCATCGCGCAGGAACCTTATGCGAGACTGGATCGCTGTCGGCACTGCAGCGCCGGGTCCGGCGAAAAAGGCGTCGCGATCAGTCGGATAAAGCGCTCGGACTTCGCTGGATTCGTCGAAGGCGACCAGCTGATTCGTACCCGTCAGCTCACTCCACAGCTGGAGATACACGAACCGATCAGAGGCCCATTCGTAGGTGCCGACATACTCACGGAGCTGGCTCTCGTCTGCCGTGCGAACGACGGGGCCCTGGCAGCCCATCACAACAGCGTCAACGCCGAGGAGAAAAGTCGCTGACGCGGCTACGATAACAGGGCGTGCGCTACGCATATGTCTGGAGCATACACATCGATCGCCTGTCCGACCTTGGATCAAGTGATGCCTACGAACAGCTGTATAAGTTGGTTTCAGCTCGACATGGCTGCGACGGATGTAAGCTGGCTGTCATCGGCAGAAAGGGACGACTGTCGCCGAGGGCATTCTCCTTGATATCGGGTCGATAGACCGCGATCCCGCGGCCCCAACTTTCAAGGAGTAGTATGAAGTATTCCTATCGCCTCACTACGCTGCTGGTGTTGGCTCTGCCGGCGATGCCGCTCATGGCTCAATCGACCCGAGCTGACGAGCGTGCCGCCAGGGCCGCGAACTCGGCCACGCGAATGCCCGTCGTGATACCAGCCGGCACACCTCTCACCGTAGCAATCGATCAGGAGCTTTCGAGCGCGTCGGTCAACTCAGGCCAGCGGATCTCCTTTCATCTGACGTCTGACTACTCCGAATTCGGCCACGTACTGATCTCTCAGGGTACGCCAGTCCGAGGCACGGTGACGCAGGCCACTCGCCGGAAATCTGGTGGAAGACCCGGTGCTCTGACGATCCAGGTCACCTCCGTACGAGCCGTAGATGGCACGTATGTTCCCCTTCGCGGCAGCGAGAAAGTCGTGGGAAAGAACCGTCAGAGTCAGGCGACCGCTCTTGGTATCCTAACGCTCGGAGTCGGCGCGACAAAAAAAGGACTCTCCGCCTCGATCCCGGCTGGAACGCAGTACACGGTCTTTACCGACGCGAAGCGGACAATCGTGGTAGCCAGATGATCATACGGTAGCTGAATCGTTACAGAGGATTCCCCGACTTTCCTTGACGCGTCTTCGAGTCGGCGGTAGCTCTTTACCCTGAGAGGAACGTCGTGGAATCCTTTGCGGCAGAGCTCACCCTACTCGCGGACGTCTCGCGTTTTCAGCCCCTCCTGCTGAGACCCGCCCCTCATGACTGGCATGTCGAACACACCTGATTCCAGCCGCCGTCGCTTTCTTGGCTCTGCGGCCGCAACAGTTGCGGCCGGGCAGCTGGGTCTTCTCGCCCTTTCCCGGAGGTTAGAGGCTATGACTCAACCGATTACTGAAGTTTCAACGCAAACGACGGGTGCGAGGAGCGACATTCGTCCGTTTCGCGTGAGCTTTTCCGACGAGCAGCTGGCCGATTTACGTCGTCGCGTCAAAGCCACGAAGTGGCCAGAGAAAGAGACCGTTGGCGACGATACGCAGGGTGTGCAGCTAGCGACGATGCAGGCGTTGGCGAACTATTGGGGAACCAATTACGACTGGCGCAAAGCGGAAGCGCGAATCAACTCCTACCCGAATTTCATTACGAATATCGATGGGCTGGACATTCACTTCATCCACGTCAAATCGAAAGAAAAGAATGCGCTGCCGATTATCATCACACACGGTTGGCCCGGCTCGTTCATCGAACAGATGAAGGTCATCGATCCACTCACCGATCCCACCAAGTACGGCGGCAGCGCGGCTGACGCTTTTGACGTAGTTATCCCGTCGCTTCCCGGGTACGGTTTCTCCGGCAAGCCGACTGCTCCCGGCTGGAACCCGGTACGTATCGCCAAAGCGTGGACGACGCTGATGCGCACCCTCGGCTACACTAAGTTCGTCGCCCAAGGCGGAGACTGGGGCAATGCAGTCTCGGAGGTAATGGCGCTGCAGGCACCTCCAGGATTGCTCGGGATCTCCACCAATATGGCGGCCACGGTGCCGCCCGCGACCGACGCAGCGCTCTTTGCGGGCAACCCAAAGCCAGCCGACCTAACGCCTGACGAATCGAGAGCGTGGGATCAGCTCGCTTTCTTTTACAAGGACGGCCTCGGCTATGCCAACGAGATGAATCTTCGGCCGCAGACCCTATATGGGATTGTGGACTCGCCGATCGGTCTCGCCAGCTGGATGCTCGATCACGATGACGCGAGTCAGAAAATGATCGCTCGTGTCTTTGCTGGGCAACGTGAAGGTCTGTCGCGCGACGACATCCTTGATAACATCACCATGTACTGGTTGACGAACACGGCGATTTCGTCTGCTCGTCTGTATTGGGATACCGCGCATACATTGCCGCCGGGTGGCTTCTTCACCACCCGCAACGTCCAGCTGCCGGTTGTCGTAACCGTCTTCCCCGACGAGATCTACGCCGCGCCGAAGACCTGGGCGGAAAAGGCATATCCCAAGATGATCTACTACGAGAAGTTCCCCAAAGGCGGGCACTTCGCGGCCTGGGAGCAGCCGGAGTATTTCGTGACTGCGATGCGCGATGGCTTCAGGTCGCTCAGGAGCGCTGCGACAGCAAGTGGTCGCGCTGATTAGCGCGCGACGGAGAGGCTGACCGAATCTGAAACAAATTGCCTAACAGGAGGGCGACAATGACTCTGAAGACGGCAGGTGCATTCTCACTAGGTCTGCTACTCGTCGCCGGGGCGGGCGCCGGAGCGCAAGCCGCGGCAAAGACAAAGCATTCCGGAATGACAGCGAGTGCAGCCGCGAAGCCAACGATCGTGCTCGTGCACGGGGCTTTCGCCGACGCGAGCAGTTTCCAGTACCTGATCCCATTGCTGCAGAATGACGGGTATAACGTCGTCGCAGTACAGAACCCTCTCTCGTCACTTGCTGACGACATCGCTACCACCAAACGTCTCATCGACGCGCAGAAGGGACCTCTAGTAGTCGTTGGCCATTCGTACGGTGGTATTGTGATAAGCGGCGCTGCATCAGGAAATCCGAACGTCAAAGCGCTGGTCTACCTCGCGGCCTTCGCGCCTGAAGCCAATGAGCCGGTAGGGCCGCTCACCGATAAGTATCCAACTGCCCTAGGCAAGGCGCTGAGGCCCGACGCGGCTGGGTTCCTCTATATCGCCTGCGATCAGGTTCACGATGTGTTCGCCGCCGATCTGCCGGAGAGTGCGGCGAAAGTCGTGTGCGCTACGCAGAAGCCAGTTCACAACTCGGTATTCGGCGCGACGATCGATGCGCCGGCGTGGAAAACCATTCCATCCTGGTATCTGGTTTCTCGCCAGGACCATGCGCTGAATCCGGATCTCGAGCGGTTTTACGCCAAGCGAATGGGCGCGAAGACCAGTGAGATCGATGCCAGTCACGTCGCGTTCATCTCACATCCGAAAGTCGTTGCGCGCTTGATCGAGCAGGCAGCAACTGCATCCGCGAAGTCAGCGCAGTAAGCGTTTACGACAGCTCACGACGAGATGGGCGAAGAAATCAACAACGATCGCCGCCACTTCCTTGGCACCGCGCTGATGACGGTGGCGGCGCGTCGATTCGGGCTCGCCAGCCTGGCGAACATGCCAATCAACGAATTGTCAGGCGGAGATGGAATCATGACTGTGCCATCGGGCCGTTCATCTTTTGACTCACTAAAGCAGATCCACGCCGGCGTTCTCAACGTCGGTTACGCGGAAGCCGGCGCGGCGAGCGGTCCTCCGGTCATTCTGCTGCACGGCTGGCCATACGACATTCACGCCTTCGTCGATGTCGCTCCGATCCTGGCCGCCAAGGGATACCGCGTCATCATGCCGTATCTGCGCGGCTCCGGCACGACGCGGTTTCTCTCCAACGAAACGCTCCGAAATGGAGAGCAGGCAGCGATCGCGGTCGACACAATTGCACTTATGGATGCGCTCAAGATCCAGAAGGCGATCGTCGCCGGCTTTGACTGGGGCTCACGAACGGCCGGTATCATGGCGGCGTTATGGCCCGAGCGCGTGAAGGCACTCGTGGCCGTCAGTGGCTATATCAGCGTGAATCTGGTTGCCAATCAGCAGCCATTGCCCCCGAAGGCCGAGCTCGGCTGGTGGTACCAGTACTACTTTGCCACCGAGCGCGGCGTGCTCGGCTATACGAAGAACACATACGACTTCAACAAACTGATTTGGCAGCTCGCTTCACCCAAATGGAAGTTCGATGACGCGACGTACGATCGCACCGCGCAGTCGTTCAACAATCCCGATCACGTCAAGATCGTCATTCACAACTATCGTTGGAGACTGAGCCTCGCCGACGGCGAAGCGAAGTACAGCGCGCTCGAGCAAAGGATCTTCACTCGTCCGGTGATCACAGTTCCGTCGATCACGATTGCCAGTGATTTCGACGGTGCCGCCGCGGACGGGAAGGGTTACGCCGACCGGTTCACGGGGAAATATTCACACCGCGTTCTGAATGACATCGGGCATAACGTACCGCAGGAAGCGCCGAAGGCGTTCGCGCAGGCCGTAATCGACGTCGACAGTTACTAGGAGATGCTGATCGATTTGTCAGAGGAGCTGGATAAATGTCCGACTCAATCAATCATGAGCGGCGCCGATTCATCGGGGCGGCGGGGGCCGCGGCTGCTGCGCTTGGCGCAGCAAGACTCGGTGTGATCGGGTCGGCGATTCAACAAATGGCATGCGCCGCGTTGAGGAACGAAGGCACGCTTCCATCGCTGAGTGGAGCGACGGAATGGCTGAATACCCCGCCGCTCACGCCGGAGGGCCTGCGCGGGAAGGTTGTGCTGGTCGACTTCTGCACTTACACCTGCGTCAACTGGCTGCGCACGCTTCCTTACGTGCGCGCCTGGGCCGACAAATATCGCGATGACGGATTGGTGGTGATCGGCGCGCACACGCCGGAGTTCCCGTTCGAGAAGGATCTCGACAACATCCGCTGGGCGTTGAAGGAAATGGACGTGAGGTATCCGGTCGCCGTCGACAGTGATTACGGTGTCTGGCGCGCGTTCGACAACAACTACTGGCCGGCCGTCTACATCGCCGACGCCAACGGACGAATTCGCTATCACCATTTCGGCGAGGAAGCCTACGCCGAGCAGGAGCGGGTGATTCAGGGATTGCTGAGCGACAACGGACGCAAGGTCGACAACGGGCTCGTCAAGGTGACACCGCGCGGCCTCGAGGTGGCCGCCGATTTAGGTCAGCTTCGCTCACCAGAGAGCTACCTCGGTTACGAGCGTGCGGAAACCTTCGCCGGCAATGCGGTGGACGACGCGCCCAGCTCCTACACGATTCCTCCCAGCCTGGCGCTCAACCAGTGGGCGCTCGCCGGCAACTGGACCGTGAAGGGCAAAGGCGCCGAGCTGAAAGAGCCGAACGGCAGGATCGTGTTTCGCTTTCACGCGCGTGATGTGAACCTGATCATGGGTCCGCCCCGCGGAGGGAAGCCGGTGCGATTCAGCGTGACAGTCGATGGGAAGCCGCCCGGCGCCGCTCACGGAACCGACATCGATGAGCGTGGGAACGGGACCGCCGATCGGCAGCGCACTTATCAGCTGGTGCGGGAACCGCAATCGATCACCGATCGCCAATTCGAGATTCAGTTTCCTGAGCCAGGGGTGGAAGCGTTCTGCTTTACCTTCGGGTGATTCACCCGGAGCAATGAGCGGCAAAATACCGACTCAGTCCTTGGGCGTTTGCACCCGCATCGGCGAGCCCGACGTAACCATCCGGTCGCACGAGATACAAGGCATCCTGCTGCAACCCGGCGCGCCGCATCTGCGTTTTCCAGGCGAACACGTGGAGCGGTATCCCTAGCTTCGCGCACGCATCATTCAGTGCACGTCGCGCTTCTCCGTAGACATGCACCTGCCACTTGAGCGTAGTGAGCGGCGCGAAGTTGTCCTGAGCGGAATCGAGCCGCACCCACGGCAGTCGGTCTCCACCGCGAACCTTGCCCGCCGTGCCGTCACTCAGCGCGCTGTTGCGATAGTTGACCTGCGTTTGAGACACGGTCTTAAAAAGCAGCTCGCGGAATGCCCGCAGTCGGAAAAGCAGTGGCAACACCAGCGGAACGATTCGCGTTCGTATCAGCGTCGCCAGAGCGCCACGACTGGTGATCAGCACGAATCCGCGATCGGTGGTGGCGACGAGTCGACGGGCGAAAGCGATTCGCTCGGGCTCGTAGGTGTCGAGGATCTTTTGTGGCGAACCTCCCTTCAACACCTCGGCCAATTTCCACGACAGATTGACGGCGTCGCCAATTCCCGTGTTCATCCCCTGACCACCGACCGGACTGTGAATGTGAGCGGCGTCGCCGAGTAGGAAGGCGCGCCGGTCGCGGAACCGGAGCGCGACGCGATGGTGAACGCGATAGGTCGAGAACCAGTTCACCTCCTGAACGTTGAGGCGAAGGTGCTCCATGGCTTTGCCTTTCACATCGTCGAAGGTGAGTGCGCCGTGATCGCCCGCAGGCAAATCGTGCACAGTTCCCACCAGGCGCCAGTGGTGATCGCCCTCGAGAGGGAAGAGGAGGAGAAAGTCGGCGTCCTCGATGTCGGCGTGCAGATCCTTGTTCGTCGGTGAACCCGTTCCCACGACATCGGCGACGTAGAACAGGCCAGTGTACGTTCCGCCGGGAAACCCGACGCCAAGCTGCGCGCGAACGACCGACGACGCTCCATCGCATCCCGCGAGGTACTCCGCTTCGCACGTCTCCTCCGCGCCGTCGGGGAGCCGCAACGTCGCTGTCACACCGCGCTCATGCTGTGTGAACCGCAGCAGTTCCGTGCTACGCTCCACGCGCACGCCGAGCGCGGCAAGCCGATCGATCAGCATCCGCTCGTGGGCGTCCTGCGGGAATACGAGCGCGAATGAGTACGGCGTCAGATTCTCTCCAGCTCCGGTGAGCGGCACAGTCGCCGCTCGATGCCCCTGCACCCACAGGTTGAGATTCTGGATCTTGACCCCTCCCGCGATCGCGGCGTCGTCCAGCCCAACCTGGTGATAGAGCTCGAGCGTCCGCGCCTGAACGGCGAGCGCGCGGGAAGTGGTGCCCGGCTCGGAGGCCTTGTCGATGATTCGCACCTTGACGCCGAGTCGCGTCAGCCAGTGCGCAAGTACGAGCCCGGTGGGTCCGGCGCCGGCGATAAGGACGGGAGTGTCAGCCATTACAGTGGGGAACTTGATCGTTGCCTTCGAGTCGTAGGAATCCTGCCACCCCAGAATCGTTCAACAACTTATACTCGCTGAAATCCGCTTGCGCCTTCGCCGGAAGGTTATACGTTGGTTTCGCGGCGTCTTCTGGGCTCGGCACCTTCCACCCTCGGGGGAATCCATGCGCAACGCTCGCTCGCTCGCGACGCTCCTCTTGCTGCCGGTTCTTTTCCAGTGCCACGAACGGAACCTCACAGCTCCCGACCTCCCGGGGAACCTCCCGGAGAACCTTCGCGCTATCGCTATTCGACTGCACGTAGATGTCGCTTCCGGTGGAATCGCGACAATCCAGACGCCGGCGAACCCGGGTATCTCGTCAAATCTGGCGTCCGACGGCCTCGCCGTCCGATATAGTCTGTTGGGATCTGACGGCGTCGCCCTCCAATCCTCGAATCTGACGCAGACACCGCTCGGCCAGAACAAGGTCCTGGTTCGCTTCGATATCGCGATTAGTAATTCGCTAACCAACGTCAACTTGATAAGGTCCACTGTACCGGCCCCGCCCGCGGGTGTGACCGGTATCGTGTTGTTTCCGTTCGCGGCAACTGCCGCAGCCGGGAGCTCCGGCAAGGTGACTCCGTCAGCTGACTGGAACGGCGCGCCCTTCAACTTCTTCAACGATGTGAACTGCACCGGCTCTCCGACGAGCGACTGCTCCCGTTGGGAGGAATACGCCCCGCTGGCGGCTGGCGCCACTTCCGCCCCGCAGACGGTGGGATTCGAGATCGATAAATCCGTCCAGGCGTTCGACGTCGTAATGCTGCTCGCAGCGGACTTGGAGAATGTCCCTCCCGCGCCAGCCGCGATTTCTCTGTCGGCGACGACAGCGAATTTCCGAACGTCGGATGGCTCAACTCCAGTAACGATTCTGGTGACCAACAGTGGAGGGGGCACTCTGAGCGGACTCACCGCCACTGTCAGCGATGCAACGGGTCAGCCGACGTGGACGCTCGAGGCCAGATTAAGCAGCACTACGGCGCCTAGTCTGCTTACATTGTCGGCGTTCCCGTATGTAGCGACTGATGGAACCTATACCGCGACCGTCGCCGTTGCGTCCGCCGGCGTTTCCAACTCGCCTCAAACGGTGTCGGTCACCTTCG
>Ga0193719_10000158_pt1 | contig 22630 bp, 24 predicted proteins | sample U2a2metaG_FD_160103 | JGI IMG/M metagenome (GOLD analysis project Ga0193719, IMG submission 160103) | Soil microbial communities from a riparian zone of the East river system, Colorado, United States - U2a2 | ecosystem: Environmental > Terrestrial > Soil > Riparian zone | place: USA: East... | reverse complement strand
AAGACCCAAATACTCACCCAGACGCGAGATTCTACCATCGCCTCACATTCACTGAAGCGCTCACGAAACGGTTGCAGATCATGGATTCGACCGCCTTCAGCCTTTGCATGGACAATAAGATCCCGATCGTCATTTTCGATATGAACAAGCCGAGCAACATTCGCGATGCCGTTCTCGGGCGAAAAGTCGGGACCTTGGTTTGCGATGAGCCGGAACCAAAGTAAAACTTCAGCAGCATGAGCAGAGACGACATTCTTCTGGAGGCCGAAATGTCGATGGAAAAAAGCGTCGACTATATGGTGCACGAATTTGCCGCCGTGCGTACCGGCAAAGCCTCGCCTGGGCTGGTGGAAAATGTCGATGTGCAGGCCTACGGATCGACCATGAAGCTGAAGCAACTCGCGTTGATCACGACACCGGAGCCGCGGTTGCTCGTCGTTCAGCCTTTCGATGCAGGCACGGTGCCGGATATCGAGAGGGCGCTCAAGGAATCGAAGATCGGCATTATGCCGGCGGTTGATGGAAAAATTATTAGGCTGCCGATCCCGGAATTGTCCGAAGAGCGCCGCAAGGATCTCGCGCGTTCGCTCAGCAAAATGGCGGAGGAAGCGCGCGTCCGGGTTCGGAGCAACCGGCGCACGGCGCTCGACGAAGCAAAGAAACTCAAAGCCGCAGGCGAATTAAGCGAAGACGGATTGCACGATCTGGAAGCCGAAGTGCAAAAGCTCACCGATCGCTTCGTCAAATCCGTCGATGATCATCTCAAGCACAAAGAAGCTGAGATCATGAAGGTGTAGCGACTTCTAATCTTCCTCTCCCTCTTTCTCTTACTCTGCTCTCTCCTATAGAACGAAAATTAGGACTAAGAGGAAGCGGAAGAGTTATAGCCGCACCAGATCGACCAGAAACTGGCACCAAAGATAAATCATCCCGCGCCAGGAATATTTTACATCGCCTGTCGCGGTCTGCTTAAGCACGCCCTTATCGATGTTGTGCGCGATTTGATCGCGCAGATCGTTTTCCATTTCCGTTTGAATTCGCTCTTCATCAAGCGCGTCGATCGTGTCCGCACTCACCCCGTTCCGGCGCAGAAAATCGCGATGGCTTTGATGAAGCTGCCAGAATGATTGATCCGGCCGCTGGCGATTGATGCGGAACCGGGGAGTGAGCTTTAAGCCGTAAGAGAGCGGATAATTCCACGTTGTCCAAGTGATGCCGTCTTTCGTCCGCGAAGAAATTCGCAGGTAATAAAACGAGAGATCATGCTGTTCGTTCAGGCAGATCGCGGCCTGCGTTCGGTCCTCCTCCTTGTAAAACAAGCGGAAAAACTGCCGGTAATCCTCCCAGTCCCACCCGGCGTCTCCCACATGCACGAACCCTTCGTCCTCGATGTCGCGCGTGATCTCTCTCAGCGCAGGAAAAGTATCCGAAGACGGCGGACTTTTTGGCCGGAGTTGTTTTTCCTTCGGCAACCGAAGCGCGCGAATTCGAGTGAGAATTTCCAGCCACGGCAAAAAAAGCCAGCTCAGCGCAGCGGCAATCCCCAACACCCAGCTGCCAGTAATAAAATAAATGGCGAGGAAAGTGGCGACGAGGATCCCAAGCGCGCCCGCTTTCTGCGCATACGAATTTTGATAACTGCGCAAAGCGATGCTGAGCACCGCCACACCGAGCGTTAGGAAAAAGCCAAAGAGCATTAGGGATTGATCTGATGCTCGTTCAGAAATTTCTCGAGCTGATCGGTATCGAAATTGGCCAGGACTCTGTCGCCCGCCACGAAAGTTGGAACATAAGTCTGGTCGGAAAGATTTTTCATCTCCGCGTACGCTTCTCGATCTTGGCCGACATCAATGATATTGAAGCGGTACCCTTTCTCGGTGAGATACTCCTTCGCGTCAATGCACCACGAGCACCATTCGCGACTGTAAAGCTTCAATTCCACGGCGACTGCGGGAATAAACAGGAGCGCAGTGCGCCGTCAACAGCCAAGGAGCAGCGATTTCCGAGCCGCCGCCGGTGACACTGTCGCGAAGCTCTGCCTGCCACGCCGACGCTTTGCGAAGGCGGGTGAGCGTCGACAATGTTTGCGAGGAAGTTTGCGACCGTCACAGACCGCCGCTACAGCGGATGAAGCCTAGTACGACTTTGCCCAGACGACGCGCCGCGCGCTTGGTTCTCCAGTGAAAATGCAACGACCAGGTTCGGATGTTTCATCGAGCGGAATGACGCGAATGGTGACTTTGAGTTCATTCTTGATTTGTTCCTCGACTTCGCGCGAGCCGTTCCAGTGCGCGAGGGCGAACCCGCCGTGGATTTCTGGTTTGGCGGAATCTTTGGCAGTAAAGAAATCGTAGAACCCTTTTTTCGAATCGATCATGTGGGTGTGCTTGTCACGGAATTTTTTCGCCCGCTCAAACAGACTGTTCTGGATCGACATAAGAATCTCCGGCGCGCGCGATACGAACTCTTCCATCGCGATCGACTCCTTCGCCTTCACCGGTTGATCACGCCGGCTGACTTCGAGCGATTTCTTTTCGAGATCGCGCGGCCCGATTACGACCCGCAGCGGCACGCCTTTCTTAATCCACTCCCAATTCTTTACGCCACCACCGAGATCGCGCCGATCGACTTCCACTTCGATCGGAAGATCAACATACCGACTCTCGCGCAACTCTTTCACGAGTTCATCGCAAGCTTGGAGCACCGCGGCTCGCGTTTCTTCATTTGGCGTAACTGGCAGAATCACGATCTGCGTTGGCGCGATCCGCGGCGGCAGCACCAGGCCGTCGTCGTCGCTGTGCATCATCACCACCGTGCCAATTAGCCGCGTCGTCATCCCCCAGCTCGTCGTCCAGCCGAGTTCCTGTTTGCCTTCCCGGTTTTGAAATCGGATCCCGCTCGCGCACGCAAAATTTTGACCGAGAAAATGCGACGTGCCGGCCTGGATCGCCTTGCGGTCCTGCACCATCGCTTCAATGGATAACGTCTGCACTGCGCCCGGGAAACGTTCGCTCTCCGATTTTTCGCCGGTGAAAACGGGCACCGCCAGGTGGTCTCGGACAAAACGCTCGTACAAATCGAGGATCAGTTTGGCTTCGGCACGCGCCTCGACCTCGCTCTCATGGACGGTGTGTCCTTCCTGCCAGAGAAATTCGGTCGTGCGCAAAAACAGACGCGGTCGCATTTCCCAGCGAACCACGTTTGCCCATTGATTGATGAGGATCGGCAAGTCGCGGTACGACTGTATCCACCTAGCGTAACTCGCGCCGATGATCGTTTCCGAAGTTGGCCTGACTACCAACGGCTCGGTCAGCGGGCTAGCCGGCTTCATCTTGCCGTTCGAATCAACTTCCAGTCGAGTGTGCGTGACCACGGCGCATTCTTTGGCGAAGCCTTCGACGTGTTCCGCTTCCTTCGCGAAGAAACTAAGCGGAATAAAGAGTGGAAAATATGCGTTGCGATGTCCGGTCGCTCGAAACATCGCATCAAGCTGCCGTTGCATATTTTCCCAAATACCGTAGCCCCAGGGACGGATCACCATGCAACCGCGCACATCCGAGGGTTCGGCCAGCTCCGCAGCGCGGATGACTTGCTGGTACCATTCGGGAAAGTCTTCGTCGCGCCGCGGCGTGATCGCGGTTTTTGTAGGCGTGGTATTCATCGTTTGAGGCGTTTCACAGAAACGCCTTACAATTGTAGGGCGCCTGTGTCAGCCGCCAACTGGGATTTTATTCCGTCGCGGCTGCGCAAGGAAATTGTCCACCGCGGAAATTTGACACTTTCTGGCCTCGCCCGTAGTTTTCGTGCCTTTTCCGCCCTATGAAAACCTTTTCTGCAAAAGCCAGCGAAGTCCCGCGCAAATGGTGGGTAATCGACGCCAGGGACCAGGTGCTGGGGCAGGTCGCAGTAAAGGCCGCCAACCTACTGCGCGGCAAAGAGAAGACGATCTTCACGCCGCACGTCGATACAGGGGATTTTGTGGTCGTGATCAATGCAGAGAAAGTGCGGCTGACTGGAAAAAAAGAAGACCAGAAAAGCTACATGAGTTTTTCAGGATACGTGGGTGGTCACAAATCCGAGAATGTCCGGGACCGCCGCGTTCGGCACCCTGAGTTACTAATCGAGCGCGCCGTGCGTGGAATGATTCCGCACAACCGGCTGGGGCGCGCAATTTATCGAAAACTTAAAGTTTATCGCGGCGATTCTCACCCGCATGCTGCGCAGCAGCCACACGTGGTCAAACTAGCCTGAAAGGAATCCTTATGCCGCAGACCCAGGAATTCACTGCCACAGGCCGCCGCAAGACGTCGGTTGCCAGGGTTCGGATGGCGCCGGGTAGTGGCAAGATCGACGTCAACGGGCGTAGCTTTGAAGATTATTTTCCGACCACGCCGTTGCAGAACGTCGTGCTGCAACCGCTTCAAACTGCAAAGGCCGTCAATGCCTACGACCTTTCGATCAACGCCAGCGGCGGCGGCGCGACCGGACAGGCCGGCGCGGTGCAACTCGCTATTGCGCGCGCTCTTCTTCAAGTGGATGGCAATTTGCGCGGCGCCTTGAAGACCGAAGGTTTGCTCCGCCGAGATCCGCGCATGAAAGAGCGAAAAAAATCCGGACAGCCCGGCGCGCGCAAACGTTTCCAGTTCTCGAAACGGTAATCGGTCTCATGCCTCGCATGTGACCTAAACACGAGAGTATTTATCTCGGGTTTTTTGGACTTGGCGGTGGTGCAGCCTGTGGAGTGGTCGGCGCAGCTTGCGGTTCTGCCATCGGCGGGCGCGCCAAAAACTGCGGGATCGTTGGTGCTGCTGCCGACTCCGAAGGTCCGCTCGGTTTCAATAAGCGCAATTCCTGGAACGCCTCGCCGGCCGAAAAGCTCGTGCGGTATTGCGTCAGAATGGTCTCGCAAATGCGCCGCGCTTCCTCAGAGCGGTTTTTAGCTTTCAAAAGGTACACTTGCGAAAGCAGTGCCAGAGGGGCATTGAAGCTGTTTGGATAGCTAGATGCGATCTGTTGGTACATCGACAGGGCTTCGTCGCTTTTTCCCATCGATTCCAGATTGGCTGCCATCGACATTCGCGCCGTGCTCACAAATTCGTGATTTGGGTTCTTCGTGATAAAAACCTGAAGAGTCGCATTCGCCTCGGCAAACTTTTTTTCACGCCGTTGAGCTTGGGCGAGCAGAAGATAAGCATCGGCGCCGGCGGGAGTATCCGGGTAATGCGCAATCAACTGTTCGTATTCTTGCGCGCCCTTTGCGCTGGCTAACAAGGCCGATGCCGTGGCAGCGCGGCGATCGGAATAAAATCGATAACCTGTAAAGCCGATAAGGGCGACCAGAAGGATAATTAGCGCAGCGATGATCTGGTATTTAAATCGCTCCCAAAACACACGCGTTTCGAGCGCCGCATCGCGGGAAGGAGGTGGGACTGTCGGCATAATTCGATGTGCTCTGGGCGGTTTGAACCGGTCGAGCGTGGTCTTATGCCATGCGAAACTTCCTCGTGCAAGAGCGGTAAACTCGACCTGGAAACGAAACAAGTCTTTCAGATTAGATCATGGGTCTCATAAGACGAATTAGTCCTACGTATTTCGCTGGCCTGCCGCCTCCTCGGTATCGGCAGGCGCGCGACAAAGTTTTTTCCAGCGATACACTCTTATTCTATGAATGCATTCTGGAACTCTTTTGAAACATTGCTCGGTTTGGGCGTGCAACCGCAAGATTTGACGTTCGTTCAAATTTCTCTGCGCGGAATTCTCGTTTTTCTTGCGACGTTGATGATGGTCCGATTCGGCACCAAACGTTCGCTCGCACGCAAGACCCCGTTCGATGCCATTCTGCTCATCATTCTCGCGGCGGTGCTTTCACGCGCCATCAACGGGTCGGCGCCTTTTCTTGCCACAATCGGCGGAGGCGTTGTTCTGGTCTTGCTCCATCGGCTCTTCGCTCACCTGGCATACCGCTCACATCGGTTTGGAATTTTGGTTAAGGGCTCTCCCGACACTATTGTCCGCAATGGCCAGTGCGATCTTCGCATAATGCGACGCAACCACGTCTCAATGCACGATCTGGAGGAGGACATGCGTCTCCACGCCCACATCGACGATCTTTCCAAAATTCGACTCGCACGCGTGGAACGAAGCGGGGACATCAGCTTTATCAAGAAGTAGGAATAATACCCGTGAACCACGCGAACAATTTTGCTTGCGGCCGTAGCGCCATTGCCACCGACGCGCTAACTTTCGCACGTGCAACAGCACGATAAACTTTTCATTCCCGGTCCAGTCGAGGTTTCCAAAAAAACCTGGGCGGCGTTTTCACGCCCGATGATCGGACATCGCGGCGAAGATTTTAAGAATCTTTACCGCTCAGTTCATCCAAAGCTTCAGACCTTGTTCGGAACAAAGCAGCCGGTGTTTCTCTCGACTTCCTCTGCGTGGGGAGTAATGGAAGCCTCGATCCGTAACCTGGTTGATCGTGAGGTTCTTTGCTGCATGTGCGGCGCGTTCTCTGATAAGTGGTTTGATGTCGCGAAGCGGTGCGGAAAAAACGCCGAGCCGCTCCAGGTCGATTGGGGAAAACATATCGATCCCAAAGCGATTGATCGGCAACTAACGACCGGGAAATTCGATACCGTTACCTTGATACATAGCGAGACCTCAACCGGTGTAATGAACCCGCTCGGGGAAATCTGTTGTATTCTCGCGAAATATCCCGAAGTCGCGCTGATCGTCGATACGGTCTCATCTTTTTCCGGCGTGAAGATCGACATGGACGCGCTCGGTATCGACGTGATGCTGACCGGTGCACAAAAGGCACTCGCGCTGCCACCCGGCTTTTCATTGTTCTCCGTTTCGGAAAAGGCATTCGCGCGCGCCGAGAAAATTCCGAACCGCGGCTTTTATTTCGATTTCCTCGAATTCAAAAAGCAGCAGGCCCAGTGGATCACACCCAGCACACCGAGCATCGCGCACATTCACGCCTTGGAATTTAAGCTCGACGAAATTTTCGAGGAAGGCCTCGACGCGCGCTTTGACCGACACGCGCGCACGAACGCTCTCGTGCACGATTGGGTTCGTCGAGCTGGCTTCGATTTCTTCGCCGAGGAAGGATTCCGCTCAAAAACGCTTACCTGCGTGAAAAATAATCGAGACATCGACGTGCTAAAACTCGCGAGCGATTTGCGGTCAAAACATCATCTCATCATCGACCCCGGCTATGGCAAGATCCGGGGCAAAACCTTTCGCCTCTCCAATATGGGCGACGAAACCGAAGAAACCGTTTCACAGCTGCTCGCCTGTCTCGACAACGTTTTGTAGCGGGGTCTGCTTGCCGCAGCGAAGAATGCACGCGGTTTAAGATGCGACCATTTTGCTCGCGTCTGACCACGGCGTAACTTGATGTTGTAGTTCGTCTTTTAGCTTTTTTATGTCAGCGATTGAAGCCTCTGGCCTGACCAAAGTTTATCGGACCTATCGGAAGGAGCGCGGTCTCTGGGGTTCTATCAAGGGCCTGGTCTGGCGACGCTACGATGAAACGCGGGCGGCCGATCACGTCTCCTTCCGGATCGAGGAGGGCGAGTTTGTCGGCTTTCTCGGCCCGAACGGAGCGGGCAAAACCACCGTGCTCAAGATGCTCTCCGGCTTGCTGAACCCGACCTCGGGTGACGCGCGTGTGCTCGGCTTTGTTCCGTGGGAGCGGCGCAACGAAATGAAACGGCAGTTTAGCCTGCTCATGGGACAAAAGAACGCACTGTGGTGGGACCTGCCCGCACAGGAGTCACTCGAGCTCAATCGCGCCATCTACGGGATCGATCGCGGCCGATTCCAAAAGGTTGTGGATGGATTATCGGAACTACTCGAAGTGCAGGACAAAATGAACGTGATGGTGCGCGAACTCTCGCTAGGCGAGCGGATGAAAATGGAGCTAATCTCCGCGCTCATCCATGAGCCGCGTGTGCTTTTTCTCGACGAACCGACAATTGGACTGGATGTCGTCAGTCAAAAACGTGTCCGCGAGTTTTTGCGCATTTACAACGAAGAACATCGGATCGTTACCCTGCTGACGAGCCATTATATGCAGGATATCGAAGAGTTGTGTCATCGCGTTCTGGTGATTGATCATGGCAAAATCTTCTTCGACGGTCCCCTTGCCCAGATCATCGATCGATTCTCCGGGCATAAAATTCTCAGTCTCACTTTCGCGAAAGAGGCGACGCGCGACCTTTCGGAGTTCGGTGAAGTGACTGAGCAAACACCTGTTTCAGTCCAACTGAAAGTTCCACGCGCAAGAGTCACCGAGACGTGCCGGCAACTGCTTGAAGCATGCGATGTCAGCGACATTAACGTCCAGGAAGTGCCCGTCGAAGAAGTTATCCGCCAACTTTTCGGCGAACGGCGCGAGGATCATCGCGCTGCCAGCCTCGCCAGCGTAGAAGCTGCGCAAGCGAGCTAACACCTTTCACTGAATTACCTCTCCGAGGCTCGGCAGAATGCTTTTCTCCATCGCTTCCGCAAACGACGGGTATTGCGGCGTCCAGCCGATGCCGCGCAATTTGGCGTTGGTCACGCGCTTGTTGCTGGCGCCACGTTTGGAGATCGACGTCGACCGTCCAAGCGACGGAATCGGACGATTCAGTTTCTCCGCCAACCATCGATAACATTCGCTTTGCAGGATCGGCTGATCGTCAACCACATTGTAGATCTCCCGCGCCGGTGATGGCCGATTCAGCAAAAGAAAAAGTGCCGCTGCAATATCGTCCCGATGGATTTGGTTAATAAATCGATCGTTCCTCGGATCAATTATCGCTTGGCCGGACAGAAATTTGCTCAGCAGCGCCGAGCGTCCTGGTCCATAAATGCCGGCAAGCCGCGCGACGATGCCACCATGGCCGAGCACCAGTTCCTCTGTCTCACGCAGTATTCGACGCGTCTCGCGCGCCGATTTGGTCTCGCTTTCTTCGGTGACCCACGAACCATCACGTTGCGCATAAACGCTCGTGCTGCTCGTGAACAGCATCCGCGATCCACCAAATCGATCGAGAAGACGACGTGCCCCGTTCAAGTAGATTTGCCGGTAAGCATCGGCGGCACCGCCGTCGGAGCTGGCGCAGTGAATTATCGCGTCAAACACTCCCGCGTGCGAAGAAATCCGAGCCTCGTCTGTGATATCGACCCCGTAAACGGGATACGGTTTAGCGGCTACCTTACCCGCCGATTTCGCGGACTGCGTCCAGCCTTCTACTGACCAGCCGGCGGCGTGGAATAAATCGGCGGTTGCTTGCCCGACATAACCGCATCCAGCGATCAAGATTCGCGGCATGACCGATAATTTTCACGCTGTTGCGGCCGCGATTTCAATTTCTTCAAAGATGTTTTTCTGAATGGCACGAACTTGTTTGAGACGAATCAGCTCCAAGAGCGCAAGAAAAGTTACGACCACCTCTATGCGCGATACGGCGGCCCCGAACAAATCGGAAAAACGGATAGGAACACCGGTGGCCACGCGCCGCAAAATCGTGTCGATCTTCTCCGAAACGCTAAAACGTTCGCCGAAAATCTCCTGCACGTCCTGTCGCGCCTCTATCTTTTTGAGCACCGCTTGGAACGCGTTGATCAGTTGAAAGATTCCAACTTCACCCAAACGAAGGGATTCCTGCGAAGTTGGAGATGGGCCTCCTTCTCGTGCGAAAATGCGCTCTTGTTCCAGTTCACGCTGATGCAATTCCGCGGCCGCCTCCTTGAATTTTTTGTACTCGATTAGTTGCCGGATTAAATCCCAACGGGGATCGTCTTCGTCGGCGTCTTCTCCGGGCGGTTGCTGATCGACAGGCAGCAGACTGCGGCTTTTAAGGTAAATGAGGTTTGCCGCCATCACGATGAATTCGCCGGCAAGTTCGATATTGAGCTCCTTGAAAGCCTGAAGATATTCGAGGTACTGGTGAGTAATCCGCTCGATCGAAATGTCGTAGATGTCGATCTCGTCCTGTTTGATCAGGTAAAGCAGGAGGTCGAGCGGTCCTTCGAAGACCTCGAGCTTAACCTTGTAATCGGTTTCCATGCGTTGGCGGCCAGTTTAGATCATCCGGCGGTGAAGCTGTCAGCTTCCCCCACAAGCTACAAGGTTGCTTAAGCGGGAACGTGCCGGTGGATCCACACGCTGTTCACGAGCCCGAGTCCAAACATGATCATCAGCACAAACGAGCCGCTGTAGCTAATCAATGGCAGGGGCACCCCGGTGATCGGCAACAGCGCGATCGTCATTCCCATGTTCTGGAAGATATGGGTGAAAATGAGCGCTGTCATTCCAACGACCAGGAGCAAGCCCAGTTGATCGCCTGCAAAAAAAGCTACGAAAAGACATGTCAGCAGGAGCAACACAAACGCGCCGATGAGTAACATTCCTCCGATAAATCCCCATTGCTCCCCGATCGCGGAGAAAATGTAATCATTGTGGACAGCGGTAGCCGGAAGAAAGCCCAGCTCGACTTGTGTGTTTGGCGCCTTAAATCCTTTTCCCGACCAACCGCCCGAGCCAATTGCAATGAGCGATTGATTGATTGCCCAGGCAGACCCTTGTTTGTCGATATCGGGATGGGTAAAGGCCGTGATCCGTTGTTGCTGATACGGCTTTAGCCCAAGATTAATCGCGATTGGGATAAAGGCGATGCCGATAAGAATGATGCAAATTAAGTAGCGCAACGGAAGGCCGCCAACGAACAACACCGCCAGGAGCACGGGTATCCAAATGATGACTTCGCCGATATCTGGCTGCATCAAAATCAAAAGGCAGGGCGCGCCGGCAATTGCCCCGCAGAGCAACAACCGCAGCATTGGAGCCATGTCGCGAAATTGAGTTAAGAACAGCGCCAAAACCAGGATCCCGGAGATAACCGCAAGTTGCGCGGGTTGAAAATTGATCGGCCCCAAGTGGAGCCAACTGCGCGCTCCGTAAACTCTGGTTCCGATAAATTTCGTCATGATCAAAAAGACAATGCCAGCCAAATACATCGGCAACGCCCCCCAGCGGATCCAGCGATAGTCAACCAGGCTGGCGACCATAAAGGCCAACAGGCCGACCGCGACCCAATCCGCCTGCCTTCGCCAGAAATCTCCCGCGTAATCGCCGTGCATGTAAGTCGCGCTGTAGATTGCCACCACACCAAAAATGGCCAGCGCGAGCATGTTGATCAGCAGAAGCCAGTTTTGGCCGAGCAATTTTCTAAGGAAGGGCGTCATGCTGTTTGATCTCGCTCAAACTTCCAAGGTCTCCCACAAAGAAGTTAGAACGATTATACGCAAGTTGCGATCTTCGCAAAACTCCGCCGTCTGTTTGGAAAAGGACCTCTCAGACTACCAAAAGGCGGGTGTGCGCGTTCTCCTTTGCTCCTTTGCCACCCCGAGCAAAGCCGCCCTTGCCGTATGCCCGCATTTTTCGAATCCATCTGAAGCCTAAGAGATCGGTATAATTATCTTGAGTTAAGGCACTTAAGAGATTTCAGCGCAAAAATTAGAGCTTCGCTTGTCACCTGATTTAAAGGCCATTAAATTAGCCTCCACTTGTTCGTTTTAGAGGGACTGCTGATGGCCAAAAAGACAAAGAGAAAGACCAAACGAAAACTCGCGCACCCAAAACTGCCGATGCAAGGACAGTTGAATTTGAGGCATGAGGGAACGCATTTCGATTTGCGCCCGATCTTTGATGACTTAAACGAACGGTATTTTCGGGGGCGTCTTCGCGGTTACAAAGTCACGTGGGGCCGCCGGCGAAAGCGTCGTCCGATAGAATATTTCATCTTTGGTACGATCCAGGAAGAAGATCGCGTTATCCGAATCAATCCGGCGCTCGATCAACCTTTTGTGCCGCCATGGTTCCTGCGGTATGTGCTTTATCACGAGATGCTGCATTCGGTGGTACCCGATAAGCCGTTGCCAGGCGGCCGACGCCGGGTACATACCGCAGAGTTCAATCGTCGCGAACGCCAGTTTCCAAGTTATTTGCGTGCCCGCCGCTGGGAAGAGGAAAACCTCGGTCGTTTTTTGCGCTAGTCCGCATTTTTCGGTTTCTGGAACCCGAGCCCGAAAATCTTTAAAAAATCCCCTCAATGGCGATTCGTTGTCACGACGCCAGACCAGTGAAAAGTGGATCTCGGCGTTTAGTCGACGAAAGCGGCAGCGCAGCGCGCCATCTCTCGTCCTCACTGTTTAGCACGTACAAGATGAAGCGCTCAGCTAACGAGTGGAGTTTTAGGCGCACAATTTCTTTGCGAAGCTCTGCCGCAGTGCATAGCCTCTTTGAATCATGGTCGACAGCCGGCGAACACGCGCAGCACTGTCTTTAGGCGCAACAAAAAAGCTCCGTGGCGCATGAGAAGCATGACGGGCTACGGTCGCGGCGAGACCGATCACGGCGGGACAAAATTCAGCGTCGAGCTTAATTCCGTGAACCGGAAGCAAAGCGACATTGTGATCAATCTGCCACGCGATCTGGCCGAGCTCGAACCGCGCATTCGCCAGACGATCAATGAAAATATTTCGCGCGGCCGGACCAATGCCAACATCACCTTTCACACCGGCGCAAACGGCGCGCGCAAGCTGGCACTCGACACCGAGCTGGCCCGCTCATACCACGAAGCAATGCGCGCATTGCAAAAGGAATTAGACGCACCGGGCGAAATCACGATCAGCACCATCCTTCAAGCGCCAGGGGTAATGCGGTTCTCCGAGCAAGTCGTAAATGTGGAAGAGGCGTGGCCCGCCGTCGATCGGGCGTTACGTGCCGCGCTTGCCGATTTAATCAAAATGCGGGAGCGGGAGGGCAAACATCTGGCCAAGGATTTGATCCATCGTCTGAAAGCGATCCGCAAAAACCTTAAGGAGGTTCGCACACTCCATCCCGACGTGGTCAAAAGATATCGGGCGGCGCTCCTCGATCGGATTCAAAAGGCGGGGCTACCCATTGCCACCGACGACGAACGTTTATTGAAGGAAGTTTCCTTTTTCGCCGACCGTGCCGACGTCTCGGAAGAATTGACGCGTCTGGAAAGTCACCTTGCCCAATTCGCGCATCATCTGCGCAGGAGCGAGCCGGTCGGTCGCGCGCTGGAGTTCATCACGCAGGAAATTTTTCGCGAGCTCAATACTCTCGGCGCGAAAGCCAACGACGCCGCCATTTCGCAGCGCGTGGTCGCCTGCAAAGCGGAATTGGAGAAGATTCGAGAGCAGGTCCAAAATCTTGAGTAAACAGTTCACCCGCCACGGAATTCTCTTTGTCATTTCTGCGCCTTCAGGCGCGGGCAAGACCACTCTGGTGGAAGCGCTTCGCCAAACTACGAACCTTTTTTACTCGGTCTCCTGCACCACGCGGGGGCCGCGCACGGGCGAAATTGACGACCAGGATTATCAATTTCTTTCCGATAAGGATTTTCGCGCGCGCGTTGAAGCGGGTGATTTTTTAGAGCACGCACAGGTGCACGGGGATTATTATGGGACCTTGCGCAAACCGGTGCTTACCAACTTAAAGAACGGAGTGGATGTTTTGATCGACATCGACACCCAAGGCGCAGTCGCCATTCGCAATTGCGACGATCCGATTATTCGCGAGGCACTAAGCGACGTATTTATTATGCCGCCCGACCTCGAAGAACTTCGCCAGCGTCTGCTGAAGCGCGGAACGGAGGACGTGCAACAAATTGATTCGCGTCTGGCCACCGCCGCGCGCGAAATGGAATTATGGCGCAGTTACCGTTACACTATTATCAGTGGTTCGGTCGAAGAGGATTTGCAGAAGTTCCGGCAGATCATGAATGCGGAGAGTTATTTGAGCCGGCGTCTGGTTCAGAAGTAATTTGATCCACCAATAAATTGTTGATCTCACATGGAACAAGATTCCAAAGCCAAAGGCCGTAAAACAAACCTGCGCAAAGTCGTGCGCATTCCGGCCGGACAAAAATCAGTAGTGCTCGGAGTTACGGGCTCGATTGCTGCCTATAAATCCGCTGAGCTCGCCAGTCTGCTCGTCAAACAAGGCCACGAAGTCTTTGTCGTGATGACACAGGACGCGACTGAGTTTATTTCGCCGCTCACATTGCAGACGCTTTCGAAAAATCCGGTGACAACAAACTTCTATGATGAGAAAGAGAATTGGCGGCCCGGTCACATCGAACTCGCTGATCGCGCGAACCTTCTCCTGATCGCACCTGCGACGGCTCACATCATCGCCGAACTCGCGCATGGTCTGGCTGGTCATCCGCTCGCCGCGATTGCGCTCGCCACACGCGCGCCGACTCTGCTGGCGCCAGCCATGAATGGAAAAATGTGGCAACACTCTGCGACAGTAGAGAACGTGAAAATATTAAAGGCCCGCGGTGTCGAGTTTATCGGACCCGAAGAAGGAATGCTGGCGTGCGGCTACGAAGGTCTCGGCCGGCTTTGGAAAGTGAATGACATCGCGTTTCGCGCGGAGTTCCTGCTCGCGCGCCAGGATAATTTGATCGCGTGAGATTTCTCATCACGGCCGGCCCAACTCGCGAGCCGATCGATCCTGTTCGTTATATTTCGAACCGCTCGTCCGGGAAAATGGGCTATGCCATCGCCCAAGCGGCGCTCGCAGCCGGACACGATGTCACTTTGATTTCCGGTCCGGTGAATCTCGATCCACCGCCGGGCGCGCAGTTCGTTTCGATCTTGACCAGCGACGAAATGTATGGCGCCGTCCATCGCCACGCGCGCGAATGCGACGTGCTGGTGATGTGCGCTGCTGTGGCCGATTACAAACCACGAAAAGTTTCCGCGATGAAAATAAAAAAGCGCAATGAACATTTCGCGCTCGATCTCATTCCGACCCGTGACATTCTCGCGTCACTCCCACATGAGGATCGACAATTTCTCCTCGTGGGGTTCGCCGCCGAAACAAGTGACATCGAAGAAAACGCCAAACAAAAACTGCGCGCAAAAAATTGTGACATCATCGTGGCGAACGATGTGAGCAGCGCAGATTCAGGAATAGAAAGCGACGAAAACGAAGTAACAATCTTTTTTCGTAACGGCGAAAAGGAGAAAATTTCGCGCGCATCAAAAAACATTATCGCGCGCGAGCTCATAAAAATATTAATAAATTCGCGAGAAAAACGTTTGACAAAAAAAATGTGATGATTACTGAACTCGTGTAAGTGAAGTCATTCCCAACTCTTCACAGATCTCCGCACTTTGCGGATTGAAAGGGGGGAATAGAGTCGATGGCAAAGAAAAGAAAGAAAGCAGCAAAGAAAAAAACAGCGAAGAAAAAGAGGCACTAAGGCCCAACGCTCGTTAACGGCCCCGAAAGCTTTCGGGGCTACAACCCCTAACTTCAACCCGGGAGGAGAATTTATTTTCCTCCCGGTTTTTTTCTGTGATTAGCAAATTGCGATGTCGATCCTGCATGCCATCTCATTTTCCGTTGCGCACTCCGCGCCCATTGTGCGAGGTAGTCTTATCATGAAGCATTATCTCGATGCGGCCCAGAAAGCTGCACGTGCCGCCGGCGACCTGCTTCGTCAAAATTTTCAGCAGCCACTGCGCGTCAATTCCGCTCATGCGCACGACATTAAACTGGAAATTGATGTTCACACGCAGGAGTTAATTACGAAATTGCTTCTCGAAGAATTCCCCGGCCACGCGCTTTATGGCGAAGAAGGAATCGTGGGCGATCAATCCAGCGAGCATCAATGGGTCGTCGATCCGCTTGACGGCACCGTCAATTATTTTTACGGCATTCCGCATTTTTGCGTTTCGATTGCGTTGCGCGTCCGGAGCGAGATCATGGTGGGCGTCATTTACGATCCAATCCGTGAGGAGATGTGGGTAGGACAAAAAGGCGAGACTCCAAAGTTGAACGGCCATCATTTTCATGTGAGCGACCGCGCGGACCTGGCTGAAGCCGTGATTTCGGTCGGGCTTGCCAAGACCGGAGAGACAATCGACGCGAACCTTCCGCTGCTCCGGCACCTGATTCATCGCGTGCGCAAATGCCGCGTGCTCGGTAGCGCCGCACTCGACATGGCTTACGTCGCCTGTGGACGTTTCGACGCCTATATTGAGCGGGGAATTAGTTTGTGGGACATCGCAGCTGGGTGGCTCTTGGTTGAAAACGCTGGTGGAACTGTCGATCTTCGGCCGCGCGAAGACATGAAGGATAAATACAGCATTGTCGCGTCCAACGGCCTGATCGATTTAAAACTCTGATGCAAATGATTCGATGTGGAATCGGCTACGACGTGCATCGTTTTGCCAAAGGACGAACACTGATCCTTGGCGGCGTGGAGATTACGCACTCACGCGGGCTGGAAGGACACTCGGACGCGGATGTTTTATCGCACGCAATTGCGGATGCGCTGCTCGGTGCGGTTGCCGCGGGTGATATCGGCCAACATTTTCCCAATACGGACCAATCAATTCGCGGCATGAGCAGCATTGACATCTTGCGTCAGGTGACCGCGCTGCTCGCGAAGAACAAGGCACGCCCAATCAATGTTGACGCGACAATTCTTGCCGAGGCACCCAAAATTGCGCCACACATTCCGGCGATGCGAAAGGTAATCGCGCAAGCGATCGGCGTGAGCGAATCGCGCATTGGCATCAAGGCGACAACAAACGAAGGCCTTGGCGCGATCGGACGCAGTGAAGGCATCGCGGCAATGGCGGTGGCAACGGTGGAAACGGAGTGATCCAATTGTCATTCCGAGCGGAGCGTAGCGGAGTCGAGGAATCTCTTACTGTTACTCAGCATAGAATGAGAGATGTCTCGACTTCGCTCGACATGACAAATGCGCTTTTTTAACACCTACTCGCGCGAGATCGAAGAATTCGAATCGCGCGATCCCGCCGAACGCAAGATTGGCATCTACACATGCGGGCCAACCGTTTATAGCCGGGCGCACATTGGAAACTTTCGCGCCTATATCTTCGAAGATTTGCTTCAGCGACATCTTGAACTGCGCGGTTACAAAGTGCATCGCGTGATGAACATCACCGACGTGGACGACAAAACGATCCGTGGCGCCCGCGAAGCGAACATTCCGCTCTCGGAATTTACCGCGCCATTCAAGCAGGCGTTCTTCAAGGATATCGAAACGCTGAGGATCAAGCGCGCGGATGAATTTCCGGCCGCGACCGATCAGCGTCATATCGACCGGATGATCGAGATGATAGGCACGCTCATCTCGCGCGATTTGGCTTATCAAGCGGACGACAAGTCAGTTTACTTTCGAATCAACAAATTCCCAGACTACGGAAAGCTCGCCCACTTCGATCTTACACAGTTGCAATCAACCGGGCGGGTGAAGCACGACGAATATGACAAAGAACACATCGGCGATTTCGCGCTTTGGAAAGCCTGGGACGAAGAAGACGGCGATGTGGCGTGGGAAAGTCCGTGGGGCCGCGGCCGGCCGGGCTGGCATATCGAATGCAGCGCGATGTCGACGGCGTTACTCGGCGATCAGATCGACATCCATTGCGGCGGCGTCGATAACATTTTTCCGCATCACGAAGCGGAGATCGCGCAGAGCGAAGGCGTGACCGGCAAAAAATTCGTGCGTTACTGGCTGCATTGCGCGCATTTGCTGGTGGATGGTCAAAAGATGTCGAAATCGCTTGGAAACTTCTACACGCTCCCGAACCTTTTGGAAAAGGGATACACCGGCCGCGAAATTCGCTACGCCCTGATGCGCGTGCATTATCGCGCTCCGCTCAATTTCACTTGGGAAGGAATGGAGGAATCGCGGCAGGCACTCGCCCGCATCGATGAATGGCTGGGGCGACTTCGCGAAACGACTGCCAAGAAGATCGACAAAGGAAAAAACACAACGGCACCCGGGGAGCAATTTGAAGAAGCGCTCGACGACGATCTCAACATTTCCGCGGCGCTTGGCTTCTTGTTTGAATCGATTCGGGAAACGAATCGCGCGATGGATCAAAATGAAATGGACGCCGCGACGGCGGATACATGGCTAGATTGGTGGGGGCGCGTCAACAGCGTGCTTGTTATCGACGAGGAGCCTGCCGAGCTCCCGGCCGAGATTGCGAAGCTCGCCCAGGCACGCCTGCAAGCGAGGCTTGCAAAAGACTTCCAGAAAAGTGATGAATTGCGCAACGAACTAAGCACTCGCGGGTGGGAAGTACGCGATACAAAGGATGGACAGAAAATTACGCGACGCGCCGGCGGTTAGTTCGCAACAAATGTTTGCGCCTGCCGACTTTCTTAGTCTCGAACACACGGCCCATCCGAAGCTGTTCGAGAACCAGAACTACGTCTGGGACGCGCTCAAACAGATCGCAAGTTATTTGCAATTTCGTTTGAAGCCCGCGGTTTTAGGCGAACTGATGGGCAAACCATTCATCAGCAATCACGTTTTTATTGGCAGAGGTACCGTCGTGGAGCAAGGCGCGGTGCTGAAAGGCCCGGCATGGATCGGCGAAAATTGCCAGATTCGGAGCGGCTGTTACGTGCGCGAGAACGTGATCGTCGGGAATGGCGTGGTGATGGGAAACTCGTGCGAGTTCAAGAATTGCATTCTTTTCGACGAAGTACAGGCGCCCCATTTTAATTACGTTGGCGATTCGATCCTCGGTCACCACGCTCATCTTGGCGCAGGCGTGATTCTCTCGAACGTAAAACTCGATCACGGCGAAATCGCAGTCGTCACCCCCGATGGCAGCATCGCAACCGGTCTCACAAAATTCGGCGCGATCGTCGGCGACCGAACGGAGATTGGTTGCAACGCGGTTATTAACCCGGGCTCAGTCCTGGGACGTGATTGCTTGATTTATCCCGGAGTGAACTTCCGCGGTGTCCTGCCCGACTGCAGCATGGTCAAGCTACGGCAGGATCTCTCTGTGCTCGAGCGCAAGGATTGAAGAAAACTTCGTCCGCATGACGGATCGGCGGCGATTCGAACCCCGGGTTTGATAAGGCCGCCCTCCTAACGGCAAAAACGGGGCATGCAATCAGCGGGCAGGTGGCGTATTTGAAGGTTTTGCGCTCGCGCGTTTCAGCAAGTTGAAAAGATCGCTGTCGGTGGATAGGACCAGCGTGGCATCCTTCGTCAGCACCTTGCGATAGGTCTCCATGCTCTTGAGGAAATTGTAGAAGTCGGCCGCATTCGGGTTCTGGGTGTACGCTTGCGCGTAAATCTCGGTCGCCTTCGCGTCGGCTTCACCGCGGATTTGTTGCACCTGCCGATAGGCGGTTGACTGAATCTCATTTAGATCACGCTCCTTTTGGCCAGCGATGCGCGCCGCTTCGCCCTCACCTTCTGAGCGAAACCGCTGCGCAATTTGGCGGCGCTCGCTGATCATTCGCTGGTAGATTCGATCGAGAACATCAGGATTGTAATTCACGCGTTTGAGCCGGACATCGAGCAGATCGATGCCGAACTCCGCCAGCTTCTTCGCGCCCTTCGTTTTGATTTCCTCTTCGATTTTCACTCGTCCGTACTGAATCGGTGGGAGCACGCCAATTGTTCCCAAACCGGTTGGCACATTTTTCAGGTTTTCGTCGCGGAGGGGTTTGCGCTCCTTGTCCGTGCGCACGATCTCGATCAAATCATGTTTGGCCACGGCGTTGCGGGTCTCGCTTCCAAGAATGTCTTCCAAACGCGATTGGGCGCTTCGTTCATCGCGCAGCCGCACAAAAAAAGTCTTGGGGTCAGAGATGCGCCAGCGGGCAAAAGTGTCGACATGAATGTAGGTCTTATCCCGCGTCGGGATAGCGACGGGCGAACCGTCCCATTCGAGAAAACGCTTATCGATTCGGTGGACGTCTTGAATGATGGGAACCTTGAAATGCAGTCCCGGTTCCCCGATTGGTTCCCCAACTGGTTTGCCGAATTGCGTAATGATCACCTGTTCGGTTTGGTAAACGGCGTAGAAGCATCCGAGCAACGTCCACAAAACCGCGCCCGTCAGCGCGATCAACAAGAACCAAAGGCACCCCCACTTGTTCATCTTTTCTCCAGAGGTTTCGAGTTGAGCGGGAGGATCGGGAGCAAGTTTCTCATCGAATCGTCGATAATGATCTTCTCCCCGGTCGCCGGGAGCACGTCACCCATCGTTTCGAGATAAAGTCGGGTGCGCGTGATTTCCGGTGCCTTAACATATTCCGTCAGTATGGCGTTAAACGAAGCGACGTCGCCCTGCGCTTCGTTCACACGCTTGAAGCGATAGCCTTCGGCCGCGCGAATCATCTGATCGGCCTGCCCCCGTGCTCGCGGTACTGCTTCATTGTAATCGCCGTTAGCGATATTGATCGCATTTTCGCGGTCCTGTTGCGCTCTGTTCACTTCGTTAAAGGACGCCTGCACCTCAGCCGGTGGGTTGACGTTCTTCAGTTGCACTTGATCGATGCGGATGCCGAGCATGTAGCGCTTGGCCAATTCCTGCATCCGCGCCAGGGCCGAGATCTCAATGTCTTGCCGGCCAATTGTGATGACTTCATCCACGGTGCGGTCACCGATCACTTCGCGCATGGCCGCCTCCGATAAATCGCGCAAGGTCCGATCAGGATTACGAACGTCGAAGAGATATTGCTTCGGGTCCTCGATGCGATATTGCACTACCCATTCGACGAGCGCGGCGTTTAGGTCGCCCGTCACCATCGATCTTTCTTCTCGCGCATCTTCCCCTGGCTGATAGGGATTCGTATATCCCGGCGTGACGAAGCCGAACTCGAGTTTCAGTTGCCGTCTCGTCGGCAGAACGGTTACATGATCGATGCCGAATGGAAGTTTGAAGTGCAAGCCGGGCTCGACCGTCTTCAAAAATTTCCCGAAACGAAGGACGACCCCTTCCGACTCCGCCTGTACGGTGTAGCAAGATGTCCACGCGAGAACGATCAGCAGAAGGACTGCGGCGATGCTGGCGATCAGCCGCACCGGAATGTATGGAATCCGTAAATCCTGAAGCTCGGGAGGTCGATCGATCATCGTGTCTGATTAGGAGTCCGCCTGCGGGAAGCGCAAACAGATCGCTCCATTCGGGGAAAGCGCAAAATAAAACCTCTCCAAGCTCGGCAAGTCGGTATCAGAGTTAGCGATTTGCGGATAATTTTCTTACTTTTCGGCATGGATTGCCGAGTCGATCCAGACGCTGCCAACAATTAGCATGGCGGATGGGGGGGGATTCGAACCCCCGGTGCCTTTCGGCACACACGCTTTCCAGGCGTGCACAATAGACCGCTCTGTCACCCATCCGTTTTTAATTCCTGCTCGTAATCGTAATCGTGCGTAATTTGAACGATTACGAGTACGAGCAGGAGCACGAGCACGAGTAAAAACTAAAGTTGCAATCGGCGGAACAATTCGTGGAGCGGCAACTGAATGCCGATGTAAAATTCGCCGAAGTCCGCATACTCGGCGCTCACCGGATCGAAACGCATTTTGTAAACGATCGCCTTGATCTGAAATGTGTCGCGCGCGAACAGAGTCACACCCCACTCCGCGTCGTCCAGGCCGGTGGAACCGGTGATTAGCTGTTTCACTTTGCCAGCGAACTCACGGCCCACCGTCGCGTGTCCCTTCATCAATTTGCGGCGCTCCTCATACGGGAGCGCATACCAATTTCGCTGCTCCCCACGGCGTTTGCTCATATTATAGAAGCAGACCACCGGCCAATCGGGCAACGTCGGGTAAACCCGCTCCTGCCTATAATGTTTCATTCGGTCGCGAAACGAATGCATCGCTTCCGCGAATTTCTCCGAGTCCGGCCTGATGTTTTGTTCTCTTGTCAGCGTCTCCGCGTAATCCTCTTCTGTCGTGATGTATTCACTTTCTTCAGTGAGCGAAAGATAACTGTAAACCGGCGTAAGCACGTCGGCGCCTAATGAGAGGGAAAGCTGCTTCTCGATCCTGTTCGCGCTGTGCAAATCGGGCGTGATCAGCATGAAGCCGAGGTCCGCTTTCGGCGTCACGATGCTGAAGGTCAACAGCTGAGTCGATTCCATCGCCCGCACATCCTGCATGAGCGAGGAGAGGTTCGTCTTCGCGGCATTTTGCTCTTCGCGACTGAGCAACTGCCATTGTCCGTACTCGATCCGGTAAAACAAATGCAGACAATGCCAGCCTTCTTCAGGAACGAGCGCCGTGTTCTTATCGGTCATCGCGCTAGTTTCCGCCGTGAAAATTTTCGGTCAAGCACGGTAGCCGGGCGGTTCGGGTGAACCGCCCTACCTCAGTGCGCCGGCGTTTCCGCTTTCGGCAAGTGCGCCATGCAATATTCCTCGCCGTCGCGCGCGACACGGAAGTCCAGATTCGGATCGGTCAGCTCCGTAGCGCCGCAGACTGCACATTTGTGCAGCGGCTCGGCTTCGCTCCGAGAGTGCGATTCAAAACGTTTGCGTCGGGCCGAGACTTCGGTGCGATGCCGGGCTTCGTGAATAATTTCCGGACCGAAGAAGATCAGATAATTGGCAAACGCGGCCACAAGCGCCATCCGATACGAGGGCCCGTTGACGACGAACCCAAAAAGCAAAAACGCGCCCATGATCCACGCCAGCCACTTGATCTTCATCGGCAGGATGAAAAGGATGTAGATGACTTCTTCGGGATAAAACCGGGCGAAGGCGAAAAACAATGACACAATCAGCATGCCGTTC
>Ga0193719_10000157_pt1 | contig 22648 bp, 17 predicted proteins | sample U2a2metaG_FD_160103 | JGI IMG/M metagenome (GOLD analysis project Ga0193719, IMG submission 160103) | Soil microbial communities from a riparian zone of the East river system, Colorado, United States - U2a2 | ecosystem: Environmental > Terrestrial > Soil > Riparian zone | place: USA: East... | reverse complement strand
GAAAATCCGTGGCAAATCATCTTTGTTGATCCCAATCCCATTATCGGTCACGCTGAGCACGATCTCAGGGCCGTGCTGGGCCGCTCGCAAACGAATCTCTCCGTTCTCACGCGAATATTTCACGGCGTTGTCCAACAAATTGTAGAGAACTTCATGCAGCCGGGTTTCATCCGCGCGGATCGTCCGCGCATCCGGCGAAAGATCGACAACTACTTTCAGCTGCTTCTCCGCCAACTTTTTTTCCCAATCGCGAATGACACTCTGGAACAATTCCGCCAATTGGACATCGCTGAATTGTAAACCCGCGCTACGCGACTCTAATCGGGCGAGGGTAAGCAAGTCATCGACCAGCAATCCGAGCCGCTTGGAATGCCGTTCCATCACCCGGAGGATGCGCGACAATTCTTTGTCCGATGTTTGGGGATTATCCAGCAATGTCTCGATGTATCCGCGCAAGATCGACAACGGCGTGCGCAACTCGTGCGAAACATTCGCCACAAAATCCCGCCGCACCTTATCGGTTTGTTTGAGCTGAGTTATGTCGTGAAATAGCACCACCGCGCCAGTTGTTTGACCCGCATCGTCCTTTACTGGGACGGCACTGATTTCCACATCGCGTTCGGAATTCGTTTTCGAATCGACACGAACCAATTCGCTCTGCATCACCTTGCCAGTCCGCAACGTTTCCTCGATCAGCCGATCAACCGTGGCATCGCGAACAACGTCGAGTAGAGGTGCCCCCAATGAGATTTCTGGCAGACCGAACTGTTTCCGAAAAGCCTGGTTGACCAACGTTACTCGCAGACTCTTATCGACCACGAGCAGACCATCCTGCATCGCGCGGAGAATTGTCTGCGTGCCAGATTCGCGTCCCGCGATCTGGCGACCAAGTTCCTGCTGGCGCGCAAAAATATTCTCCAGCGCCAGGCCAACGCGTTTCGGTTCTGGCCCGCCAGCGACCAGGAAGGTGCGCGGATGTTCATTCCCGGCAATTTGTCTGACGAGCCGCTCGACTTGTCGCCACGGCGCAACCCATTTTTGCCAGACGACCACCGCCGTCGCTGCAAATAGGACGCAGATTACACCCAGAAACAGCCACGACATCGCGCGTCAATTTTCCCGCAGTCGATAACCGAAACCGCGCACGCTTTCGATTACATCGGCAGCTTTACCGAGTTTTTTTCGCAAGCGGCGCACGTGCGTGTCCACGGTGCGCGTATCGATGACACTTTCGTAGCCCCACACGTCGTTGAGCAAACGGTCGCGCGCCTGGACACGGCCGCGTCGCTGCACGAGCGTCCGCAAAAGTTTAAATTCAAGGCTGGTAAGGTTGACCCGCTTTCCGTTGACCGAGACTTCGTGGCGCGCCGCATCAATCACAATCGGACCGACCGTCAGATGTTCTTCGTCTTCTTTCGCATCGGCTCGGCGCATTATCGCCCCGATACGTAAAACGATTTCGCGCGGACTAAACGGCTTCGTTACATAATCGTCGGCGCCAAATTCCAACCCCACTATCCGGTCGATCTCTTCGGCCTTGGCTGTTAACATCATGATTGGGATCTGGCGCGTTGCAGGATCGCTTTTCAGAATTTTGCAGATCTCCAGCCCGGGCATTCTCGGCAGCATGAGATCGAGGATAATGAAAGCCGGTTTTTCCTTGCGCGCCTTATCCAATCCGGCGGCACCATCCGTTGCCGTCGCGAGCGTGTACCCTGCCTTGCGCAGGTTGAGCGTCAGAAGATCGACGACGTCGCGTTCGTCTTCGATTATCAAAATCCTTTTGCCGGGCGCCGCTTCCATTGAGCCGCTTTTATCGCTCAAAATGCTTCGTTTCGCCAGCAGCGCTTTCGTCAACTGACCGTTCAAAGGTGGCGACCACTCCTGTAAACTGGAAGATCGTCATCTCCTGGATTTCTGCTGGAGAAAAGCCGCCGCTGTGCTTGACTGGAACCTTCAGCCATTTTGATCACAAATGCTTGCGACAGCTTGTCGAATAAATGTGGCAAACGCCGGCGCAATTTTCTCTCTTGTTTAAAAACCCCTTTTGGTCCATGTCTGAAACGTCCATTAGCGAACCTGCTGTGCCTGTATCATCGAGTATTGCGCTGCCAGTTTCGGCGTCGATTTACGTCGCAACAAGTGCTGAAGTGCACAGGAATCTTGCCGAAAATGATGCTCGAACTTGGTGTAAGGAAGGGAGCGATCCGAATTCTCCCCCGTGCAACTACGCCTCGCAGCGGCTGCAACAAACTTGGTTCACGCCGACCATTACACCCAAATTCAAGCTGCAACGCGACGACAAAGTCTATGCCATCGGATCGTGTTTCGCGCGCGGGCTCGAGAATTCTCTGATAGCTCGCAAAATCGCGGTTGAAAGCGCAGCACCGGAGTTCGCCAGGCTTCAGCCAGTTAACAGGGAGGCATCAGGTCTGGGATTTATCAATAAGTACAACACGTTTTCGATATTGAACGAGTTGCGTTGGGCGCTCGATCCAAATGCGGTGTTCCCCGTCGACTCAATCGTGCAAGTGACCGATATGACCTGGTCTGATCCGCATACTACGCCCAAGCTCAAGCTAGCTGGTTTGGAGGAAACTCTTGAGCGCCGTTCGTTGATGCGAATGGTCACTAAACGCATAGTGGACTGCCGCGCGGCTATTATTACCCTGGGGCTAGTCGAGGTCTGGCGCGATGTTCAAACAGACGTGTACATTAACTACACGCCCCTCCCAGCTCTGCTTAAGACTCAACCAGGCCGATATGAGTTTCACCTCACTAGTTTCACGGAAAACTGGGCTAATTTGGAAGCGATACATGCGTTGCTGTCCCGGTATGGACATCCCGAACTACGAATCGTGGTTACGGTTTCGCCGGTGCCTTTGCAAACTACCTTCTCGAAAATGGATGTCGTGGTGGCCAATACTTATTCCAAGTCTCTTTTGAGAACGGTTGCGCAGGAATGGGCTGCCGCGCATGACAACGTGGATTACTTCCCAAGTTACGAGATCGTGCAAAACTCCGATCGCGCCGCTGTATGGCAGCCCGATCTCAGACATGTAAGAGCTGCCGTAGCGCACCACATCACGGAGCTGTTCCTGCACTCCTATCTAAGATAAGATTGGCTCGAACGGTCCCCCGTGGGCGATCTTTCATGGGCGTGCGGAAAGACGCTATCCCGAGTCACACGCAAAAGGCCATCCAAGGCTCAATGACAGAATGACATCCATATCCAATGGCTAACGCACGATCGCTCAGCCGCAAGACCGCTTTGGATACCTTTGCTGTTCTCGCGCTGATTATTACCTTTTTGCTTCGTTATGCGCCATTTTTGGCGGACCGCCTGCTGTCTGGGGCTTTTGTAGACCAAGTCCACATCTACGGGCCGATATTTTCCGAGGTCTCACGCCTGGCGTCGTCCGGCGCTGTTCCGTACTACCTGCCGGACATTGGGACGGGGTTTCCGATGTTCGAGAGTCCTCATTTTTCGATCCTCTATCCGTTTTATTTTTTTGGGCTGATTAACTATGGGGGACCTTTGGCATCCCTTTATACGCTAACCAATCTGACGCTACTCCACATCTTCGTTTTTTACGTCAACCTGTATGTCTTGTTGCGGTGCGCTACAATCACGCCGTGGGCATCGTACATTGGCGCGTCCGTCGGGATGCTGGCGCGGAATACGGAACTGTACGGAGGCTGGATCACTATTACAGCCAGCTATTCCTGGCTGCCGTTAGTGCTTGCCGGAGGGGTCCTGTTATTACGATTTCCTGGGAAGGCCCGTGGAATACTCGTGTTTTCAATTGCGGCAGGCCTTCTGGCATTGGCGAGCCCCTCACAGTCGATAATTCACGCCGCCCTGGCGTGCCTGATACTATTTACGTCGGGTATTACATGGATGTGTGTTCAGCGGCGCTTTGCAGACGTCTGGCGCACAACCTGGTCTCTGGCGGTGTGCAGTGGTATTGCATTCGCGCTCGCCGGAGCCGCGATCGTCCCGATGTACATCGCTACAGGCGAAATGATTCGGCACATCGGTGCAGTCACCCCGGTGATCGGGCACGCCGGCATCCCGTGGGAAAGTTTCAATTTGTATCAGCTTACGTTGAACCAGGCAATGGGCATCGTAGTCAGACCAGCCTGGATTGCCATCGTCGGCAGTCCTTACGTGGGCCCGGTGGGTCTGATCGGAACACTGCTGACCGGAATTTACTTCCGCCGGCTCGACCCTATTCTCCGCATGCTGGCGGTGGCATTTGGGATTATCAGCCTATACGGATTGCTTTCCGCCTTTGGAACCAACCTGGGATTGGCCTATGTGAATTTCCATCTTCCTTTCGTTAACCGGATTCGGGAAGCGGGGCGGCATCTCGTTCTCTTTGTGATTGGAGTCTCCTTCCTAAGCGGGCTCGGCTATAGCCTTTTGGCGCGAAACCTCGAGCAATACAGAGAGCGCCGCAGTGCTCGCACGCTTATTCCGTCAGGAGTGCTGGGGCTGTTCTTTGCCGGAATCATTCTCTGGGAGTTTTTTCACAAAGGCGGCGTCCGGATGCAGACTGGGTTCTGGGTTCTATCGTTAGCGCCGATCCTGTTCCTTCTTGGTCGTATCTGTAGGTTATCGGGTTACCAACAACTTGTGTCAGCGGCGGTATTCGTTTCGGCGGCGGCTGTGGTTATTCCGGCAAGAGGATTTTCAGTTTCGCGGTCCGATTTCAACAAGCCGATGAATTTACTCAGTCACAGAGTTATCCAGAGCTTCGCGAGCAAGATCGACATTGCCGGTTACCGGGTAGATTTCCGCGACACAGCGTTTTCGAATCGGCTTTGGGCGATGAACGCGAGTTATTATGGCGTAAAAAGCTTTTACAATCAGCTAACTCCACAGCCGTACGATCAATTTCGCTTCAGCAATTTAGCGAATATTCCGCATCTCCGCGAGATGATGGGGGCACGCTACGTGTTATGCGGTCTGAGTAATTCGCCGACTGACGGAGACGCAAAGGAAATACTGGAAACTGACGGCTACCGGCTGTACGAAAATCTCAAGCCGATGGGGCGAATCAGTGTGGTGCATCGGGTTGCAGGTTCCGCCAACAACGAAGGTGAATTCATAAATACTATCGGTAAAGGTTTTGATTACTTTTCCGAAGCTTACGTAACCCCTCGCGACTTCGAATCGACTCAATCCTTCCTGGGTAGCGCCCAGATGTTGCCACATCCTCGGGACCGTATCACAAAGATCGTCGATCAACCGAATCGCAGTTATTCGGCGGTTGAGTCTGATTCGACTTCGCTCCTGGTTTTGAACGAATGGTTTACGCCAGCCTGGAAAGTGCGGGTAAACGGCAAGAATCAAACGGTTCTGCGTGTAAACGAGTGGCAAACAGGTGTCCTCCTGCCCGCTGGGAAAAATCGAGTCGAGTTCGAGTATCGTCCCGTGCTATTCCGGGTCCTGATGGCATTGAATCGAATCACGTTCGTGTTGCTCCTGCTTTTCGTGATTCTTGCGGTTGTCCGAAATGCGCGGGCTAGCAGCAGCAAGAGACAATCTCCCGATCAGCTTTGCAGCTAATATACAGCGAGAGCTTTGGAGAGCTCATTTTAGCAAACTCATGCTTCGATTCTCGGCCCTAGGCAATTAAGAGGTTGTTAACCGTGATCACTTGATGGGTAGAAGTGGCGGTGCTTTGGGCTGGCTTAACATTTGCCGCGAATAAGGCGGCAGAGGGTATTCATTATCATAAATAAGGCGGTGCCAGGCACGATTCAAGATGGGGTGGCGTCGTGATATTCTGCTTGTTCGTGCTTTGTCCGTCCCAATCACAAAAAACTGACCATGACATGCAGCGCCTATGGTGGTGCCTTCCGGTAAATCGCGCAATAAATCCAGCAGCCAGGGAGCGCGCAGTTTTTCAAGATTTTCATCAACCCCCCTGCGAAAATCCGACACTCTTATCCAAGGCACAAAGGTGCGCCCGGCATCGGAGATCAAATGAATCTGGTAACCGCCAGGCAAATTTCTTGCCGGACAACCTTCTGGCAGAGGAACACAATACTGCGGGCTCCATCCACTAATTGTATGACGGCGTGAGAGCATCAAACCCAGTGGGACGACAGTGGACAAGAGCAGCAGTATTCCCAAGGATGCTTGCGTCAGGCGCATCAATCGGTCACCTGCATTTGTGAGAAGATTCTTCTCTACAAATAGATCATCAGACTTAGTCCGCAGCGGCAGAAGGTTGCGCAACCCTCGCCAGCTCCAGGCGATCAACATCACCGGTGACAGATAGAGAAAGGGAAATGCTACCGCATAGACGCGGCGTCCCCCGTCCCAGGGCGGAGCAAAAGGCAATGAGATTAACACCCCTAATACAATCAGGAAGACGAACCATTCCAATTCCGCTCGTCTTTTCTGAACTACGGACCAACCCCATGGGAGAACAGCTCCCAGAACTGTCAACCACTTCATCCAGGAACGAAACGTCTCTGCCGTTGGAGGATGTCCGTAAAACGTGTTGTCCGTCCACACAGATATGCAGGCTCTCCAGAATCCTTTCAGAACAAGCCAGGGTTCCGCTCTTAACAGCACGATTGCTTTGCCATGAGCAACCACATTCGTGCGGTCGTAGGGGGGGCCTATTTCATCCAGCGCGGTAACCCAATTACCGCCCTTTAACATGCCGTAAAAGCAGAGCCAGAAATTCGAGGTCGGGCGAGGAGGGGCAAAGAAGATCCAATAGCAGGCAAGGTTCAAAAGCATCCCGATAAGACAAGTCGCTCCGGCCGCAGATATGCTGCGCCATCCCCAGCGACCCCGTGGGAAGATCCAGCCGCTATACAAGACCAACAAAGGAAGGATGAAATAGGCTCCCGCTCGCGTGTTTAGCCCCATCACCAAACTGAACAACCCTGTACACCATAACCCTTCGCGTTTCTCGCGCAGACCTTGCAACATGAGAGCCAGGGCAATGAGCGCGAACCAAAGCCCGAGTTGTTCTGTGCGCAAAAGTCCAACCCCCTCGCAACGGTAGAAGAAAAACACGAGACTCAAAAACAAGGTGGCGCCTAACCAGCCAAACGTTGCGCGCACCTGGCGCCATGCTACAAATGACAGCACCCCTGTGATCAGGGTGAAGAGCGACACGATCATCTTGAGGTCGCGGTTACAGAGCCAAAGCATTGCACTCAAAAAACAAGGAAAGAACTGTCTTGTTGTTTGTGCTGTGACCACCCGCATGCCATCACTCCATTGGTTTGCCAGCGCGAGATAGACGGATGGATCGGCGTTTGGTAACAGGCCACCAATTAGATTGAATCGATTTGCCGGATGCAGGGCCGTATTGAAGATGTAGGCCTGTAAACAAGCGAAACACAGCGTGATCGCTGCGCACTCGAGCCATGACACTGTATCCCCGCTCCAGACCAGGCGGAGGCAACCAATCAGCCCGAAGACCACTAACGGAACCACGGTGCTCAATGCCATTGCTTCCAATCCAGTTATCCAGGCGAAGGGTTGGGTCAGCAGCCACACAGAAGGCAGAGAACACAAAACAAATAGCGCGACGCCTTGAAGACATCGGAAAGCCTGCTTTGTCGACTCCGTGGTTAAGGCTTGAATGGAAGGCATGGACTGCATCGGCTTCTTAACAACAGTTTCTTAAAGCGTGGATACGGACGTGCGGGCTGTGAGCAGATGATACTGAGATGTCGCTGACTGATATCCGGGACCAACGATAGCCGTGATTTGCTTAAGGGTTCTCGGTTTCGGGCGTTGGTTTAGCACCCGGCGAAGCAGGTGATTTGGTGGGCGTCACTCGCAACTGCGGTAGGGAAATGATGCAATTCGCCCAAAAAACGTTGTAGCGCGGTGGTATCCCAGCGATCCAGAAGTGAATTTCTTTAGTCGCAGGCGGCAAGATCAGATTGTAAGACAACCATTTGCGATCGTCCGCGCGCCGTTGAGGGTCTAGTTTCAGCAAGGCGGAAGTGTTGTAACCTGCTCCCTCTGTAGTGACCTGCACCGCCACGCCATCGAACTTATTCTTGGCTGCAGAATTCGCCTCGATCATCCGCAATGTGTTTTCGTAAATCGTGTATTGAATTTCCAAAACAACCGGTGCCGCGGTCTGCTCAGCAAGCACGACTCGTACGCTTGGCTGATTGAATTTCGGATTCCCAGAAACGGCAAGCATGAAGCAATATTTGACAGTCCCCCAGGATCGTATTGGTTTGAGCGTAATCGGCTCGTTAAAGTTATCAATCTGGCCTTGTATCGTCTGGGGGCGTATCGGAGGCGCATCAGCCACTCTGCTGGCAATTGGAGCACTTACTTGCCTTACCTTGCGAGCACCGGCGTCTCCGCCCTTTTTGAGGAGGAGTGTCACGCCAGCCGCCGCAGCGAGGATAATGAGAGCGTTAATAACAATGCTTTTCATAAGCATGGTCGTGATGTTTTCGTATACGGCAATCTTTACCCCAGATGCCAGTCTACCCTCCTAAACTCTGCCACTGCAGGTTGTGCTCCTGAAGATCCAAGATTGCCAGCACGTCACGATCACGAGGGCGTAAACATTCATCTCTTCATGGACTGTCGACAACTGCAAATCTTCCGCCAGAAATGGAGTGAAGTGGCCCCGGCGTTGCTTGCGCAACGGGTAGTTGACGGTACCCGCAAACGGCGCACTCCAATGTCACCCCGGACGCAACGCATTTCTTCGCCGGGACGGCAATGTTTCAATTCCGCCAGCGCTCTGCGCCAAAGGCGAGGAAGCGTCGCGACACGCCGCTAAAATCGACAATCACTGCTTGGCAGGAGAGTCACGAGATATTTGCTTCTGTGCTCTTACCGATTCTCGACGACCCTTCTCTGCGCAGATTTAGTCAGCTCGAGCTGATCGCTCACCTTCTGTAGGCCTGTCGTAAGCGCTTCAATTTGCTTTTGCTGGTGCGCGATCTTCGACTCCAAGTCCTTCCTTTGTTCCGCAGTAGTTACTTGAAAATCCTTCGGTTGTTGCGCGATCATCGCTTGCTGCTTTTCCTGCGCGGTCTTTAACTCCTCCACTTTGCGATGTTCTTTCAGGAACTCGTTAAGCAACATCGCGTTGATGGCTTCGTAGCGCACCGTTTCAGGTTTGCCATCCCGACCCGGGGTTACAAGGTCTGGATCGACCTGGGCCACTTCCTCCGCGATCAGGCCAAAAGAGAGGCAGCGCGTCGAATCAACCTCCTTCTTGTAGCGGAAGCTCACCGGCCTGAGCGAGAGGATCGCCTCGCTGGCCTTCGCCATCGGCTTGATCTCATCCTTGTACCGCCGCGAGGAGGCAAGCGTCCCGATCTTGTTGTCGGAATTGACGTAAACCGCCCGGCCACTGGCAACCGAATCGTAAACATTGCGGATCCAGGTGGTGTTGTCCACGCCAGCATCACCTTCGACCTCATGGCCGATACAGACATTGCCAATGCCCGTGATGTTGAGGCCGGCTAGAAAGCCAATGGCCGTGTTGTTGTCGACGAAGCTGTTGCCGAGCGCACCAGCTCCGATCGCTGTGTTGCCGATGCCGGTGGTATTGGTATAGAGCGCTCCGTCACCGTCGGCCACGTTGTTGCCGCCTTCGGTGTTATTCAAGAGCGCTTGATAACCGGTGGTCGTGTTGTTGAGGCCAGAGGTGTTGTTATAGAGCGCAGCAAAACCAGTGGCCGTGTTGTTCTGGCCGATGGTGTTCTTATAGAGCGCTCCATAACCGTTGGCCGTGCTGTAGCTGCCGATTGTGTTGTGCGCGAGCGAATAAGCGCCAGTGGCACTATTGAAAAACCCGCCGCTGTTGCTAAAGAGCGATAAAACGCCAGTGGCGGTGTTGTAGCCGCCATTGGTATCGCTAAACAGGGCTCGAAGACCCGTGGCCGTATTTTGGTTGCCGGCAGTGAGGTGGTTAAGCGCCTCGAAACCAGTGCCGGTGTTCCAGACCCCACCGGTGCGGCTGACGAGCACCCCGATACCTTCGCCGTTGTTGGAGCCGGGGATGGTACCGTCGGTGTCGGGACCCACCGCTTGCGCCATCGGTGCAAGCCCAAAACAGGCAAGCAGAAGCGGGATGAGAAACAAACCGCACCGCCCAAGCGAACGGTGAATGTAATTTGTGGATAGGGTTGAAGTTTTCATAAACGAGTCATACGAAATCCCGCCCGATTTTGCGAGGCAAAAACTGCATACCGCTTCGATGGGACGTATGTATTACGTAGCCTACCGCGCTTTCCCGCTCAAGAGCAGGGCGATGGACTTGTCAGGCTCAATTTCCGACTCAAGCTTGATGCCTTCCGGTGTGATCTCAACTGCCCACGACAGAATCAAAGGCACCGGGAAACCAAGAATTAAGAGGAGCACAACGAGACGGATCGCCCAGTTCGGAATTTCAAAGAACGGAAAAACCTACGTCGCGATTTGAATGAGCAGACACGCGACGACCGCATACACGATCGCGACTTTGTAAACGTTGCGTCGCTTCAGCTCAGCGAAGAAGGTGCGCGGGTTCACGGCTTCTTCTCCTCGCAGAGTTTCTGAAATCGCGGATCATTCCTCTCCGCCGAATCATGGGCGACTTGCGCTCCTATTTTAGGGATGTAACATCTTTAATCGGCAAGCCATGCGCAGATGTTCGCAAGAAAAGCACAGCGGGAATTGCGTTTATCGTGCACGATTTTTCTGTGAAGAAAATCACCCTGAAAAATCGAGTTCCAAGCGCCAATTTCGCCTCGGCAATCATCATCGCGATTTGTATTGTTGTAATGGCAGGCGGTCAAAGTCTTGCCGCTGCGACGCTGTTGGTAACCAGTACAGCTGACTCGGGCCCAGGTTCCTTGCGCAATACTATCGACGCTGCCAATGCGGGAGATACGATTGAATTTTCGTCCTCGATCTACGGACAATCGATTATCCTTACCAGCGACGAACTACTGCTCGTCAAGGATGTCATTATTAGCGGCCCGGGCCCGACCCAAATGCACGTGACACGCAGCACCGCGGTGGGGACCCCAGCGTTCCGTATCTTTGATATAGCTCCCGGACTGACGGTAACAATACAAGGACTGACGATCAGTAATGGCCTCGCGACTTTCACGGGCGGTGCCATCCGCAACTATAGTTCAGTACTATTCGTGAGGGACTGTGTCCTCATCGGCAATTCTGCAGAGAATGGCGGTGGCATTTACAGCGGCAGCAACGGAGACTTGTACTGCTCTTTGGGAGTCGAGAATAGCACTTTCGCAGACAACTCGGCTAGCGAACGCGGCGGAGCAATTTTTAACGACGGAGTCGTGAGCCCGGTAGGGGGGGGTGGAGGTGCGAGCGCGGACTTAAGGAACAGCAACCTAAGTCACAATTCCGCGCAGAGCGGTGGGGCGATCATGAACGCCGGCTCCTCTGCGGGCGTGGGAATCAGTATGACGACCGTGAGCGATAATTTGAGCCAAAGTTACGGCGGCGGTATTTTTAACAGTGTGGAGTACACAGGGCCGCCTTCCGGCGTCAGCGGCGTATTCATTACTGACAGCACAATCTCCGGCAATTCCGCAGCCACTGGTGGCGGCGGCATTTGGAATAGTAACTTGGGCGACGTGCGTTTTATCGCCACGGTGGAGATCATTAATAGTACCGTTTCGGACAATATGGTCGAATCGGGCAGCGGCGGCGGCATCGGTAATTATGCAACTGGCGGTAATGATGGCGGTAGGGCGACAGTTTCCATCAACTCCGTCACCATCAGTGGCAATTCGGCAGCGACAGGCGGTGGCATTTTTAACAATGGCGGTTCCATAGCGTGTTCCATAGCGTTTGGGAGCAGTGTTTTGAAACATGGTAGCGCCGGTTCGAACCTGGCCAACAACGGCGGGGCCGTGCTTATCACCTCAACCGGCTACAATCTCAGCAGCGACTCGACCGGGCCTGCGGACGATACCGATAGACTGAACATTAACCCAAGACTCGGTCCACTACAGGACAATGGAGGTCCGACCTTAACCCATGCGCTTTTGCCCGGCAGTCCTGCCATTGATGCGGGCGACCCAAGCTTTTCCCCACCGCCTGAATTTGATCAGCGCGGACCCGGCTTCGCCCGCATTGTGAACGGCCATGTAGATATCGGTTCGTTTGAGCTCCAGACACCCGCTCCGGCACTCACGCCTGACTTTAACAGCGACGGGAAAATCGATTACTTGCTGCAAAACGCGAATACCCGCCAAACAGCCGTGTGGTTACTAAACGACAATGTTTATCTCCGCGGGTTTTTCGGACCGACGCTGCCGGTTGGCTGGAACGCGATCGATACTGCGGATTTCAATCTTGATAGGGAGACGGATTACGCGTTGTTCAACCCGACCACTCGGCAAACGGCAATATGGTATTTGAACCGAGGAAGCTATCTCAGCGGTAGGTATGGGCCAACCCTGCCGAGCGGCTGGCAGCTAATCGCAGCTGCTGATTTCAATGGAGACACTAAACCGGACTATGTCCTCTATAATGCGAGCACGCGCCAAACGGCGGTGTGGTACATGAACAACAACGTTCATGCCGGCGGGGCTTACGGTCCAACTCTGCCGGGCTGGAGATTAGCGGGTGTGGCGGATTTTAATCGTGATGGGAAAACTGACTATGCACTCTTTAACCCCAGCACGCGCCAAACGGCGATCTATTATTTGTCGGGAACGGTGTATGTCAGCAGCGCCTATGGCCCAACCATCGCTAGCGGTTACGAGTTGAAAGGTGTGTCTGATTTCGACGGCGACGGTAAACCGGATTACGTGCTCTACAATCCCAGCACACGGAAAACGGTGATCTGGTATTTGAACAACAACTTGTACATTAGAGGTATGCTTGCACCAACTCTTCCAATTGGCTGGAGCTTGGCCGCGCCCTGACGGTACCAGATACGCCGGTGGCTGGGTATTCTATTGTCGCATTAGCGGGTACGGTAATCGTGGTCAACTCCGTCCAAGTGGCTCCCGACTTGATGTCAACGGTGTTGTAGTCATAGGTGCGTTTCCGGGACAACACTCTAATAATCTTTGCTAAACCTTTTTCAAAAAAACGCTAGCGATGTGGGGCGGCTCTGCGGAGGAGAATTTTCGATCACGAGCACGAGAAAGAGCGAATAACCGATTCTTGAAACCATTAAACCAATCCTACCTTCGCGACGCGAATAGGTTCACGTACCAGTCCGCGCTCTCGCTCGCAGAGCCGGAGTGGAACGGAATGAGGCCGCCGGTTGATACTTCCTGGATAACCATGCCTCTCCCCTCCAGGGCTGTAACCATATCAATCCAGTTCGCTCCAGCCTGCTTCAATCCGTAGGGCCAAAATTCAAGGAGGACCTTTATCTCCCGATTATCTGCCAAAACGCGATTGGCTCCTTGCAAGGCATGAAGCTCATATCCTTGAATATCCATTTTGATCAGGTCCACGCGTTCGCCGGGTTTGAAGTAGTCGTCGAGCGCAACCATTTCGATTGGAATGGTGCGGCGCGAATCCCCACCAGCCATATAAGCGCGATGATCAACGTTTAGCTTATCCGAAAGATAGAGCTCGGAGTTACCGCTGCGCTCCCCAACCGCAGCCTGGGAGAGACGCACATTCGAAAGCCTCTGCGTCGCACAACGCAGTCGCTCGAAATTTTCAGGCGAAGGTTCGAATGAATGGACAACCCCGGTCGTACCAACACAGCGGGAGAGAAACTGGGAATAAATACCGATATTCGCACCGGCATCCACGACGACAGCGCCCGGAAATAAGATCTGCCTGAGTAGCTCTCGCTCCGCGCGGTCGGCGTATGCTTTGTAAGCGGCATAAAGCGGCCGGTAGACTGGAAAAGCGTGTTCGTACAGCTTGTTTCCAGCACGACGAAGAACCGAGACTGCTGACATTAGGAGTCTAGCGCCGTGTCAGAGTTACCGTAAAGAACGACGCACACAACCGCGGGAAACAGCGACTGAGCGCGAGGTCAATTGGAAATAATGCGCGATAAAGAAAACGTGGGACTGGCAGCTTGTGCGATATCCCGCCAGTAGCCATATAGGACAGAGCGCTAAAAGGTCGAATGGAGCGGCTCGGGATGTCGAAGTTCTCATTCAAGCGTTGCAACCAATCGCGCCTCCGGAAAAAAATGAGCCATGGCAATGCGATGTTAGCCGATGCCAGCGGCCCCTGCACTTCGCCCAGCTCTGGCTCGGAAATCCTGAAATCGACCGGTTCGTGGTGCAGATACTTAAAGATGGCAGTTGATAGCACTGAAAAAAACGGCTCCGTCGCGATCACTTTGCCGCCGGGTTTCAGCTTGCCAGCCGCACAGGTAAGAAACGCAATTGGGCTTTTCAGATGATGCAACACATTGGTGAGCGTAATCACATCAAGGCTGTTGTTTTTTATTGCGTCAAATTTGTCGATCTCGTGGCAGTCAAACACCAGGTCGAGATAGTCAAGATCGAGAATATCGCTGGTGATGATATTCGAGTGAAATTGTTTCAGGGGCGAGGTGCCGCTTCCGATCTCGAGAATCAAGAGCGTCGCGGGATCGGGAAAGTCCTTGAACTGATCACGGTAAAGTTCGCGATACCAGAAAAGGAGATTTCTATTGGCGCCGAGACGACCCCGATTGCGCAAAGTTGCCGCACGGTCCTTCGCCTTTTCACTCGCCCAGGCGGTCGCGCTGCTCATTTGACTGCGCGGACGTAAAGCGAGCCGGCAAACTCCGAGATGACGGGCACGTTCTCGAGAAAACGGCCGAGCGCGTTCAATCGATCGATCAGAGGGACAGGCGTTTTCGGATGCAGGAAATCAAACGGATCGATCCGAACATCACGATAGCCTGTTTCTTCGAGCAGCCGGCGGAGTGGCCACCGGAAAAATGCTGTCTCATCAGGTGAGTCGCCGAGCCTGCGTTTGATCCAGGGGATGTTCTTCTGCATCGCGATCTGGGGATTCAGCATGTTTGGCTCGGTAAAGTAAATGGTGCCGCCGGGTTTCAGTACCCGACAAATTTCGCGCAACGCCTCTTCGATTTCGAGGTGATGTAGAATCGAGCTGCCCACAACGGAATCAAACATTGCGTCAGCATAAGTCAGCGCGCAGGCGTTTTGGATTTCGTAACGAACATTTGGCGCAGAATATTTCGCTTTCGCGATTTCTAACAGGTCGGGTGAGACATCAATCGCGACGATGTCTGCCCCGCGCCGTGTCAGTTCGCGAGTAAAGTAGCCAGTGCCACAGCCAATCTCGAGAATGGTCATTCCCGGTCTCAGGTGACCGCTGAGCATTTGCACGCGCCGCTTCCAGCGCTGTCTGCCGGCCGGACTCTCCCAATTCCAAATCTCCCCTGCCCCATGCTTCGCCAGGAAACGCCCATGTTGAATCTCCTTGGTAATCCGGTTTGTCATCGGCGATTTCCGAGATAGGGGCAATCCTGGAACCCTGCGGGCAAATCAATAAACTCGCGTAACGCTCCGATGTCGCTGATTCTAAGGTCGTCTTCCCTGGGCGGCACGAACGGCGGCACAAGAATTGCAGCGATTGGTTTTTCCGGTGACAGCTCCATTAATTCCCTTTAGCCACAGATGAACACAGATGAAACACAGATTCAGAAAATGAGACGCTTGTACTCGACCTTGTACCGGCCGAAATTGAGCAAGATGCCGATCTTTAATCCGGTAGCTTTCAGCACATTTAGCAGCTGAGCTTCGTCCCGCTTATCATATTGCGGCGCAATTTTGACTTCGACAAGTACCGCATCGTTAACGATCATGTCTCCGTCGTACTCGCCGACGATTACTTCCTTGTAGCGAACCGTTGTTCTCTTTTCCAACTCTCCGCTGAAACCGCGCCGCAACAGCTCGACTTGAAGCGCCCGTTGATACACGCGGTGCAGAAAACCGTAACCGAAGTGGTTGTAGACCTCGAAGGCGGATCCAATAATTGCTTCCGTGACCTCCTTATGCGGAAATGGAGTTTCGTCTTCAAGTTTGAATTCGAGCATCGCTTATCTGTGTAAATCTGTGTTCATCTGTGGCCGTAAAGCTTGGCCCTTTTGCACCTGCCAATCTTCGCCAGCCCATCTTGGCATGTCGAGCGCCTAAAGGTTTCGGGCCTCCTGCGAGATGATTGTATTTTCCTTAAGCGTAAGAGACTCCTCAACTGAACCCGGGTTCTCATTTGGTCGTCGCGCCAGCAGCCTGGTGAATATTGCAAGGTGAAGCCAACTTAGTAACCGAGTTTCAGCTTCAAGAATCCATGCCAGCACATTTTCAACATGATCAATCCGTGATGAAACACTTTTGTCATCTTGGTGGAACCGTAAATGCGCTCCTGATAATGCACCGGCAAATCCAAAATCTTCAGGCTTAACTTTGCGGCGCCAAATAAGAGCTCATAATCGCCCCAACGGTCTTCGGTCCCCCAACTTCCCAGCATTGGTCTGATCCGCTCCCAGTCGCTTCGCCAGAGGACCTTCGTACCGCACAGAGTGTCTTTTACCCTTTGACCGAGAAGATAGGTAAAAGCGACGCTGAAAAATTTGTTGCCCAGCATGTTTGCTTCGTTCATCGCTCCTTTTGGCACTGGATAGATCAACCGGGAACCGTTTACAAACTCCGCCTGACCCGAAACAATAACATCCATAAAATAAACCAGCTCCTCGGGCATCGTCGTCAAATCGGCATCAAGAATCATCACGATGTCACCCCTCGCTGCGTCGAATCCGGTCCAGACGTTTTTGGACTTGCAAATTCCCGGTCCGTGTTCAAGTCGGATATACCGTTCCGGATAACAGGACGCCACCCGGCGCACCTCCTCAGCAGTGCCGTCAGTGGATTGATCGTCGCAGAAAATTATTTCTGTCTGGCCGCCTAACTGCGGCATGCGCCGGACGGCATCCTCCACGTTTCCTTTCTCGTCTTTACAAGGAACGATCACCGAGACGGACAGTTCTTCGTTGGGAACTGGCGGAGGCAGCGCCCTGGCGACAACGACCTGCGTCATGCAGAGCCTTTTCAAAACTGGCAGGCGCGCGCAAAATCGATTTAAAAAAGCCGACAGCAGCGGCACGTACTTAGGTAACAGCACAATTCGGTGCGTCTCGAGGGCCTCGAAACCGGCCAGTTTCATCAGGTTTCGGATATCGATCCTGGAAAGCCAGTTCTGCTCGGTGCGCGGGACCTTCATCCCAATCCACTCCGCAAAGGTGACAAGCGGTTGCCAAAGATGGTTGTAAGTTGTAACCAGCAGACGAGTATGCCGCGAGCAAAGCGGCTTTAAATTGCGCAGTGCTTGAAGTACATCCACGGTGTCGCCGATATCGTTGAAGAGGATGTAATCGAACTTCTCGTCCCGACTGAAAACTTTCCGGAACTCATCTTTGTCCGGGAACGCGACTGCAAAATTGAAGGATGGATTCCGTTGCTGCGCGATTTCCACTATCTCGGCGCAAATGTCGATACCTTTGCCCTCGCTTGGCCGAACGGCGGCTAAAAGATTGCCGATGTCGCAGCGAACTGATAGCACCTTTTTCTGTGGCTCGACCAGAAATCGAAGGAGCCGGTCTAGTAGTTCGTAATAGTATCTGTTGCGCTTAATCCAGCCTTCGCGACGGGAAGCAATGCCCGTCAGATGCTTGCGGGTACGTTCGCGCCTTTCCTCAAGGGCGGCTGGTCCCCAGACCTCTCTGTTCGCCTGGCACTCGTTTAGCACAGCTTCCATACTGCCGTAGTCGATACCATCTTGGTTGCAGATCTCCTCTTGCCGACCGACTGCAGAGCCGCGGCAGCTTCCTTCAATTCGGGCGCCGTTCAAGGTTGTACTTCATTACTGCATGGCGCGGCTTGCGCGGCAGCCAGAACATCGAACATCCAACACCGAACATCGAATTAAAGACGGCAGCGCTCACTCCATTCGACGTACGATGCTCGACGGTCTCTTGCTAGCCCATTTCTCGAGATACGCCTTGCGGCTGAAGAGCCGATGAGGCACGTTTCTCACTTTCACGAAGGGGCGCCTTGGTTCATTCATGAGTGCGAACAAAGCTGAGGAGATTATTAAACGGGCGATGGCCGACCGGGACGTGTACGACGCGATGGCAGCGCGCGAAAAGGAGGTGTGGGGGGAAATTTTGCCCGATTTGGAGCGTTCCGAAGCAGGAATTGAGGACGCAAGAGCGAGCGCAATGCTTGGTATCGATCGTCACACTTTATCCTTAATCGGGGTTGCGGTGGGAAAAAAACTAAGGTTTAAACACGGCCTGGTACTCGGATGCGGCGCGGGTAGACTCGAGCGCGAACTCTTACGCTGGGGCATTTGCGGGAGTTTTCATGGAATCGATATCTCGGAAAAGGCGATAGCCGCGGCGCGCGAGATTGCGCAAGAGGAGAAGCTTCCGCTCACTTATGAAGTGGCCGACCTGAATTCCGTAAAGCTACCCGGGAAAACATTCGATCTGGTCGCCGCGCAGACAACGCTCCATCACATTCTTTTTCTCGAGCATGTCGCGGAACAGGCATGGCGTTCGCTGAAAAGCGATGGTTATCTCTGGATTCATGATCTCGTGGGAGAAACGCAGGCACAATATGACCCCAAGCGTCTCTCCATAATAAATCGGATTCTGGCGATCCTCCCCGAGAAATTCCGCAGAAATAAAATTAACGGTCAATTAACTGCGATTAAACGTCGCGAGCCAGGGCAACTTTGTTCGCCATTTGAACAGATTCGATCTGGCGAGATCGTCCCGGTGTTTGAACGCTGGTTTACGATCGAATGGAAGAGGGAGTTTGATGCATTCCTGAATCTTGTTGTACCGCGCGGCACTCGCGCGGCATATCTGGAAAACGAAGATACCAAAGCTCTATTTGAAATTTTGATGCTCTTCGACCGTTTGTGCCTTGAAGAAAAGATTGTGCAACCAAGAGGCGGGCAATACCTCATGCGCCCAAAATCTGTCCATGATATTCCCGCAAAAAACACGACCACCGGATAACCCGCCAGATTCGTCCGCGCACGACATGGCACCGTTTGTAGCACCAAAACGGGGCGTCGATGCGCAAGATACTGAGATTTACCATCGGATCGATCTTCCCGGACTGGAGGATCAGGAATGGCAATGGGATCTCCGGGGGCAGGAGGATTCCTATCTTGGCAATTACGACTTTAATGGTAAACGCGTCCTTGAATTTGGTCCTGCAAACGGCGGCCTGACCTTTTGGATGGAACACCAAGGCGCCGAGGTGGTCGCCGTAGATCTTTCTCCGGACGTTGCCAGAACTTCGTGGGACACTTTAGTTGGGCCCGAGGATAATGTCTCTGAGATGGAGCGCGTTATGTCCAGGACGAATCAGCGTCTCAACAACGGCTTTTGGTATGCTCACGAACAGCGCGGTTCTAAAGCCAGATTAGTCCATGGGACAGCTTACGATGTGCCCAATGAAGTCGGCAGATTCGACGTCGTCACGCTCGCAGCAATCCTGCTTCATTTGCGCGATCCACTCGGAGCGCTTGAGAACGCAATTAGCTTTACCGGAAAATCCATTGTTATCACGGAAGCTGTTCCTAACTTCATTGGTGAGAATCTACAACATCTGCCGCTTGCGTATTTCATGCCAGACAAGAGCCGGCGCAGAGCCCACGGCGGGTGGACATGGTGGCAAATGACGGCGGAAGTCTATCTGCGGTTTCTGGAGATGAAAGGGTTCAAGATTATCAGCAATACATCTGCCTTTTACAAACACATGGCGGGACTGCGGAAGTTATACACGCTTGTCGCAGAACGCGCATAACGCGGATCAGCATCGATGACTAAGGGCCCAAGGGCCTCGCGCACAGAGCGCCGTTAAAGAGGCGGGGTGGTCAGTTTGAAAAAAACAGTTGTCGCACTTTGATTGCCGGTGACAGCTTGTCAAATACGGCCGTTTCGCCGTCCTCGAAATGTGACCAAACACAATGCGCCACCCAATCCACAAACTGTAAATTGTAATTTTTGTTACTCTCTTGTGGATTATTAATCAGCTTGGTTGTGAGGGAATAATCAAACCAGAGCACGGTTTGAAAATAGTCCGAGAGTGAGTTCCCGCTCTTAACCTTGATTGATCGTTTGTCGGGGAGAAACTCAAATTCCAGTTCGCCCTTCACATATTCGGGGGAGCACAAGTCGGCACATGTAATTGTACAGCTTGTTCGAATCATCTCGGATATGAGCCTGAACATTTCCTTTTTGGCCACGATGCAATCAATTCGGATGTCCTTATGGGTTCCCAACATTCCTACAGCCCTTAATGCAAACTCCAATTTTTGAGCGGGGCTGGCGGCAGAACCCTTCATTTCCGAAGCCCACCCGTATTTTTTGTACATGTCCGCGATGATTCGCTTTGGCTGCTTGCGGTCTGCTTTCGGAAGAAACATGATCGCCAAGCATAAAAAGCGGCTTGAACCTCCTGCCCTGTAAGGCTTGGAAAATGACCATCCCATATCTCCGCTTTCATCGAGATACACCTGCATTTAAAAAAACGCCCTGAGACCGACGCGCTTAGATCGCGTTTATGACAGCCCTCCATACGGAGGAGCCATCACGGTTCCCAGGGACCTGCCTTAAAGAGATAGCATATAAATAGCCGCGTAGGCAAAAATGTTTGAAAATCTAATTCAAGCTGGCCCAGTACCAAGACGCGGGCCAACTCGACACCGAGGAGCGGCTGTGCTTAGCTTGTAGGTTCGACTGTTGTCGTCAGAATGCCTGCGCAAGTAATTAAAATTAGTGGTGCACGCCAGCACAACCTGAAGAATCTCCACCTGGAGATTCCCCGCGAGAAGCTGGTCGTCATTACCGGCTTGAGCGGCTCGGGCAAATCCTCACTTGCCTTCGACACGCTTTACGCAGAAGGCCAACGCCGTTACGTCGAAAGTCTCTCCGCTTACGCCAGGCAATTCCTCGATCAGATGGAAAAGCCCGACGTCGATTTCATCGAGGGTCTTTCTCCTGCCATCGCCATCGAGCAGCGCAGCGCCGGGGCGAATCCAAGGTCGACAATCGCCACTACGACTGAAGTTTACGATTACTTGCGAGTGCTTTTTTCGGCAGTCGGTCAACCGCACGATCCAGAAACGGGGCGACCGCTTAACCGCCAGACGCCCCAACAGATTGTCGATCAAATTCTCGCTAACGAGCCGCAGACTAAAATCATTGTGCTAGCCCCGCTGATCGAAAACCAACCGGGTCAATTCCGGGATGTTATCGAAAAGACCAAGCGCGAAGGATTTGTTCGCGTGCGGATTGATGGCGACATCGTCGAGTTGGAAAGCTCGCAGCCGATCCGGTTAAGGAAAAACGAGCGACACACGATTGAGACGGTGGTCGACCGACTGGTTGTGCGCGATGGAATCCGCGTTCGACTCACCGATTCAATCGAGACTGCGCTCAAATGGGGCGGGAACCGTGTCATCGTCTTGCGGCAACGCCACGGCAATGGAGTAATGGAGAAATGGAGTAGTGAGAAACCCAGCAGTTCGGCAGGCCAGCACTTCGGCATTCCGAACGGCAAATGGGAAGAAGTCCGTTACTCGACCAACTACGGAAACGCCGAAACTGGATTCACACTCAGCGAGCTCACTCCAAGACATTTTTCGTTCAACAGTCATCTGGGTGCCTGTCCGGCCTGCCACGGTCTGGGCACACAACCGATTGTTGATCCTGACTTGATGATTTCGGACCCGAGCAAAACGATTGCCGAAGGGGCAATCACACCGTGGCGGCGCGGAACGAAGCGAATGAAGGCGTATTATCGCCACCTGCAACTGGCGTTGGTGAAACATTTCCACGTTGATGAAGACGCACCGTTTGCCGATTTGCCGGATGAATTTAAAAATGCGCTTTACTTCGGCACGAATGGCGAAGCAGTCGAGATGAGCCTGGGCGTTAACGGCCAGAAGAAAGTCGCGAAGCCGTTTGAAGGCCTAGTTCCGCAAATGCAACGACTTTATGAAGAGACCCAGAGCGAATTCACACGCAACCGCATTCGCGCATTCATGACACGCGAGCCGTGCAAAGTGTGCGGCGGCGCAAGGCTTAAACCGGAGATTCTCGCGGTTACGATCAAAGATCGACAACACCGCGAATTGAACATCCATCAGTTCAGTGAACAAACGATTGAAGCAGCCGCACGTTTTATGGAGGCCCTCGACTTGAATGCGCAACAACGGGCGATTGTGACTGACGTCGTGCGCGAAATTCGATCGCGCTTGGAATTTCTCCTCGAGGTCGGGCTCGGTTATCTCACGCTCAACCGCGAAAGCGGCACACTTTCCGGCGGTGAAGCGCAACGAATCCGACTGGCGACCCAGATCGGCTCCGGTCTGGCGGGTGTTCTTTACATTTTGGACGAGCCGAGCATCGGTTTACACCAACGCGACAATGCGCGATTGCTCGGAACCCTGCGGCGACTGCGCGATCTCGGCAATTCGGTCATCGTGGTTGAACACGACGAAGAAACGATTCGGGCCGCCGATCACATTGTCGATCTCGGCCCGGGCGCAGGCCCGCGCGGCGGTGAAATTGTTGCTCAAGGCGGCATCGAGAATGTTCTTCGCGCCAAAAATTCTCTGACAGCAGATTATCTCACTGGACGCGCG
>Ga0193719_10000154_pt1 | contig 22753 bp, 18 predicted proteins | sample U2a2metaG_FD_160103 | JGI IMG/M metagenome (GOLD analysis project Ga0193719, IMG submission 160103) | Soil microbial communities from a riparian zone of the East river system, Colorado, United States - U2a2 | ecosystem: Environmental > Terrestrial > Soil > Riparian zone | place: USA: East... | reverse complement strand
CCTCCTAGAGATCGAATTGGCTGAGATTCTTGATGTCGGGGCATCCTGCGGTGAGGCTTTGCGGACAAATTTCTGCCGCGCTTCTAATGCGGCTCTAGCCAACGATGGAGCAGTTGTCACTACGCCGAAAATGGCTGCCACGTTCGCGCAACGCACTCCCTTCAATATTTTCGGTGGAAACCCGGTCGTGTGCGCACAAGGCATGGCGGTCCTCGAAGTGATCGAACGCGAGAAGTTGCGGGAGAACGGACTCAAGATCGACTTATCTCCTGGCACGGGCCTGGCGCCGCCTTTCATTTTTGTGCGAAGCAAAATGGGTTAATCGATCGAGGCATTCGTTAACATTCAGGGAAAACTCGCCTTATGAGCCGCAAATGGCCAGCCGAGACGCTCCTCAGAAAAACGCGGAACTCAGATCTAAACTTCTTCCGCTGCCGTTCCAAGGGAAAGCGAAGATGGCTCGAGCCAGCGATAACGCCGGCTTTGGAATAATATTGGAAGGCGAACCGAAAGTGCATCCCACAAACAGACAGCCACACAGGCCAGCACCAATCCCGAGGCATAAGGTCGAGCGCTGCGGAGCACATCAATCGCGTGGAGCGTCGATTCAATTTTTCTATCAGTCAACATCACCTGCGCGATCATCGCCGTGCTTGCGGCCGAGATGATGAAATGAATTACGCTTAATCTGACGCTCACGCCGAGTGCGATGGCGCTCACGACCGCGCCCCACACCAAATAGCGCTCGTGCATTTGCCCCAGCAGCGCAAACATTAACAGCCAAGGCATGGCGATCGCGATCAGCAATCGAGGATCGCGATTGCGCGTGTGCCGTGCGGCGCAACGCGCGCAGAGTGCCAATGCGCCCAGGTAAAGCAAGCGCAACATCCATTGCAGCGTGATGGCGAAATGCAGAGATTCAAACTGAACCGACCAGAAGGCACCCTTCAGCGACCAGCCAAGATTCGACAGAAGCGATGGCAGATTGTAGCAAGAACTGATGAAAAGATAGGGATAATGCTCGCTGCCATATACAAAGCCGATTTGCAGCCACGCGAAGCTGCCGCCATCGAAGGCACCAATGAAAAATACGGCGAGCGCAGTGAGAACGGCGATCCACGCTCCTGGATGCCGCGACCTGTGCCGCAAGAAGAGCAACGAGCTAACGCTGGCCACAACGGCGACGGCAATCCACGCCGCTGGATTGCGCAGGAGCCATGGGGAAACTAACAATGCTACCGTTGCCGTGAAACCGGCAAGCACGTACACGGCGCGGGTCCATTTTTTTTGCCACAATGGCCACAGGACAAAAAAAGGCGCGACGAGTAACAATTGCCCTTTAAACATTGCACCTGCGGCCAGTAGACAGCCACAGAAGAACCAGCGATTTTTCAAGGCCGCGAGCACAGCGAACAGATAAAAAGGCACGATCCACACGTCCCATTGTGGCCAGCCGTGGGCATCGAGAATCATTGAGGGCTCAAGCCACACAACAGCGGCCGCCGTTAAGCCGCAAATCCACGCGTGATGTTCCGGCGGAAAAATTCGCCAAAAACGCGCTGTCATTGCACCCGTTGTTCGCCGCAGCCAGAAACGGACGAGGAGAAAAATCGCAATTGCGGAGATCAGTTCACACAAGAGATTAACCTTCAGCAGCACTCCGACATAATGCGGGTGTCCGTCGTCCACGCCTGGAAATTCTGTGCGCACCTCCTTCGCCCAGATCGACATCACTAAAAGTCGCAGTGGCGGATAATCGAGGCGGTAATCGTTTTCATAGGCTTCGCGTTTCACTTCATCATAAAGGGCGAAATAGCCGCGGAAGAATGCGGCCCACGAGCCGGCGGAGTTATCGTCCGCTGATAATCGACGGGTTTCTTTCACGCTTTGACTACCCCAGTAAAAGCCGTTGACAATGTCGTGCTGGAAGCGCACGTGCCTTGTTTTTTCCCACGTCCATCGGCGCAATTGAATGCCGCCGAGCAAGAGCGTTGCAATTAAGCCTGCAAGCAAAGCGCGCTGGGCAAATTCGCTAACGAACAGTCGTCTAAAGAGCGCGCGGATCGCCATCGGTTAATCTTAAGGAGAGACAGCAAATCAACTCAAACGGTTACAATATTTGTTTCGAGAGGTGTCTCTTTGCATCGACTCTTGGCTCCAGCGGTAGGATTCGAACCTACGACCAATCGGTTAACAGCCGACCGCTCTACCACTGAGCTACGCTGGAATTTCTTGTGTGGCTCGAGAGGGCGTGAACTTTGCGCAGCCGAGTCGGCGCGGCAAGTGATTTGGTTGCGGGGGCGGGATTTGAACCCGCGGCCTTCAGGTTATGAGCCTGACGAGCTACCAGGCTGCTCCACCCCGCGTCTTGAGGAAATCAATATCGTGGAACGCGTCGTGAAATCAAACGTAAAAATGATTGCTTGATCCAATTTTGCGAGATTCTTCGTTCGCACTCAGAATCACGATTAATTGTAAGAACCAGAGATGACTTCTATCACGCCTCAGAATGGAAAGATTCTGGTCGGGACCGCAAGCTGGTCCGATCCGGGTTTTATTCAGCATTGGTATCCGAAAAAGCTGCGCCCGCATGAGCGACTTGGTTGGTACGCGCAATATTTTGAGATAGTCGAAGTGAATTCGACGTTTTATTCCATTCCTGATTTGCGAATGGTTGAGCGTTGGTGTGCTGCTACGCCCGACGGGTTCATCTTCGACGTGAAACTGCATCGATTGCTTTCGCGTCATTCCGCGGCTGCGAAATTTTTGCCGGCGGATTTGCAACGACGTCCGGAAATCGACGCCAAGGGGAAGGTACAACTCACGCCGGCGTTGGAGGAGGCATTAGTAAAAGCTTTTTTGCATTCGATGTCGATCTTGCGCTCGACCGGAAAACTCGGTGCCCTGCTTCTGCAGCTTTCGCCTGCATTTTCACCCCACAAGCACAAGCTGGGAGAACTCGAGCATTTGATCGACATGCTGCGCGATTATCAATTGGCGATTGAATTCCGAAATCGTAACTGGGTGATCGGGAATCAATTGAAAGAAACTGTCGAGTTTCTCGAACGGCATCGCGCGATTTTTGTTAACGTCGATGCTCCGGCGGCGGAGCATTTCTCCATTATGCCGTCGAATCTGAACGAGATAACAAATCCGCATCTGGCCTATCTGCGGCTTCACGGGCGCAATGCTCGTGGCTATCTCACGGGGAAAACTGTAGCTGCTCGTTTTGATTATGATTACACCGATAGCGAGATCGCCGAAATAGCGGAGCGAGGCAAAAAGCTCGCCCGAACAACCCGCGAATTGCACGTGATTTTCAACAACAATAATCTCGATTACGCGCCGCGAGCGGCAGTGCGTTTGCGTGTGGCGCTCGGTCAATTGCTGTCAACTCCTCCGCAGACACCTGAGTTATTTTAGATTACGCTTCGGAAGTGCAGGAATCACAGCCAGTGGCGGACCCAGTTTACGAATCGCGATTGCCTGGGCCACTGGCGCAACTTAAACGCTGGCTGGTCGCGCATCACATGACGCTGATGACGATTGCTGACACGCCGCACTCCATTGCGCTCGGTTCGGCCATCGGAATTTTTTTCGGTTTCACGCCGCTGTACCCTCTCAAGACGTTGTTGTCGATCGCCGTAGCATGGGTTTGTCGGTGCAATAAGGTCGCTGCGGCCATTTCGGTGACCCTGCACGATGTGGTGATTTGGGCGATGCCTGCGATCTATATTGCCGAATACCATTTGGGGTGCTGGAGCTTGCATCGCCCTGTGGCGCATCGTGTGCGTTTCCGGCAATTCGGGCTCCGCGATTACCTGGATTGGCATGTGTTTTCGCGGGTCGTTTGGCCCACGTTTTGGCCGGCGTTTGTTGGCTCACTGTTCCTCGCCATTCCGTCGGCGATTACCGTCTATTTTTTGATGCGAATGCTTGTGAGCCGAGCGCGGGTGCCTCAAAAAATCGTTTAAGCGAAGGAGCTTGGTGCGAGCAAACATTTTCCCCACCTGGATGTGTTGCCAATTAGGATGCCTCGATTAAGATGCTGCGATTCGACTCTGCTATGCGCTTTTCACACCGATTTCTTACCGCCTCGATCGCGTTGATCGCGACCGCAGCTTCTCTCCGTTCGGCTGCTGGCGCGCAAGCCTTCGTGATTGTCGATTCGCAGACGGGCTACCTCCTGGAAGAGCAAGAGCCGAGAAAGAAACTGCAAATTGGAAGTCTAACAAAAATCGCGACCGCAAGCGTCGTGCTCGACTGGGCGGAACGAAAAGGGGGCGATCTCAATCAGACAATCACGATTCCGCCGGAGGCGTTTGTCGGAACACTTGAAAATAACGTCGGGTTTCAGCCGGGAGACAGCATAACAATGCGCGATCTTCTCTATGCTGCGCTCGTTCAATCGGACAATATTGCGGCTTACACGCTGGCACAGCACGTTGGCTCGCACTTGCCGACTGAGGTTGGCTCGAAAATGACACCGGTCGATGCGTTCGTTACCCAAATGAATGCACTAGCCAAACAGTTGAAGATGGAGCGTACACGCTTTGTCAATCCGCATGGCATTGACAACAACGTTCGGCCGATGCCGTTTTCGACTGCGGAAGACATGGCGCGTCTGACGCGTTACGCCATGAACAAAGCGAGTTTTCGTTTTTATGTGTCACAAAAGGAACGTCAAATCTCGTTCGATCGCGGCGGGCATCGATTGAATTATGTGCTTCGGAGTACGAACGAACTTCTCGGGAAAAATGGCATTGACGGAGTGAAAACTGGCCGCACAACGCGAGCGGGTGACTGCTTGATTCTCTCCGCCAATCGCGAGCCAGAAGTCGTGACCCAAGGCAAGGCGATAACCGTCTATCCGCGTCATTTGATCGTGGTGCTGCTCGGCAGCACCAATCGATTCGGCGAAGGCGCTGGACTTGTCGCACGTGGCTGGCAGCTCTTCGACCAATGGGCTGCTACCGGACGTCTTGCCGATCCGAAAAAATTGCTCTGATCGACGTTACCAAAATGAGGCCCCGGATTGGTGTTCTGACCAGCGGTGGCGATTGCCCGGGACTCAACGCCGTTTTGCGCGGAGTTGTGCTTGCTGCGGAAAAACTCGGTTGGGAGGTGATCGGGTTTCGTGACGGATTCGAAGGACTTCTTCGCCCAGGCGATCATGTGGTTCTCGATCGCAAGAGCACAGAAGGAATCATGGCGCTTGGAGGCACGATCATCGGTACGACGAATCGCGGCCATTTCGTTGCCAAGGTGGGCGCGGGGGATCGCACGATCATTCCAGCAGAGATCATCGCACAAGCTCGCGAGATCTTGAACAAGCTTGGCATTAAATCGTTGATTATTGTCGGCGGAGACGGCTCGATGACCACAGCGCTTCAGTTACAGGAAGCCGGCATCGATTGCATCGGTGTTCCAAAGACGATTGATAATGATCTCGAAGCCACGGCCATGACATTCGGATTTGATTCCGCGGTCGCGGCGGTGGTGGATGCGCTCGATCGATTGCACACTACCGCGACAAGTCACAAGCGCGTCATGGTTGTGGAAGTGATGGGGCGGCATGCCGGCTGGATCGCACTGCACGGAGGAATTGCTGGGGGTGCGGATATTATTTTGATTCCAGAGATCCCCTTTGACTACGATAAGATCACGTCCACGATCAAGGCGCGGGATGCCGCCGGAAATCTCGGCTCGCTGGTGGTTGTGGCAGAAGGCGCAAGAGCCATGGATGGTCGGCAAGTCATGCGCGAAAGTAAAGACGGCGAATTTCGCCTTGGAGGCATCGGCGACATCGTGGCCACACAGATCGCGAAGCGGACTGGCAAGGAGACGCGCTCTTGCGTGCTCGGCCATTTGCAGCGCGGCGGCGCGCCTACGACGCTCGATCGAATTCTCGGCACACGGTTCGGCGTGAAAGCTGTTCAACTCGCGAACGAGGGACACCTCGGATCGATGGTCAGCTACCAAAATTACCAGGTCCGCCACGTTCCGATCGCGGAAGCGGTTAATCGGCTACGGCTCGTTCCACCCAACGGCGAGATGGTGCAAACCGCGCGTGACGTCGAAATCTCCTTCGGCGACTGATTGTCGATTTCTGTAGCGGCGGTCTATGACCGCCGATGTCGATAATGAAAATTGTCCTCGCATACTCTGGCGGACTCGACACATCGATCATCCTCCGCTGGCTCAAAGAAAATTATCAAGCAGAGATCATCGCCTTTTGCGCTGACATCGGTCAGGAAGAAGAACTCGACGGCTTGGAAGCGAAAGCTCTCAAGACCGGCGCAGCGAAGTGCATCATCGAAGATCTGCGCGAAGAATTCGCGCGCGATTTTATCTTTCCGATGTTTCAGGCCGGCGCGATCTACGAAGGTCAATATTTTCTCGGGACAAGCATCGCGCGTCCGCTCATCGCCAAACGAATGGTAGAAATCGCGCGTTCAGAAAAAGCGGATGCGGTTGCGCACGGGGCGACAGGGAAGGGGAACGATCAGGTTCGTTTTGAGCTCGCGGCCGCGGCCCTCGCGCCAGAGTTGCAAGTAATCGCGCCGTGGCGCGAAGAACGGTTTCGCAAACAATTTGCCGGACGCGCCGAGATGATCGCATTCGCCGAGGCGAACAAGATTCCAGTCGAAGCCAGCGTAGAGAAACCGTATTCGTCCGATCGCAATCTTCTCCACGTCAGTTTCGAAAGCGGCGTGCTTGAGGATCCGTGGTTTGACGCGAGCTCAACCGAAATGCGCAATATGTACAAATTGAGCGTCGCGCCGGAGGACGCGCCTAATGAACCGGAACATGTTGAGCTTGAGTTCGAAGCCGGGAATTGCGTTGCGGTGAACGGTAAATCGCTTTCGCCACCGGGCGTGATGCAAGCGCTCAACAAACTCGGTGGAAAGCACGGCATCGGCCGCGTGGATATTGTTGAGAATCGCTTTGTTGGAATGAAAGGACGCGGTGTTTACGAAACGCCGGGTGGTGCAATTCTCCATTTTGCGCATCGACAAATGGAGACGCTGACAATGGATCGTGAAGTCATGCACCTGCGCGATAGTCTCATTCCGAAGTACAGCGAGCTTGTTTACAACGGCTTTTGGTTCTCGCCTGAACGCGAAGCGTTGCAAGCGCTCGTGACTGAAACCCAACGCGATGTCACCGGGGTTGTGCGACTGAAACTTTATAAAGGCAACATCGTCGTCGCTGGCCGCAAGAGTCCGAAAAGTTTATACGATCCCAAAATTGCGACGATGGAAGACGATGCCTCGGTGTACGATCAGAGCGATGCCACCGGTCTCATTCGGCTAAACGCGTTGAGATTGAAAGTTCGCGCCGCACTCAAAACAAAAGATAAGAGCGATTGACCCATTCGACTTGCTCAGGGCAGGCTCTCAATCGCCTCGGCGATTCAGTGAACCGCTCCTACCGCCCCGACCTTGCGAGGTGTGATTGTCGATCTTATATTTTAATGGTGTCAATCAACACGAAGGAATCTTATGCCAACGACAATTGCAGCTCCGAAAAAAGCTCCGGCGGTAGAAGCTGATTTTCTTCCGCTCGAGGGCACCGACTATGTTGAGTTCTATGTCGGGAACGCCAAACAAGCGGCCCACTTCTACAAAACCGCTTTCGGATTCCAGAGTCTCGCGTACTCGGGACCGGAGACGGGAACCAAGGATCGCGTGAGCTACGCGATTCGGCAGAACAAACTCACATTTCTTCTAACGACGCCGCTGCGGACGGAGAATGCGATTGCCGATCACATTTATAAACATGGCGACGGCGTGAAAGTGATCGCGTTGAAAGTGAAGGACGCGACTTCGGCCTGGAGCGAAACGACGAAACGCGGCGGCAAAAGTTTCATGAAGCCGACGACGCTCAAAGACGATGCCGGACAGTTGGTCATGAGCGGCATTCACACTTACGGCGAAGTCGTTCACCTGTTTATCGAGCGCGACGATTACAGCGGCGTGTTCATGCCCGGTTTCGAGAAATGGGAGTCGACTTACCGCCCGTCCGAGACCGGCTTGCAGTATGTCGATCATTGCGTGGGCAACGTCGGTTGGAACCAGATGAATCCGTGGGTGAAATTTTACGAGGACGTGATGGGGTTCCGCAACATCCTGACCTTCGATGACAAGGACATCTCGACCGAATACTCGGCGCTCATGAGCAAGGTGATGAGCAATGGAAATGGCTTCGTGAAGTTTCCGATCAACGAACCGGCCGAGGGCAAAAAGAAATCGCAGGTGGAAGAGTATCTCGAATTTTTCAACGGCGAAGGCGTGCAACACGTGGCGATCGCGACAAAGGACATCGTTAAAACCGTGACCGAGATTCAGAAGCGCGGCGTCGAGTTTTTGAATATCCCATCAACTTATTACGATGAGTTGCCCGATCGCGTCGGCCACATCGATGAAGACCTGGAGCCGTTAAAGCGACTCGGCATTTTGGTCGATCGCGACGATGAGGGGTATTTGCTGCAAATATTCACCAAACCGGTGGAAGATCGGCCGACGCTCTTCTTTGAAATCATCCAACGCAAAGGCGCCAAGAGTTTCGGCAAAGGTAATTTCAAAGCGCTCTTCGAGGCGCTCGAAAAAGAGCAGGAACGACGAGGCAATTTATAAGGAGGTAGGATCGATGCCGCAATATCAAACACTCGGACAGATCCCGCGGAAGCATCACATCTGGTTTCACCGCAACGGCGCCGCGCCGACTTACAAGAACGAAGGCATCGCCTACGAGCACGTCATCACTACGCAAGGGTTCGATGAGACCTACTCGATCATGTATCACCTGCGACCGCCCACGCGCGTGCGCAATGTCGAGTTGATCAAGCACTGGGAGCCGAAAAAAGTCGCGGACAGTCCGTTGCGGCATCATCACTTAAAAACAGCGGACATTCCGCGTCGAGGCGACCTCTATACCAGCCGTATTCCGATGCTCTTCAATCAGGACATGACCGCGTATCGCGCGCGGCCGGCGAAGACGTACGACAAATTCGAGTATTACAAAAACGGCGGCGCGGACGAGATCATCTTCGTCTTTAAAGGCGGCGGAACACTCGAAACGGTTTTCGGCAAACTGCCTTATCGCGCAGAAGATTACATCGTCATCCCGCGCGGAATCACTTATCGACTCGTCCCGGATAAAGTCGAAGAGGAGGATTATCTCATTCTCGAATCAGTTGGCCCAGTGCGAATCCCGCAGCGTTACTTAAATCACGAAGGCCAGATCAAAATGGGTGCGCCCTATTCGGAGCGCGATTTTCATGCACCAACCGAGATCATCACGATCGACAAAGAAGAAGATGTCGATGTTCTGGTGAAAGACGGTGGGCGTTTTACGCGCGTGACCCTGGCGCATCATCCCTTCGATGCCGTCGGCTGGGACGGTTATTTGTATCCGTTCACGTTCAACGCGCAGGATTTCGAGCCGATCACCGGCACGGTGCATCAACCGCCGCCGATTCATCAAACGTTTGAAATTCGCGGCTACGTCGTTTGCACATTCGCGCCGCGCTTTCTCGACACGCACCCCGAAGCGGTAAAAATTCCGTGGGTGCACGACAACGTCGAGGCCGACGAAGTTTTGTTTTATGTGCGCGGAAATTTTGGATCGCGCCGCGGGATCGAGAGCGGTTCGATCACGTTGCATCCGCGCGGCATTCCGCACGGCCCGCATCCGGGCACGATCATGGCGAGCAAGAACGCGACGCGTACCGAAGAGCTCGCCGTCATGTTCGACACGCAACACACGCTCGAGCTGACTGAAGAAGCGCTCAAACTCGACGACGAGAAATATCCATTGAGCTGGCTCGATTAGCGCCGCGCATGTGCGGTGCGCTCACCCACGATCATGATTCAACGCCGCAATTCCGATCTCGACATCGAGGAGCGTTTTACACGCGACATTAATCGACTGCCGGAAAAGGATCTCGATCGGATCGCAAAAGCTTATCGGCAATTGCTTGAAGGGATCGGCGAAGACGTGGATCGCGAAGGGCTGCGCCGGACGCCCGATCGTGCCGCGCGCGCGTTAGAATTTCTGACGCAAGGCTATCGGCAGGATCTCGAGGAGATTATCAACGATGCCGTCTTTGCTTCGGTCGCAAGCGAAATCATTTTGGTCAAAGACATCGAACTGTATTCACTGTGCGAGCATCATTTGCTCCCGTTCATCGGACGCGCCCATGTGGCTTACATTCCTAATGGGAAAGTCATCGGCCTCTCCAAGGTGGCACGGATTGTCGATGTTTTTGCGCGCCGTTTACAAATCCAGGAAAATCTTACCACTCAAATCGCCGAGTCGCTCATGGGATGTCTTGAACCATCCGGCGTGGCCGTTGTCGTGGAAGCGAAACACCTTTGCATGATGATGCGCGGCGTCGAAAAGCAAAATTCCGTCATGAAAACCTCCTGCCTGCTCGGCTGTTTTAAAGACGACGCCCGAACGCGCTCGGAGTTTCTCTCGCTGCTCAAGGATTAGCTGGCGTCATGCTGCTGACGGTCAGCAAACGTCTCGAGTTCTCGGCATCTCGGCGTTTGCGCGTAAAGCATTGGAGCGACCGCGAAAATCTCGCCGCTTTCGGTCCTGAAACCGAGGCGCATCACGGCACTGGCCGCAATTACGTCGCGTATTTTGTTTTTACCGGGCCGGTCAATCCGAGCAACGGAATGCTCATCAACATCAGTGAGATCAAGGAGCAAGCGGGCAAAGTCGTCCGCGAACATTTCGATCACAAATTTCTGAACGAAGATGACGATTCGTTCCGGTCGATTCCGCCCACGGCTGAAAATATTGCGAGGCAACTTTATATCGGAGTCGCGCCGCTGTTTTCGGATGTCGATGCAAAACTCGTCGCTTGTCATCTTTCCGAATCGCCCGACCGCAGCACGACTTTCTATTCGGACGGGACCTGCGACACGAATTACTGGTTCGAGTTTTCGGCTGCTCGTCGAACCGTCTCGCCCCATCTGAGTGAACAAGAAAATGCGCGGTTCTTTGGCACGGCAACTTCAATTCATGGTCACAATTATCGCGTGCGTTTCACCTTTCGAACCGAAAAGCTAACCGGCGAAATGCCTGTGGTCCGATTTGAAGAGGTCGATGCCTGTCTGCGTTCATTGCATTCCGAGCTCGATCATCGCTACCTCAATCAGGAGGTCGCCGGGTTAAAGGATCGTCCGATGACGACTGAAAGCCTCGCCGGTTACATCTACCAGCGCGTGAACGCTAGTTTGGCGCTGCATCGCGTACGCTTGCACGAGCGGGACGATTTTTTTGCGGAAGTATGGAATGACAAAACTGTTTTTCTTGGGATGCAGATGCCATTCAATGCTGCGCACCGCTTACATGCCACTGCTCTTTCCGATGCCGAGAACGCAAAGCTTTACGGCAAGTGCAATAATCTCCATGGTCATGGCCATCGCTATTTGACGGAGACAACGATTGGTGGCGAGTATGACGGACGGAGTGGAACACTCCGGGATTTTGCCGCTTTCAAGAAGGCGATCGAAGAGTCGCTTAAGCCCTGGCAAGATCGACACCTCGATCTCGAAACAGAGGACTTTCGAGATGGTCCTTCGACAGGCGAAAATATTGTCCGCGCACTTTGGCCAAAGATCGATAACCGCCTCGACCATCAGCTTGTGCGACTGCGTCTGTGGGAAACCGCGAATAATCGGTTTACGTTACGAAGGATGTAGCGCAAATGGTGGGACGGACCGCCGAACCTTCCGTTCTTTGGACGATCGGCGCGCCCGGCGCTCACGGCCTAGCAATTCATGAAACGGTATTTGATCACTGGCGCCAGCCGCGGAATTGGCCGCGCCATTGCGGAAAAGCTGGCCGCGCCGGACATCACACTGCTTCTCCACGGTCGCGACACGGTTGCTTTAGCGAAAGTGTCCAAGACGGTTAAGCCGCGCTGTGCAGGTGTTGTTCGACTGATCCATGATCTTGCTATCATATCTGGCGTGTCCGATCTAATCGCGGCGGTTGGAAACGATCCGCTGGATCTGTTGGTTAACAACGCCGGCATCGCTGTCGTAAAGCCATTTGGCGAAATCACACCCATAGAATGGGAGCAAACACTCGGCGTGAACGTGACCGCGCCATTCTTATTGACCCAGCGTTTCGCTCCGGAGATGCCGCCGGGCGCGAGTATCGTTAATATCCTTTCGATCGCCGCGAAAACCGGGTTCGCCAACTGGAGTGCCTATTGCATGAGCAAGTTTGCGCTCGAGGGATTCTCGCAATCGGTGCGCGAGGAATTGCGCGAACATAAAATTCGCGTGATTAACATTTATCCTGCCGCGACGAACACGGAAATTTGGAACAACGTCGAAGGCGATTGGCCACGTAACAAAATGATTTCGGCGGAACAGGTTGCATCTGCGGTTGTCTACGCTCTCTCGCGACCGGCTGATGTTGCCGTGGAAAGTATCACTCTCTCCAACGCGACCGGAAATTTATGATCAAAGCTTTGCAAAGCGAGCTCGGCATCAACGTCATCGCCTCGATCATTGCGTCGCTGTTTTTTCTCGCCGCAGGTTTCGCCTGGGGAAAATACAAGGAACGCCGCCGCAAGTTTGGGCGGAACCTCGATGAGTACGACTTCTATCCGTTCACCGTTACACGTGAAAACTTTGGCGAATTCAGCCTCAACAATTTTCGACTGGGAATGCATTATTTCCTGAAGAACCACGATTACACGGCAGCGCGGCAACTGATCTTCATCGGGGAGCAGAACAACGTGCGCAATCAGCTCGAACCGGCGGAACAGAAAGTTTACTCGCAGCTTTTCGAAAAATACGACGGCAGGAAAGTCGTCGACGATACGAACGAGTATCTCGAGAACTACGTGCGTTTGGTCCGCCTCATCGGAAAATCATTTCCAAATACCGGCATTGAAATTTTGCTCCACAACCTGGCCGATCCGGCGCATTCGCTCATCGTCCTGGAGAATAATGTGACCGGTAGACATCTGCGCGATGGCACGACGAATTTGCTCATCGACCTGAAGAAACGCCAGCTTCAGAACGAAGATAAACTCAACTACGAGCTGAATATCGGGTCCCGGAGATTTAAGTGCACGACGATCCCGATCATCCGTAAGGAGTTTGGTGTGGTCGGCGCAATCTGCATCAACATTGACGCGAATTACCTGACCGAGGAGGTAATGAAAGATCATGAACGAATCGAGACGTGGTTCAAAAACTTTTTGCGTGTCGATATGCAGGTCGACGAAAATATTCTAAGCAAGGACGAGTACGCCAAGGCGCTCAAAGGCAAACGCCACTTTAAAGACGAAACCGTTTGAAACGCTACTATTTCGGCGAGGCGTGGATTGCCGCTTGGTATTCCGGCTTCTTGTGGTATTCGACTAAGCGGAATCCCCATCCGATTAGTGTCGAAAGATCTTTGGTGGCGGCTTTTTTCTCGTTAAGGAACCTCTCGATCTTCGCTTTCAACTGCGGTTGTTGGTCGGTCGTGTCGAGAATTTCGAAAATCTCCATCGACAATAACCAGTCGTCCGGATGTTCGGCTTGCTGCGTCTCCCAAATTTCGCCGAGCCGTTCGTATCCAGTTTTGCTCTCGCGAATCTTGCGCACTTGCGCGTAAAGATTTTCGAGGCGTTTGCGCTTCGCATCCGATGGAACTTTAATCGTGCGCTCCTTCGGCACGAGCGCGACCTGATTATAAGCGTCTTTATCCGCCGCGCCGTTGAACACAGAGGAAATTTTCTCGCCGACCGCCATGTCGTAGGTTCCCCAATCAGGATCGAATAAAATGCGATCCCTATATTTCGCGCGGCAATTCGAGAACGTGATCAGCAGTACTTTGCCGTCGCGGCGCAAAATCTTGTCGACCTTACCCTCGATGACGATACCGCTCTCGAATTCAAGCTTGGCTTTCTTGCCTTCGGCAACTTCCGTTTGCTTCCAATTTCCGATGGGCGAACCAAAACCGTCCTTGTGATAGTCGATGCCGTGACCCGCAAGTTCCCTGTGCTTGAACGCGAGCGCGCTCTTGCCGGCCGTGCGCAGATAGATCGGATTGTTGCTTGGATCGATAATCACTTCATTGAAGACGCCGGTGACCTGCAATCCGGATGAATACTCACAAGTCGCGGTATTGCGGCACTCGATCGCTTTGTTAATGCCTTCGAATCCGCCGACTTGGTAAGCCATCTTGCTGGCGAATTCTTCCAGCACATCCCGCAGATGTTTGAAATCGCGGCAGACGAAAAGCTGCGGCTGTTTCGTCGTGATATCGAACGGTGTTTTCACGGCCCCGATGGAGTAGGGGATTTTCTTCACGTGCGGCTCCAGACATGAAACCGATTCACCGATCGATGAAAGCAATCCCGCGCCGTAAATCTTCGGATTCTCCAACGTGCCGATGAGTCCGTACTCGACGGTCCACCAATGTAAGCGCGAGAGCAGCGCCATCTCGGAAGGTTCGCCCAAAGTTTTTTGTCGATGTTCGACCAGCTTTTGCGCTTCCTCGACCTCCTTCGGGTCGCTGTTTGGCTGTTCCTTCAGGATCGACAAATGCCGGATCGCTTCATACACCTCGAAATCTTTTTTTGACGACATCGCTTTCGCGCCCACTTCGCCGAAGCGCTGTAAGTAGTTTGAGTATTCCCGATCGACAATGATTGGTGCGTGACCGGCGGCTTCATGCACGATGTCGGGTGTGGGCGTGTATTCGATATGGTGGATTTGCCGCATGTCACACGCGATCACGAGAACTTTGTATGCTTGAAATTCCATGAACGCCGCCGGCGGAATAAACCCATCCACGGCCACGGCGCCCCAGCCGATCTTGGCCAGAATGTCGTTCATCTCCTGAATGCGCGGAATGCGCTCAAACGAGATGCCGGTGTCGAGCAAGCCCTGAAAATAAACTTTGTGAGCGTATTCTTTGAGGAAGAAAATATTTTGCCGCATGATGAAGCGCCACACGGCGTGATCGACCGGCGTGTAATCGTCGTAGCGCTGATCGACGGCGAACTGCAAAAGATGCTTTGGTGTGGCGGCGACCGCCGCATTATCGAAGCTGATACCGCTAGTAGCTTTCATCCACATCCTCCTCCCCGAATAAAATATGACTCGTTTGCAAAGCGGGCAAGGGGATTAGGCATGGGCGGTTCAAGAAACCGCCCGCCTGTGCCCGCGTGCTCGTTTTGCGTCCGGGCGATTGAGGTCAATCGCCCCTACCTGTTCGTGCACGCATGATTCGTCTCGTGACCCAAATTATGGCTGCCAGCGCAATCGCCCAAGGCGCGAGGAATGCAATCGCCACCCCGATCATCCGCAAGCTCCACATGATCGCACCGGCGCTTTGCCCCAGAGTGCGCCGCAGCGTCGCAAACAATCCGGTCTCCTGCGAGACGATGTTGCCCTGGGTGTAGACTTGGATCGACAAATCGGCCGGCGCGTTCGCTTCGTCGACTTGCACGCCGGTGCGGTCTTGCCGCTGCACGCTGACGTTCTCAACTTTCCCGAGCACATCGATCGATTGCATCAGTGCCGAGTAATTTTTCATCGGCACGCGCAGTGACACGTTTGCGAACTCGCGGCCATCTGGGTCGCGACTGAACGATGAACTGCGCACGCGCCCATTTTGTTTTTCGGTCAGGCTCCGGAGCTCCTTGGTCTTCTCATCTATCGCCGATGTGCGGATGCGAAGACTTGTTTGTTGAAACGCTTGTTCCTGTTCCTCCCGTGAAATCGTGATGTTCAGTTCCACCTTGTCGCGCTTTGTCTTTGCGTTTTCCGACATGCCGGCGCCCCCCTGCGCGACGCGCTCGGTTTGCACCTGAAAATTCTCGATACGTCCCATCGTTTTCACTCGCGCGATTTGTGCGTCGCTTTCCTCCGGTGCAATCAACATGCTCACTCGCGCCGAAACGCGACCGGTATTGTCGCGATCGAGCTGTGCGTTTGTGATTTGCACCTTTGGCGACGCGAGCGCTTTGATCTCGTCGTAAACTTTCTCGACTTCGGGCGCGTAGAGTGCGAGCTGGGCGCGTTCCTTGAGCAGGAACGCGGCTGGCACCTCCATGTCTTTCTCGGTGAGCTGGATCGTCACGGTCGCGAACTGCACCTGTGAATCCCAATACTTCAACTCGCCTTGCATCTGCTCGATTTGCTCGCGCACACGCCCCAGTTCCCTTTCGACCTGGAGCAGGTCGTTGATGTCGTCGCTTTTCTTTTTCAACATGTCGATCAAACGTTGTTCCATTACGCGTGCATTCTTTAGGCGCGAGTCGGTATCGAAGTAAGCCTTCGTGATGTCTTCGGTCCCGAGTGTTTGGTTTTTCAACTCGCCCAAGTCGCGAATCTTCTGCACAAACCGATCGAGGTTTTCAGGAACCACTTTGACGACAACTGTTCCGCGCAGTTTTCCGTTCGCCTGCTTTTCCGAATTCGTAGTCGCGACGTAGCCGCGCTCTTCGTTTGCGAATGCGGTGATCTTTTGAACTGCGGCGTCAAAACTGACAATTTCCAATTCAACCTGCGCATTTCGGATGAGTTTGCGATTGGCTAACGCCGAAGCCTGGGCCTCAACAGGATTCGGTTCCACTTTTTCGGCGGTCGAAACGTTTGATCCGGTGACCCTCGTGCGTTCGACTTCAGCGCGCTCTTGTTTCTTATCTTTTGCGTCTGTTTGAGGTGCCGCAGGGGCAGCCGTAACCTGGCTACGCGCGAAGGTTTTTCCCGGGGCGAGCTGATCAGTCTCATTGTCTCGGCGATCCCCGGATTTGCTTAACGCGCCAACGTCATTGGACGATGGCAGTGGCAGCTGCGCTGGTTGCGCGGCGAATTGTTCCTCCGCAGCGTACTCGCGATTGCGAGGCATAGTTGTGCCTTCGCCGGTAATTATTCGTCCGACTTGCACGAGCGCGAGCAACATGGCCGCAACGGCGGTGATTTGTGTCACGCGAAGCCGCATAAGATCGACAATCAACTTCGCGATGCTGCCGCTCCGTTGCGGAATGCGATTGTGAAATCCGGCGAGCATTCGCTGTTCGAATGCAGTGTCCGGTTTTTCGGTAGCGAGAGTTTCTTCCAAGGCTTTATTCATGATTTTTGTCTCCTGATGAAGTCGGCGGCAATCGGCGCATTCGACAAGATGGGCGTGTAATTCTTGGCGCTCCTCATCCGACAGTTGGTTGTGCAAATCGGCGGCGAGGTAGTTGTCGATTTCGTTGTGAACAATTGGCATATCGTTACTCGAGTGAAGCGAGTGCAGGTCGGAGTTCTTTGCGCATGGAAGCGAGAGCGCGGCCGAGAATTCCGCGCAATGCGCCGTTGCTTAGGCCCAATAGTTTTTCGATGGATTGATAATCCACCTCTTCGAAATAGCGGAGCGTAAGCGCGCTGCGATGAAGTTCGGGTAACGCGGCGAGGGCGAAATGCAATTGTCGATTTAACGCGGTTGTATCGGTCGCTTCGGATTCAACCGGTTCGGTTATTTCGTAGGAAATTGGAACGGTCCGCCGTCTCCGAAAAACATCGCGAGCGCGATGCCGCGCGATCATACAAAGCCAGGCCGGAAATTTTTCCGGATCGCGCACACGCCAGCGCGATTTCCAGGCCTTGACGAGCGCGTCTTGCACGGCATCTTCCGCTTCCTCGCGGCTCTGCAAAATGCCGTAAGCGATGGCAAAGAGTGCACGGCTATGTCTGCGAATTATCATTCCAAAAGCTTCCCGATCGCCGTGAATGGCCGCCTGATACATTTCTCGCTCATTGGCATCCATTATGGTGCGATCTAAAACCTAGACGCTTGGTGTCGCGATTCCGCGCGAAATATTTTCATTGTAGGGCGTCTGTGTCAGACGCCTGGCGTTTCACAGAAACGCCCTACAGTCAGAAAATGATTACGGTATTGCCAACGGTGACGAGGTCTTTCACTCGGGCGGCGTCCCAGTTGGCCAATCGGATGCAACCGTGACTTGCAGCACGGCCTATGGTTTCAGGATTGTTCGTTCCGTGGATGCCGATGCCAGGCCTATTCAAACCCATCCAAAGAACGCCGACGAGATTGTTTGGGCCGGGGGGAAGATTGTAATAATTCTCGGTGCGAACGCCGTAATTTAGCATCCCCTCATCATAACGAAACCATGGCCAAATCGTCGCGCCGAGGATTTTCCATGTTCCGACAGGCGCCGGTAACGTTTTCGAGCCCGGTGTAATGGGAAAAACGCAGACGAGCTGGTCGTTATCGAAGACCTCCAGCAGATGTTCCTTCGTGTCGACGAAAGTTTTGCGAGCGGCGAATGCCGGATTTTCAGGCACTTTTCCCTCGGTGAATTTTTCGACCTCGAATGGCAAAACATTCGGCACCTTGAGAACTTCCCCCGGCTGCAGATGTTCCCAGTTTTTTCCGGGATTTAATTTCTGAATGTAAGACTCCGCTGAATGGTAGCGCTCGGCGACGAATTCAAGCATGGAGGTGTAGGGCAGCCACTTTAATTTTGCTTGCTCGGCATGACTGCCAGGAACATTGCCGATGAATTTCAGATCTTCTTCTCTGATCGTGTACGTTGTGTACGTCACCGGCACCTGATCGAGCAACCAGGAATCGACCGCGCCAGTCTTCGGCATAGCGTGCGCGTGTTTATATGAAATGAGCGCTTTGCGAAAAAATTCTCCCATTCTCCCATCGATTTTGCCCGGTCCGAAATCGCAGTTGTCCAGGAAAATCTGGAGTCGCGTCGCCGTCTCCTCGTCGTAGTTCGGCAACGCGACCGGATAAACTCTCGGCGGCGGGGTTGTGCTCTCCTGCGCGAAAGCAAAGATCGACATCGTAACGAAGGACAGGGCGACCAAAAAAGACTTCATCGAATCAAGTAATGGGCTGCGAAATCGAGTTGCGCAAACGCGTGCTGCAATTGCACGCAAAATTAAAGAGTGACCGATTGACTCATTCGCTCCCGCTCATTCGGCCTTCCCGTCCATGTCGCTCGGCTCCCGCCGCTCCATTCCTCGACTTCGCTTCAAATGACAAACGGCTTATCGCGCGTCACCTTTCGGGAACATGACTTGTTCTGGGGCGGCGTTGAGAGCCGCGAGTAATTTCGAAACCAGGCGGCTCTTGGTCGACCCAGCTTCGCGCGGCGCGACGAGATAACGCACGATGGCGTCGATCCAGGTCACTTCATCTACGCGGAAAATGAGGCGTGGATGCTCGCGTACTTCCAGTTCGTCCACCGGGGTGCGGGCGAGGAGGTCACGGTAGACGGCGACGCGTTCGATCATTTCTTCACCGAGTTCTTGCTCGACGATTTTTTGCATCGTTTTTGCGACGAACTCCAAATCACTCTGATAAGCGATCTGAAATTTGATTTCGTTCCAGATGTAAGGGAAAAGTGGCCACGAATAATTGTAGACAAGTTCGTCGAGCACTTTTTCGTTTGGAAACTTGATGACCCGGCCGCTCGGATGATCGCCGGAAATATATTGGCCGCCGAATTCCCACAGCGTGGTGTCGAGATAACTCACGTCGATGACGTCTCCGGTGGCATCATCGATTCGAATGCGGTCCCCGACACGATAAGGCTGGCGGACGAGGATGTAGATCCAGCCGATGAAACTTTTCATCGGAGTTTGCACAGCCAATCCAACGATGACGGAAATAACGCCAACCGCGGTGAGCGCGGCATACCAGTTTATGAAAAACATCGAGATTGCGATAAGCGCGATCAGCACCGCAACGATCAAATGTTCAATACGTCTGAGAGTGAAACGTGTGGAGGCGTCTTCGATTTGGCCCAAGACATAGACCGTGATCGATTTCGCAATCGCGAGCACGATCACAATGAACGCGGCACCGCGTAAAATGCGCCGGGCAAGATCGATGTGCGCTTGTGGAAGCGGGATGAGTTTCGATCCGAGAACAACATAGAGAAGCGTGCAGCCGACGAGCAGAAGGCCATGCGTGACAAACCAGAACTTATCTGTTCCGCGCGCCTTGACCTTTTCGCGCGGCTTTTCACTCGCAGCTCGCTCGAGTTCTTTGCGGATTTCCGGTTTTTCGGAAATTTCTTCTGCGGTCTCAGGCATCAATTATGAATCGGATCATCGCGCCAGGATGAGCGCCATAGCACTCTACGCGGTCTTGACCCAACACCGCAGCACTTCGGCGACGCTCCACGCTTGTGCGATGCAACCGCCTTCAGCGTGCGGTTCGTTGGCGTCAAAAACTTCGCTGATTGTGCCCAGGCCAGCTTCGCCCAAGTGCTCCGGAAGCTCCCGTAGGAATTTTCGCGCATTCGCTTTGTCGCTTGGATGAACCTTTAGCCAGGCGTCAACGAACGGTCCGATCAACCATGCCCAAACCGTGCCTTGATGATAAGCACCGTCGCGCGAGCGGAGGTCGCCCGAATAGATTGGCTTGTATTCGGGATCATCGGGCGCAAGCGAGCGAAGCCCCACCGGTGTGAGCAATTTCTTTTCCACTACATCGAGAACCGATTCCCAACGCTCCTGATCGAGCACTGGGTAATCGAGTGAAATTGCGAAGAGCTGGTTCGGTCGGCAGGAAACATCGTGTGTCCCGTTTTGCCCGTCGCAGTCGACCACGTCATAAAGATATCCACCCTCGGCGTACCAGAAGCGTTCGTTAAATGAACTGCGCGCTCGCTCCGCCTGTTCTTCGTAACGTTGCGAGGAAGCAGCCCCTCCGCTTTGCCGGAGCCAACCTGCAAGCAGCCGAAGGGCATTGTACCAAAGTGCATTGATCTCGACCGCTTTACCGCGCCGCGGCGTGACAACCCAATCTTCCATTTTCGCATCCATCCAAGTGAGCGCATAACCCTTCTCACCTTGCGCGAGCAGGCCGTCGTTTGGATCAACGTGAATATTAAACTTCGTTCCACGCAGGTGGTGCTCGACGACGTCGATCAAAATTGGGAGCAGAAGTCTAAGCGTAATGCGATCGTCTGTTTGCTCGAGATAGCGATTCAACGCGTGGAAGAACCAGAGCGTCGCGTCGGCGGTATTATATCTCCCTTCTTTTTCCTCATCGGGAAACATGTTTGGAATCAAACCGTCCCAGACGTAATGCGCGAACGTCCGAAGGATGTAACCGGCTTCAAGGCAGCGTCCCGTAGTCAGGGTGAGACCTTCGAGGCTGATCATCGTATCGCGTCCCCAATCCGTGAACCAATGGTAGCCAGCGATGACAGTGCGCACTTCGTCACCGGCGGCGTGCGCTCGAGCCGCTTCTTCAAATCGCCCCGCCGGCGTGATGATGAATTGATCGGCGGCAAAAACCAATTCGGCGGCGACACCATCTTGAGCTTCCGGCTTAGCCTCGACAATAAGACGCGCCCGGCGTTCGCGCTCAGCCGAGAGCACGTCTGCTGGGCTTAACACGTCGATGATGTCCCACGGTTCAGTCGAGCCAACCAATGTCGCCGTGCGCTGCTCGCTAAGATCGACGCGGAAAAAACCCGGGCTCCAGAGCTGGCCTTCGTGTGCGTAACCGCGCTGTTGCTCGGTGCGATAGACGACTTGATGAATCTCTGCTGGCGCGATGGTGAAAGTGGAACCGCGACCGCAGATTCGCATCCGAAGCGGCGGTAGCTTTCGGCGTGCCGCGGCGATTTCGTAGCGGTGATCGACGGCGGTGAGTTTGTAAGGCGCAGCCAATCCCGCGTCCACCGACGACTCATGATGCCGAAAATGAAAAGCAGGTCGCAGTTCGAGTTGGGGCGGCGCTTTTCCTGCAATCACCTGGTAGCTCACATGCACGGTGTTTTGCAAATGAGGAAGCAGAACGCGTTTCTCGACTACGACTTCCCGCACCCGATAGATCCAGACCGGCAGACCATCCTCGAGACGGAACTCGCACAGGAAGTCTGCACTCTGCAAATCAAGCTGTCCGCCGGCGCGTTCTTCTGCGCCAAGAGAGACCACGTCATTATCACTGAAGCGCAGAAATTCCGAAACATGACTCCACATCACCATGCGGCCGAGCGGCGCGGGCAAAGCGGCGATGAGCAATCCATGATAACGCCGCGTAATCACTCCCGAGATGGTCCCCGACGCGTAACCGCCCAATCCGTTCGTCACAATCCACTCGCGGTCGAGCAAAAGCTCTCGCGACATTTTCGCCCCGTCCCAGGGCATTGTGCGCACAACGGTCGGCTTGTGTGTGCTGTCCATGATCTGGCAAACGCGGGCTTAGAAGCGGCGTCGTTTTGGTTTCCGGCGCGGAGCTTTTTCCCGCACGCGACGCAGCGCCACGGCCGCTTCGGCAGGCAGAATCCATTGCTCTTGCGTCACAACCGGGACGGCGCCCGGACCGCCGTAGCGGGGGGACTCACTTGTCCAGAGAGTCTTCCATTCAAAGCCAAGCGGAGGTGCGAGCAAAGGCTCCGCCGCAGGGGTCAGGAATTGTCGTCTCCCGAGATTCACCACGAGCAACCGATCATCGTTGTCATCTGCAAAATATCGAAGGACAAAGCTCGCCGGCCCGAGCACGGCGCCATCGATGCCGCCAGATTTTTGCTCGCGAAAGCGCGAATCTTCACGGCGAAGCTTCAAAAGATCGACATGCAAATCGTAAAGCTGTGTGTTCTTTTTCCGTTCCGAAAAATCAAGTTTGCAATGAGCAAACACTTCCGGATCAGACGGCGATGGCAAATTTCGTTGCGTCTCTTCATTGGCAAGTGAGGGGAACTGCGCCAAAAACTCAAAGCGCCCTTTGCGAATAGCGT
>Ga0193719_10000152_pt1 | contig 22807 bp, 24 predicted proteins | sample U2a2metaG_FD_160103 | JGI IMG/M metagenome (GOLD analysis project Ga0193719, IMG submission 160103) | Soil microbial communities from a riparian zone of the East river system, Colorado, United States - U2a2 | ecosystem: Environmental > Terrestrial > Soil > Riparian zone | place: USA: East... | reverse complement strand
CTGGCTATGTTTGTTACGCCAATCAAGCCAAGATCGACATGTTGGATGTCGATCCGACGTTGATCGAGAAACACGGCGCTGTGAGCGAGCCAGTCGCGCGGGCGCTAGCCGAACATGCGCGCACACGTGCTAGATCCACATATGCGCTGGCCACAACTGGGATTGCTGGGCCATCCGGTGGTTCGCCGGAGAAACCAGTGGGAACGGTTTACATTGCGCTGGGCGCGCCAGACGACATTATGGTAAAGAAATTATTTTTCCCGAGCGATCGCGAGACCTTCAAACAGCTTGCTGCGCAGGCAGCCTTCGATCTGCTGCGGCGGAAAATTCTCGGAACATAGGCACGCAGAATGGAAATCTATGTTTCGTTAATAATCGCCTACGTCGGCCGGAGTGCCTACTTTAACGTGATCGTAAAATAATTTCGCTCCATCGGGCGGCATCCGGATGCAGCCATGCGAAGCGGGGTATCCCGGCAAAATCCCGATATGCATTCCAACGCCTTCAGCCGTTAGCCGCATAAACCACTTCATCGATGCGCCCACATAATGTGTTCCGCTGGGCGCAGCATCGATTTTGGCGCTGATGCCTGCGCGGACAGTGCGACCGGAACGGTCAACGAAGTCGCCGTAAATGTTGGAACGATGGTTCGGGTCTTTTTCCAGCACACTGAAATGGCCCGTGGGTGAACTATGCCCCCGTTTTCCGGAAGATATTGGGCTGTCGATGACGATTTGGTCGCCGATCATAAGAAAAGCGCGCTGCTTGGGAAGCGAGACCACCACGTGGACGTTGTCGGGCGTGGCTTCTTTGATCAGTGATTGGTTGATTTTGACTGGTTCTTGCCTGCGAATGAGATCGGACGCTTTCCGCATTGGTTGTGGCGTCGGCTTCGGTCCAAAAAGACGTATCTGAGCGCTGACTGAACATGCAAGAGCAGCTAGTGTTAATAAAGCCGCGCAGAGCGATATCTGGAATTTTGCCGGCATAAATTAGCCGCCACTGTAGCTGTTTACGCGCCGAATCCAACCAGATAACCATCTCGATTCATTTCGTTCCGTCGGGGCGTTTTGCACACGCCGAATCAAGACTGCCTTCGCAGAGCGAGCGAATTCATCGACTGCGTCGTCGCCACTCGCGCCGTGCATCCCTTCGAGAACCTGAAGCAAGCCCCACCCTTGGCCTCGATATCGTTCCGTGTGCAGGACTCCTTCGCCCTTGAAATTCACATAATCAACGAGCGCGTAACAGCCCTGCGGCGTAATCGCCAGGCGCTCGAATTGCTGCTGCACCTTCGCGCGGTCGGGAGGCGCTGCTTCGGCGAGCATTTTCGGCAGCGCGCTTTGCAACCGGGCAATAAGGAATTCTGCCTGAAGATCAACCGTGTCGGAAAGAAACTGGCGCAATTGATTCATCTCCGCTGTGTGTTGGGCGAGAAGAAATTCGGTGCGCGAGTTCCACGGACAGGGCGCTTCGCCGCGTCCCAAAACTAATTTTGGCAATTTTGCGCCCCGACGTGAGATAAAATTTATCAGCTTGGGAAAACTTTCGTCGAATGGACCACGCTGACCCTTTGGATACCAGATGAAGTGACCGATACCCAGCGACGCGAAATTTTCCCCTTCGTTCCATGAGGTAAGACCGGCGATGGTTCCATTGCATTCGTTTTGCCAAATTCTTTTTCCGATTTTGAGCGCATCGGTGTGCGAGAGGGTGATCGCGCCGACCGTTTGCAGTTGAAGAACGACGCCGATGAAGGAGAACACCGTGGCGAAAGCCCGAGCCTGACGGAGCTCCTGCCGCTCCTCCTGTTTTCTTGACGAATGAGGTTTATCCATTAGCGTGGCACTTCCTGCGGCGCTCAATTTAACCAGCCCCCCAGGGAAAACACCATCTTATGAAACATTTTATCCTTATTTTCGCCGCATTCTCACTTGCGCTGCCCCTGTTCGGGCAAGAGAAATCACCACAGCTTAAAGATCAGAAGGACAAGGTCAGCTATAGCATTGGCCTGAACATCGGGTTTAACCTCGGCCGGCAGAATGTGCAGGTTAATCCCGACTTGCTCGCTGCTGGCATAAAGGACGCAATCGCTGGCAAGCCTCAACTGAACGCCGATCAGGTCAAGGAGGTTATGGCGGCATTTGAAAAAGATATGCAACAAAAACAGAAGGCAGCAGGAGAGAAGAACGCGTCGGAAGGTGCGAAGTTTCTGGAGGAAAATAAAAAGAAAGAAGGCGTGAAAACGACGGCCAGCGGCCTGCAGTACAAAGCCCTCAAGGAGGGAACCGGACCGCAACCGAAAGAGACCGACACGGTGACGGTAAATTACCGCGGGACGCTTATCAACGGCACTGAGTTCGACAGCTCGTACAAGCGCGGGCAGCCTGCGACTTTTCCGCTTAATGGCGTAATCAAGGGTTGGACGGAAGGGCTCCAACTGATGAAGACGGGATCAAAATATCAATTCTTCGTTCCAGCGAATCTTGCGTATGGCGATCGCAACGTGGGCCCTGATATCGCTCCCAATTCGACTTTGACTTTTGAGGTGGAACTAATCGGCGTCAAACCTCCGCAGACTGCCGTGAGCCCGGCTCCCGCCGCTCCCGCCGTATCGCCGCCCAAATAATTGTAGCGGCGGCGAGCACCGGACCCCACAAGACCGGCGCCTGGCACACGCTACATCAGCAATCAGCCCGCCGTGGCTGCTTCCCACTGTAGCAGCGGCGCGTCGCCCCAAAGGCTCTCCAAGCTGTAAAAGGCGCGTTTTTCCCGATGGAAAACGTGGACGACCACCTGCAAGTAATCGAGCACGATCCATTGGCTGGCCGGAAACCCGTCGATCGCCACCGGTCGAATCGAATGGTCCTGGCGCAATCGGGTTTCAATTTCATTTGCGATCGCCTTGAGCTGAGGCTCCGATGTGGCGGAGCAAATCACGAAAAAATCGGTAAACGTTGAGATCGCACGCAAATCCAAGACGACAATCTCTTCGGCTTTTTTATTGGAGGCCAGTCCTGCGCAGGTTTTTGCTAAGTTTTCCGGGGTTATTTCGGTTGCTCCTGGTAAAGTTTTTCGCGTCGAATGATTTCCTCGACTGCTTGCGGTACGAAATAGCGAATTGACTTGGCGGAAGCAATCCTGTTTCTGATTTCCGTGGCGGAAATGTCGATCCTGCGACGGATGATCTCGCAAGAGTAGTTGAAAGCGCTGCCGGTGCGATCGAGAACCACAAAGCGCACTATCTTTTCCAGCTCGGCGAAACGATGCCACTTGGCGAGCTCGGCCACATTATCTTCGCCGATCAGACAGTAAATCTCCGCGTCGCGCTCGCGGCGTTGAATGTCTTCGACGGTGTCGATCGTGTATGAAGGCGGCGGGCGACGCAGCTCGCAGTCGTCGACCGCAAATCCGATTTCGTCTTTGGTTGCGGCACGTAACATCGACAAGCGTATTTCGCTGCTCGCAACGGGCGCGGATTCCTTAAAAGGCGAGACCGCAGCCGGCACAAAAATAACTTTTTGTAAACGGAGCGTCTCGATCGCTTCGCGCGCGAGGATGAGATGCCCGTGATGAACCGGGTCGAACGTGCCGCCGTAGATTGCGATTCTCATTTACGTCATTCCGAGCGCAGAGCAGGGGGCGAAGCGAGCGGAACGGAGTCGAGGAATCCCGCGATGCGCCCCTTCATTATTTCCACAGGATTTCTCCACTGCCCTTCGGGCCCGTCGGAATGACATGAAAAAATCGCGATAACTGACGTTTTTTTGTTTTCTCCGCGCAAAATCGACATCTAGTTCCGAAAGTATGAAGACTGATTCGCGCGGTCAATTGATTCTCACGGGCGTTCCTGGCCCGCGCCTCGATGCGGAGACGGAGAAATTGTTTCGACGAATCCAGCCCGGCGGCTTTATTCTTTTCACTCGCAACATTGAGAGCGCACCGCAATTGCGCAAATTGATTGATGATCTGCGTAGCCTGAGCGAGATCGAGCCGATTATCACAATCGACCAAGAGGGTGGTCGCGTCTCGCGATTGCGCTTAATCGGGAACGAGCCGCCGAACGCGCAGCAATTGCGCGATAAAGGCGATGTCAATTTTATCCGCCGGCACGGCGAGATTACCGGGCGCTTGCTGCGGCTTTTTGGTTTCAATCTCGATCTTTGTCCGGTGCTCGACATTTCCTTCGATGACGACGCGGATAACTCACTGCGCGGCAGGTGTTATGGAAAAACGGTCGAACAGGTCGTTGACAATGCCGGTGCATTTAACGAAGCGATGAGAGGGCAGGGGATCGCAAGCTGCGGCAAACATTTTCCTGGTTATTCAGCGGCGACCGTCGATGCGCACCACGACCTGCCGACGATCGAGCGCACGCGCGCAGAATTAGACAAAGAAGAGCTTGCCGTGTTTCGCGCCTTTATTGGTAAGGACGAACTGGTGGGCCGTCCGCCCAATGTCATCGATAGTATGATGACTTGCCACGGTTGGTATCCATGTTTCGAGCCGAAAAGAACGCCCGCGACATTGTCCCATCGCGTCGTGACTGGATTGCTGCGCAAAGAGATGGGCTTCGCCGGTTTGATTATGACTGACGATCTCGACATGGGTGCGATTCTAAATGAGTACGGCCTCGAAGAGACAATTCGCCTCGCGATCGCGGCAGGAAATGATCTCGCCATGATCTGCCATCGCATTCCAGAGATTGTGAAGGTGCACCGAATTCTCGCCACGTTGCCGCGCGATCAAATTAATCGCGCGCTCGAGAACGTTTCGTGCTTCAAGGAAAAAATTTCGCCGCCGGATAAATTCTCCGAAGCAACTTTTCGCAAGATCGACAGTGAAATCTGGGACCTCCGTGTCGCCGTTCTTGGCGAAGAGCGGGCGAAGCAGCGGAGTCCCGAAGATGCCAGTCGCTCGCCAGTCGAGACGTACTAAGCCTTTCTGCCTCCCGGGTGTGTCTTAAAGAGAATGTCGCGTCCCGCGAGGTAAAGCAGAGCTGAGAGAAAAATAAATGGAATCAGGGCAAGCAGATCGGCGTAAGCGCCGTTAAAGAACGGATTTTGCGCCGTTGACCATTCTTCGATCCGCCTGCTTATCCCGACAAGACTGGGCACACCAGCCATGAATGCGATCACGATCCCGGCAAGCGCACCGCCCGCGATGTAACCGGAAGCAAGCAACACGCCCGGGCTTTTATCGCCTTCCGCAGTCAGTTCAATGCCGGACAAATTTCTGTGTCGGAACTTTACCTTTAAATAGCGATCGACCAACAAGCGAATCATTCCGCCGATAAAAATTGGGCTGGAGGATGAGAGCGGCAGATAAACGCCGACTGCAAACGCAAGCGACGGAATGCCGCTCATTTCCAGCACGATCGCAATCATCACGCCAAACAGCACAAGCGCCCAGGGCAATTTGTGACTGAGAATGCCTTTGATGATGTAAGACATCAATGTGGCTTTCGGCGCGTCGAATTTGGTTACAGTCGAACCATCAGGTCTGAGTCTGTGTGTTCCGTTAATTCCAGGATCGACGAGGTAAACGGGAACGCCTTGATCGTTCACGAGGTAGCGCTCTGCAGGCATCCCACCGGGATCGGTATGCTGCCAGACTCGATACGTATTTTGATCTGACGCCGCCTGTGGGCCTTGCAATTTCTCCGCGCGTCCGAGCTCGTTGGCTGGTGCATGTAGACCGGATTCAGTTCCGGTTACCGGCACGTAAACTGTGGAAGCATCGTTTAATTTTAACAGGATCGGTCCGAGTGCGATTGCGGAAGCCAATGCGCCGCACAGGATCGCGATCTGTTGAAATCTTGGCGTCGATCCAACCAGGAACCCGGTCTTTAAATCCTGCGACGTGGTGCCGCCGTTCGAAGCAGCGATGCAGACAATGCCGCCTATCGAAAGCGCGGTGACGAAATAGTGCGGGCCGGTCTAGCCCACGATCAGAAAAACCAAGCAGGTGAGGAGCAAAGTCGCGACGGTCATTCCTGAAATCGGGTTCGAAGAGGAGCCGATCTCTCCCGTCAATCGCGACGAGACCGTGACAAAGAGGAAACCGAACACCACGATCAGAAATGCGCCGAGCAAATTCCCGCGCAGATTTAATTGGGGTACGGCCATGATGACGGCGATGATGAGAAGGCAGCCGCCAATCACTACGCGCATGGACAAATCGCGATCGGTGCGCGGTGCGTGTTCGCGCGATCCATGGTGCCCGAGCAAGTCCGCCAGGCCGCCTCTCAATCCGTGCCAGATCGTCGGTATCGAGCGAAACAGGCTGATGATTCCGCCTGCAGCTACGGCTCCCGCGCCTATGTAAAGAACATAGGCGCCACGAATATCGTTCGGACTCATTTGGCTGATCAGCTTCCCGCCGGTTTCCGGCGGAAGAACCGTTGTCAATCCTTCGCCGAAAAACTTAATCGCCGGGATTAGTACCAGATACGCGAGCACACCACCGCCGCACATGATCGAAGCGATGCATGGCCCGATGATGTAACCCACGCCGAGGAGCGCCGGCGAAATCTCTGCCGCGATTGAGCCCGCCTTGAAGGGTGCAGCGAAAATTTTCTCCGGCGTGTCCTTCCACATTTTGAACGCGCCCATGGCAGCCTGATACAGCAAACCGATGCCGAAACCCGAAAAGATGACTTTTCCGCCGCCCGCCGCCTCTTGGTTCACGATCTCGGCATTGGCAGTAGTGTGAGTTTTGTCGGCCACCTCGAGCGATTCTTTCGAAGCTGCGGCTTTAAGAACTTCAGCGCAGGCCGTTCCCTCTGGATATTTCAGAATTCCGTGTTCAGCGACGATAAGCGCGCGACGCAGCGGAATCATCATTAAGATTCCGAGCAATCCGCCCAGCACTGCGACGAGCATCACCCGGGCGATTTCGAGGTCGAACCCGAGAATCATGATCGCCGGCATGGTCACGCCGAGTCCAAACGCGATCGATTCCCCAGCGGAGCCGGCGGTCTGGACGATATTGTTTTGCAAAACGTTTGCGTCACGAAATCCAAACTTTGAGAAGATGCGAAAAATCGTGATGGAAATCACGGCCACCGGAATGGAAGCGCTTACTGTTAGTCCGACTTTAAGCACGAGATAAAGCGACGAGGCGCCGAAAATAATTCCGAGAACCGTTCCGGTAAGCAGATGGAACAGCGTCAACTCCGGTAATTGGACCGACGCCGGTATAAACGGCTTGAAATTAGCAGCGAGTGGATTGGTCGGCCGCGCCCCGACGATATCGGGATATTCCTGCAGCGGGTTCGCGATATCGACGGTCGCCATCTCTAAGAGTTTTGAGAAAAAGCGCGAAAAGCGCAAGCGCGCTAAAGAGCCTCGCCCGGTTTGAGACGAAGTGAATCCACCTGTCAAATTTTCCGAAGAGGTTCTTTCGAAAGATCGATGAGGAAATCTGGACCTACGTGTGGCGGCGCTCGGTGAAGAGCGTACCGCTATACGTAGACGGGAAGACGCCAAACGATCGCCGGTGGAGATTTTTTGATCTGCCCAACAATGCGGATTTTGCAGTGGCACGGACAAGGTGGCTGTGCTACGAGGTCAAATCTTCAGCGGCGACGCGAGCAAGACATCGCGCCGGTGAGAGAACGCATACGGTCTTGACCCCTCCGGCGATTTCACACTATCCTTCGCTCTGGTCGGTCGGCCGCGTACCATTACAATGGAGCCTAACTATGCCGAGAATCAGGTCGTGAGCGTCGGCCAACCAACCCGCGCGAAGGGGCCCGCCGAACTTACCATTCGTGGCCTGATTATCGGCGTCATTATCACATTGGTATTCACCGCGGCGAACGTGTACTTCGGGCTCAAGGCCGGTCTTACTTTTTCAACATCGATTCCGGCGGCCGTGATTTCGATGGCCATGCTGCGCGGTTTCCGCGATTCGACTATTCAGGAAAACAACATTGTGCAGACGGTCGCCTCAGCGGCGGGAACCCTGTCGTCGATCATCTTCGTGCTGCCCGGTTTGATCATGATCGGCTGGTGGACTGGATTTCCGTTCTGGATCACATTCGCGATTTGCGCGTTGGGCGGCGTTCTGGGGGTGATGTACTCGATCCCGCTGCGCCGCGCGTTGGTGACTACGTCTGACCTGCCTTATCCCGAAGGCGTCGCCTGCGCCGAAGTGCTGAAGGTCGGCAGTAGCAGTGATGCCGCGCATCCTTCCGACATTGAACACGGGCGCGCAGGTCTCCTTGCGGTGCTGTGGGGATCGATCGTTGCAGCCGCGTTTGCGATGATGGTGGCCACGCAACTATTTGCCTCAGATGTGGCGCAGACCTTCCGAATCGGCAGGCGCGGTGCAGTGAGCGGTTATGATTTCTCCCTTTCGTTCGCGCTGCTCGCGATCGGCCATTTGGTTGGTTTGTCGGTTGGAGTCGCGATGCTGATTGGCGCACTAATTGGCTGGGGCTGGGGCGTGCCGCACTATTCGGCACTGGCACACGACGTCAGCGCCGCCGCGGCCACACTCGCGCAGAGTACTTGGAGCCAAAAAGTGCGTTTTGTCGGTGCCGGCGCCATCGGCGTTTCCGCGATCTGGACACTGCTGAAGCTGGTGAAACCTGTTGCCAGCGGACTCGCTGGTGCAATGGCGGCGTCGCGCGCGCGCAAAGCAGGCAAGGCTGACACGCTGCCGATCACCGAACGCGATATTCCAATCGGCATTGTTGGTCTTTCCACATTAGCCTGCATGCTCCCGATTGGATGGCTGCTCGGCTATTTCGGCAATGCGAGCGGTCTCGGCGCACATGTGACAACGCTCATCATCGGTGGCGTCGCCTATGTCGTGTTGATGAGCTTCTTTGTTTCGGCTGTCTGCGGTTACATGGCGGGATTGATCGGTTCGTCCAACAGCCCCCTGTCGGGCATTGGCATTCTGGTAGTGATTGGCGCTGCGTTGCTGCTCGTGTTCGGCATCAAACCGTACGTCTCGCCGGACGCGGGGAAGTCACTGATGGCGTTCGCGCTGTTTACGACGGCAGTGATCTTCTGCGTGGCCGCCATCGCCAACAACAACCTTCAGGACCTTAAGACCGGGCAGCTGGTTGATGCGACACCGTGGAAGCAGCAGGTGGCGCTCGTCATCGGCGTAGTCGCGGGCGCGTTCGTGATTCCGCCGGTCCTCGATCTGGTGAATCATGCCTACGGTTTCGTGGGTGCACCGGGCGCGGAGCTGCGCCCCAATCCATTACCGGCGCCGCAGGCGGGCCTGATCTCTTCGCTGGCGCAAGGCGTGATCACCGGTGACATCGACTGGAGTCTGATCCGGACAGGCGGATTGATCGGTATCTGCATTATCCTGCTGGACGAAATCCTCGCACGCACGACACGGTATATGCGCATTCCTCCACTGGCCGTCGGTCTTGGAATTTACCTCCCGACGCAGAGCACTTTGATGATCGTGGTCGGCGCGGTCGCCGGCTGGTTCTTCGACAAACGTGCGGACCGCAGCCTCAGGCCGGAAGCGACGAAGCAGCTCGGCGTGCTGCTGGCGTCGGGCTTGATCGTCGGCGAGAGTGTGATTGGCGTGGTAATCTCCGCAATCGTCGTGTTCTCCGGCGTATCTGCACCGCTGGCGCTCGTCGGGCCGGGCTTTAAGACCGCCGCGATCATCATCGGCGGCGTTGTGTTCGCCGCTACCGCAGTAGTACTTTACCGATGGATCTTGCGGATGGCGGCAACAAGATCGACATGAAACGCAAATGGAACTGGCCGATCTGGGTCGGCTTCATTATCACCGTCGGCGGGCTGTTCAGCTACGAATTCTTCGCGCAATTTCCGGTCACGCGCGATTTTCCGTGGGCGAATCTCTTGTTGTTTGCTGCCGGCGGATTTTTTCTTGTGCCGGGTCTGTTTCGGGCGTTTGGCAAGCCAAAGCTTTACCGCGGCAAAATCTTTGGACCGATTTTGACCATGCTGGGCGTATTGATCTTTGGGTTCTTTTCGTATCTGATTTTCTACGAGTTGCGCCAGGTGCCGCCCTCAACGGGAGCGCCGCGCGTTGGAGAAAAAGCGCCGACATTCACGTTGCTGGATGAAAACGATAAGCCTGTTTCACTTGCAGATCTGCTTTAATCGCGGACGCCGAGCACCTCAACCGCGAGAGCAAATGAGGTGTTACTGATTTTTTATCGCGGTTTTTGGTGACCGTTATGCAACTCCGAGTTACGGAGTTTCCAACAAAGGCTTTTCCGAGTTCGAATCACGCGGCATTCGCGTGGTGGCGATCAGCGTTGATCCGCCGGAGATCAATCGTCGCCAGCGGCAAAAACTGGGTTTCACCTACACGTTCCTTTCTGATCCCAAGGCGGAAGTCATTCGTCGTTACGATCTGCTGCATGCCGGCGCAGGACCGAAAGGCGCCGATATTGCCCGCCCTGCGGAGTTTCTTATTGATTCCACCGGGACAATTCGCTGGGTAAATCTCACGGAAAATATCGCTGTCCGGGCGCGTCCCGAACAAGTGCTGAAAGCCTTTGATGAGATGGGTGGAAGAGCCACTCGCTAGAGATAGCAGCGGACCCGGCTGCCTCTACAGCAGACCCGAACGCGAAGCGATTGACGGCGCTGCGCGGAATCAATAACTTCAGCGGGCGTGTATCCCGAATTGGAACAGCTGCTCGTTCTTCAAGATCGACAGCAAAAAATCAAGCAGATCCAAACCGAAATAGAGACGGTGCCGCTGCAGCGCAAAAGTCTCGAAGCGCAATTGGCCGCCAGCGTGGCAGGAGTGGAGGTCCTAAAGCAAAAAAACCGACATGTCGAAATGGATCGCAAGAAACTCGAGCTTGACGTGGGGACCCGCGCCGAGACGATCGCGCGGCTCAAGACCCAGCAATATCAAACACGCAAGAATGACGAGTTCCAGGCAATCGGCCACGAGATCGAGCGTTACGAAAATGAAATCCGTAAAATCGAGGACGAAGAGCTCGAATTGATGGTGCAAGCCGACACGATCAAGGTGGACCTCGCTGAAGAAGAAAAGAAAGCGGGTGTCGTTCGGGAATCGATCGCCCGGCAGACGAAGGATCTCGAAGCAAAATCAGCGACCTTGCAGTCGCAGCTGGAAGAATTATCGAAAGAACGCGCGGAGATCGCAGGCAAGATCGACGAGGATTTACTAAGCCGCTTCGAACGTCTTTTCAAAAGCAAAGGCGACGCCGTTGTTGTTGCACTCGAACACGAAGTCTGCACCGGTTGTCACATGAAAGTGACCACTCAAACGGCGCATCGCGTAAAAGCGGGAAAAGAAATCGTAAGCTGCGAAAACTGCGGGCGAATTTTGTACGACGCAGCGTAAGATCGATGTCGTGCTGCTGCTCGTAATCGTAATCGAAGAATTCGAGCACGAGTCTTGGTCACACATTAAACCGGAAGAAAATTACGTCGCCATCCCGCACGACGTAGTCTTTCCCTTCAAGGCGCACCTTGCCCGCTTCGCGAGCTTTTGCCAAAGAACCGTGCGCGACGAGATCGTCATAATGAACTGTTTCCGCCGCGATAAAACCGCGCTCGAAATCGGAATGGATAACTCCCGCGGCAGTGGGTGCCTTGTCACCCGCGTGAATCGTCCAGGCGCGCGTCTCTTTTTCTCCCGTGGTGAGAAACGTGCGCAGACCAAGCAAATGATAAACGGCCCGGATGAGTGCATTCACGCCGGTATCTTCAATACCCAAGCCGCGCAAGTATTCCATCGCTTCATTTTCGCCAAGATCGACAAGTTCACTTTCGATCTGCGCGCTGATGACGACAGCCTCCGTTCCGAAATGATGTTGCGCATAATCTTGGACAAGATCGACATGTTGTGCGGCGCTGTAACCGGGATCGTTGATCCCGGCCTTCGCCGATCGAATTCGCGTTTCCGGGCCGGGGTCACCGACCCCGGCTACAGCAGAAATCGCGGCCAAATCGGATTCGCCGACGTTGCAGGCGAAGATGGTCGGCTTCGATGTGAGCAGAAAAAAATTGCCGGTGATTGTCTTTTCTTCCGGAGTTAATGCAGCGGTGATCGCTGGCTTTCCAGCGTCGAGATGGGGCAATAGCTTTTCGGCGATCGCATTCTCGATTTTTGCTGTTTTGTCACCGGCACGCACTTGTTTCTGCAATCGATCCTGTTGCCTCTGGAGCGAGGCCAAATCGGCCAGCACAAGCTCGGTGTTGATCACTTCGATGTCGCGAATCGGATCGATCGTCGCGCTGACGTGATGAACGTCGCTATTTTCGAAACAGCGAACGACCTGCACAATCGCGTCAACCTCGCGAATGTGATGGAGAAATTGATTGCCCAGCCCTTCCCCTGCGCTCGCGCCTTTGACCAAGCCGGCAATATCGACAAACTCGATCGCGGTCGGCACGATCTTCTGCGAATGTGAAATTCCTGCGAGTTTCGCCAGACGTGCATCGGGCACGGTGACGACGCCCACGTTGGGATCAATCGTGCAAAAAGGATAATTTTCTGCCGGTGCCTTATGCGTGCGGGTCAGTGCATTAAAAAGGGTGGATTTGCCAACATTCGGCAGTCCAACGATTCCAGCGCTCAACATAGGCGCGGACGTTACTGCGGGGGTCTGTTAATCGCAACGCCTCATCGACCGCCCTGTCGCGGCGTCCACCTCGCACGATGACACGAGCAGCGGTTTGCGACCGCTACGGTCGTCCTTGCAGCAACGTGAGATGTTTTGGGCCGCTCGACAGCGATCGCTTAGAATGCTGGATCACCTCAAGACTAAGCGCTGGCCGCTCCACATCGCAGTGAAGCTGTAGGTCTGCCCTTTTTGTACCGTAAGACGCTTTGTCGTTGGTGGTATACCACCACGATTCGGGTCGACGGTGAGGGTTAACACATGCTGCCCTGCTGGCAAGGTTCCATTGTAGGATCGACCCTCTACGAGTGTAGCTACTTGCGCACCATCTATCGAAACATTGAGCGTTAGGTCGGTCCCGAAGTTGGCGGCTCTCTGGATCATCAAGCGACCAGCATTTTTGCTACTCGGTGCAGCCATAGAAGCCGTCGAGCCAGAAGCCCCTGTACTACTCGTTTGGCATCCTGAGAAGATGAAGCAGACAAGGGCAACAATCAGCAGGCCACAGACGTGGTAGTTGTATCTTTTCATGCCCAAAAGCTTATTCGATTCCGGATTAGAGCGCAATAGGCCTTTGGTCTTATAACCAAAGCTCACTGAGTACACTGAAATTCGAGTCAGAGAGAGATCGATGGTCAAGACTGGGAATAACAGGGATTTGACGCAGGATGAGTTGCAAAAGAGAAATGGTCAGTCCTCCCTGTCGATACTAGGACAAAGTGAGTCGGCAAAGGGGGTTCCCGCTGTCGAAGAAAATTTCAGAGATCGGGCCGACTGGATTGGAATTCGGGACCTGTCGCCGCGGCAGCCGCACTAAGAATCCAGCTTTTTGAGTTCATCGCCGCCTCGTCCTGATTTGTAATACCGCTCCTTTCTCGCGGCTTCGGCGCGATTCGAAAAGCTCTCATTGTGCAACAAAATCCATAAAATGCCATGCGCGTCGCTTTGGAGTGACCGGTATTATGGCGCCGTAGACGGTCATCGACGTTCTCACATGATCCAACATAGCGGCGATCTGTCTTACAGCTCCGCAGAACATAGACGTAGAACATGGAAGATAGACCTCTGAGTCGCCCCCGTTTCTGCGAAATCGGGCCGGCGGGATTTGAACCCGCGACCTGTCGCCGCGGCGACCGCCCTACGGACTTAACCGGTCGAGTTCGTCTCGCCCGCGCCCGGTCTTATAATAACGTTCTTTTCTCACGGCTTCAGCGCGATTCGAAAAACTCTCGCTGTGTACCAAGGCCCATGGAATACCATGGCGTGTCGCCTTCGAGTCACCGGAATTGTGCCGACGGAGACGGTCCTCAAGGTTCTCACACGATCCAATATAGCGGCGACCTGTTTTGCTGCTTCGCAGAACATAAACATGGAACATCAACGTAGCGCTCACCGACGTTTCTAGAATCGGGCCGGCGGGATTTGAACCCGCGACCTCTTGAACCCCATTCAAGCGCACTACCAAGCTGTGCTACGGCCCGCTCCGCTCGCGAATTATTCACCAACGCTGGGGAAATCGCCACCGATGAACATGAATTATTTTTTCATGTGTTAATCGGCAACGTTACTACGTTTAGATGATGTGCACGTTAAATTGCATTGAGCAGTTCCCCGGTGGACTGCAAAATACGGCGCTTGGCTACTCATGAAGATCAAAAATCAAGGGATAGCAACGGCGTTTCTTGCCGCAGCGTGCGCCTTTTTCTGTGCGATTTCGGCAACGGTTGGCAACGACCAAGAGAACACTAATGCAGTAAAGGTAAACATTGGCGCTTTCGAGTACGCTAAAGAACTTATCAAGCAGGGGCACATCGTTGCGGACGGCAGGGGAGCGTGGAGTGAACATCACCCTTCGGCGGTGGCAGAGAACGACTTCATCCGTCTCCATGGGTTCGGCGAATATGCAAAATGGCATCTCGGGATCGACGATCGGTACGCCGGGAATACGAAACGAAGATACAAATTTCCATACGGCGATTTTAAAAATGTTCATCGATGCGGTGTGCTCGCTGCGCAGAGCAGGGCACGTCAACATAAATATTACGAAATTGAAAATGCAGCGGCCCAACTGAAGGCGATGATCGCCATGATAATGGAAACGCATGCGAAGCGCTGAGTAGATCGATTTTTCGATTTTCGCTTATTTCGATGTCCAGGCCGTCAAGAAAGCATCAATGAGCTCCGGCAGGTCGTCGCTGTAACCGCCTTCGAGAATTGCTGCCGCGGGGATGTCGAGCTCGCGCAGCCATTCTCCGAATTTCGCGAAATCCTCCTGTTCGAGCGTCATCTGGACCAGCGGATCACCCGAGTATGCGTCGAAGCCTGCCGAGACCAGCAGGAGATCGGGCTTGAATTGAAAGAGCTTTTTCAGGGCGCGTTCAGCAATATCGACGTGTTGTGTTCGCGGCGTGTACGCCGCTACGGGATAATTGTTGATGTTTGCGAAGGATTTTTCACCTGTTCCGGGATATGCGGGGAACTGATGAATGGATGCGAACGCGATCTGCGGATTGTGCGCGACGACTGCCTCCGTGCCGTTGCCATGATGCGCGTCAAAATCCCAGATCGCGACGCGCTTAGCGGCATTCTCTAATGCGTCAAGCGCCGCGATTGCGATGTTGCTGAAGTAGCAGAACCCCATCGCGCGGTTGCGGGACGCGTGATGACCGGGCGGGCGCATTAGACTGAAAGCGCGCTCGCCACGCATTGCCGCCTGCGCCGCATCGATTGCCGCACCAGCGGATCGCAACGCGTGTTCGTAGATGTTCGGGTACGCAGGCGTGTCCGCATCGAAATCGTGAGCGGCTGCTCTTATCCGCGCGAGATGATCGCTCGAATGCGCCCGAAGCAACGCCGGTTCACTCGCGGCGATCGGCTTGCGCCATTCCCAATCAGGGTGCCGATCTTTCAATAAAGGCGCGGTGCATGCAATGCGTGTCGGCCGTTCCGGATGTCCTGGAATCGAATATTCCAGGCAACGTGCGTCGTGAAAAATGATCATGAAGGTTGCAAGGTGGCGCTCGAACGCATATTCGACTACGACGATGTTAGACGAGCAGAAAATTGTTGTGGTGATGCCGGCCTATAACGCGGCACGCACCTTGCGCCAGACTTACGACGAGGTAATGGCGCATGGCATCGTCGATCTCGTGATTGTGGTGGACGATGCAAGCCAGGACGGAACGGTGGCAATCGCCCGCACGCTGGACCGCGTCCAAGTTGAGGTGCATCCGGAGAATCGCGGCTACGGTGCAAATCAAAAGACCTGTTACCGTCTCGCGCTCGCGGCCGGAGCGGACATTATTATCATGATTCATCCGGATTATCAGTACACGCCGCAGCTCATTCCGGCGATGGCGGCGCTGGTAGCGAGCGGACTTTATCCCTGCGTGCTTGCTTCGCGCATCCTCGGGGGCGGCGCGCTGCGCGGTGGCATGCCCTGGTGGAAATACATCTCGAACCGATTTCTTACCCTCGTGGAGAACCTCCTCCTTGGCGCGAAGCTCTCGGAATATCACACTGGCTATCGCGCTTTTGCGCGCAACCTGCTGGAACGGCTACCGCTGGAGGCGAACTCAGATGATTTTGTTTTTGACAACCAGGTTCTCGCGCAAGTGATTGCCTTGGGCTGGGCGATTGGTGAAGTAACCTGCCCGGCGCGGTACTTGCCCGAAGCCTCGTCGATAAATTTTCGGAGAAGCGTCCGCTATGGATTGGGTTGTCTTGCGACCGGCTTGCGTTTCCGCTTTGCACGCTGGGGGCTGGCTCGTCCGATCGTTTAACGGGCGTCCGACGCTAAGTCGTGGCGTGCAGCAAAGAGGGAGGATTCCCGTGAGTATCACCTCACTACATAGTGCCCGCGGATCCAGACTCTCTGGCCGTAGCGCGATGCCCAATGTCCCGGCCTCCAGACGTAATAGGTCCGCCCGACGTAATAGCCGGGGCCACGCGTGTAATACGGCCGATCGCCAACCTCAACTGTGACGGCGCCCGGGTAAGCGGCATATCCTCGGCCGTAGCCTGGCCCGTAACCTCCGTAATATGGTCCGTACCCAGGATAAGCGGTATAAGTCCCTTCACATCCGCCTGCACCGAGCGCGACAGAAATCAGAAGCAACAGCAATGCCGACCATTTCAGTCTCGCTTTTGTTCCCGCTCCTGCGGAAAGTGTTTTCGCCTCCGCGTGTTTAACAATATTCGTTTTCATAATAATGATATTCGGATTCGAGTGAGCTTATCACGCGCCTGCATTTACCCCAACGCGATTTTCACTACAAACCTTTCTAACATGGGCCGCGAATCGCTGTCACGATAAATCTGATACACCGCCGAAAGATCGAAAATGGTCATACGACACCTTGATCTAGCATCGCATCGGCAACTTTCACGAATCCGGCGATGTTCGCGCCGACCACAAGATTGCCCGGTTGCCCGTACTCGGCAGCAGTGTCCCATGCGTTCTTGTGGATTGTCGTCATGATCTGGCGGAGCCGCTGATCGACTTCTTCGCGGGTCCACGAATAACGTATCGAGTTCTGGCTCATTTCAAGGCCAGAAGTGGCTACGCCGCCGGCATTAGCTGCTTTGCCGGGGCCGAAAAGAATTTTCCTTGCGAGAAACAGATCAACAGCCGCAGGAGCGCTCGGCATATTGGCCGCCTCGGAAACCAAATAGCAGCCGTTATCGAGCAGCTTCTTCGCGTCATCCTTGGTGATTTCATTTTGCGTTGCGCACGGAAAGGCGCAGTCGCACTTGATGCCCCATGGCCGCTGGCTCTCTACATACTTTGCTCGGAAATGCTCGGCATATTCCTTGATCCGACGCCGGCGCACGTTCTTGAGCTGCATGATCCACTCGACTTTTTCTTTCGTGATTCCAGCTTTGTCGTAGATGAAACCGCCCGAGTCGGACATCGTCACGACTTTGGCCCCGACTTGGTTTAATTTCTTGGCCGTATACTGGGCCGCGTTTCCCGATCCGGAAACGGTGCATACTTTGCCTTCAATCGTTTCGCCGCGCGTTTTGAGCATTTCCTGCGCGAAATAGACGGCGCCATAACCTGTAGCCTGCGGGCGAATAAGTGAGCCGCCCCAGTTAAGAGACTTACCCGTTAGTACACCGGTGAATTCGTTGGCGAGACGTTTGTACTGGCCAAAGAGATAGCCGATCTCGCGCCGGCCTACACCGATGTCACCGGCAGGCACGTCGGTGTTGGGACCCACATGATGAAAGAGTTCGGTCATGAAGGATTGGCAAAAGCGCATGACTTCGTTGTCGGATTTTCCCTTCGGATCAAAATCAGCGCCGCCTTTGCCACCACCCATCGGCAGGGTGGTCAGCGAATTCTTGAAAACCTGTTCGAACGCAAGGAATTTAAGGATGCTGGCATTAACCGTCGGGTGGAAGCGCAGACCGCCTTTGTAGGGGCCGATGGCGCTGTTCATTTGGATGCGAAAGCCGCGGTTCACCTGGATTTGGCCTTTGTCGTCGATCCAGGGAACGCGGAACTGAATCATCCGCTCCGGCTCGACAATCCGCTCCAGGATTTTCCCGTCCCGATACTTCTTGTATCTCTCGACGACCGGTCTGATCGACTCGAGAACTTCGGTTACCGCCTGAAGGAATTCGGGCTCATTGGGATTACGTTTTCTGACGATATCGAGAACTTCTTGAACAAGAGCCATAGTGTTTTTATTTTGCCGATTATTTTTCTCGTCGCCGTACGAACGTGACGGTGCGCGATGCAGGGTTCGAACCTGCGACTTCTTGCGTGTGAAGCAAGCGCTCTACCACTGAGCTAATCGCGCCACCTTTCAGAGGTCGACAAAATAGAGCGCGCGCAAAGTAGCGCAACCATGGCGGTGGAATTGTAGGGCAGCCGCGTCGCTTGTCGAACAGGGAGCGAGCAAACGGAGCGCCTTGCCCTGCAACGCATCGCATTTTATAAAGAAGAATGTCCGAACATACAATCACTCTCACATGGAAACGCGGCGATACGCCGTTCGAGTATCAGAAATACTCACGCGACCACACCTGGAAATTTGACGGCGGCCATGAAATGCAAGCGTCGGCCGCGCCTGCTTATCTTGGCAACCCAAAATTTGTCGATCCGGAGGAGGCATTTGTGGCATCACTCTCCAGCTGCCAAATGCTCACGTTCCTGGCCGTGGCGTGCAAAAAGAAGTTTGTGCTCGATGAATATGTCGATGAAGCCGTCGGTCACATGGAAAAGAACGCAGAAGGCAAACTGGCAATCACCTGCGTGACGCTACGGCCGCGGCTCAAATTCTCTGGTGATAAACAGCCAACCGCGGAAGAGATCGAAGAGATGAATCATATGGCGCATGACCAATGTTTCATCGCCAATTCGGTCAAGACCGAGGTCACGATCGAAGCCCAAACGTAGCTGCGAATAACGCGAATGACGCGCTGTAGAGGCAGGCGTGCCACCTGCAGAATTTAGAAAATGCAGCCGACACGGCCGCCACTACAGAATTCTCTGCAGGGAATCTGTGCAATCTGTGTAAATCTGTGACTGAATAGAGCCGATTTATGGATTTTAAGGCAGACGCCCAGCGCATGGAAAAGATCGTCAGCTTATGTAAGCGGCGTGGTTTCATTTTCCAATCGAGCGAGATTTATGGCGGCCTGAGCGGTTGCTGGGACTATGGGCCGCTCGGCGTCGAATTAAAACGCAACCTGAAGAATTACTGGTGGCACGTGATCGTGCATGAGCGTGACGACGTCGTCGGCATGGATGGTTCTATCTTGATGAACCGCGCCGTTTGGAAGGCGAGTGGCCATGAAGACACGTTCACAGATCCGATGGTTGATTGTCGATCTTGCAAGGCGCGCTTACGCACCGACCAAGTGATCGAGAAAAAAGGCGCGCGGCAATGCCCGAACTGTGGAGGCAAAGATTTAACTGAACCGCGCCCGTTCAATCTGATGTTTAAGACGTACGTAGGCGCGACCGAAGACGAATCGTCGCTGACTTATCTTCGTCCCGAAACTGCGCAGGCAATTTTCGTCCAGTTCAAAAACATTCTGGAAGTTTCGCGAAAGAAATTGCCGTTTGGGATCGCGCAAATCGGCAAGGCTTTTCGCAACGAAATCAATCCTCGCAATTTTACATTTCGCTCCCGTGAGTTTGAGCAAATGGAGTTGGAATATTTTTGCCGGGCAGGGGAGGGAATGAGGTTGCTCGATTACTGGCTGTGGGAGCGGCTGAAGTTCTATGAAAATATCGGCATTTCGCGCGAAAAATTGCACGCGCGAAAAGTTCCTGATGAAGAGCGCGCTTTCTATTCAAAAGGAACCTACGACATCGAATACGATTTTCCATTTGGCCGGCAGGAGCTCGAAGGCGTCGCTTATCGCACTGACTACGATCTGTCGCAGCACCAGAACGCGAGCGGTAAGTCACTCGAATATTTTGATGAGGAAACGAAGCAGCGCTTTGTTCCGCACGTCGTCGAGCCGAGCGCCGGCGTGGACCGCACAGTTTTAGCGCTGATCTGCGAAGCGTACTCGGAAGACGAAGCGCCGGATGAAAAAGGCAAAATGGAAACGCGGCTTGTCCTGCGTTTCCATCCACGGATGGCGCCGATCAAATGCGGCGTGTTCCCGCTGCTCAAAAATAACGCGCAGCTCGTCGCGAAAGCGAAAGAGATTATCGATCTTCTGCGGCCGCAAATGAACGTCTTCTATGACGAGGGCGGCGCGATCGGACGCCGGTATCGGCGTCAGGATGAAATTGGGACCCCATTCGGCGCGACTGTCGACTTTGAGACGCTGGGCGAGAACGATGCGACGCTGCGCGATACGGTCACATTGCGCGAGCGCGATTCGATGAAACAGGAGCGGGTGGCCATCGAAGACCTCGCGGGCATCCTCATGTCGCGGATTCGCTGACTTGTAGCCCGACAAGTCGAGACTACAAATTATTCAAATGGACTTGGAACAATTTCGTGAATACTGCCTGCGCAAATCAGGCGCTACTGAGGGTACGCCATTCGGTGAGGACGTTCTAGTTTTCAAAGTAGGCGGCAAAATGTTCGCGCTGGCCGCTCTCGATGAATATCCGACAACGGTGAATTTGAAATGTGATCCCGATCTCGCGCTTGAATTGCGCGATCGATACGAACAAGTCCGTCCCGGCTATCACATGAACAAGAAACATTGGAATACGGTCGAGCTCGGCGGAGAGATTCCGGACTTGGACTTGCGGAAAATGGTCGATCACTCTTACGAGCTGGTCGTGAAAAATCTGCCAAAAAGTCACACGCTAAAGGCTAGCGCGGCGATGGATGGAGAACTTCACGCAACTGGACTTGGTCAATCTCAAGCTTCAAGGCCTCGCGCGCGACACGCAAGAAACTGTCGGGCGCGTCAGTGAGTGCTACTTCCAGAACGCCGGAATTTTCCGCTGGCGCGCGGAGCAATTGTCGATTCAGGAGCTCCTGGACTGCTCGCGCGCAATTTCCGGCCGAATCGACGAGTTTAACTTTGTCCCCAAGGAAACGAGCGATCGCGCCGTTCAGCAGTGGATAATGAGTGCAGCCGAGGACCAGGGTGTCAATTCCTTCGGCAACCAACGGCGTGAGGTAACGTGCAATAACTCGGTCGGTGAGATCGTCATCCAGCCAGCCTTCCTCGATCAGTGGCACAAGCAGGGGACAGGCACGCGCGGAAATGTTGATCTTCGGCTCAAACGAGCGCAGCGCCCGTTCATAAGCGCTGCTTTTGATCGTGGCTCGTGTGCCGATTACGCCGACGTGTCGGTTGCGCGTCACCGCAATGGCCGCTTGTGCACCCGGCTTAATCACGCCGATCACCGGAACCGAAAGAGTCTTCTCCAGCTTTGGCAGCGCCAGGGACGAGGCCGTATTGCAGGCGATCACGATGATCTTTACGTCCTCAACGGCCAGCATGTCGGTCATTTCCAAGCTGTAACGCTCCACCGTGACCGCGCTTTTACCGCCGTAAGGAACCCGCGCTGTGTCGCCGAGGTAAAATATGTTTTCGTTAGGCAACAGCTCATGCAGCGCTTTGACGACCGTGAGCCCGCCAATGCCGGAATCAAAAACGCCAATCGGACGCGAATCACTCATGCAGCCGGGAACGTGGCGGCGTAGCAGCCGGCCCGCAACCCGATTGTGCCACCGGGCTCGCGGCCTGAAAGCACCGGCGCATGCCGGGGGAGCCAGTCGAGAAAGGACTTGTCATTGTCCAATCCACCGATGCATTCTTACGATATGGCTGAGGTGCCCAATAAGTCAGTCATCTTGTAGAGAGGAAAGGGCTTCTCTTTATTCGTGGCTGTTTTCAGTGGAATCCGGGAAATAGATATGACCGAAGTAACTGATCGAAGGTCTTAATGAAACAGCAGCGCCTGAGTCTGTGTTTGTTCTTCTTGATTGGTTTCTGTGGGTTGGTTCTGCGTTTTCCATCCGCGCAGATTTCAGCGGAGGAAACACCCGTGCCTTCGGCAACGCCTGCCGCGATGGGCGGGTCCGGAATCTCACCAACACCCTCACCAACGGTGACTCCTTCCGTGCGCTGGGTGGGAGTGCACAATGGGAAAACGGAACAGCGAAAGGTCAACGTCGTTTATGCGCAGCGCGGCGACGTGATTTGGGTTGATATTATTAATTTCGAGGACTGGGTGAATCATCTCGAGAAGAAACCTGACAAACGCGAGTGGAAGGATCTCATACTTTATCTCAATCATATTCCGCTCCTGGGCGTTGCCCCATTTTACTCGCATGAACGACCAGAACCGTATTGTAGGAATACGAAGGATTCCATCCCATGTACGATTACGACAGTTGGTTTTTCGCTTGTCCGCAATGACACCTCGAAGCCCGGGTGGTCGCACCTGCTTAACCAACCGGTCTTCAATCGCAAGGTGATCGTCTCGGTGGGATTCCCTAGTGGCGAGGAAATCCCTTCGGAGCTGAAACCGGATGCAACGGGGTCAAAGGAGCTCGATCAGGAGTTTTATTTGACCATCATTCCGCCCTTTCGGACCGCTTTCGGCCTGATAGTTATTCTCGGAGCGCTGATCGCCTTTCTCGCGCTGGCCCGGTACACTCATATTATTCGCGATGCGGGCGCGCCACGCCGGCCGGATGGTCAGAGGCCTTACAGCCTGGCACGCGGACAGATGGCGTTCTGGTTTTTTCTCGC
>Ga0193719_10000148_pt1 | contig 22967 bp, 24 predicted proteins | sample U2a2metaG_FD_160103 | JGI IMG/M metagenome (GOLD analysis project Ga0193719, IMG submission 160103) | Soil microbial communities from a riparian zone of the East river system, Colorado, United States - U2a2 | ecosystem: Environmental > Terrestrial > Soil > Riparian zone | place: USA: East... | reverse complement strand
GGCGCGATGGTTCGTCGCCGTCGGGACGCTCCATTCGGGGAGCTCGCTGCTCGCCGATCTGCGCCGGACCGCCTATCCGGAGACGGTCTGGGCGCGCCACCGGATGGACCGCACCGAGGTCGCGCGCGCCTACCGGCGCACCTTCGACCGGCTGTCGCAGGCGGGCTTTTCGGCGCCCATCATGCAGGAGCTGGGCGGGGTCGTCGAGGCGCTCGAGCAGATGGCCGTGGACGACGCCGGCCATCCGGCGCCGCGCCTGGCGCGCTGACGCGGGCCTTCATCATAACGATCAGACCAACGATACGAGCTCACTCATGGATCGCGACGACGCAGCAGCAGCGCGTGGAGAAGACGCGCCGGTTCGAAACAACTCGCAGGGCTGGGTGATGGCGACCTTCATCGTGCTGCTCGCCCTCGTCCTCACCTTCACCGCCCACTGGATCCACGAGAAGACGTTCCACTCGCCGACCGATCCGGCGGCGCCCGTCAACACGCTCGAGCACACGCCGCACGCCTAACGTGCGAGTGCCGGCTCGCGCTCGGGGTAGGTGCGGGCCACGTAGTCCTCGAGGATCCTGAGGAAATCGGGGACGATCGTCTCGCCGCGCAGCGTCGTCATCAGCCTGCCGTCGACGTAGACAGGCGCCTTCGGCTCCTCGGCGGTGCCGGGCAGCGAGATGCCGATGTTCGCGTGCTTGGATTCCCCCGGCCCGTTCACGACGCACCCCATCACGGCGACCTTCATCTCCACCACCCCGGGATGCCGCTCGCGCCAGACGGGCATCTGCTCGCGTAGATAGCCCTGGATGTCCTCGGCCATCTGCTGGAAGAAGGTCGACGTCGTGCGCCCGCAGCCGGGACAGGCCGTCACCTGCGGCGCGAAGCTGCGCAGGCCGAGCGACTGCAGAATCTGCTGCGCGACCTGGACTTCTTCCGTGCGGTCGCCGTTAGGCTTCGGCGTCAGCGAGACGCGGATCGTGTCGCCGATGCCCTCCGAGAGGAGGATCGAGAGGCCGGCGGTGCTGGAGACGACGCCCTTCGTGCCGAGACCCGCCTCCGTAAGCCCGAGGTGCAGCGGGAAGTCGCAGCGCGCCGCGAGCTTGCGGTAGACGTCGACCAGGTCCTGCACCTGTGACACCTTCGCCGAGATGATGATGCGGTCGTGCGGGAGGCCGGTCTCCTCGGCGAGTGCCGCGGACCGCAGGGCACTCTCGAGCATCGCTTCGACGTAGACGTCGTGCGCATCGAGCGGATCGGCGGCGCGCGCGTTCTCGTCCATCATCGTCGTCAACAGATCCTGGTCGAGCGAGCCCCAGTTCACGCCGATGCGCACCGGTTTGCCGTTGTCGACCGCGATCTGGACGATCGTGCGGAAGTTCTCGTCGCGACGCTTGCCACCGACATTGCCGGGATTGATGCGGTATTTCGCCAGCGCCCGCGCGCACTCGGGATGGCGCGCGAGCAGCAGATGGCCATTGTAGTGGAAGTCGCCGACGATCGGCACGTCGACGCCCGCCTCCTGCACCCGCCGGATCATCTCCGGGACGGCGGCTGCCGCTTCGTCGTTGTTGACGGTCACGCGCACGAGCTGCGAGCCCGCCTCCGCGAGGGCCACCACCTGCTCCGCCGTCGATGCCGCGTCGGCGGTGTCGGTGTTGGTCATCGACTGCACGACGATCGGGTGCGCCGAGCCGACCAGCACGCCCCCGACATTTGCCGTCACTGTACGCCTGCGTGTTCCGAACTCCACTCTGCCACTCCTGTCGTCGCATGAAGCCGCCGAACGCGACGGCCGACGTTGAAAGTTAGTGCGCTCGCTGTCGCTGTGGGATGGACGTGCCGCCGGCGTTCTTCCCAAGACACTTCACTCGGCCCATCTTCTGCTGCCACCCCGGTGAGCGTCATACCCCTGTGGCGTTTCCAGGACCCATTCACCACGCGAGATCATGGCCGACGAGACCGAACGCGACTCGAGCGACGAGCGCGCCCGCGCCGAGGCAGAGACGAGCGAACACGTTCGCGCGGAACCCAAGCGGCGGAAGCGCTGGGGATTGCGGATCGGCACCGCGGTCATCCTCGTGCCGTTGCTGTTGCTCTCTTTGTGGACAGCGATCACGTTGAACTTCAGTTACTCGGCGGGGAAGCGAGGTGGATACCTGCAGAAGTTCTCGCGCAAGGGCTGGCTGTGTAAAACATGGGAAGGTGAGATCGCGATGGCCAACATTCCCGGGACGATGCCGGAGATCTTCAGCTTCACCGTGCGCGACGATAGCGTCGCGCAGGAAATGAACAAGATGATCGGCCAACGCGTGGCGCTCGATTACAAGCAGCATCGCGGCGTACCGGGGACTTGCTTCGGCGAGACTCAGTACTACGTAAATCACGCGGAGGCGGTCGCGGCGCCCTGATCGGCTACGGAGCGCGCTCGGATGCTTGTTGCTCTCCGAACAGATGGGTGTACATTGGCTTCGCTCGCTTCGGCCATGATGGCCGATCGCGCGCGGTAACGTCCGGGTCGCACCCGGGCATGGGTCATCAGGAGTCAGGTATGCGTACGACCGGCAAAGTGAAGTGGTTCAATGACGCCAAGGGCTTCGGCTTCATCACTCCCGACGACGGCGCGAAGGATTGCTTCGTGCACTACTCGGCGATCCAGGGAAGCGGGTTCAAGACCCTGGCGGAAGGGGATGCGGTCGAGTTCGACGTCGTCGAGGGGCAGAAAGGCCCAGCGGCCGAGAACGTGTCCAAGGCGGGCGGCCGGTAAGCCGGCTCCTGCTGGACCGTGACGGGGCGCCAGTGATGGCGCCCCGTCGTGCATTCAGCCGTGTCGTCCGCTCGCGCGCGGCCTACCACGCCGTCGCGGGACGATCGTTTCCATCACGTCGACAAGGCGGTCGTCGAGCTGCCGCTCGAGGGCCGGAATGTCGACTGTGAGTAGAGCGACACCGAGCCGGACATGGCCGTGCGAGGCTCCGACGAGCCGCGCCGCCACCATGAGGCCCCGCGCCACGCCGAGACCGAGCTGCCGCTGGAGGTCGCGAACCAGGGAAATGATGAGGAGCGAGCGGAGCGGGATCTGACGGGCCGCTCCCCGTACCGATCGACTGACGCCGGGCACGTCATGCTGCGACAGCACGTTGTCGAGCCATTTGCGATCGACGCGGAGTGCAAGCGATGCAACAGCAACGTCGTAGAGCCTCATCGCAGGGCGACTCCGCGGGACGAGAGCGAGAATACATCGCGAAAGTTCCTAAATATCTAGTATTATTCAGGCGAGCCCGCCAGAATTTGCTGGCGCGGTCTCCAACCTCTACATTCCGCGTCCCCTTCTAGTGCGCGAGTAGCCGCTAGCGTCTACGGCGGCACCGCGATTTCGCATGGACCCCTTTCCTGTATCCGGACAGGCCAATGCACTTCCGCTCGCTCGTCGCCACCTCCCTGGTTTTTGCGATCCCGACGACGGCGACCGCGCAAGCCTCGAGTTCCACTCGCGCGCCATCGCCTGCGGCGCCGACGCTGGTCCTCGTCCTCACCGTCGACCAGATGCGGCCCGACTACTTCACGCGATTCGGCTCGCAGCTCACCGGCGGCCTCGGGAGACTGTATCGCGGGGGCGCTGTCTTCCTCAGCGGCTGGCAGGACCACGCGATCACGGAAACAGCGCCAGGCCACGCGTCGATACTTTCAGGCCGCTTTCCGCGCAGCACGGGCATCGCTACGAATTCCGCGGGCGTACTGGATTCACAGGCGCCACTCATCAATGGGGGCGGTTCTCCCGCGTCGCCCTTCCGGTTCCGCGGCACCACGTTGACGGACTGGATGCGGATGGCCGATCCACGGACGCGCGCACTCTCGGTGTCGCGAAAGGATCGCGGCGCGATCCTGCCTCTGGGGCGCGCGAAGCAGAACGCCTTCTGGTACTCGTACAACGGCGCGTTCACGACGAGCCGATATTACGCGGACACGCTTCCCACATGGGTGCAGCAGTTCAACGACCGGCGCCTGCCTCAGGCGATGCATGGCCGGAAGTGGGAGCTCGCCCTGCCGGAGAGCTCGTATCCCGAGCGTGACGACGTCAAGGCGGAAAGCGGCGGACAGGATTACGTCTTCCCGCACGTGGTCTCCGATTCCGAGTCCGTGGCCGTACGCGCGCTACCCGATTTCCCGTGGATGGACGAGCTGACGCTCTCCTTCGCGCTCGCCGGCGTGCGCGCGCTCGATCTCGGCGCCGGCCCGCAACCCGACGTCCTCGCCGTGTCGCTGTCGACGACCGACGCCATCGGACATCGCTACGGCCCGGACTCGCGCGAGATCCACGATCAGATCATCCGTCTCGACCGCGCGTTAGGCGCCTTTCTCGACACGCTGTTCACGATGCGCGACTCGACGCGCGTCATCATCGCGCTGACCGCCGACCACGGCGTGACGCCGCTACCCGAGGCCGGCATTGCCGGGCGGCCGGCTGATGCGCACCGCGTCAGCCTCGACAGCGTCCTGGCGAGCATTCGCGCGGGCCTTGCCGCCCGCCACATCGATACCGCAACCCTGAGTTTTGAGGAAGGAGTGTTGAGGATCGACCGCAATGCGCTGCGCCGGGCAGGAGTCAGTGCCGATTCGGTAGCGAGGCGATTTGCCGCCGCGGCGCGCCGTGTGCCTGGCGTCGCCCGGGCCGACGACGTTGCAGCACTCGCCAACGCCGACACCGTGCACGACGCCATCGCGAGACGCTGGCTGCACTCGCTCATTCCGGGCAGCAATGCCGCCGTCGTGGTGACGCTCAGGCCGTACGACATCTGGGGACCATCCACGGTGGCGATGCACGGCCAGCCGAGCGATCTCGATGCGCGCGTGCCGATCATCTTCTACGGCGCACCGTTCCGGAGGGGTGTCCGGAAAGAGAGCGCACGCGTCGTCGACATCGCGCCGACGCTCGCCAACGTCCTCGGTGTCGCACCCGCCGAGCGGTTGGACGGTGTCGTGCTACGCGGCATCCTGCACTGAGCGCGTCCGTGTCGACGTCTGATCGCCGCCGCACGGTCGAGCTGAAGCAGGCGCTGGACGAAGCGCGCTTCGGCAGCGACCGGACGCTCAATCTGCGGGCTTCACTGCCGACGGCTCAGGAAGCCGTGCGCCGCGCCGAGGCCTGGCTTCGCGAGCGGCAGGTTGCCGGAGCGACGGAGGTCCTCGTCATCACGGGCCGCGGCAACTCGAGCGAGGACGGACATTCGGTCGTGCGCGAATCGATCGTCAAGCTCCTCCGCACGTTGCGGCGTCAGGGCGTCGTCGACGACTCGACGCAGCACACCCCGGGATCGTTCGTCGTCGCGCTCGCGCCGACGAGCCGTCTCTGGGAATCACCACGGCGGAAAAAGGACGCTCCCCGCCCCGCGTCTGCCGCAGAACCGCTGCCGGGCATCGAGCCGGCGACGGCGGTGCTGCTGCGCGAGCTCGCCAGCCGGTCGCTCCACGCGTTAGGCGTGCGCGATCCGGCGGTCTTCCTCGAGAAGGAGATGGCGACCCAGTTCGCCGCTCTCCTCCGCGGGCTGCCCGACGGCCCGGACCGCGAAGCCCGCATGCGGGACGCGATCCAACGCGCCCTGAACGACGACGACAAGCGCGGGCGCTGACCGCCAGATGGAGCTACTCCAGTTCGCGCTGATCACCTTCACGTCGGTCCTCTTCATCGTCGATCCGATCGCGGTGATCCCGACGTATCTCGTCATCACGCGGGACGAAGCGCCGCTGCAACGCCGCCGCACGGCACTTCGCGCATGCATCGCCGCCGCGCTCCTGCTGATCGCGTTCGGCCTCGCCGGAAAGTTCATCTTCCAGATTCTCGGCATCACGATGCCTGCCTTTCGCATCGCTGGCGGGGCAATCCTGTGGATCGTCGCGATGGATATGCTGCAGGCGAAGCGGAGCACGCAGGAGAGCACCCCGGAGATCGAGGAAGGAACAGTGAAGGAGGATGTCGCGCTCACGCCGCTGGCGATGCCGATGCTCGCCGGCCCGGGGGCGATCTCGACGATCATGGTCCTCGCCGGACAGGCGCGGACGCTGCCGCAGTCGATCGTCGTCTACCTGTCGATCGTGCTCACGGCCGCGGTCTGCTGGCTGACGTTGCGCATCGGCGAGCGACTGATGACCCGCATGGGGCAGACCGGCATCCGCGTCATGACCCGCATCATGGGGCTGCTCCTCGCCGCGCTCGCCGCGCAGTTCGTGCTGACCGGCGTGCGCGAAGGTATGAGCCTCTGAGGCGACGCGCGCCTAACGTTGGTCCGGCTTGATCTCCTGGGCGCGGCGCGCGATGCTGTCGAGGCGCGCCCGGCGGCGCTCCAGCTCCAGGCGCAGCGCCTCACGCTCGGCCGAGTCGGTGGGCGCCTGGCTCGCGGCCGCAGCGGACGCCCGTCCGGCAGCGGAGTCCAACGGCGGCAGTGCGGCCGCCGAGTCGCGGCCGCTCACCGCCGGGGGTCGCGTGCTGTCGGGCGGTATCTGCGTGGAGTCGACCACTGCCGGCCCCTTCGCTGCCGGTTCGGTCGGTGCGGGCGCGGCCGCGCTGCCGCGGCCGCCGGTTCTCGCCGCGCGCCTAACGCCTGTCGTCGTGCGCCGCGCGGGAGCGGCGGCTGCCCGCCGTGCTATCGAGTCGCGCCGCGCTGCACCCGCGCGCAGACTGTCGTGACCGGCGCCAGTGTCCGCCGGGACGCGTTGAACATCGAGCTGTCCTCCCGCCTCGGCCGATGTCGCCCGCTCCGCGCTCCTGTTGCCGGCAGCGTAGCCGATGGCGACGCTCAGCAGCACGACCGCGGTCAACGCGGCGACGATCGCCGTTCTCGGACTGCGCGCGATCAGCGCCCGGACGCCACCGCTGACGCGCTCCGTCGTTCGGCGCACCTGATCGACCAGCACCGGCAGCGTGGGCGCGAGGATGCCCGCCCTGCTCCCGTTGGACCCACGCACCGGCTCAACGCTCTGCGCGATCGGCAATTCGGCATCTGATGGCTTGGTCGCTGGCGCCTCTGGCGCGACGACGGGAAGCGGAACGGGCGGCGGGACCTCGTGATCGGATCTCGCCGTCTGCCGGGCGAGGATCGGCTGCGCAGTTCTTTGCGCGCTTCTCGCCTGCTCCATCGCCGACACCTCGCTCGAGCGGGCGTGCGCCGGCTGCACCGTCGCTGTCTGCTCAGCCAGAGGAGGCTGCGGTCTGCCTCGGCCAAACGATGTATGCCGCGGTGGCTCGATGCTCGCTGGGCGTATCGGCTGCTCCGCCCGCGACGATTCCGCGGCCGGCTCGCCGCTCTGGCCTTGAGCGGGCGGCTCGACGCGCGGAGCGGCAGTTGGCTCGACACCGTGCCCCGTGAAAGGCTTCGCACGCGCCTCGTCCTTCGGAGGTGCACTGGAGCCTGGATGTTTTGACTCACCAACTGCCGGCGTTGCAGATGTGGGCGTCGGAGCGGTCGGTCCGCTGCGCGAAACGGTGTCGGAAACGACCGGCACCCCGCCGCGTGGAGAACGCCGTCGTGCGACATAGGCGCGTGGCAGTACGCGTCCCTCCTGATCGCTGCCGACTGGCATCGAGCCGGGCACTACACGACCTGTCGAGCCGCTGGGCCGGCGCCGGGACGGGGGCGCAGCCGTCGGAATCTCGATGCCTGGCGGAGAGAAGCGCGGGCGACGCGTCGCGGGCTCCGCGACGGGCACGGGCGGCTCAGCCTCGACCTCCACAGTCTCGAAGGGCTCCCACAGCTGCTCCACGTCGGCCGGTGGGGGCGCGATGATGTCGAACGGCGAGCGTGCAGCCGCCGGCAGCGGCAACTCGAGACCGACAGCGAACTGCTCGTCGACGACAGGCGCCCATGCGCGCGGCGGCTCGAGCGCGACCACGTCCGCCCGCGCGCGGTGTGTGAGGGCGCCGGCCCGCGCCCCGGCGCACGCGCAGCCTACCGATGGGGCGAGATCGAGAAGCGAATTAGTAGCAGCCAACACTTTTTCGGCGATCTCGGAGACGAGATCGTCATCCGAGATCACCTCGACCGTTGTCGGTTGATCACCGCTCCACAGTGCGTCAGGAGAGGGGAGACCGCCCGGCTGCGAGCGATGACGGCGGCGATCCGGAGGAATGACCGACTCGAAAACCGTCGGTTGCTCGGCCAGTCGGATTCCGCGTTCGGCGAGTTGCGCGAGCAACTCTTCCGGCGTGAGGCGAGCGTCGATGGAATCGTCGCTTGCGGCAGGGCAGCGTCCGACATATGTGATGCGCACCCCACTCGGAGAATGCTGCCGCACGTAGCGCGCCGCCGCGACGGGCGGCGCGACCAGGGACACGAGATACGGAAACAAGTCGCTCCCGACGGCGAGCACGCGGCGCGCTACGTGCGGACAAACGCACTGAATCGCCGGACGAACCTCGTGCAGCGTGAGCGCCTGAATGGTCGCAGCAGCTATGAGCTCATCACCCCAACTTCCAGGCACGGCGGCGCGATACCCCGCCGCGAGGCACGCGTGTGCCAGCTGGACGGGCGTCGCGGGGCGCGCCGCCAGCTGCGCGTCGTTGCCGAGAATGACAACGGACGGTGGCAGCGATGTGCGAGGATCGTCGGGGTGTGTCTTCGTCGACACGCGTGAGCCTGCTTCGCTGCGAGGGATTCGCACAAAGCAAGCGAAAATCATGCACGCTGTCCAGAGCGGCCCGGACATTGCAAAAAGTTGCGGGTCTCATCGACAAGCGAAGGGTCGCGGATGGAAGCAGTAGCGGGAGGGCGCGGCACGAGCCGACTCTCGGCCGAGGAGCGCGCCGCGATAGCCGCGTATGCCGCGCGGGCCACCTGGCCCGCCGGATTCGTGATTTACCAGCGGGGTGCCAACGCCGACGGCGTATTTGTCGTCCTGCGTGGACGCGTGGTTCTGCGCAGCCGCGTGCGTGCAGGTCGCGGCTTCGTTCCCGGAATCTCGACGGTCGGTGAGACGTTCGGTGCCGAGGGCCTGACCTCGAACGGTCACTATGCGACCGATGCAAGGGCAGACGAGGAGACGGAGACCCTTCACCTCAGTGGGGCACGGTTTCGCGCCTTTGTGCGCGAGCAGCCGCAGCACGCACTCTGTCTCGTGAGCCAGGTCATGTGCGAGCGATCCGGCCTCCTCGAGCGACTGCGCGAGCTCACGACACTGAGCGTCGAGCAACGCCTCGTATCGACGCTGCTCCGCCTCTCCGGGAGCGAAGTGTTCGTCGCACCGGACGGTCGTGTGACGCTCGACCCGTCGCGCTACCGGCTGCTCTGCGAGATGGTCGGCGCGACGCGGGAATCCGTGTCGCTCGTCCTCGCGAAGCTCGTCGGTGAGGGACTCGTGACGCGCGAAGGTTCGACGGTAATCGTCGAGCCGCCCGACAGACTCGCGGCAAAGCTCGACCAGAGCTGGCTGGATGGGGAGATGCTGCTTCCACTCGGTGCCGATCGCGAGCGACGCGCGCTCACCTGAGTCGGCGCGGCACTACACTATATTCTCCTCCGCGACCGCTGGACGCCGACGTCGATCCCGCGGTGCCGCGCTGTTAGATGACTCGCCGCCGCTCGTTGCTGCACAAATGGTCGTTCTGAACACGCTCGTCGTTGCGGCGCTAACCGTCGCTGGCGTCGCCTACTTGTTACGCAAGCGCTCCGCGGCGCTGGTCCGCGATTTCGAGCGGAAGCTGCCCGTCGGCGCGAACGGAATCATTCCCGGCGCCCAGTCGCTTCGCCTCGAGGGCTCGCCGGACAATGCCGTGCTCCTCCTGCACGGTTTCGGCGACACGCCGCGCACGCTCGAATACCTCGCCAGGGCGCTGGCCGACGCCGGCTACACGGTTCATGCGCCGCTGCTACCCGGGCACGGGCGCACGGTCGCATCGTTCAATCGAACGCGCGCAAAGGAATGGATCTCGGCGGCGCGCGAGGCATACGCAGAATTGCGAGGAACACATCCATCCGTCGCCGTGATGGGACTCTCGATGGGTGGCGCGTTGGGCATCATCCTCGCTGCTGACGAGCCGGATCTGCCCGCTCTCGTCTTAGTCGCTCCGTACGTGAGCATGCCGCGGCGGGCGCGCACGGTCGCTCGCCTGCATCGCGCGTGGGAGCTCTTCACGCCCGTCTTCCGGAGCGGCGGACAGCGCTCGATCCACGATCCTGTCGAGCGGGCGCGCAGCCTCGCCTACGGACTCGTCACCCCAGGCACGCTCTTCGAGCTGTCGAGGGTCGTTAGGCGCGTACAGGTGTCGTTGCCGCGCATCAAGGCACCGACGCTCGTCATCCACGGAGTGAACGACGAACGACTGCCGCCGGACGCGGCGGCACGGGAGTACGCCCGACTCGGCGCACCGGAGAAGCAGCTCGTCTGGGCTGAACAGGGTGGGCACGTCCTGACCGTCGACGTCGGACGCGAGCGCGTTCTCGAGCTGGTCGTCGGCTGGATCAGCCGCCACGCGCCGTTGCGCGCAGCGCGCGGAGCACAGGGGGCGCCGCACTCCGATTGACCCGAGAAGAGAATGCGGGCGGGCGGCGCGACTTCGCGTCCGCCCGCGTCGCGCGCTGATGCCTAGAAGCGCTCCTGGATGTTCTCGTACACGTTGCCGATCGTCTCCTTCACCGCCTCGGCCGCTCCGCCAGCCTGGTGCATCACGGCCGCGCCGACGCGCTTCACGCGGGCGATCGGCGACTGGCGACGCTTCTTTGGGCTGGAGCTCTTCTTCGCCGAGCGCTTCCGGGCGCTACCCTTCTTCGCGCCGCGAGCCGTCGGCCGCTTCCTGCGGCTGCTTTTCTTTGCGCCGCGCGCCGACGGACGGCGCGACTTCCTCGCGCTCGAACGCTTGCTGCCTTTCTTCGCGGAGCGCTTCGCGCCTGAACGCTTCCCGCGCTTCGATTTGGCTCTTGTAGCCATGTCTGTGACCTCGTCAGAGGGTGGTGCCGGGCGCATCCGCAATTTTCGAGCACAAGCACGTGTGCGACTGCCCGACGGCCGCACATTACATCATTCGCGCACTCTCCGCGCGGAGACGACGCGAATGCGCAGCATCAGTAGACGAATCGCATCGCGACGCGAACGAGACTTTCCGCTTCACGTGTCGCTCCGGAAGCGGCATTGACTTGCGTGTGCAGCAGCCGCGTACGTGATGCGGCGCACGCAGCCTGCGGGCAGCCAAGTGCCGAATCAGCCGAGGCGACGGCTTCTGCCGAGTACGCGCGAGCGAGCGTGAGTTTGTCGCGGCCAAGCAGCCAGTAGTGTTCGTAATCGTCCGCCTGACGGCTGCCGCGGGTTTGCTCGATGATCGCGAGACGCACCTTTTCTCCCTGCTGTGCCGCCTGCGCGAGCCGGGTTGATGCAAGCTCCACGGCGTTGCGCGTGGTAAGCAGCCGCGCGCGCAGATCCGAGAGGACGGTGTCGGTTGTCGTGAGGCCGGCCCAGACGACGGCAGAGTCGGACGTTTGCGCAGCGGATCGGACAAGGCGCTCCGTGCTGTCGGCCATCCGCTCCAGCGGCGTCCGCACGTCGCGCAGCGTCGCGGGCTGGGGCGCGGACGTCGTGCACCCCCACGCGGCGACGAGGACCATCGCAGCGCCCGCGCGAGTCACGGTATGGCTGATTCCCTTCATCGCAGCACCTCGTCAGTAACCTTCAACATGAGCCGCACATGCGGGCGGCGCAACGTGCGCCACGCCGTTCCGGCCGGTATATTCCGCGCGCTTCGCCACCTTACTGTGAGGACATATCATGCGTCTGACCGTCATTCTGATCGCCGCGTCGCTCGCGGCCTGCGTGAAAAAGCAAGACACTGCCTCCGACACCGCCACGGCGAGTGGCGCAGCGTCGCACGATCCCGACGTTGCCGCGCAGGGCAACGGTTTGCCCTCCGGCTATTCCGTCGTGACCGACGACAGCACCGCCAAGCTGACGAGCATTCGCTACACGTCGACCGGCGGGAACTGGGAGGTCACGACCGGCCCGGCACACATCATCTACTCTCCGAAGGACACGGCGAGCGGTGTCTACACGGCGAGCGCGACGTTCACACAGCTCGAGGCCCCGCGCCATCCGGAAGCGTATGGCTTGTTCGTCGGTGGACGCGACCTCGACAAGCCGTCGCGTACCTACACCTACTTCGTCGTTCGCGGATCGGGCGAGTTCCTGGTCAAGAGGCGCGATGGCGCGAAGACAAGCGATGTCGTGTCGTGGTCCGCGAACAGTGCTGTGCCGAAGGCCGACAGCACGGGCAAGGCAACGTACCGGCTCGCCATCCGTGCCGCCGCCGACTCGGTGCGCTTCCTGATCAATGACAAGCAGGTCGCGGTCGTGAAAGCCGGCACCGTGCCGACTACCGGTCTCGCGGGACTGCGCATCAACCACAACCTGCACGTGCTCACCGGGCCCGTCTCGATTTCCAGATAGCGGCGCCATCCGCGACGCGCGAACGGGTCTCGCCGTGGCGCAGCAGCCAGAAGTCGTCGGTCGAGAACCCACGAGCCGCCCAGGCCCCCGCAGCGCGCCTGGGCGGCTCGTCCATCGGCTCGTCCGTTAGGCGAAAGGTACCCCAGTGGATGGGAAGGAACGCTGTGCGGCTGTGCGGCTGCGCGTGCATCAGATCGGCCACCGCTGCGACCGCCTCGTCAGGGTCCATATGGACCGGCTGCATGAACCAGCGCGGCTCATACGCGCCGATCGGCACGAGAGCGAGATCGAACGGACCGTGGCGTCGCGCGATCTCACCGAACTCCGGATGATAACCCGTGTCGCCGGCGTAGAAGATCCGCCAACCGGCGACGTGGATCGCGAAGCCGCCCCAGAGCGTCGAGTCACGGTCCGTCGGCCCGCGGCCGCTGAAGTGCTGTGCCGGTGTACATACCACCTCTGCACCGCTGGCCTTCGTTTCTTCCCACCAGTCGAGCTCCACGACCTGCTGAACGCCGAATCCCAGCAGCCGTGCCCCGACGCCTAACGTCGTGACCCAGCGCGCCTCCGGGTGCGCCACCGCGAGCGCGCGAACGGTGCGCTCGTCGAGGTGGTCGTAGTGGTCATGCGACAACACAACGACGTCGATCGGCGGCAACGACGCGAGTGAAAAGGCGGGCGGCACATGCCGTCGCGGTCCGGCCCAAGAAAATGGAGAAGCCCGCTCGCTCCACATCGGGTCGGTGAGGACGTTGACGTCGCCCAACTGGAGGAGGACTGTCGAATGCCCGACCCAGGTAGCGCGCAACGCACCGTCCGTGGCCCGCGGCGTGACGACAGCAGGGCGGCCCAGCGGAAACTCCTGCGCCGGCGCGGGTCCACGGCCACGCAACCTGTCGGCGAGGCGCTGACCGGACCATTTGAGGACATCGGCGAAGCCGTGCGGTGTGCTTCCAGGCCACGGGTTGCGAAATCCGCCGCCTGACTTGTGATGCGTGGTCACGTCTTCGCGCTGCGTTGCCTTCATCAGGGTCAAGCCGGGGGTGCCGCGCCCAGATTCTCGGCCACATGGGCCGGCTCGCGCATCCCGACAAGCGCCGTCGTGACGCCTGGCATGTCGCGCACGAACGCGATCGCGCGCTGGGCGTCGGTCTGGAGGTGCGGCAGCGCTTCGCGCACGGTGGGCGGAAGGTCCTGCGCGAGCTTCGACTGCATCAGCGATGCGCTCGCGAAGACGGACAAGCCGAGCTCCGACGCGGCCTGCAACGCGGTCACGTCGTGTCCGCGGACGCGCTGGTTCGGCAGGCGGACGGCCTCGCTCATCGCGAGACTGATCGGTAGCTGGATCGCCCGGAAGTGGTGCCCTCGACCGGCGACCGCATGCGCGACGTTGATCAGATCTTCGAGCGACAGATGGTCGCGCGAATCGCGGGCGCCGCGCAGCCCGTTCCACGTCGCGCAGCCGTAGACGGCGATGTCGCCCGCCGCGGCTCGTGTCTCGAGCGCCTCGAAGGCGCGCGTCATTCGCTCGCGGAACGTCGCGGCGTTGATGGCAAGCCGCTGCTGTTCCGGATTGTGCAGATAGTAGATGTCGATCGTCGCGACGCCGAGGTTGGCACGGCTGCGCGCGATCTGGTCGGCGAGAAAGGTCGGCGCGAGACAATGACCACCGGCGACGATGTCATCGGCCGTCATCAGGCCGCGGTCGAGATACTCGCGCGCGACCATCGCCTGGTATTCATCCCGCGACGCAGGGACTTCGCCGTCGAGCGGGATGTACCCGCCCTTCGTGCAGATGAGAAGCTCCTCGCGCGCCGCCAGGCCATCGCGCTCGAGAGCGGCGATCGCGCGCCCCGCGGCACGCTCCGAGCGTTGGCACCGATAATTGATCGCCGTGTCGATGACGTTGATGCCGCTCGTCACAGCGGCACGGATCGCGCGCTCATAGCGTACGTCGTCGGCGTCGCCGCATTCGCCGAGATACGTGCCGATGCCGATCGAGGAAAGCCGGTTTTCGATCGGTCCGGCGCGGTAGAAATCGGACGCCCGGCTGGCGGCGAAGCGCGCGGCGAAGCGCGCGGTCGCGGCGGCGGTCGCCCGCACCGTCACCCGGGATGCCTTGTCGGCGACAGTGGCCGCTCCGCGCCTCGCGTGCTCGGCGTTGGTTCGTCCGGTATTCATCATGCGAGGGAGACGCTACGCGTGGCGTACGGTCGCGGCAAGGGTTCGGGGCGAACCCTTCCGTTCAAGCTGTGCCACACGCAACGTATTCGTCCGCCGGCGCGTTGTTCGACGACTCGCGTCGGCATGTGCATTCCACACACGACAGGTGCAATCCGTGAGACACGCTCTTCCCGCCGCCCTTCTTCTCGCGCTGGCGGCATGCAGCCGTAACAAGCCACAGGTCGTGACACCGGTGCGGGTCGATACCGCCCGCGTCGTCGTCGAGCCGTCGAATTCGTCGAACGTGCGCAGCTACATGACCGTCAACGACGACCCGTTCCATCGGATCGATCATATGGATTGGCCGGGCCCGAACCGCTTTCGGGCGGCGGACGGAGAAGCGGGACCCGATTACTGGCAGCAGCGTGCCGATTACAGCATCACGGCGACGCTCGACACCACCGTACGGTCGATCGCCGGCGCGGTCACCATCAAGTATGTGAACAACTCGCCCGACACGCTGCGCTTCGTCTGGCTGCAGGTCGATCAAAACCTGTACAAGCCGGGCAGCAAGGGGTCGGTGATAAATCCGGCGGATAGTCGCTGGGGCGCGCGCAACTTCCAGGGCGGATACGTCATCGACAAGCTGACGGTGGACGGCAAGAGCGTGCAGTCGCGAGTCGACGACACGATGATGCGTGTCGATCTCGAAAAGCCGATCGCGCCACGCGGTGGCACGGCGACGATCGCGATGAGCTTCTCATTCCGCGTGCCCGACCACGGCTCCGATCGTATGGGACGGGACAGCACGCTCTACGAGATCGCGCAGTGGTTTCCGCGCATGGCGGTGTACGACGACGTGCGGGGATGGAATACCGATCCCTATCTCGGGCAGGGCGAGTTCTACCTCGAGTACGGCGACTACGAATTCGCGGTGACCGTTCCGGCCGGCTATCTCGTCGCCGCGAGCGGGCTGCTGCAGAACGCGAGCGAAGTGCTCACCGCGACGCAGCGCGAACGTCTCGCGAAGGCCGCGAGCTCGACGAGCGTCGTCGCGATCGTGACGGCGACGGAGGTTGCGCCGAAGCCAGTCGCCGGCACGAAGACCTGGAAGTTTCGTGCGCAAAACGTTCACGACGTTGCGTGGGCTGCGGCGCCGGATTTCCGTTGGGACGCCGTGAGCACAGGACCGATCGCCGGCAACGAGAAGGGCGTGCTCTGTCAGGCGTATTACGTCTGGCCACGGGCGGGACGCGGCTGGGAGGACGGAGCGGAGAATACGCAGTGGACCATCCGCACTTACTCATCGCTCTTCTATCCGTTTCCGTATCCGCAGGCGACGTCGGTCGCCGGACCGGTCGGCGGAATGGAGTACCCGATGTTCGTGATGGTTCATACGGCCGCCGAGTCGCAGGGCGCGTTCGGCACGATCGACCACGAGCACGGGCACGAGTGGTACCCGATGACCGTCGGCAGCAACGAGCGGCGCTACGCGTGGATGGACGAGGGCTTCAACACGTACATCAACGCGTTCTCGAACGAGTTGCGCACGCCGAAGACGAGCGCATGGCCGGCGATGTTCGCCAACTGGAAGACGATTCAGGGACAAGGCGTTTCCGTGCCGCTGATGACGCCCCCGGACCGGATCGATCGCACGGCGCTCGGTGCGGTCGGCTATCGGAAGCCCGCGGTCGTGCTGCTCACGCTCCGCAATCACGTCGTCGGCCGCGACATGTTCGACCGCGCATTCCGCGAATACACGCGACGTTGGGCATTCAAGCATCCGACGCCGGCGGACTTCTTCCGCACCGTGGAGAACGTGACGGGCACCGATCTGTCGTGGTACTGGCGCGCGTTCTTCTACACGAACGACGTGCTCGATCTCGGCGTTGACGGCGTCACCAACGCGACGACCGACGGACAGATCGTCGCGTCGATCGCCGTACGGCGCCACACGTCGATTCCATTCCCGATCATCATGCGCCTGCGTCTCGCGGACGGCAGCATGCAAGAGGTCACGATTCCCGTCGAGATCTGGAACAGCAACCAGCGTGTGACGGCGGAAGTGCCGGTGCGCAGCAACGTCATCGGTGTTCGGCTCTGGCCTGACGGCACGGTGCCGGACTGGAACGACTCGAACGACGCATGGGGAAACGCACCGGCGGCGGACGCGCCGGCACTCGTGACCACAGGCGGCCTCAACACGTCTGTTCCGAGGAAATAAACTGGGCGCCGCCGACGTTGAGATGAGCGTCACGAGCGACTACATTTCGTCTGGATGATGGTGGTCCGGCCATGCGTACCAGCACGGCCGGACCGCTCGTCTCGCCCGGCAGGACGCCGGGGTTCACACTGAGGCAAGGAGCAGCGGGGAATGCCGGATTTCGGGAGCTGGGCCACCCACTGGTGGAAGCCGGTGTTGTTCGTGATTGTCGCCGGACACATCACCAACGTCTGCGTGACGCTCTTTCTGCATCGCGCGCAGACACATCGCGGCGTGAAGCTGCACTACCTCGCCGCGCTTCCGATGCGACTGTGGCTGTGGCTGACGACGGCGATCGTCACGAAGGAATGGGTTGCCTGTCACCGAAAGCACCACGCGTTCGCCGATCGCGACGGCGATCCGCATAGCCCCGTCGTCGAGGGCCTCCGCAACATCGTCGTCAAGGGCGCGTTCTACTACCGCAAGGCGGTACGCCAGCCGGGCATGCTCGACAAGTACGGCAAGGGCACGCCTAACGACTGGATCGAGCGCCACATCCTGACGCCGCGCAACTGGGTCGGCATCCTCCTCATGCTCGCGATCGACATCTGGCTGTTCGGCTTCTTCGTCGGTCCGGCGGTGTGGGGCATCCAGATGCTGTGGATCCCGTTCTGGGCGGCGGGGATCATCAACGGCGTCGGCCACGCGCTCGGCTACCGCAACTTCGAGGTGAAGGACGAGAGCCGCAACATCTCGCCGATCGCGATCTGGCTCGGCGGCGAGGAGCTGCACAACAACCACCACGCCGATCCGCGCTCCGCGAAATTCAAGGCGAAGTGGTACGAATTCGACATCGGGTGGTTGTACATCCGCATGCTGCAGCTCGTCGGTCTCGCGAAAGTCGAGTACGCGAGACACTAGTGGCGGACGTCCACTGCACCCGCTGCGGCCAGACGCGAGAAGGCTTCGAGCGCGCACCGTTTCCCGGGGCCATCGGCGCGCGCATCCAGGCGAGTGTCTGCCGCGAGTGCTGGGGCCAGTGGCTGAAGCAGCAGACGATGCTGATCAATCACTACGGGCTGAACGTGATGGACCCGCAGGCGCGCGCGTTCCTCACGAAAAACATGGAGGCGTTTTTCTTCAAGGCGGGGCAGGAAGAGGACGTCGACACGACGAAGAAGGGAACGATCAACTGGTAGCGATGCCGAGTTGATTTCTCTCGTGACGCAGCGCACGCGCCGTCGGGCACCACGCCTGGCGGCGCGTTATCTTTGGCCGATGATCTGTACTCCTGGCAGCACGACCCGGCGCCGCGCCGCGCACGTCCTTCTCGTCGCCGGAGTCGTGGCGTGCGGCACTACCGCCCCGCTACCGAGCACGACACCGGCACCCGCGCCCTCGCCCCTCGCGTCGCGCCGGTCCGCGGTCGACGCCTGCTCGCGGGGCGACGAGACACGCTGGGCCGGATGCGTGCTGGCCACACTGACGGTGCGACAGAAAGCGGCGCAGATGGTCTGGCCGACGTCGCTCGGCGACTATACGGCGGCTGATGCGCCGTCGTGGCGCCGCTTCACGCAGTACGTGACCGACGACGAGATCGGCGGTCTCACGATGTCGGTCGGGTCGCCGACGGAAATCGCCGCCAAGCTCAACGCGCTGCAGCGGCTGAGCGTCGTGCCGTTGCTCGTCGGAGCGGATCTCGAGTTCGGCGCCGGCTACCGCGCACGCGGCGGCTACATCCTTCCGGGAATGATCGATCTCGGCGGGGCGGTCGTTTTTCCGCCGGAGATGGCGATCGGGGCGACGCGCGACAGCGCGCTGGCCTACGAGCAGGGACGCGTGACCGCGATCGAGGGTCGGGCGTTAGGCATCCACATCGTCTACGGACCGATCCTCGACGTCAACAACAATCCGGCGAATCCGGTCATCAACACCCGCTCGTTCGGTGAAGATCCGGCGCTCGACGCGAAGCTCGGCGCCGCCCTCATTCGCGGCATCCAGGAGAACGGAATGATCGCGACCGGCAAGCACTTTCCCGGGCACGGCGACACCGGCGTCAACTCGCACCTCGCGCTGCCGGTCGTCAACGCCAGCCGCGCGCGCCTCGACAGCGTGGAGTTCGTGCCGTTCCGCGCCGCGATCGGCGCCGGTGTCGGGGCGATGATGACCTTCCACGGCAGCATGCCAGCGCTCGACTCGACGGGCGTGCCGGGCACACTGTCGCGACCCGTGCTCCAGGGCGTGCTTCGCGACGCACTCGGCTTCCGCGGCGTCGTCATCTCCGACGCGATGGACATGCGCGGCGTGCTCGATCAGTTCGGCGCGGTCGAAGCGACCAAGCGTGCGGTCGCCGCGGGGGCGGACGTGCTGATTCAGCCGCTCGACGTCCGCGCAACGATCGACGCGGTGGTCGCCGGCGTCAGTGAAGGCCGGTATCCCGAATCGAGGCTCGATGATGCCGTTCGGCGTATTCTCGAGATGAAGCGGCGTGTCGGGCTTCACCGCCACGCCACCGTCGACATCGAGGCCGTGCGCACCATCGTCGGCGATTCCGCTCACGCGGCGACCGCGACCGCCGCCGCGATACGTTCGATCACCCTGGTCAGGGATTCACTCCATGCGGTTCCCATGACCGGGCTCAAGGCAGGTGCCCGCGTGCTGTCGGTGACCGTTGCTCCGCGGACCGATCTCGCGGCGGGCGTCGCATTCAACAGCGAGCTGCGACGCACGGTACCGGGCCTCGTCACCGTCGTCGTCGCGCCTGAGGATTCGTTGGGCATCGCCGCACTGATGCGGGCGGCGGATTCGAGCGACGCCGTCATCGTCAGCTCGTACATCGCGCATAACTGGCAGGCGACGACCGTTGCCGCTCCGCGCGCCATCGGCGATCTCGTGCGCGCACTCGTGAAGCGGGGCAAGCCGCCGGTCGTGATCTCCTTTGGAAATCCGTATCTGCTGCAGCAGGTGCCGGACGCGCCGGCGTACATGGTCGCATGGGGCGGCTTCCCCGTGTCGCAGCGCGCGGCGGCGTGGGCGTTGCAAGGAGAGACGCCGATCGGCGGACTGCTGCCGATCTCCATCCCGCCACTGGCGTCATTCGGCGCCGGAATCGCCCGTCCAGCCAGCTCCTCGCGGGCGCAGCGCTGACCGACAGCGCACGCCGACCATCACATCGCGGCACTTGACATTAGTATCACACAGAGACTAATTCAGGTATGGCAACACGCACCACCTCGGCCGGCGCGCGCGCCGGCCTTCGTAGTCTCCTGTCGCTCGACCTCGTGCTCCTCGCACCGCGCGGAGGACGGCTCGTCGTCTTTGCGCCGAGCGGGCAGCGCAAGGGGAAGCGTGCACTGCCGGGGGGCGCCCCACGGACTGGTGAAGCCCTCGATGCCGCCGCGCAGCGCGTCGCGCGCGCGGCACTTGGCGGCCCCGTCGCCTGGCTCAGGCAGGTCTCGACGGATGCCGGTCGCGGCCGCGTCTCGGTGCTTTACGCCGGACTCGTCGCGACGCCGAAGCCTGACGACGAGCGCTGGATCGCACAGACACGCACGACGGCGCTCGATGCGGCAGCGCGGCGGATGGTCAACGACGCCATACGAGCCGTCGGCGGATGGCTCGATCGCTCGCCGGTCGCCTTCAAGCTCCTTCCGGCGGCGTTCACGCTCAGCGAGCTGCAGGAAGTCTACGAAGTCTTGCTGGGGCGGTCACTCCACAAGGCGAGCTTCCGGCGCGCCCTGCAGTCGGCGCGACTGGTGACGCCGCTAAGGGAGTGGCGGAGCGAAGGACGCGGACGTCCGGCGCAGTTGTTTCGGTTCGCGCCCCGTGCCCGCAAGGGGTCGCGTCGCGGCGTGCGCTTCGACTGGCTGACTGATTAGCGCGAGCGACGCTCAGCGCTTTCCTTCGCCGCCGCGTTCGCGTTGCCGAGCCGCCTGCCATCGCATGATGCCGCGAGCAATCGCCACGTTGTCGACGGCGATGCGATAGAGCTCGTCGAACACGGCGGCGCGCGACGAGCCTTCGAGCTCGGCGATCACGGGGCGCTCATGACCGTCGCGGCGATCCAGCTCATTGCGCCGTTCGACCGACAGTCGCGCGCGATGAACGCCGTCGTCGCTCGACAACGACTCGATGGCGACGAACCCGCCGCCAGGTAATTCGCGCGTATACAGCACTGCTGTTTCAGCCATTGCTTGGGCGCTGATGTAACTGCACTCCCCGAATCTGCGTCCCAGTCATCGCCCAGTGCACCAATGCGAACATGGTGCCACTGTGGCCTGCATCACAAAACGTTGACAGGGACTTCCGGGTTCACACGACAGATCGAACCGCCTCTGCGCGTCGGTCGGATAATCAGAATACGGTTGGTGCAAGGCGGAACGCCGGGGCACCATCCGCGGGGAGACCCGCCGCCACAGCCGGCATCGGCGGCGACGAGGCGGGTAGATAAAACGTTCCTTCCATTGGCAATACGCGCCGGACGGCGATCAACCGATTGCGGAACCAGCCGCGTCGCCTGCCCTGCGTGGTCATGAGATCGAGCTTGACGCGTTTCGCCGAGCTCGAAGCATGGATGATCGTGTCGCCGCCGACATAAAGCGCGATGTGCTGCGCGCCCCGTCCGCCGTAGAAGAACAGCAGATCGCCCGGGCGGAGGTCGCCGGGAAAGGGAGCGATGCCGACACCCGCCTGCTCGTGCGCGGTCCTCGGCAAGACGATTCCGTAACGATCGAAGACGTAGCGAGTGAAGCCAGAGCAATCGAACGCACGCGGTGTCGTTCCGCCGAGTTTGTATCGAACGCCGAGATACTCACGCGCGGTCCGGACGATGTCCGTTCCGTTGACGATTCCCTTCACGGGAATTGTCCGCGTCGCTGATTCACGGTACGCAACGCTTCGCGGACTGGCTGATTTGGACTCGCGGCGCGCAGCGCTGCGCTGCGCGCCCGCTTCGCCCGAGATGAGCGCGATCGCAAGCACGCACACGCCTCCCACGCCAATGGCACGAGAGAGAAGGCTGGTCGGAGTCGCCATACGAAAGGCAGACGAGCCCGACTGGTCCCCCGTCACCTCTCCCGGCAATGCATGTTGCAAGGTGTGCTTCATCTCACACAACAGGCGGCCCACCAATCACTTGGGTGTGCCGGGAAGAAAAGGGGCCCCGCCGTGTGGCGGGGCCCCTCGAGTGGAGTCGAGCGTCGCGGGATCAGGCGGCCTTCGTGACTTCCGCGGCTTGCGGACCTTTCTGTCCCTGTACGATCTCGAACTCGACGCGATCACCTTCCTGGAGCGACTTGAACCCCGACCCCTGAATGGCGCTGTAATGGACGAAGACGTCCGGGCCACCCTCGCGGGAGATGAAGCCGTATCCCTTCGCGTCGTTGAACCACTTCACGGTGCCGGTGATGCGTGACATGGAACGTACCTCTTGCTGAGTCGACCCCCTGCCTGATCTCGCGACTGGAGCCGTCCCACCTCCGGCGGCCCTCACCGACGTGATCGCCTACAACGATTGCCGCTCCCGGCTGACGCGAAGCGGTCGATAGGCAAAAAAGCAAGTTTTGTGCACACCGTCTGTTTAGGACGGCGGCAGCATGGCGCTCAGCGTTTCCTCCTCTCGCTGGAGCGCGGTCAGGCAGCGCCCGCGATGTAGCGAGCGACTCGGCCGCACTTATTGCAACGGAGCGTAACCTGGGACCGGGGAAGCGGCGGGACCTGCTCTGGACTGCGTTCGATCGGGCCCGAGCAAGATGGACAACTCAATGGCGAGCCACTACGATCGCTCGCGATCAGGTGGAGAGCTTGCGCCGGATTGTACGTTGCCGGACGTGGCTTTCTCATAGGCACTCCTGACTAGCGTTCGCTGGTGCGAGAAAAATGAAGGCGCCATCGTGGCCGCCGTAGAGAAAGTATAAACGGTCAGGGTTCTAAAACACAGTAGGGGAATAACTTGCGATTTTCACACCCAATTCTGGGCGCTTGCATCCTGCTTGCGTCGTGTGGGCCGCACGCTCATATCCCGCCGCGCGGCGCCTCACCGATTCCCGGTGCCCTTCCCATCGCCGACTCCGCGGTCTCGCTCGCGCGGGCATTGGCGCCAGTCTTGTACCTCCAACCGGACGAAGCGTTCCCTCTGTCGCGTGTCGTGGCGATCGTTCACCCCACGCGCCGCATCATCGCC